>Ga0255338_1001935_pt1 | contig 34568 bp, 29 predicted proteins | sample MeOH1_35cm_T4_19_FD_203715 | JGI IMG/M metagenome (GOLD analysis project Ga0255338, IMG submission 203715) | Sandy soil microbial communities from University of British Columbia, Vancouver, Canada - MeOH1_35cm_T4_195 | ecosystem: Engineered > Artificial ecosystem > Sand microcosm > Unclassified ...
TTTGAAGTGATCAATATCGAGCATGAGCACCGACACCGAGTGCTTGAAACGATGGGTGCGGGCAATCTCGTCTTCCAGCAATGAATGGAACATGCGGTGGTTGTACAGCGCGGTGAGGCTGTCGCGGTTCGCCAGTTCCTCCGCTTGTTCCGCCCGCTTGCGCTCGGTGATGTCCCTGAAAACCCCAATGAGATAGAGGCGTCCGCCCAGCGTTACCGGGGCAGCGTTGACGTCCGCATAGAAGACAGTGCCGTCCTTTCTCTTCACCGGCAGCGTCGCAAGGCTGCCGTCGCCCTTGAGCTGCCGCTCGAATTGACGGGCAACGTCGGGGCGGCTTTCCTCGGGGTGAATATCCTCCACCGTCAGATTGATCAACTCATCGAGGCGGTAGCCGAGCAGGCGGCAAATCGAGGCATTGGCCATTCGAAACCGCTTGGTTTCGACATCCGCCACCAGAATTCCGTCCTGCACCGCGTTGAAGATGGCCCTGAGCTGATTTTCGGATTCCGCTAACGCCTGCTGCGCCTGCCGGTTCGCGGCCACTTGGGCTTCCAGTTCTTCTCCCAGAATATTGATGCCGGCCATGACGCCATCCAGGGCACTGTCATCGTTGGAAAGGGTTCCCCGGGCCGTCAGGTCGCCCGCGGCAAACTTGAAGATGACGTCGAGCAACTCCGCAAGCCTCGGGTCTTCATGGTTGCTGGGCGTCTGGCTCACTCGCGATAGCCCTTCAGCCACGCCAGTGCTTCGTCTTCGGAGGAAAAAAGCTGGCTTGGAAGATGCGGGTTGCTCAGACCGAGGTAGAAGTTGCCCAAAACCTTGCTGACGGGCGTGCCGACGATGATGGCCGCTGCGCTGGCGAACTTCGCCGCCTCTTCCCCTGCGTAATAGTGGCGGGCTTCCCTGGCAAGGGACTTCATTGTTTTGGTATCGATGAAAAGAGGCCGTCGCTTGCCTTCGTAGATCTTCAGGTAGGCGGCCATGGTTTCCTTGGCATCCTCCAGTGTCACTTCCGCGCCGGGAACGTGGATGATGCGGACGATGCCATCGTCTCCCAGCCATACTTTGGCAACCCTGGACGTCTGTTCGTTGGTCATTTCAGATCGGCTGCTCCACCAGAAACCGTGCGCCGCGGCAAGCGCCAGCTGTACCAGACCGCAGACAACGCCAATGCAGCCGAGCCGTTTTCATCATCGTTCCCAGGCCTTGCGGTGGCCGCTGCCTTACCAGCGGATGCCGATTTTTTCGAACAGTTTGCTCAGCACGAACAATGGCCCGACCCACAGGTACTGGATGTCCTCGAAGAAGGACGGCTTCTTGCCTTCGAGCTTGTGGCCGATGAACTGGAAGATCCAGGCCACGACGAAGATGCCCACGCACAGCGCCAGGCGCTGTGCGCCCATGGCATGCACCAGGGCCAGCACCAGTGCCGAGCCGATCAGCATGGTGATGAAGAACACCAGCGACAGCCGCACGTAATAGACCATGCTGGCGCCGATGAAGGCATAGGCGGCCAGCGGATGCGCTTCATAGATCAGGCCGACCAGGCTGAGCATGATCAGCGGGATGGCGATGAAGTGGATCAGCTCGTTGGTCGGATGGCGGTGGCTCGCACTGTAGTGGGCCAGCAACTGGTCGACGCGGCGCTCAGCCGGATGGGTTTCATGGGTGGCAGTGGTCACTGTGTCTCCTGGCGATGATTGTTATAAGGCCATTCTCGCACCGGCGGCGCCATCGGTGCAAGCGTGCAGGCGACGCGCCAACGCATGGCATACGGCCCAGGGCATCGGGCTGGCTGGGCTATATTGCGACGCATGAATCAGTCCTTGTTGCGCCAGCCGCATTTCATCCAGCTGTACCGGGAGGACCGGGCGGCCGTGCGCAGCGAGCTGGCCGCCAGCCTGCTGGCGCAGCCGGCCAGCCTGGCGCCCAAGTACCTGTACGACCCGCTGGGCTCACGCCTGTTCGACGCCATCACCGAACTGCCCGAGTACTACCCGACGCGCACCGAGGCCGCCTTGCTGGCCGAGCACGGTGCCGCCATCGCGGCCAGCGTGCCGCGTGGCGCGACGCTGGTCGATCTGGGCGCCGGCAACGGCGAGAAGGCGGCGCGCCTGTTCGGGCTGCTGCAGCCCAGCCGCTATGTGGCGGTCGACATCTCGGTGGACTTTCTGCACACGGCGCTGCAGTGCCTGCAGCGGCAGTTCCCGGTACTCGACATGCTGGGCGTGGGGCTGGACTTCTCGGCCGCGCTCGACCTGCCGCCCGAGGTGGGCGAGGGGCCGCGCCTGCTGTTCTACCCGGGCTCGAGCATCGGCAACTTCACACCCGCCGAGGCGCTGCAGTTCCTGCGCCAGGCGCGCGCGGCGGCCCAGGGCGGCGGCCTGCTGATCGGCGTCGACCTGGTCAAACCGCGCGAGGTGCTGGAGCCGGCTTATGACGATGCCTTGGGCGTCACGGCCGCTTTCAACAAGAACCTGCTGCTGCACGTCAACCGGCTGATCGGCAGCAACTTCGATGTGCGCGACTGGGCCCACGTCGCTTTCTTCAACGGTGAACAGTCGCGCATCGAGATGCATCTGCAGACTGCGCGCGAGGTGGTGGTGCGCTGGCCCGGTGCCGAGCGCGCCTTTGCGGCCGGCGAACGCATCCATACCGAGAATTCCTACAAATACCAGGTGCCGGACTTTGACGCCCTGCTGCGCGAAGCCGGTTTTGCCCGCACGCAGGTCTGGACCGATGCGCGTGGCTGGTTTGCCATGTTCTGGGCGCAAGGCTGAACGCATGCGCAAACCGCTGGTCCTCATCGTCAGCCCGGCGTTGGCCGATGCCAACAATGGCAACTGGCAGACCGCCTGGCGCTGGTCGCGCCTGCTGGCCGCGCATTACCGCACGCAGATCGTCAAGGACTGGCAGCCCGGCGCTGACGAGGGGGCCGTGGCCATGCTGGCGTTGCACGCGCGCCGCTCGGCCGCGTCCATTGCAGCCTGGGCGCAGGCGCATCCGGGCCGCGGCCTGGCTGTGGTGCTGACCGGCACCGACCTGTACCGTGACATCCATGAAGATGCTGCTGCGCAGCGCTCGCTGGCGCTGGCGCAGCAACTGGTGGTATTGCAGGCGCAGGGGCCGCAAGCCTTGCCGCCTGAGTACCGCGGCAAGACGCGCGTCATCTTCCAGTCCACCCCCTTGCGTCGCACGTCGGTCAAGACCGGCCGCCGCCTGCGTGCCGTCATGGTGGGCCACCTGCGCGAGGAAAAATCGCCCGAGACCCTGTTCGAAGCGGCGCGCCTGCTGCGCGACCGCAGCGACATCCGCATCGATCACATCGGCGCCGCACTCGACCCGGCCTTGGGCGAACTGGCACGCCAGACGCAAGCCGCGTGTCCCAACTATCGCTGGCTTGGGGCACTGGGCCACGAAGCGACACGCCGTCACATCCAGCGCGCCCATGTGCTGGTACACAGCAGCCGCCTGGAAGGTGGCGCGCATGCCGTGATGGAGGCCATCTGCAGCGGCACGCCGGTGCTGGCTTCGCGCATCGACGGCAACGTTGGCTTGCTGGGCCAGGACTATGGCGGCTACTTCCCTTGGGGCGATGCGGCGGCGTTGGCCGGGTTGCTGCAGCGCTGCCGGGACGCTGCCAGCATGATCCCGGCCTTGCAGGCACAATGCAGTCTGCGTGCGCCGCTCTTCGAGCCGGCGGCCGAGCGTGCCGCGCTGCTGGCGCTGCTCACCGAATTGATTCACACACCATGACTGCCAACACTTCCTCCAAGCCCGAACCGCGCCTGACTTCGCTCTCGCACGGCGGCGGCTGCGGCTGCAAGATCGCCCCCGGCGTGCTGTCGGAAATCCTCAAGAGCGGCAGCGGCCTGCCGGTGCCGGCCGAACTGCTGGTGGGCATCGAGACCGCCGATGACGCCGCGGTCTACCAGCTCAACGACGAGCAGGCCCTGATCGCCACCACCGACTTCTTCATGCCCATCGTCGACGACCCGTTCGACTTCGGCCGCATCGCCGCCACCAACGCCATTTCCGACGTCTACGCCATGGGCGGCAAGCCCATCATGGCGCTGGCCCTGGTCGGCATGCCGATCAGCGTGCTGTCGACCGACACCATCGGCCAGATCCTGGCCGGCGGCCAGGCGGTCTGCAAGGCAGCTGGCATCCCGATTGCCGGCGGCCACACCATCGATTCGGTGGAACCGATCTATGGCCTGGTGGCCATGGGTCTGGTGCATCCCAAGCGCGTCAAGCGCAATGCCGATGCGCGCGTCGGCGACCGCCTGATCCTGGGCAAGCCGCTGGGTGTGGGTGTGCTGTCGGCTGCGCTCAAGAAGGAGGCACTCGACGCCGCCGGCTATGCGCAGATGATTGCCACCACCACCCAGCTCAACACCCCCGGGCCGGAACTGGCCGCGCTCGATGGCGTGCATGCGCTGACCGACGTTACCGGCTTCGGCCTGGCCGGCCACGCGCTGGAACTGGCACGCGGTGCGCACTGCACGGTGCAGATCGACTGGGCGCGCGTGCCCTTGCTGCCGGGTGTGCGTGAACTCGCAGCGCAAGGCATGGTCACTGGTGCCTCCGGCCGCAACTGGGCCGGCTACGGCGCTTCGGTCATGCTGCCGCCCGGTTTCGAGGTGCTGGACCAGGCGCTGTTGACCGATCCGCAGACCAGCGGGGGCCTGCTGGTGTCGTGCGCCCCCGAGGCGGTGGACGAGGTGCTGGCGGTCTTCCGCCGGCACGGCTTCAAAGCCGCCACCGAGATCGGCGAGATCACGGCCGACGGTGACGGCCGGCTGGTCGTGCGGTGAGCGTGCGGCTTTAGCTCAGCAGCGCCTGCGCGAACTCGCGCGCGCTGAAGGTTTCCAGCTCGTCGAGCTTTTCGCCCACGCCGATGAAGTACACCGGCACCGGCCGCTCGCGCGCAATTGCCGCCAGCACGCCGCCCTTGGCCGTGCCATCGAGCTTGGTGACGATCAGGCCGGTCAGCTGCAGCGCGTCGTCGAAGGCGCGCACCTGGGCCAGTGCGTTCTGGCCGGTGTTGCCGTCGATCACCAGCAGCACCTCGTGCGGCGCGGTCTCGTCCGCTTTCTGCACCACGCGCTTGATCTTCTTCAGCTCTTCCATCAGGTGCAGCTGCGTCGGCAGGCGCCCGGCGGTATCCACCAGCACCACGTCCTTGCCGCGTGCGCGGCCGGCGCTGACGGCATCGAAGCACACCGCGGCCGGGTCGGCGCCTTCCTGGCTGATGATCTCCACCCGGTTGCGGTCGGCCCAGATCTCAAGCTGCTCGCGCGCCGCGGCGCGGAAGGTGTCGGCCGCCGCCAGCAGCACCGTGGCGCCTTCGTTGGAGAGGTGGTGCGTCAGCTTGCCGATCGAGGTGGTCTTGCCGGCGCCGTTGACGCCGGCCACCATGATGACGGTGGGCTTGTGCTCGCCGATCACCAGCGGCTTCTCCAGCGGTGCCAGCAACTCGGCCAGCGCCTCGGCCAGCAGGCCTTTGACGGCGGCCGGCTCGGTGGTCTTGCTTTCTTTCACGCGGCGCTTGAGGTCTTCCAGCAACTGCTCGGTGGCCTTGACGCCGGTGTCGGCCATCAGCAGCGCGGCTTCCAGCTCCTCGTACAGCGCATCGTCGATCTGCGTGCCGGTGAAGACCGTGGCAAGGCTGGAGCCGGTCTTGCGCAGGCCGGACTTGAGCTTGTCGAGCCAGGACTGGCGTGTCGGGGCTGCAACGGCCGCCGCCGGGGCAACTGCAGGCGTCGCCGGTGCTGTCACACTGGGGGCTACAGCGTCGGCCGGTGCCGGCGCAGGGGATTTCTTCTTGAAAAAACTGAACATGTGGGGCGTTCTTAGAATCCATCATTCTATGAAACGTCTTCTTCTCCTCGCTTTCTGCGGCTTTCTGGGTTTTTCAGCCAGCGCGCAGGGCCCGGCCCAGGCCGAACAGTTCACCCTCGCCAACGGCCTGACGCTGATCGTCGCGCCCGACCGGCGCGCCCCCACCGCCGTGCACATGCTGTGGGTGCGCGTGGGCGCCATGGACGAGGTGGACGGCAACACCGGCCTGGCCCATGTGCTGGAGCACATGATGTTCAAGGGCACGCGCAAGCTCAAGCCGGGCGAGTTCTCGCGCCGCGTGGCCGCGCTGGGTGGGCGCGAGAACGCCTTTACCAGCCTGGACTACACCGGCTACTTCCAGCAGATTCCGGCAGCGCGACTGCGCGACGTGATGCAGCTGGAGGCCGACCGCTTTGCGCACAACCAATGGTCCGACGCCGAGTTCCGCAAGGAACTGGAAGTGGTGAAGGAAGAGCGTCGCATGCGCACCGAGGACAATCCGCGCGCGCTGCTGTCCGAGTCGCTCAACGCCGCCACCTTCCAGGCCGCGCCCTACCGCCGCCCGGTGGTGGGCTGGATGAGCGACCTGGAATCCGTGACGCCCGACGATGCGCGCGCTTTCTACCGCCGCTGGTACGTGCCGGCCAATGCGGCCGTGGTGGTGGCGGGTGACGTGGATGTGCAGCAGGTGCGGCGCCTGGCCGAGCAGACCTATGGCCGTATTCCGGCCCGCGCCGTGCCGGCGCGCAAGCCGCGCAGCGAGCCGCTGCAAGTGGGCTTGCGCCGCATCGACGTCAAGGCGCCGGCCGAGCAAGCCTATGTGGCGCTGGCTTTCAAGGTGCCGGGGCTGGTGTCGCTCACCGCGCCGACGGCGCAGGACGACGACGCGCTGGCCCTCACCGTGCTGGCTGCCGTGCTCGATGGCTACAGCGGCGCCCGGCTGGATCGCACCCTGACGCAGGGGCCGGACCGCGTGGCCGATGGTGCCGGCGCTTCCAACGGCTTGATGGGACGCGGGCCGCAACTCTTTGTGCTCGACGGCGTGCCGGCCCAGGGTAAGAGCGCGGCACAGGTGGAAGCCGCCTTGCGCGAGCAGGTGGCACGCGTGGCGCGTGAAGGCATCTCGGCCGCCGAGCTGGAGCGCGTGAAGACCCAGTGGGTGGCCAGCGAGGTCTACAAGCGCGACTCGCTGATGTACCAGGCGCGCGAACTCGGCAGCAACTGGGCGCAGGGCCTGCCGCTCGATGCCAGCGAACGCCTGCTGGCGCGGCTGCGCGCGGTGACGGCCGAGCAGGTGCAGGCCGTGGCGGCGCGCTACTTCGGCGACGACCAGTTGACCGTGGCGCAGCTGCTGCCGCAACCGCTCGACCCCAATCGCCAGAAGCGCCAGCCTGCGGCCGGCAGCCGTCACTGAGGAAACCTGATGTTTGCTATTAAAAACATAGCTGTTGGCGCAATAACAGCGGGAGCTATTGCCCTGTTTGGCATGCAATCCGCGCAAGCGGCGCTGCCGATCCAGCATTGGGTACAGCCGTCCGGTGTGGCGGTCTACCTGGTGGAAAGCCCGTCCGTGCCCATGGTGGACGTGCAGGTCGACTTCGACGCCGGCAGCCGGCGCGACCCGGCAGCCCAAGCCGGGCTGGCCAGCGTGATGGCCGGCATGACGGCCAAAGGTCTGCGCGCCGTGGGAAGCGAGCCTGCGTTGGATGAAAACGCGCTCGGCGAAGCCTGGGCCGACCTGGGCGCCGCCTTCAGCGCCAGCGCCAGCAGCGACCGCATGAGCTTCTCGCTGCGCTCGCTCACCTACCCCGACCTGCTGGCGCGCGCCGTGGCGCTGGCGGCACGCCAACTGGCAGAACCCTCCTTCCCGCCCGAGGTGTGGGCGCGCGAGCGCGAGCGCCTGGGAGCCTCCATCCGCGAGGCCAACACCCGGCCCGCCACCGTGGCGGCGCGCGCTTTCTCGCAGGGTGTCTACGGCACACACCCCTACGGTTACGAAATGACCGAGGAAACGCTGGCGCGCATCAGCGTGGCCGACATGCAGGCGCTGCAGGCGCGCGCCGTGCGGCCCTGTGCGGCGAAGGTCAGCATCGTCGGCGCTGTCACGCGCGCGCAGGCCGATACGCTGGTGACGCAACTGCTGGCACGCCTGCCGGTGGGCGGCTGCGAAGCGCAACCGGCCGTGGGCGAGGTGGCCGCGCTCACACAGGCCAGCGAACAACACATTCCCTTCGACTCGGCGCAGGCCCATGTGCTGATCGGCCAGCCCGGCTACAAGCGCGACGACCCGGATTTCTTCCCGCTGCTGGTGGGCAACTACATCCTGGGCGGTGGCGGTTTCGTCTCGCGCCTGACGACCGAGGTGCGCGAGAAACGCGGCTTGAGCTACAGCGTCTACAGCTACTTCGCACCGGCCCTGCATGCTGGCGCCTACACCGTGGGCCTGCAAACCCGGCCCGACCAGGCTGCGCAGGCGGTGCAGGTGGCACGCGAGGTGGTGCGCAAGTTCGTGGCCGAGGGACCGACCGAGGCTGAATTGAAGGCAGCGAAAGACAATCTGATCGGCGGCTTCGCGCTGCGCATCGACAGCAACCGCAAGCTGCTCGACAACGTGGCCAACATCGCCTGGAACAAGCTCCCGCTGGACTACCTCGACACCTGGACGCAGCAGGTGGCACGCGTGACGGTGGCCGACATCAAGGCCGCTTTCGCCCGCAAGCTGCAGCCCGAACGCATGGTGACGGTGGTGGTGGGAGGAAAACCATGAAGCCATCGACCCAACACAAGCCCGCAGCGAAGAAACCCGGCGCCGCTCCGGCGCGCGCCGCACGCGCAGCGGCCGGCGAGGTGCGCATCATCGGCGGCCAGTGGAAGCGCAGCAAGCTGCCGGTGGCCGACAAGCCCGGCCTGCGCCCCACGCCCGACCGCGTGCGCGAGACGCTGTTCAACTGGCTCGGGCAGGACCTCACCGGCTGGCGCTGCGTGGACGCCTTTGCCGGCACCGGCGCTTTGGGCTTTGAGGCCGCTTCGCGCGGCGCGCTGCAGGTGCAACTGGTGGAGCAGGACGCGGCGCTCATTGCCCAGCTCAAGCGCATCAAGGAACAGCTGAAGGCGGAGACCGTGCATGTGCAACGTGGTGACGGCATCGCCACTTTGAAGCAATTGCCGCCGGCCAGTGCCGATCTGATCTTTCTCGATCCGCCGTTCGATGCGGAGTTGTTCGACGCCGCCTTGCAGGCCGCCGCGCGTGCCGTGGCGCCCGGTGGCTACATCTACCTGGAAGCGCCGATCGCCTGGAGCGAGGAGCAACTCACCCCGCTGGGGCTGACGCTATACCGCCACCTCAAGGCTGGGGCAGTGCATGCGCATTTACTGCAGCACAGCTAGTCATTAGAGACAGGGGGGCTGCTATAAAGTAGGCGTGAGAAAGCACTAGGGGAGGCGCACAGCATGAACATCCGGCCATGTTATTTCGCACTTTTGCGATCTAAATCAAGTTAGGTTTCAAAGGAGGAGCCAGTGAACGGTCAATGGATGGGGCGATATGAAGGCTCGAACTCGGGCCGGATCATTGTCAATATTGACGAGTTGCCGTCAAAGTATGCCGGCGTCGCATATTTGATCGATGACGCTAGCGGGCTGCCTAGCAGCGCGACTCAATTTCAGACAAAGAATAAAGAGCGGCAGTTTTCCTTCGAAGCCAGCGTGCTGCCAATCGATCCACGAACTGGGATGGCTAACTCGCGGGAAAACGTCAAGGCCCTCTACGCACCGGAAGTCGTGTACCCGGAATTGGCTCGAGTCGAAGGAAAATGGAATGAGGGTGAACTGCATCTCTCGTGGAAGACAAACATAGGTACCCACGGCAGTTGCACGCTTCCCAAACCGAGTGCCGAGAACCCTTCTGAAGTTCAGTCGAAATTGATGAGTTGGGCCGAGTTCAAGGAATACGTTGGTGGCCTTGCGGAGCAGCACTTGCTCTTTCGCGGGCAAAACACGCCGTGGCGCTTGCGGACTTCATTTCATCGACACGGAAGGGCAGATCTCGTCAGGTTCGTAAGCGAGGACATCCCGACGCTGCACAAGAATCTGAGCGCACGAACGAGACATGTGTTCGATCTATCGATACCAAACCAGAACGGTGCCTTCCTCAATCTCGCGCAGCACCACGGATTTCCTACGCCATTGCTGGACTGGACGCATTCGCCTTACGTCGCCGCCTTTTTTGCCTACCGGGGAATCTCGAATCATGAGGCGGCGCAGGCATCCGATTTTGATCATGTTCGGATATATGTGCTAGATCAGACCTCATGGAAGACGGATTTCCAACAGATTCAACAACTGTTGATTGCAGAGCCTCACTTCTCCATCATGGAGTTTTTGGCTATCGACAATGAGCGAACGATTCCTCAACAGGCGGCGTCGTCAGTTACGAATATTGACGATATAGAAAACTATGTTCGTGGCAAGGAATCGGGAAACAAGAAGTACCTCTGGGCAATTGATTTGCCGAAAAAAGATCGCAAGCACGTGGTTCGAGAGCTTCAGTACATGGGGATCACCGCAGGTTCACTTTTTCCAGGACTGGACGGTGCGTGTGAAGATCTAAAAGAGCGTCGGTTTGAAACCTAACATTTCCTATATGGACTCCTCTCCAACAGCAAGAAACTGACCGATAGTTTGACCTTTGGGAATGCTTCTGCAGTCGTATATCCGGCAAGGGTGCAGCGTTTCCCGCCGACATCTCAGCTTTTCAATAGCCCCTTGTCCTCGATAAACCGCACCACCTCATCCACCCCCGCCAGCGTCTTGAGGTTGGTCATCACAAACGGTTTCAGCCCTTGTGTGTTGGTGCGCATGCGCCGCGTGTCGGCTTCCATCACGTCCAGGTTGGCTCCCACATAGGGCGCGAGGTCGGTTTTGTTGATGACGAAGAGGTCGCTCTTGGTGATGCCGGGGCCGCCCTTGCGCGGGATCTTTTCGCCGGCGGCGACGTCGATGACGTAGATCGTCAGGTCGCTCAGCTCGGGGCTGAAGGTGGCGGCCAGGTTGTCGCCGCCGGATTCGATGAACACGATGTCCGCGTTCGGAAAGTCACCCAGCATGCGGTCGATGGCCTCCAGATTGATGGAGGCGTCCTCTCGGATGGCGGTGTGCGGGCAGCCGCCAGTTTCCACGCCCATGATGCGCTCGGCCGGCAGTGCGCCGCTGACGGTGAGCAGGCGCTGGTCTTCCTTGGTGTAGATGTCGTTGGTGATGGCCACCAGGTCGTACTGGTCGCGCATGGCCTTGCACAGCATTTCCAGCAGCGTGGTCTTGCCGGAGCCGACCGGGCCGCCGATGCCCACACGCAGCGGCGGCAGGGTCTTGGTGCGATTCGGGATGTGGTGCAGGGTCATGAGCGAAAAACCTAGGAACGGAACAGGCGGGAATATTGGGTTTCGTGCTGGCTGGAAAGAATGGCCAGCATGGGGCTGAAGGCTTGCCATTCAGCTTCGGGCAACTGGCAAGCGGCATCCACCGCGGCCGGGATCTCGGCCGCCAGCCGGGCGAGGATGCGCTGGCCGGCGCTCTGCCCCAGCGGCACCGACTTGATGGCGGCCTGCATCATGTTTTCGGCCCAGCCGAAAGCGTAGGCCAGCAGGCCGTCGCGCACCGGGGCTTCGGTGCTGGCGGCGGCCAGCGCAAAGGCGATGGGGTAGCTCGGCTCCAGCGCGGCGCAGGCCTGCAGCTGCGCAGGGGCGATGCCGTCATGGTTGCGCAGCCACTCCAAGAGCGAGCGGCCCATCTGCACCGTCTGCGCCCGCAGCTCGCTGGTCTCGCGCGTCTGCAGCAGCCAGCTGTTGAGTGCGTGCAGAGCGGCGTAGTCGTCAGCACGCCAGGCGCTGATGGCACGTGCCAACACCGGAAGGTCGGCGCGCGCTAGCGTCAAGTGCAGCTGATCAAGCAGCCAGTCGGTCGCTTCACTTTCTGTAGCAACCCGCGCCGTATCCACGGCGGCTTCCAGCCCTTCGGAGTAGGAAAAACCGCCCACCGGCAGCGCCGGCGAGGCAAGCCATATGAGTTGCAGCAGGCTGGCGGCCGGCAGCGGTGTTTCAGTGCGCATGTCCATGATCGTGACCATGGTGTTCATGCGGGTGCGCGTGGTCATGGTCGTGGCCGCCCTGTGCGTAAGCGCCGCCCTCGGGTTCGAAGGCAGCCTGCTGTTCCACCACCGTCAGATGCATGGCGCGCAGCATGTCGGCCAGCACGTGGTCGGGCTCGATCTTCAGGTGGTCGGGCTGCAGCTCGATCGGCACGTGCCGGTTGCCCAGGTGGTAGGCGGCGCGTGTCAGGTCAAAGGGCGTGCCGTGCTCGGCATAGGCGGTGATGCGCAGCACCGCTTGCGGCGCGGCGATCACCCGGATGAGCGAGCCGTCTTCCGCCACCAGCACATCGCCGCCGCGCACCACGGTGCCGCGCGGCAGGAAGATGCCCAACTCGCGGCCGTGCGAGTCGGTGGCGGCAAAGCGGCTTTTCTGGCGCACGTCCCAGTCTAGTTCCACCGTGGCGGCGCGTTTGAGCAGTGGTGCCGCCAGGCCCTGGCCGCGCGGGATGAGTTTGGAAATTTGCAGCATCAGAACAAGAAGTAGCGTTGTGCCATGGGCAAACTCACGGCAGGTTCACAGGTCAGCAGATGGCCGTCGGCCCGCACCACGTAGGTCTGTGCATCGACCTCCATGCGCGGCGCGTAGTCGTTGTGGATCATGTGCTGTTTGCCGATGCCGCGGATGCCCTTCACTGCGGCCAGCCGCTTGGACAGGCCGAAGCGCGCGCCGATGTCGGCCGCAATGCCGGCCTGCGAGACGAAAGTGAGCGACGTCTTGGCAATGGCGCCGCCAAAGGCGCCGAACATCGGCCGGTAGTGCACCGGCTGTGGCGTCGGGATGCTGGCATTCGGGTCGCCCATCGCCGCCATGGCGATGAAGCCGCCCTTGAGGATGAGCGCCGGCTTGATGCCGAAGAAGGCCGGCTTGAACACCACCAAGTCGGCCCACTTGCCGACTTCGATGCTGCCCACCTCGTGGCTGATGCCGTGGGTGATGGCGGGGTTGATGGTGTACTTGGCGAGGTAGCGCTTGACGCGAAAGTTGTCATGCCGCTCCGAATCACCCGGCAGCTTGCCGCGCTGTTGCTTCATCTTGTGCGCGGTCTGCCAGGTGCGGATGATGACCTCGCCCACACGGCCCATGGCCTGCGAGTCGGAGCTGAACATGCTGATGGCGCCCAGGTCGTGCAGGATGTCTTCGGCCGCAATGGTTTCCTTGCGGATGCGGCTTTCGGCAAAGGCCAGGTCTTCGGCAATCGCCGGGTCGAGGTGGTGGCACACCATCAGCATGTCCACGTGCTCGTCCAGCGTGTTGACGGTGTAGGGCCGTGTCGGGTTGGTGGAGGAGGGCAGCACGTTGGCCTCGCCCACCACTTTCAAGATGTCGGGTGCGTGGCCGCCGCCGGCGCCTTCGGTGTGGAAGGTGTGGATGGTGCGGCCCTTGAAGGCGGCCACGGTGTCTTCCACGAAGCCGCTCTCGTTCAGTGTGTCGGTGTGGATGGCGACTTGCGTGTCGGTTTCTTCCGCCACGTTCAGGCAGTTGTCGATGGCCGCCGGCGTGGTGCCCCAATCTTCGTGCAGCTTGAGGCCGATGGCACCGGCGCTGATCTGCTCATGCAGCGCGCCTGGCAGCGCGGCATTGCCTTTGCCGAGAAAACCCAGGTTCATGGGGAAGGCGTCGGCCGCCTGCAGCATGCGCTCCAGGTTCCACGGCCCCGGCGTGCAGGTGGTGGCAAAGGTGCCGGTGGCAGGACCCGTGCCGCCGCCGATCATGGTGGTGACGCCGCTGCACAGCGCCTCTTCGATCTGCTGCGGCGCGATGAAGTGGATGTGCGTGTCAATGCCGCCGGCGGTGACGATGTGGCCTTCGCAGCTGATGATTTCGGTGCCGGGGCCGATGACCATGTCCACGCCGGGCTGCGTGTCCGGGTTGCCGGCCTTGCCGATGGCGGCGATGCGCCCGCCCTTCAGGCCGATGTCGGCCTTGACGATGCCCCAGTGGTCGAGGATGAGCGCGTTGGTCAGCACCGTGTCCATCGCGCCTTCTGCTCTACTGCGCTGGCTTTGCGCCATGCCGTCGCGGATGGTCTTGCCGCCGCCGAACTTCACTTCTTCCCCGTAGCCGCCGGCGCGCAGTGTGTAGTCCTGCTCGACCTCGACGATGAGGTCCGTGTCGGCCAGGCGCACGCGGTCGCCCACGGTGGGGCCGAACATCTCGGCATAAGCGCGTCGTCCAATCGTTGCCATAACTAGAGTTTTCCTTGGATGAGGCCGCGAAAGCCGTACACCGTGCGCTCGCCGGCGTAATCCACCAGCTCCACCGTGCGCTGCTGGCCGGGCTCGAAGCGCACCGCGGTGCCGGAGGCGATGTTGAGCCGCATGCCGCGGGCGGCCGTGCGGTCGAAGCCGAGTGCGGCATTGGTTTCGGCAAAGTGGTAGTGCGAGCCGACCTGGATCGGCCGGTCGCCGGTGTTCTTCACCACCAGGGTCAGGGTGCGGCGCCCGGGGTTGAGCTGGTGCACGCCGTCGTCGATCAGGAATTCGCCGGGGATCATGGTCAGGGCCTGTTCATACGAATTTCGCAAGTGCGAACGTGGTTAAAACCGCGCCAATCTAGGCGCGCGACGACGCCCAGGCTGTCTGCCTGGGCTAGGAGTGCAACAACGAGTGGCGCGGTTTTAACCACGTTCCCTTCGGGTTGCGGCCAAAAATGCCATGCGCGGCGTTGCGTAGCCTTGCCGGAGATTTCTCCGGCTGCATCTACGCGCCTTGCGCATGACTTTTTTGATCCGCAACGCATCTTGTGAAATTCGTATGAACAGGCCCTGGTCCTCACGCCAGGCGCAGCAGCAGGGTGGAGCCCAGCAGCGCCACCGCGCCGCCGGCCGAGGTTCCCAGCCAGCGGTGGCGCGCAAACACGGCCTGGCCGAGCGCGATGCCGGCCACGTGCAGCAGCGCGGTGCTGGCCAGCATGCCGGCCAGCGCCAGCCACTGGCTGTGACTGGCGAGTTCCTGGCCGTGCGCGGCACCATGGAAGAAGGCGAACAGGCCGGCCAGCCCGGCGGCCAGCGCCAGCGGCAGGCCGCGGCGCGTGGCCACCAGCAGGCCGAGCACCAGCAGCGAAGCGGCAATCATCGGCTCCACTGCGGGGATTGCGAGGCCACTGAATCCGGCCAGTGCGCCGGCGGCCAGCATCAGCACGAAGGCCGCAGGTGCCAGCCACACCGGGCGAATGCTGAGCGCGCTCCAGACGCCCAGCGCCAGCATGGCGGCCAGATGGTCGAGACCGGTGAAGGGGTGCAGCAGGCCGCTGAGCAGCGCGCCGTGGTCATGTGCGCCCGCCACGCCGGTATGGGCCAGCACGAGGGTCGGCAACAGCAGACCGGCGGCGGCAGTCAATTTGAGCGCTCTGTTTTTCATAGCGGATGATCTCCGTTCGGTAAGGGCTGGGTGTCGATTTGGTTCAGATCCGTGTCAGACGATGGGCTGGTGCACCGTGACCAGCTTGGTGCCGTCGGGGAAGGTGGCTTCGACCTGGATGTCGGGAATCATCTCGGCGATGCCGTCCATCACATCGGCGCGCGTGAGCAGGGTGCGGCCCTCGCTCATGAGCTGGGCCACGGACTTGCCGTCGCGCGCGCCTTCCATCACCGCGGCACTGATGTAGGCCACGGCTTCAGGGTAGTTGAGCTTGAGGCCGCGCGCCATACGCCGTTCGGCTAACAGGGCGGCGGTGAAGATCAGCAGCTTGTCTTTTTCGCGGGGAGTCAGTTCCATATCGCTTCGCTCAAATATCAGACCGCGCGGCCGCAAAGGCCGGCCGAACACGGGGAGTTAGTTCCATATCGCTTCGCTTCAAAATCAGATCGTGCGGCCGTAAAGGCCGGCCGAACGCGGGGGGCAATTCCATTCAATCTCTCCGGGGCGGGCCGCCTGGTTGATGGGGCTGGCAGCAAGATTAGTGCCATTGGCGGCGTTTGGCCATCTTGCGCTGCGGCATGGCACAGAACCTGCACCTGTACTGCCATGGACGCCCAGGCCACGCCGTTGACTGCCTCGCCCGCCATGCCGGCCGGCCCCGGCACATCTGCGGCCAGCGAGACGGCCGGGCGCGGCGCGGTGCAGTCCATCATCAAGGTGCGGCGCGACTACAACAGCTGGGTGGCCCGCGAGACCATGGAAGACTACGCGCTGCGTTTTGCGCCGCAGCGCTTTCGCAAATGGTCGGAGTGGCGGGTGGCCAACACCGCTTTCGGCGCTGCCTCCTTCCTGATCCTGGAGGCGGTGGGCGCCACGCTGCTGGTGCAGTACGGCTGGACCAACGCCTTGTGGGCCATTTTGGCCACCGGGCTCATCATCTTCCTGGCCGGCCTGCCCATCAGCGTCTATGCGGCGCGCTACGGGGTCGACATGGACCTGCTGACGCGCGGCGCCGGCTTCGGCTACATCGGCTCCACCATCACCTCGCTGATCTACGCCTCCTTCACCTTCATCTTCTTTGCGCTGGAGGCGGCCGTGATGGCCTATGCGCTGGAGCTGGCGCTGGGCATTCCGCCCAGTTGGGGCTACCTCATTTGCGCGCTGGCGGTGATCCCGCTGGTCACGCACGGCGTGTCGGCCATCAGCCGCTTGCAGGTCTGGACCCAGCCGCTGTGGCTGCTGATGCTGCTGGTGCCCTTCTGCTATGTGCTGGCGCTCGATCCTGGTGCCTTTTCGGCCATCGTGCACTACAAGGGTGAGAAAGGCGTCAGCTCCGGCTTCGATCTGCCTCTGTTTGGTGCAGCCTTGACGGTGGGCATTGCCCTGATGACGCAAATGGGCGAGCAGGCCGACTACCTGCGCTTCATGCCGGCACAGACGCCGACCACCCGACGCCGCTGGTGGTTCGGCGTCCTGGCGGGCGGGCCGGGCTGGGTGCTGCTGGGCGTGGTCAAGATGCTGGGCGGCGCGCTGCTGGCCTACCTGGCCATCACCCACGCGGTGCCGGTCGAGCGCGCGGTCGATCCCAACCAGATGTACCTGGCGGCTTACGAGTACGTGTTCCCGCACTACGGCTGGGCGGTGGCGGCCACCGCGCTGTTCGTGGTGATTTCGCAGCTCAAGATCAACGTCACCAACGCCTACGCCGGCTCGCTGGCCTGGTCCAACTTCTTCTCGCGCCTGACGCATAGCCACCCGGGCCGGGTGGTGTGGGTGGTGTTCAACACCCTGATCGCCTTCATGCTGATGGAGATGAACGTGTTCCAGGCGCTGGGTGACGTGCTGGGCCTGTACTCCAACATCGCCATCGCCTGGATGATGGCGGTGGTGGCCGACCTGGTCATCAACAAGCCGCTGGGCCTGTCGCCCCAGGGCATCGAGTTCAAGCGCGCTCACCTGTACGACATCAACCCGGTGGGCGTGGGCGCCATGGCGCTGGCTTCGCTGCTGTCGGTCACGGCCCACCTCGGCCTGTTCGGTCCGATGGCGCAGGCCTTCTCGGCGCTGATTGCGCTCGGCACCGCCTTCATCGCCTCACCACTGATCGCCTGGGCCACCCGCGGCAGGTACTACATCGCACGCCAGAGCGACATGAAAACAGCGGCGGCGGCCGGTGCGGGCAACGGCACGCGCTACCCGCTGCAGCGCTGCGTGATCTGCGAACGCGACTACGAAGGCCCCGACATGGCGCACTGCCCGGCCTACCAGGGGCCGATCTGCTCGCTGTGCTGCACGCTCGACGCGCGCTGCGGCGACATGTGCAAGCCCCACGCCAGCGTGTCGGCCCAGTGGTCGGCCACGCTGCGCCGGCTGTTGCCGCGGCGCATCTGGCCCTACCTGGATACGGGCCTGGGCCACTTCCTGCTGCTGATGCTGCTGATCGTGCCGCTGCTGGCCAGCGTGTTCGGCCTGCTGTACCACCAGGAGCTGCGTGCCCTGACGCTGGCCGTGACCGACAGGGACGTGATGGAAGCACCCGAGGCCGCCCTGCGCTCGGGCTTCTTCAAGGCCTACATGGCGCTGCTGGTCATCACCGGCCTGGTGGCCTGGTGGGTGGTGCTGGCGTACAAGAGCCGCCAGGTGGCGCAAGAGGAGTCGAACCGCCAGACGCACCTGCTGATGCGCGAGATCGAACTGCACCAGCAGACCGACGCCGCCCTGCAGCAGGCCAAGCGCGCGGCCGAGCAGGCACAGCACCAGGCCGAGCAGGCCAACCAGGCCAAGAGCCGCTACATCAGCGCCATCAGCCACGAACTGCGCACGCCGCTCAACAGCATCCTGGGTTATGCGCAACTCATGGGTGAAGATCCGCAGGTGCCACTGCACCGCAAGCACGCGGTGCAGGTCATCCGCCGCGGCGGCGAGCACCTGCTGTCGCTGATCGAAGGCACGCTGGACATTGCGCGCATCGAGGCCGGCAAGCTGACGCTGGACGTCAAGCCCATGGCCTTCGCCGACTGCGTGCACGAGCTGGCCGCCATGTTCGAGCCGCAGGCGGCGGCCAAGGGGCTGGGCTTTCACTTCGCCTTGCTGAGCGCGCTGCCCGAGGTGGTGCGGGCCGACGAAAAGCGCGTGCGCCAGATACTCATCAACCTGCTGGGCAATGCCATCAAGTTCACCGCCCAGGGCGAGGTGGCCCTGCAGGTGCGCTATGCGCGCGAGATGGCGCACATCGACATCCGCGACACCGGGCCCGGCATGACGCTGCAGGAGCTCGACCGCGTGTTCGAACCCTTCACACGCGCTTCCAGTGCCGCCCCGGCAGCGCCCGGCGCCGGGCTGGGCCTGACCATTGCCAAGATGCTGACCGACCTGATGGGTGGCGAACTCACGGTGCAGAGCACGCCTGGGCTGGGCTCGGTGTTTCATGTCAAGCTGTTCCTGCCCGAAGTGCATGCCAGCGTGCGCCAATCGCCGGTGCGGCAGACCGCGCGCCCGGCGCGGCGCGGCTACACCGGGCTGCGCCGCCACCTGCTGGTGGTGGACAACGAGGAGCCCGACCGTGAGCTGCTGACCCAGGTGCTGGCGCCGCTGGGCTTCGTGCTGCGCACCGCCGCCAGCGGCCACGACGCGCTGGACCTGCTGGCCGCCGGCTACCGGCCCGATGCCATCCTGATGGACCTGGCCATGCCCGGCATCGACGGCTGGGAAACCATCCGCCGCCTGCGCCGCATGCCGGGCCTGCAGGCCGTGCGGGTGGCCGTGGTGTCGGCCAATGCCTTCGACAAGGGACTGGACAACGATGTCGGCATCCGGCCGGAAGACTTCATCACCAAGCCGGTGCGTCACAGCGAGCTGCTCGACTGGCTGGAAAAGCATTTGCAGATCCAGTGGACCGAAGCGCCGCCGGCTGCGGAGCCGGCCAGCGCGGTGGTACCGAAGCTACCGGCTGTGCTGCCGCCGATCGAACAGCAGGCCCGGCTGCGTGAAATGGCCAGCGTGGGCTATTACCGCGGCATCCTCAAGCTGCTCGACGAGTTGCAGACCCAGCAGCCGGCCTGCCAGCCCTGGTGCGAGCAGTTGCGCACGCTGGTGCGCCAATACCGTTTCGATGCCGTGCTGGCCCAACTGGCGCCGACGCCACAGACCTCATGAACCATCCCCTGGAGCAGACCCTCAACCGTGCCCACAGCGATGTGGTGCTGATCGTGGACGACGTGCCCGACAACCTGTCGTTGCTGCACGACGCGCTGGACGAATCCGGCTACACCGTGCTGGTGGCGCTTGACGGCGCCTCGGCGCTGCAGCGCGCTGCGCAGGCGCGGCCCGACATCGTGCTGCTCGACGCCATGATGCCTGGCATGGACGGCTTCGAAGTGGCGCGCCGCCTCAAGGCCGATGCCGCCACTGCGCACATACCCATCATCTTCATGACCGGCCTGACCGAGACGGAGCACCTGGTGGCGGCACTTGACGCCGGCGGTACCGACTACGTCACCAAGCCGATCAAGCCGAAGGAGGTGCTGGCGCGCATGAACGTGCACCTGCAGGGGGCGCGCGAGCGGCGCCAGGCCCGCAACGCGCTGGACGCCTTCGGCTATGCCAGCATCACGGTGCGCGTGAGCGACGGCCGGCTGATGTGGCAGACGCCGCTGGCGCGCGAGCTGCTGCAGCGCTATTGCGGCCGCAGCGGCCCGTATGCGCCCAGCCCGGTGCTGAGCTGGCTGCGCCACAGCGTGGCGCACGTGGCCGAAGCCCTGGCGTGCGGCGAGCCGCTGGTCGAAGCCCCGCGGCTGAGCGTGGAGCAGGGCGCCCGGCGTCTCACCTTCCGCCTGCAGCAGCACAACGGTGACGGTAGCGGCGGCGACTGGCTGATCATCATGCAGGAAGTGTCGGACGAGAGCGTGATCGAGGCGATTTCGCTGAGCTTCAAGCTCACCGCGCGCGAAGCCGAGGTGCTGTATTGGGTGATCAAAGGCAAGATCAACCGCGACATCGGCGACATCCTGGGCACCAGCCCGATGACGGTGAAGAAGCACTTGGAGCGCGTGTTCGCCAAGCTCGGTGTGGAGACGCGCACCTCGGCCGCGGCCATGGCGCTGAGCCGCATCCGGCAGTTGCATCCGCAGTTCGAGGGGTGAATGGCGTGAGGCCTGCGCGGGCGGCCGTGGGCGTCGTGCTGGCCGTCGCCATCACCGCCGGTGCCGTGGCGCAGGAGCAGCCCACGCTCTCTGCGGTGGAAATCCGAAGCCAGGCCGAAAACCTGGAAGGTATGGCGGCGGCCGGCAGCGAAGGCGTGGTGTCGCGTCAGCGCCTGGGCGCGGTGCCACTGCTGCGCCCGGGCGAGGTGCTGGAGATGGTGCCCGGCATGATCGTCACGCAGCATGCCGGCGACGGCAAGGCCAACCAGTATTTCCTGCGCGGCTTTAACCTCGACCACGGCACCGACTTCGCCACTTATGTGGGTGGCGTGCCGGTCAATATGCCGACGCACGCGCACGGCCAGGGCTATACCGACCTCAACTTCCTGATTCCGGAGCTGGTGGATCGCATCAGCTACCGTAAAGGACCCTATGACGCAGAAGAAGGCGATTTTTCTTCGGCTGGCGTCGCCCGCATCGACTACTTGCGCCAACTCGACAGTTCACTGACGCAGGTGACCCTGGGTCAGCGCGGCTATGCGCGCACCTTGCTGGCTGGTTCGCCGCAATGGGGCGGCGGCCAACTGCTGTATGGGCTGGAGCTGTTCCACAACGACGGCCCCTGGCAGACGCCAGAGAACTACGGCAAGCTCAACGGCCTGCTGCGCTACAGCCAGGGCACGCGCGATGACGGCTTCTCGCTCACCGGCATGGCCTATCAGGGGCGCTGGACGTCGACCGACCAAGTGGCCGAGCGGGCGATCAACCGTGGCCAGGTGGACCGCTTCGGCTCGCTGGACCCGACGACTGGCGGCCAGACCTTCCGCTACAGCCTGTCGGGCGAATGGGCGCAGCGCGGGCAGGACAGCCAGCGCAAGGCCAACGTCTGGTGGCTTCGCTCCGGGCTCGATCTGTGGTCCAACTTCCAGTACTGCCTGAACGACTATGCAACCAACGGCAACTGCGCGACCGGCGATCAGTTCAAGCAGGCCGAGCAGCGGACGGCGGGCGGCTTTACGGTGTCGCAGGCCTTGTTCCAGCGCTGGGGTGGCCGGGACCTGGTCAACAGCTTCGGCGTACAGGGCCGGCTCGACCGCATCAGCCCGGTGGGCCTGTACCGCACCCGTAGCGGCGCCGTCTGGAAGACGGTGCGCGAGGACCAGGTGACCCAGCAGAGCATGGCGTTTTGGGCGCAAAACGAGCTGCGCTGGAGCGGCTGGTTGCGCTCCATCGTCGGTCTGCGCGGCGATGTCTACGACTTCCGGGTCGATTCCAGCCTGGGCGCGAACTCAGGCCGGGTGAACGACCAGATGGTGACGCCGAAACTGGCGCTGGTCTTCGGTCCGTGGCGCAAGACGGAGCTGTATGTCAACTACGGACACGGCTTCCACTCGAACGATGCGCGCGGCACCACCATCACCGTCGATCCCAACGACCCGGCCACCGCGGTGCAAAAGGTCCAGCCGCTGGTGCGCACCCGCGGCGCGGAAGTGGGGCTGCGCTCGGAAGTCGTGCCGGGCTGGCAGACCACGCTGGCGCTGTGGCAGCTCCAGGCCGACTCGGAGCTGCTGTTCGTCGGCGATGCCGGCACCACCGAGGCGTCCCGGCCGTCGCGCCGCTACGGCGTCGAATGGACGAACTACTATGCCGTGAATCGCTGGCTCGCCCTCGATGCGGATCTGGCGTGGTCGCACGCGCGTTTCACCGACGCTGCCGCCGAGGGCGACTACATTCCCGGGGCGGCCACTGCCACCGCCAACCTGGGCCTCAGCATCGACCGGCTTGGCCCCTGGTTCGGTGCCGTGCGACTGCGCTATGTCGGCCCGCGCCCGCTGATCGAGGACAACTCGGTCAGCGCCTCGGTGTCGGTACTGACGAACCTGCGCATCGGTTATCGCTTCGACCGGCGCACGCAACTGGCGCTGGATGTCTACAACCTGTTCAACCGCCAGGCTAACGACATCGAGTACTGGTACGAATCTCGGCTGGTGGGCGAAAGCGCGGCAGTGTTCGACCGCCACATCCATCCCACCGAACCGCGTTCTTTCAGGATGACCGTGACGCATCGGTTTTGAGGCCAGCGCCGATTTTCCGGACAAATTTCTGCTCGGTCACTTCCTGGCCCCATTGCTTGGCGCGCAGCTCCTTGACCAGGCGAAAGCCGGCCGATTCGTAAAGATGCCGGGCCGCATCCAGTCCGCTGAAGGTCCACAGATAGCTGGTTTTCAAACCCAGCCGGTCGCAGTGCTCGAGCGCTGCAGCCAGCAACTGGCGCCCCAGCCCCAGGCCGCGTGCGTCATCGTCGAGGATGAACCAGCGCAGATGCCCGGTCGGGTGTCTGCCCGCCTCGACATCGATGGCAATTGAACCCAGTACCCGCTGGCCTTGAACGGCCAGCCAGAGTCCGTTCTGCGAGCCTTCCTGCCGCGAGACGAATGCTGCCAGCTCGCTGGCCACCTTGCATTCGAAGAACTGACCGAAACCCGCCCGTTGCGAGTAGTACGCCGCGTGCATTTCAATGATGCGGCCCAGCGCCGTGGGCCGGTAGCCTGGGTGGATGACGACTTGCCCGGCGGCAGACGCCGCGCCGATACCCAGGCGATCCGCCGCCAGCGCCTGGCCGTAGGCGCTCAGGCCCGACAGCACGTGGTGCTGTTGCGGCCGGGGGATATGTTCCAGCGCCGCGGCAACCTGCTTGCGGCCGAAAGCGTGCAAGGCTGCAACGGTCTTGCGGCCATGCCGGGTCAGCGTCAGCCGTTTCTCCCGGCCGTCCTCCGGGTTGGACTGCTCGGTTATCTCGCCCTTGGCCAGCAGCTTGCCCAGCAGGCGGCTGACGGAGGATTTCTCCAGGTTGAGCGTCTGCGCCAGCCGCGCCGCCGTGGTCGGTCCGTGCAGATCGATCTCGATCAAGGCATGTACGGCGGATGGCGGCAGATCGGAGCCTGCGAGCGTGGGGCGCATGAAGCCCAGCTCGCGCACCAGCTGGCGGGAGGCATGGCGGATGTCCTCCACCATCGGATCAGAAGTTTCCATGCAGCTTCGTTTCTGTTGAATGGTTGCATGATACAACTAGATGAAAACAATACTCTCAGGTGTGCCATGTCTTGAAGATGGGAGAAAACCGGCCTTTGGTCGTACACTGGTACGCACGTCGTTGTATCTTGAAAATTTATGGGTCGCCACCGCATTTTTGACAGTGTCGTCACACGCTCGCTGTTCCTTGGGCTGTGCATCGTGATCTTGGGTACGGTGGCGCTTTACTACACGCTGTCGAGATTTCTGCGCGAGGACTTGAGCGCCGTCGTGGCGCACCAGCAGCTGGCCCTGGCGACGTATGTAGCCCGCGATATCGATTACAAGATCGTTCAGCGCCAGACCTTGCTGGCGCATCTGGCGACCGCCCTTCCCGAGGAACTGCTGACACGGCCGCAAGCCTTGCGTGCCTGGCTGCAAGAGCGTTACGAATACCAGCCCTTGTTTTCTGCCGGTCTGTTCATCACGGACGCGCGCGGCGTTGCGATTGCGGATTACCCGGTTTTCCCGGATCGGGTGGGAACCAGCTTCTCGGATCGGGACTACATCCGCGCGGCCGTGGCGGGGCAGTCGTATGTCGGTAGCCCGGTGGTCGGTCGCATCATCGAAGAGCCGGTTCTTCCCATCGCAGTACCGAAAAAAAATGCCAAGGGTGACGTGCAGGCCATCTTGGTGGGTGTGACTACCTTGGCGGACAAGGGGTTCCTCGATTTACTGCTTCAAAGCCGCATCGGTGCGGCAACAGGTGGCTTCCTGCTGATCTCGCCGCGGGACCGGCTGTTCGTGGCGTCGTCTCAGCCCGACATGGTGCTCAGGCCCACGCCGCCCCCTGGCATCAACACGCTGCATGACCGGGCCATGGACGGATTCCGTGGCACGGGGGTCACGGTCAACGCCAAAGGCATCGAGGAAGTCTCCGCCATGGTTTCCGTGCCGAGCACAGGCTGGTTTGTCGTTGCCCGCGTGCCGACCCACGAAGCTTTCGCCACCGTCGAGCGCACGCAGAGTTTCTTGTTGAAGATATCGGTCCTGATCGTTCTGGCCTTCGTCGTCATCTCATCGGGCGGGCTGTATCTCCTCTTTCGGCCCTTGTTTCGTGCGGCAGAGCATGCCCATCGCATGACGCAGGGCGAGGTGCCGTTCGAACCGCTGCCCGTCGTTCGCCACGACGAAGTCGGTTACCTGATCTCGGCCTTCAATCGTCTCCTGGTCAAACTGAGGGGCAACCAGGCTGAACTGGTCCGAATGGCCCACCACGACGTGCTGACTGGGTTGCCCAATCGGGCGCTGCTCTACGACCGCGCCCAGCAGGTTCTGGCACAGGCAAGGCGCAGGAACACGCAGATCGGCCTGCTGTTCATGGATCTGGACGGTTTCAAGCGTATCAATGACACCCTGGGGCACGAGGCCGGCGACGAGGCCTTGCGCCAGACGGCAACACGCCTCAATGAAATCGTGCGCCAGGACGATACGCTGGCACGGGTTGGCGGCGACGAATTCGTGCTGTTGCTGGGTGACTTGGGTGAGGACGCCGAGGCGGCCGCCAGCACGGTTGCAGCCAAGTGCATCCAGGCCATACAAGCGCCGTTCTTGATTTCCGGTACCCCGTGTTCGCTGGGGGTGTCGATCGGCATTGCCTTTGGAAACGGGGACAGCACCCTGGACGCGCTCCTGCTGGCGGCCGACCAGGCCATGTACCAGGCCAAAGCGGGCGGCCGCGACCGATGTGTGATTTTCAAGGCGCCGGCGACCTAGCCTGCGACGAGCGCCTAGCGCATGGTTTTTCCACCTGGTTGGTGGTTTCGTCAGGAAGCCTGGGCGTCGGAGCCGCCAAGGGCCGAGCGCTTGCGGTCCACGTGGTAGACCGTCAGAACCTGGCTGGCCACCATGTCCAGCGCGGGCCGGGTATTGCCCTGCTTGTCGGTCCAGACCTTCGGCGTCAGCGCCCCGGACAGCGCCAGGGTATCGCCCTCGTCCAGGGCCAGCAGGGCCGCGCAGGCCTCGGGAGCGAAGGCAATCACGTTGACGATCAGACTCTCGCCATCGCCCGGCGCAGCCTTCACTTTGGCGACCACGAAGGCGCTGTCGTTCTTGCCTTGGCGCTGTTCCGCCATTCCTACCAAGGTGCCGGTTACCAGGCCTTCGATCATTGTGTTTCCAGGAGTTGTTGGCGGGATTGTTACTGAATAGGCTGTGGTGTGGGGGCGAGGGGCGGTTTTCGGCCAGGAGTTGACCTCTGGGTCGATTACGCGGACGACCGGTTCAGGTTGATCTGAGTCAGTCGCAGCCGATGCCCTGACCGACAGTGGCGGCCGTCCCGGTTATTCGATTGCCGGCCCGTGGTGCGACCGCTTCCGCTTGAATACCGGGTACTCAGTGAGCGACGTCTACCGCCCATCCTTGAGTGACCGGTTGCTCGCCGGGTGAACTGGAGCTGCCGACCCAATGCAGGCATTCGTGATCTGCATAAGCAGACACACACCGTCTGCATTCACCGAACCTATGGGGCTTGATGCGCAGGTTCGGTGGAATGAAGAGCTCGGCTCGGTTCATAGTAGGCGCGGGCGGTGGAACGCGACCCGATAGTCGTGCTGCGTCGGTACAGTGGCGCCGTTTCGCGCCTCAGCTACGCGTGTGGCAATTACATCTTTACCCTGTCAGCGTCGCCTGTGCATTGACACTGTGGCGCAGCATCCACTAGAGTGCTTACAAGTGAAACAAAGCGTGCAACCCGAAGCACGTTAGATAGAGGAGGAGAAAAATGCGAGCTTTATTGTTCAGCGCGATACTGCCTTTGGGAGTCGCCTGTTCGGCCACCGCACCCGTCACGGCACAAAGTGGAGATGCGTCGAAACCAGCATCAGTCATCGCCCAGACTGCGACGGACGCGTCGCCAGCAGCCCGTCCAGCCCAAGCGTTCACCGCTTCTCCACCTAAAGCCGTCCCAGCCGAAGATCAAGCCAATTTCCGTGTGCCCGCCATTGCGAGCTATGGAACCAAGCCCGGCTCGACAGAGTGCAAAGACCCGGCTATCCAGCCTGACGATTGCGCAGATCAGATTTCAAACTTCCGGAACAAGTACTGGCGTCTAGTCCTTCAAGATGTTCCTGGGGGCGTCGGAACCGAAATATCCGAACAGCCCAGCATCGTGGATTTGCTGCTCACCGTCGCCCGAAAGGAGGATTCGGTGCTAGCCCAAAGTCTGTATATTCGGCGCGGTACCGAGGCCATGGAAGTGCCAATAAGTTCGAGCCGCTTAGTCAACGGTAAATTTCGCGGTGAGGGTGTTGCTCTTCTCCCTGATGCATTGACCCCATGGATTCTTGGTGCAAAGGAAGCCGTGGAGGAAGTAAGGGTGGCCGCGCTGTCCACCGTGGTGACGAAGGAAACGTCCAACTTCGTCCAGCTGTTTTCCGGCGCGGTGACAGCGCTTGCGACCATCAATCCGGCGACCGCCGGCGCGTTAGCGATTCCCGGCGTTCGGCAAGCGATCGATACTGTCGATCAGATGGAAAAAAAGCTGAACGAGGCCAGAAGCGGCTCAACAAACTTCACTGTCCAGACGGTACAAATTTATCCAAGATATCTGAAAGAGCTGAATGTATATGTACGCCATCCAGATGGAAAAATTGGTCCGGAACGGCTGTATCAAGTACGTGCGATTTACCGCGACTCTTTGTTCCTGAGCAACCTCAATGACAAGGCGGCATCGTCGGTGATTTACGGGTACACCTTGACCGACACATCCAAGAGCGGACAGCCCCCTACCCGGCTCATCACCGAGCTGAAAAGGCGCGTTTCAGTGGCTGACAATCAGGTTGTCACCGGCGCGGACTGTAAGGCGTTCCTGGCGGAGGCCGGCGCGATGGGGCTGAATGACCTCGATCAGGCGCTGGCCGGAGCCACTTGGCTCGATTCGATGGGCTGGAATATGCTTCGCGAGAGACGGGACGGTACCGGTATCTGCTACGACCTGATTTCCTCGATGTTGAACGCGGCCAACAAGGAACTGCTAATCCCCGACAGCAAACTCGTGTCCGAGGGACCGGACCGACAGCTGCAGGACACCGCGCTGGGCGAGATCACCGTCATTTTCACCGGCGAAAACATTGCAATGTCCAAGCGCCGATTCCTACCAACCGTGCGGGTGGAGTCTGCGGAAAAGAATGAGATTCTCAACGACTATTTCCAGGCGGATCTCGAGACCGAAGGTGCGGTGTTCACGTCTGGCCAGTTGGCAGATCTTTTTCAGGCGCAACCAGGCAGCCCGTTGAAATTCAATCGCAGAACGCCCTGCTACCGCGTCGCGTCAAAGGACACAAGCTCCATGACGATCGAGACGCGATGCATGACGGTGACGGACAAAAATGGTGTAGCCCAACCCTACAAGGTAACGCTCGCACTCGACAGATCGCTCGTCAATGAGCCAGACCGTGCAGCGGTTCGGGTGATCAGGTTCAGCAAGATCCCTTGAAGCAGTTCATGCCACAAGTTGCTCGCCAAGCGCCTCGCATCGTGCGAAGTGGCAACGCTATCTTGCGAGCCTTGCTCTTCGGGTTCGCGTTTATATGTAAGCAGTCCGCTTTGCCGCAATCAATGGGTGTAAGGCCGCAAAGATAGCTTTGGGGCGCAGTACTTATTCGCAATCGCAGACAGCAGACCTTCAAGACGCCGCTGCGAACCTGCGCGCCGCCAATGTCAGCTGTTCCCCTGAAACCGACCGACGGGTTAGCCAGAGCGCTGGCACTCGAGCAACTGCTGGGGGGATGAACCCGTGATGTGACGGCGCGGCGGCGAAGGACGGAAACCGCTGCAAACCGGTCATTGAGGCTGGCAAAGCGAAAGACCATAACGGGTCGTAAAGCGTCATTCACCGCGTTCCGCTGACTGATCCGCAAGCCTGCCGGGTTCCCACATACGCCGTCCGGCGTATTCCCGCTTCCTTCTCCCATCCCTAAAGTGACTCCATCGCCGCCCCAGGCCGCTTTCCTGGCCGGGCGGCGAGACGGATCTTGTTCACCAACCTGGAGAAGCACACATGCAACGTCGATTCACCCTCAAGGCGCTGGCTGCTGCCACTGCCGTTTCCACCCTGGGCCTGGCCGCACTGCCAGCCCATGCCGCCGACACCATCAAGGTGGGCGTGCTGCACAGCCTGTCAGGCACCATGGCGATTTCCGAGACCGTGCTGAAAGACACCGTGCTGATGGCCATTGACGAGATCAATGCCAAGGGCGGCGTGCTGGGCAAGAAGCTCGAGCCGGTGGTGGTGGACCCGGCCTCCAACTGGCCGCTGTTTGCCGAGAAGACCAAGCAGCTGCTGGGCCAAGACAAGGTTTCGGTGATCTTCGGCTGCTGGACTTCGGTGTCGCGCAAGTCGGTGCTGCCGGTCGTGGAAGAAATGAACGGCCTGCTGTTCTACCCCGTGCAGTACGAGGGCGAGGAGCTGTCGAAGAACGTGTTCTACACCGGTGCTGCGCCCAACCAGCAGGCCATTCCGGCGGTGGACTACCTGATGAGCAAGGACGGCGGCGGTGCCAAGCGCTGGGTGCTGCTGGGCACCGACTATGTGTACCCGCGTACCACCAATAAGATCCTGCGCGCCTACCTCAAGAGCAAGGGCGTGAAGGACAGCGACATTGACGAGAAGTACACCCCCTTCGGCCACAGCGACTACCAGACCATCGTGGCCGACATCAAGAAGTTTGCCGCCGGCGGCAAGACGGCGGTGGTTTCCACCATCAACGGCGACTCCAACGTGCCGTTCTACAAGGAACTCGGCAACGCCGGCCTGAAGGCCAAGGACGTGCCGGTGGTGGCCTTCTCCGTCGGTGAGGAAGAGCTGCGCGGCGTCGACACCAAGCCGCTGGTGGGCCACCTGGCGGCCTGGAACTACTTCATGTCCCTCAAGAACCCGACCAATGACGAGTTCATCAAGAAGTGGTCGGCCTACGCCAAGGCCAAGAACATTCCCGGCCACAAGGACAAGCCGCTGACCAACGACCCGATGGAAGCCACCTGGATCGGCATTCACATGTGGAAGCAGGCGGTGGAGAAGGCCAAGAGCACGGACGTGGACAAGGTCATCGCCGCCATGGCCGGCCAGACCTTCAAGGCGCCCAGCGGCATCGTCAGCAAGATGGACGAGAAGAACCACCACCTGCACAAGTCGGTGTTCATCGGCGAAGTCAAGGCCGACGGCCAGTTCAATGTGGTCTGGAAGACCCCGGGCCCGGTCAAGGCCAAGCCCTGGTCTCCCTACATCGAAGGCAACGACAAGAAGAAGGACGAACCCGAGAAGAAGTAAGGCGCTGGCCTGCTGCGCAACCCGATCTGAGGGGTTGCGGTGCTCTGCGTACCTCGCGTACGCGTGCGCTCCTCACCCCTCACCTCGGGCTGCTCACAACGGCCATCACCTCACTTCTGAATGCGAGGAAGTTGCAGCGTGGGCATGGCCTGCTGTGCCCACCCTACAGGTTCTTTTATGCTGATTCGACATCTACTGCTATTTGCTACGTTTTTAATAGCTACCCACGCCCATGCGTTGACGGCGGAAGAGGTGAAAGCCATTGCCATCGGCGAAACCGATGTGCGCATCGTGGCACTCAACCAGGCGGTGCTGGCGGCGGACGAACGCACGGCGGCCTATCTGCAGGCGCTGGCGGATGACGCCGTGAAGGTGGCTGGTGACAAGGTCTTCATCGTGCGCGACGGCAAGGGGCTGGACCCGCTGACCGGCGCCGCGGTGGCCGTGCCCGACAGCGCGGAGGACGTGGTCAGCAACAACCGCATGCGCGGCGAGCTCGACGCCGCGCTGGCCGGGCTCAAGCTGTTCAGCAGCGACGACAAGCTGCGCCTGGCTGCTGCCAAGGCCTTGCTGAAAGAGCCGGACGAATCGCGCCTGGCCCTGCTGGACAAGGCGCTGGCGGCGGAAAGAGTGGCGACTATTAAGGCCCAGCTGGAACTGGCGCGCTTTGCCGTGCTGCTGGGCAGCAGCGACAAGGCCACACGCCTGCAGGCGGCCAAAGCGCTGGGCGAGAACAAGACGCCGCAGACCAAGCTGCTGCTGAGCGAGCGCCTGGGCGCCGAGACCGAGGCCGACGTGAAGGTGCAGCTGGCCGCCTCGCTGCGCGCCATCGAGGAATCGTTGCATTGGGGCGAGCGCCTGGGTGCCATGTTCACCGGCATCAGCCTGGGCAGCATCCTGCTGCTGGCCGCCTTGGGCCTGGCCATCACTTACGGCCTGATGGGCGTGATCAACATGGCGCACGGCGAGCTGATGATGATCGGCGCCTACGCCACCTACGTGGTGCAGGGGCTGTTCCGCAGCTACCTGCCCGGCGCTTTCGACTGGTACTTGGTGGCAGCGCTGCCGGTGGCCTTCATGGCCTCGGCCGGGGTGGGCGCGGTGCTGGAACGCAGCGTGCTGCGCTTTCTCTACGGCCGTCCGCTGGAGACGCTGCTGGCCACCTGGGGCATCAGCCTGGTGCTGATGCAGGGCGTGCGTTCGATCTTCGGTGCGCAGAACGTGGGGGTGGAAAACCCGGCCTGGATGAGCGGCGGCGTGCAGCTGCTGTCCAACCTGACGCTGCCCTACAACCGGCTGGTCATCATCGGCTTTGCCATTGCGGTGCTGGCCGGCATGGCGCTGCTGATCGGTCGCACGCGGCTGGGCCTGTTCGTGCGCGGCGTCACGCAAAACCGGCCGATTGCCGCCTGCATGGGCGTGAACACGGCGCGCGTCGACACCTATGCCTTTGCGCTCGGCTCGGGCATTGCCGGCCTGGCCGGCGTGGCCCTGAGCCAGGTGGGCAACGTGGGGCCGGACCTGGGGCAGAACTACATCGTCGATTCCTTCATGGTGGTGGTGCTGGGCGGCGTCGGCCAACTGGCCGGTACGGTGTATGCCGCACTGGGCCTGGGCGTCTTGAACAAGTTCCTGGAAGGCTGGACCGGCGCCGTGCTGGCCAAGATCGCCGTGCTGGTGTTCATCATCATCTTTATCCAGAAGCGTCCGCAAGGGATTTTTGCAGTTAAGGGTAGGAGTGCGGAAGCATGACCGTGCACAAGATTGAACTTCCTTCTGCGCCACCCCTGCTCAGCGGCAAAGGCTGGAGCGCCTTCATCGTGGCGCTGATCGCGGTGTGCGCCGTGGCACCCGTGCTCAACCTGCTGGTGCCCGCTGGCAGCGTGTTCCACATGAGCGACTATGCGGTGGCGCTGGTGGGCCGCATCATGTGCTATGCCATCTGCGCGCTGGCCATGGATCTGATCTGGGGTTACACCGGCATCCTGTCGCTCGGCCATGGCGTGTTCTTTGCGCTCGGCGGTTACGCCATGGGCATGTACCTGATGCGCCAGATCGGGCGCGACGGCAACTACAAGAGCGACCTGCCCGATTTCATGGTGTTCCTGGACTGGAAGACGCTGCCCTGGCACTGGACCTTCAGCGACAGCTTCATGGCCACGCTGATCCTGATCGTGGCGGTGCCCGGGCTGGTGGCCTTCGTGTTCGGCTACTTTGCCTTCCGCTCGCGCATCAAGGGGGTGTACTTCTCCATCATTACCCAGGCCATGACCTTTGCCGCCATGCTGCTGTTCTTTCGCAATGAGACCGGTTTCGGCGGCAACAACGGCTTCACCGACTTCAAGCGCATCCTGGGCCTGCCCATTGCCACGCAGGAGATGCGCATGACGCTGTTCGTGCTCACCGGCCTGATGCTGCTGGGTTTCTTTCTGCTGGCCAGGGGGCTGGTGCGCAGCAAGTTCGGCCGCGTGCTGCAGGCCATCCGCGATGCCGAGTCGCGCGTGATGTTCTCGGGCTATTCGCCGCTGGGCTACAAGCTCACCATCTGGACCATCTCGGCCGTCATGTGCGGCATTGCCGGGGCGCTGTACGTGCCGCAGGTGGGCATCATCAACCCGGGCGAGATGAGCCCGGCCAATTCGATCGAGATGGCGATCTGGGCCGCGGTCGGCGGCCGTGCCACGCTGGTCGGCCCCATCGTCGGTGCCTTTGTCGTTAATGGTGCCAAGAGCTGGCTGACGGTGGCCTACCCGGAGTTCTGGCTCTATTTCCTCGGCGGCCTGTTCATCGTCGTCACGCTGTTCCTGCCGGACGGCCTGGTGGGGCTGGTGAAGAAGATCAAGGGGGCCAAGGTTATGAGCGACGCCGGGCCGTCCCAAGTCGCGAAGGCCCCCTCGGGGGGCAGCGAAGCACACGAAGTGGCGAGCGTGGGGGCCAAGCCATGACGCCCGACCTGCTGGAACAAGGCGCCCGGCGTTACGAGGCACGCTTGGCCGAACTCGATGCCGCACGCCTGAACACCGAGGCCGGCGGCCAGGCGGCGAGCTACGGCCGGCTCAAGGTGTCGGACGAGGTAGACGTGACGCACGGCCGCATCCTCTACCTGGAGGATGTGAGCGTGAGCTTCGACGGTTTCAAGGCCATCAACAAGCTCTCGCTCGACATCGCTCCGGGCGAGCTGCGCTGCATCATCGGCCCCAACGGCGCCGGCAAGACCACCCTGATGGACATCATCACGGGCAAGACGCGCCCGGACCAAGGCACGGTGTTCTTCGGCAGCACCATCGACCTGCTGCGCCACAGCGAGCCGGAGATCGCACAGCTCGGCATCGGTCGCAAGTTCCAGAAACCGACGGTGTTCGAACAGCTTTCGGTGTTCGAGAACCTGGAGCTGGCACTCAAGACCGACAAGGGCGTCAAGCCATCGCTGTTCTTCCGCCTCGACTCGGCACAGAGCGACCGGCTGGCCGAGGTGCTGCACACCATCCACCTGGCCGACAGCGTGGCACACCAGGCCGGCACGCTCAGCCACGGCCAGAAGCAGTGGCTGGAGATCGGCATGCTGCTGATGCAGGACCCCAAGCTGCTGTTGCTCGACGAGCCGGTGGCCGGCATGACCGATGAGGAAACCGCGCGCACGGCGGAGCTGTTCCTCAGCCTCAAGGGCAAGCACTCGCTGATGGTGGTGGAGCACGACATGAGCTTCATCAAGACCATCTCGGAGATCGTCACCGTGCTGTGCGACGGCTCGGTGCTGGCGCAGGGCACGCTCGATCAGGTGCAGGGGGATGAGCGGGTGATTGAGGTTTATCTGGGGAGATGAGCTTGTTCACCTCTCTTCGCTTTTCTGATGTCGTTGGCGCGGCTGCATTGCCGGGTCTCGCCCCGGCGGGCGAGGTACTTTCTTTTGCTTCGCCAAAAGAAAGTACCCAAAGAAAAGGCGAGCCGGGTGCGTCGTCCCTGCGCTGTGCGCAGGGCACGCTGCGTTGCTCGGACCGGGCGGGAGGTCCGCAAACTCGCCCTGCGGGCTCAGACATGCGTCCCTCTTCTTCCGCCCGTTCCTGCGCTACTCGCCTCCGCACACGGCGCTGGGGAGGCGAATACAAAAGACAACAAGGACGCGCCATGGCGCGTCCTTGTTGGGTTATGGCTGTTGGTTCCCGGCGGTTTGGATCCCTATGCCGTGTGGCAGGGCTGAGCAGCGCAGCAGCGGGCGGATCGGGGCGGGCGTTGTTTGAGCGCAGCGAGTTTAGCCCGACCCCGCCCGATGCGAGCAGCGCAAGGAACCGCGTAGCGGCCCTGACTTCGGCTCGCCTTCTCTTTGCTTACTTTCTCTTGGCGAAGCAAGAGAAAGTGAGTGCGCTGCCGGGCGCATATCCCGGCACAGGTGCCCTGCCAGGGCATGACCAGAAAGAAGTGAGCCAGACATGCTGAATGTCAAAAACATCAACCAGTATTACGGCGGCTCCCACATCCTGCGTGACGTCAGCCTGCAGGCCCATCTCGGCAAGGTCACCGTCGTGCTGGGCCGCAATGGCGTGGGCAAGACCACGCTGCTGAAGTCGCTCATGGGCTTGGTGCCGATCAAGTCCGGCAGCATCGAGTTCGACGGCAAGGCGATCCACCATGCCACGCCCTACGAACGGGCCCGTGCCGGCATCGGTTTCGTGCCGCAGGGGCGCGAGATATTTGCCCGCCTCACGGTGGAGGAGAACCTGCGCATGGGGCTGGCCTA
>Ga0255338_1001936_pt1 | contig 34562 bp, 35 predicted proteins | sample MeOH1_35cm_T4_19_FD_203715 | JGI IMG/M metagenome (GOLD analysis project Ga0255338, IMG submission 203715) | Sandy soil microbial communities from University of British Columbia, Vancouver, Canada - MeOH1_35cm_T4_195 | ecosystem: Engineered > Artificial ecosystem > Sand microcosm > Unclassified ...
CCGCAGCCAGCCCGGGAGCGCCCGATGATGACTGACACCGTCGTGCACCCGGCCCACCTGCCGTTGCGACACCCCCGGCTGCCGTCCTTCGCGCCGCTGCTGGCGGCCGGCATCGCCACCGCCGCGGCCGCCCTGATCGGGCTCACCCTGGGCTGGAGCATCGCCGGCATCGCCGTGGTCGCCGCGGTCCTGCACCTGGTCGGCCTGACCCTGTGGTCACGCGCGGTCGAGAACGCCCGCGCCGCGACCGACCGCCTGGTCACCTCCCTGGTCTGGGTGGCCCTGGCCATCGCCCTGGTGCCGCTGGTGTCGCTGCTGTGGAAGGTGATCGCCGAGGGCTCCAGCGCGATCGACGCCAAGTTCCTCACCTGGTCGATGCGCAACGTGGTGGGCGAGCCGGGCGGGATCTACCACGCGATCATCGGCACCCTGCTGATCACCGCGGCCGCCACCGTGATCTCGGTCCCTGTCGGCCTGCTCAGCGCGATCTACCTGGTCGAGTACAGCGCCGATTCGCGCCTCGCCGGCTGGATCCGGTTCCTCGTGGACGTGATGGTCGGCATCCCGTCGATCGTCGCCGGCCTGTTCGCCTACGCGTTGTTCTCCCTGATCTTCGGGCCCGGCACCCAGATGGGCCTCGGCGGTGGCGTCGCCCTGTCGCTGCTGATGATCCCGATCGTCGTGCGGTCCGCCGAAGAGATGCTCAAGCTGGTGCCCGCCGACCTGCGCGAGGCGTCGTACGCCCTCGGCGTGCCGAAGTGGCGCACGATCGTCAAGGTGGTGCTCCCGACCGCCATGGCTGGCATCATCACCGGTGTGACCCTGGCGATCGCCCGGGTCATCGGCGAGACGGCACCGTTGCTGATCATCTGCGGCGGCACCGACTCGGTGAACTTCAACCTGTTCCACGGCCAGATGGCGAGCCTGCCCGTGTTCATCTACTCCAGCTACACCCAGCCCGGGAGCAACCCGGAGATCCTGAAGACCATGGCCTGGGGTGCAGCACTGATCCTGATCATCATCGTGATGGCGCTCAACCTGATCGCGCGCCTCGCCGGCAAGTTCTTCGCCCCCAAGAGCGGGCGTTGAGAGGGAAGACATGGCCAAGAGCATCGACATCTCCGACCTGAACATCTACTACGGCGACTTCCTCGCCGTGGAAGGCGTCAGCATGACCATCCCGGCGCGGTCGGTGACCGCGCTGATCGGTCCGTCCGGCTGCGGCAAGTCGACCTTCCTGCGCACGCTGAACCGGATGCACGAGGTGATCCCGGGCGCCCGCGTCGAGGGCAAGGTGATCGTCGACGGCCAGTCGCTCTACGACGCCGCCGTCGACCCGGTCGAGGTCCGCCGGATGGTCGGCATGGTCTTCCAGCGGCCGAACCCGTTCCCGACGATGTCGATCTACGAGAACGTCCTCGCCGGCCTGCGATTGAACAACAAGAAGCTGTCCCGCTCGGACGCGGACGCCGTCGTCGAGCGGGCCCTGCGCGGCGCGAATCTCTGGAACGAGGTCAAGGACCGGCTCAACAAGCCCGGCATGGGTCTCTCCGGCGGCCAGCAGCAGCGGCTGTGCATCGCCCGTGCCATCGCCGTCGAGCCGCAGGTGCTGCTGATGGACGAGCCCTGCTCGGCGCTCGACCCGATCTCGACCTCGGCGATCGAGGACCTGATCCACGAGCTCAAGACCGAGTACACGATCGTGATCGTCACCCACAACATGCAGCAGGCCGCCCGGGTCTCCGAGGACACGGCGTTCTTCAATCTCGCCGGTGCCGGCAAGCCGGGTCGCCTGATCGAGATGAACCCCACCAAGAAGATCTTCAGCGTCCCGGACGAAGAGGCCACCGAGGCCTACATCTCCGGCCGCTTCGGCTGAGCCGGCGCCGCGGGGTGCCTGCGCGTCCCACCGGGGTGACCGGCCGCCGTACGAGGGTGCCTGGCCGCCGTCCAGGGACATGCGAATGTCGCTGCCGGGTCAGGCGGCGCGGTCAACAGGCGCACGCGCGACATTCGCATGTCGGCGTGCGAGCGCGACGGCTCCCTCCAGCACCGTCAGCACGTAGGCCGGCTCGAACATCACCTGCTCCCAGCTGAACCGGATGACCGTCCAGCCCAGGATCGTGAACGCGTTGTAGCGCACGCAGTCACGCGTCAGCGCCGCCCGCTTGCCGTGCCACTCGAAGCTCTCGGCCTCGATCACGATCCCCAGCGCCAGATCAGCGAGGTCGGGGTGCAGGACGAGGGTCTCGGAGATCTGGACCGCGGGCTGCGGCAGCACGGAGAGACCGGGCACCGTCGAGGCGATCGCACGCAGGGTCGACTCGTACGGGTTCGCGGCCCGGGCGCTCGCCATGGCGGCCACCGCGATCGCCCGCGCCCGCCCACGGCCGCGCATGGACCGGGCGATCGCCCGCAGCTCGGCCAGGGTGACGTCGCCGGCACGCAGGGCACTGTCGACGATCGGGACCGATTCCTCGAGCGGCAGCATCCGCATGCAGTCGACCAGTGTGCGTCGTACGCCGGTCATGCCGTCGACGATGTCCTCAGGGTCGATGTCCGACCAGTGCGGCACCACGATCGCCCGCGCCGATCGGGACAGGTGGTGGTTGCGCGGAAAGGTCACGTCGGGCTTGTCCGGCACCAGCTTCTGGCCCCAGCCGTGGCGCTGCGCAGCGCTCCGCATCGAGATCACCCCGCCCAGCGCCGCGGCCGCCGACACCGCGGCACTCGCCGTCCTCAGCGCGTACCGACCGCGGGCCACGCGCACCAGCACGCCCTCCCGCAGCGCCCGGTCGACCGCAGCGCGCCCGCAGCGCGCGACGAGGACCGAGCGGGTGCAGACGCCACCGAGGATGGTGACGTGGCTGATCAGGTCCACTCGTCGAGCGTGACCGATTCATGCCTCGGCCCGCTGGCGCGATCCACAGGCGCGACGTTGCTGGCCGACGGACGGGGGTACGCCGGTCCTGCGGCCGACCCCGTCATGACCGGCGTGCGGCCCGCGCCCGGCGCGGCCCGGCGCGGCCCGTCGTACACGGACATGCGAATGTCGCGGAAGGTACGTCGGACAGTCGCCCGCGGCCCGGCAGCGACATTCGCATGTCCGGGCGCGAGGAAGGGTGCGAGGCGGGCGCGAGGCACGGCCAGGGGACGAGCCCGCGAGGGACCCGGTCAGGGGAGGCGGAAGACCACCTTCAGGACGAAGTACACGGCGGCGGCGACGGTGCCGGCGGCCGGGAAGGTGAGGACCCAGGCGGTGACGATGCTGCGGGCGACGCCCCACCGGACCGCGGAGAAGCGGCGGGTGGCGCCGGCGCCCATGATCGCCGAGGTGATCGTGTGCGTGGTGGAGATGGGGGCGTGGTAGACGAACGCGGTGGTGTAGAGGACCGCGGCGCCGACCGACTCGGCGGAGAACCCTCGGGGCGGGTCGAGCGCGATGATCTTGCGACCCAGGGTGCGCATGATCCGCCAGCCGCCGGCGTACGTGCCCAGCGAGATCGCGGACGCGGCCGCGATCACGATCCACAGCGGCAGGTTCTCCTGCGAGCGCGGGTAGTAGCCGGCCGCGATGACGGACAGGAAGATCACGCCCATCGTCTTCTGGGCGTCCTGGAGGCCGTGGCCCAGCGCGAGCGCCGCCGCCGAGACCGTCTGCATCAGCCGGAAGCCGCGCTGCACCTTGTGGGGGTTGCGGCGCCGGAAGATCCACATGATCAGCAACATCACCAGGAACGCGGCGATGAACCCGACCACCGGCGAGATCACCATCGGGATGACGACCTTGTCGAGGATCGTCTTCCAGTGCACCGTCGCGCCGGCCGCCAGGGCGGCACCACCGAGGCCACCGATGAGCGCGTGCGACGAGGACGACGGCAGCCCGAAGTACCACGTGATGAGGTTCCACGTGATCGCCCCGAGGAGCGCTGCGAGCACGATGACCAGGCCGTGGTTGCCGTTGGGTACGGCGATCGTGTCGCTGACGGTGTGCGCGACCTCCTGGCCGAGGAGCGCACCGACGAAGTTCATGACCGCGGCCAGGGTCAGCGCCAGCCGGGGGGTCAGCGCCCGCGTCGAGACCGAGGTGGCGATCGCGTTGGCAGCGTCGTGGAAACCGTTGGTGTAGTCGAACGCGAGGGCGACGACCACCACCGTCACCACGATGGCGAGATCCACCGGTCAGGACTCCTTGACGTGGATCTGCTCGATGATGTTCGCCACGCGCTCGAAGGCGTCGACGGCGTGCTCGAGCGAGTCCACGATGTCCTTGAGCTTGAGCACCTCGAGGGCGTCGTACGCGCCGCTGAACAGCTTGGCGAGGATCCGCCGGTAGCTCTTGTCGCCGGCGTTCTCGAGACGGTTGATCTCGATCCAGTACTCCTCGAGGTCCTTCATCGACTGCAGCCGCGGCATCGACTCGGCGGTCAGCTCGGCGCAGCGCTGGAGCACCTCGACCTGCTCGGCGAGCTCGACGGGGAGAGTCTCGACCTCGTAGAGCAGGGTCAGGTCGACCGCCTCCTCCATGAAGTCCATGACGTCGTCGAGGCCGGACGCGAGCGCGTAGATGTCCTCGCGGTCGAACGGCGTGACGAACGTGCTGTTCACGCGCCGCACGATCTCGTGGGTGGTCTCGTCGGCGTGGTGCTCGGCCTCACGCATGCGAGCCGCGATGTCCTCGCGGTTGTTGCCCTCCCCGAGCATCTCGGCCAGCAGGGCCGCGCCGTCGACCAGCCCCGCCGCGGACGACGTCAGCAAGTTGTAGAAGGCAGTGTCGACTGGCTTGAACCTCAACGCCACGGTGAACTCCTGGAGAGCAGGATCAGAACGGCACACATGCTAGGCGGTGAACACGGCCGGACCGCAAACGGGACCCCGGCACCTCCGCCCCCGGGAGCCGTCCCTGAGCGTAGCGGTACGACGGCGCGGTAACCACGCTCACACCGGGCGGTCAGCCCAGGCCGAGCAGCCGGTCGATCTCCTCGGCCGAGAGCGGGCCGTCGGACTGGTTCGCGGCCACCATCAGGCTGGCAGTCAGGCCGACCTCGTCGAGGAGCTCGGGGTCCTCGAGCTCGACGTCGAACGGGTCAGTGGACACGACGTGCCTTCCTTGTCTCTCCCCCGGCGATCGTCAGCTTCCCCCAGTGTGCCCCCGCGAAGGGACTGGAAACTTCTTACACCCAAAACACAAGGGGCTCCGACCGAATGGTCGAAGCCCCTTGAGCTGGTCTACTCGATCAGATCGGGCGAACGTTCTCCGCCTGGGGACCCTTGGGGCCCTGCGTGACGTCGAACTCGACCTTCTGGTTCTCGTCGAGCGACTTGTAACCCTGGGTCTGGATGGCCGAGTAGTGAACGAAGACGTCGTCGCCGCCGTTCTCCTGGGCGATGAAGCCGAAGCCCTTCTCAGCGTTGAACCACTTGACAGTGCCTTGAGCCATGCTGGTTGTTCTCCTTATTGGGGCGAGAGACCACCACTTCGGTCGTCTCAGCACAGATGCAGTGAATACGTCGTCCCGCCTCGCAAAGAGAAGAAACGCCGTTGGATCACAAACTCCAACTGCGTTGTGTAACCGCTGGAACTTGCACCTGCAGGAACGACACTACCAACTCGGGCGCCGTTGTCACATGGGTGGCGGCCAATGACCTCGCGAGGGTGTGACGTCGGACTCGGTGGGCGGGGATTACCCCGCTCAGCGTGCCCACGGGCGGGCTGTCCGGGCGTGCCGAATCCCGGTCTGGCTCGTTGGGTGGGTATCGGGAGCGCGAGTGCGACAATTCGTTGCGAACCGCAGCAGCGGGTGCGCAAACATGGAAGGGTTCGGCGAGCAGCCGTGAGCGGGGCCTCCGGGACCGGAGGACGCAGAAAGGGGTGGGGTCGTGGCACGTAGTCGCCGCGCGGGCTCCGCATCCCCCGACCAGGTGGTCGACCAGCCGATCACCGTGCCTCCCGGCGCCGAGCTCATCGACCCGCTCCAGATCGCCTCCGAGGGCCTCGAGGAGGTCGAGGAGGAGGAGAACGCCGAGCGCGCTGTCCCGATGACCGAGCCCGGGGAGGTCGTCCCCGACCCGCTCGCCGTGCTGAGCGTCGCCATCGACGAGGAGGCCGCCCTCGGCGACTCCGACGACGATGCCACCCCGCGGCGGGGGATCTTCGGGCGCCTCGGCCGCGGCCGCGGAGCCGCCGGTCCGGCCGCGGAGGCCCCGGAGCCGCAGGTCTCCGACGAGGAATGGGTCGCCGTCGCGGAGAACGCCCCGGTCACCGAGGCGGCGCAGGAGACCCCGGTGGACGAGGGACCCCGCGTCACCACCTGGGCCCAGGACTTCGCCGAGCAGCCCTGGGCGACCGGCGAGTGGCCCGCGGTCGCCGACTCCGCCACCGCCACCGCGATCGTCGAGGACGCCGAGGACGCGGGCGAGGCGATCGCCGCAGCCGCTCCGAGCGGGACGCGCCGCGGCGGCCGACGCCGGCGGCGCAAGGGTGACGCCGACCGCGCCGAGTCGACGGCGCCAGCACCCGAGGCCGTCACCGAGCCGGCCGTGGCCGAGCCCGAGCACACCGAGCCGGTCACCGAGCCAGCCATCACGGACACTGTCGTCACCGACGCTGGCGTGGCGGAGCCCGGGGAGTTCCTCGGCAGCTATCTCGACGTCCCGGCCGACCAGACCACGGATTCCGACCTGGGGCATGCGGCCCCGGTGGACCACGTCGTCGACGAGCAGTGGGATCCCGCGGTCGACGGCGGCGAACCGCCGGCCGACTTCCTGAGCGCGTACCTGGAGCCCGAGGTCGACCTCGCAGAGCAGGAGCGGATCGCCGCCGAGGGTGCCGAGCGCCGTCGCCTGGAGAAGGAGCGCGACGAGGCCGAGATGGCCGAGCGCGCCCGCCTCGCCGCCCAACGCGCCGAGGAGGACCGGCTCGCCGCCGAGCGTGCCGAGGCCGATCGCCTCGCCGGGGAGCAGGAAGCCGCGGAGCGTGCCGAGGCCGATCGCCTCGCCGCCGAGGAGGCGGACACCGGGCTCCTGGCCGGGCAGCCCTCCCCGGAGGACGAGCGCGTGCGGGTCGCCGCGGAGGCGGCCGAGATCGCCCGCCAGGCAGCGGAACGGGCCGAGCAGGACCGCCGCGCCTCGGCGGAGGCCGAGCGACAGCGGCTCGACGCCATCCGGGAGGCCGCGCAGCGGCGCGAGGAGGCACGACTGGCGGCTCTCAAGGCCGACGAGGACCAGCGCGCCGCTGACCGGGCCCGGGCGGAGCGCCTCGAGGCCGAACGGCTCGAGCAGGCGCGCCGGGAGTCTTCCCAGCGCGAGCGCGCGCGCCGGGCGGCTCTGCACGCGGAGCAGGCGAGGCTCTCCGCCGAGGAGCTCGAGGCCGACCGGATCGCGACCGAGCAGGCCGCCGCGCAGCGCGCCGAGGCCGAGAGGCTGGAGGCCGTCCGGTTCGCCGCGCTCGAGGCCGAGGAGCAGCGTCTCGCGGCCGAGCGGGCCGAGGCCGACAGGATCGAGGCCGAACGGGCCGCCGCGCAGCTCGCCGAGGAGGCGCGGGTCGAGGGCCTGCGGCTGGCCGCACTCGCGATCGAGGAGCAGCGTCTCGCCGCGGAACGGGCCGAGGCAGACCGGATCGAGACCGAACGGCTCGCCGCCCAGTACGCCGAGGACGAGCGGCTCGAGCAGCTGCGGGTCGCTCTGGTCCAGGCCGAGCACGACCGCCTCGCCGCCGAACGGGCCGAGGCAGACCGGATCGAGACCGAGCGGCTCGCCGCCCAGTACGCCGAGGACGACCGGCTCGAGGGCCTGCGGCTCGACGCCCTGCGCCGCGCCGCCGAGCAGGCCGAACGCGAGCGGATCGAGGCGATCCGCGTCGCTGCTGAGCAGGCCGAGCTCGCTCGCCTCGAGGCGCTGCGCCTCGAGGAGGAGCGCGTGGCCGCCGAGCGCGCCGAAGCCGAGCGGCTCGAGGCCGAGCGGCTCGAGGCGGAGCGGCTGGCCGCCGAGCGGGCGGAGGCGCAGCGCGCCGAGGCCGAGCGGATCGAGGCTGCCCGCCTGGCCGCGGAGGAGGCCGAGCGCCGTCGCGTCGAGGCCGAGGCGGCCGAGGCCGAGCGGGCCGCAGCGGAGCAGGCCGAGGCGGAGCGTCTCGCCGCCGAGCAGGCCGCCGCGGCGAAGGCCGAGGAGGAGCGGATCGCCCGCGAGCAGGCGGAGTCCGAGCGGCTCGCGGCGCTCGAGGCTCGTCGCGAGGCCGCCCTGCGTGAGCAGGAGCGGATCGCCGCGGAGCAGGCCGAGCAGGAGCGCCGGGAGGCCGAGGAGCGCGAGCAGCGGCGACAGGCCGCTCTCCAGGCACAGCAGGAGCGGATCGCCGCTCAGCGCGCCGAGAAGGAGCGCATCGCCGCCGAGCGGGCCGAGTGGGAGCGCCAGGCCCGGGAGCGGGCGGCGCGGGCCGCGGCACCCCGGGCGCCGCAGCGCTCCGCGGCGGCCGCCGCGCTCGCCGAAGGGTCGGGCGCTGCCGTCCCGCCGGCCGTGAAGCCGGCAGACAAGGCTCCGGTGGTCCCCGCCGTCGTGACGTCGGCCGGGCGGGCATCGGCCCCCACCGGACCAGGATCGGCGACGCGTCGTACGACGTCCGCCGAGCCGATCCCGCGGTTCATCGAGTTCCGGCCGGGCAACGTCCTCAGCTACCTCTTCGGCGCACTGTTCACCGTGTTCGCGGTCGGCGCCGTGATCACCATCTTCTGGGCCGTGTCCGACGGCAGCAGCGACGCGGTGCTCAGCGCTGCCGGGCTGACCCTCCTGGCGATGGTGTCCTGGTGGGCGCTGCTCAACTGGTCGCCGCCCGTCGTGTCGATCAGCAACGGTCTCCTCGAGCTCTCCCGTGGCGCGAAGGCGACCGCCTGGGACCTGCGCGACCCCGCAACCGAGATCACCTTCCGCGGCCGGCCGTCCTCGCGGTCCTGGAAGGCAGTGCTGCGGGGCGACGGCGGCAAGCCGGTCACCATCTCGGCGCGCCAGGTCGACCCGGCCCAGTTCGTCGAGATCGTCGAGCACTACCAAGCGGCGGGGCCCGAGGCCGACGGCGCGTAGCCGGTCAGGCGCGGGCGGCGCAGCCGCACCGCTTCGCGGAGACCACGACGTGCTCCTCGGTGCCGTCGAACGCGACGCACCGGTGCCGGTCGGCGAAGACCGCCACCGGCGGCGACCCGACCAGGCACTCGGCGACCGCGACGGCCGTGAGCGCGGACACGTCGCGCACCTCGCCGATGCGGAACAGCGACCGCGTCTCCGCGATCAAGTCGCTCTCCCCGGCGCGCAGCGCGATCGGGATGTCGGGGGCCACCACCGAGGCCGCGATCGCCGCCTCGATGTTGTCCAGGTCGTCGGCACCCATCGCGGCGAACGCCCGGGCCCGGGTCAGCCCGACCCGGCGGAGCACGTCGACGTCCTGCCCGTGCCCGACGAAGACCGGCACCCCGGCGAGCCTGGCCAGCCGCAGGTTCGGTGCGGCCGGGTCACGCTCCACGACGATGACCCCGATGCCGAGGTCGCGCAGCGCGATCGCGAGCCGGACACCGACCTGACCGAGCCCCAGGACGACGACGTGGTCGCGTCGTGGCGGCACCCGTCGACCGATCAGGGTGACGCTCCTGGTCGAGAGGATCCGGTTGACCACGCCGGCGGTGAAGATCGCGGTGAGGATGACGGTGACGAGCATCAGGACGCTGGCGAGGGCGGCGTACCAGGTGCGGCCGTCGATGTCGGCGTCGCCGGGGCCGACGGTCGTGACCACCCTCGTCGCGGCGTACAGGGCCTCGCTCGGGCTGCTGCCGAGCGCCGTGACCGTGATGACCCAGTCAATGAACAGGATGACCAGCAGGCCGGCGAGCCCGAGCAGCATGATCCGGGTCGCCTCGTCGTGGGCGCTCAGCCGGCCGACGGTCGCCCGCAGCCGCCGGAACGGGCCGGGCCGCGTCGGCCCCTCGGGCACGAGGACCAGGTCGCCCTCGTCGGTGCGAACCAGCCGCCGGGGACGGTCCTCGCTGAAGTCCACGGCGAGGGTGCCGTCGGCCAGGCAGGCGCCGATGATGGACGGTACGGCGACGTCGGCCGGCGAGGTCACCGTGCAGTTCGGCACCACCTCGCGCAGCTTCTCCGCCAGGGTCCGGTCGAAGACGGTGGCGACCAACCGGACTCCGGGCCGGATCTGCTCGACCAGGAGCACGTAGCGCAAGGCGGTCACGTCACCGCGGACCAGCACCGCGACGGCGTCGAAGCTCGCGTCCAGCTCGTGGCGCAGGACGGTGTCGGACGGCTGGAGCAGGTGCACGACCTCGACCTGGCGTTCGGCGAGCAGGGCGCAGGTCACCCTCGCCACCTCGAGGTCGCCGATCACCAGTGCCCGCACGTCTCGCACGATACGGCGGCCGGCGGCGGGAGGACCGTGAAGGTTGCCCTCACCGACGCCGTCCCGGGACTAGGGAATACTGCTCCCGGAACACGGGGGCCTCTAGCTCAACTGGCAGAGCAGCGGACTTTTAATCCGCGGGTTGTGGGTTCGATCCCCACGGGGCCCACCCAGCGCCCATCGCGCGGTCAGCGCAGGCGACCGTAGAACACGCCCGAGGTCCAGATCCGCTCCTTGCGGACCCGGGTGCCGGGGAAGGGCGCGTGCCAGATCTGGTGGTGTCCGGCGTAGATGGCCACGTGGTAGACGTGCCCGCCGTGGCTGAAGAACACCAGGTCGCCCGGCCGCGCGGACCGTGCGGAGATGTGCCGGACGCGCCCGGCCTGCGCCGCCGAGCTGTGCGGCAGGCTCCGGCCGACGTGGGCGTACACCCAGCGGGTGAAGCCCGAGCAGTCGAACGATCCGGGGCCCGTGGCGCCGTACCGGTAGGGCGTTCCGGCCTTCGACGCGGCGATCCGGACGACGCGCAGGCCGCGGCGGGCGACCAGCTGCTGGCGGGGCGTCAGCTGCGTGCCGGGTACGACGGTTCCGGCCGTGCTGGCGGCCGTCGTCGTGGCCGCAGCAGGCGAAGCCGGGGAGACCATCATCGTGCCGGTCGCGAGCGACAGGGCGCCCGCAGCGGCACCGAGGCCGCGGACCGTACGGGAGAACGGGCGCGCGGAAGCGCGCCTCGGTGAGGTGGACATGGGATTGCTCCTGGCAGCGACGCCTGCGAAAGATGACCTGTCGGGCTCGGGCTGCTGTTGCCCGGACCGGCTCTGCCGGTCTTTGCCCCGAGCCACGGATCATCCGTGGCGACGTGCGTTGGGTCTCCCGTGCCCGCGACCAACATCGTTTCCGATGTCCCTCCGGACGTCGCGGGCCTCGGCGCGACCGGAGCGACCCCGGGCGAGTGCCCAGGGACCGTCACAGCATGAGCCAGCCGGGGCCGGGCGCGCCGTGACCGCGCCCACAGATCGGGCGTGACGGCGCCCACGTGACGGCGCTCACCCCGGACCCGATCCGCTCAGATCCAGCGCCGCATCCTCGCGAGCCCCAGGGTGAGCGGCGCGACCGCGACGATGCCGACGACGACCACCCAGAAGAGCTGCGGATGGTCGAACAGGCCCACCTTGAAGTTCATCCCCATGACGCCGGCGACGAGGGCCCCGGGCAGCAGGATCACCGAGACCAGGGTCAGGATCTTCATGACGTGGTTCATCTCGTGGCCGCTGCGCGCGATCAGGACGTCGAAGGAGCCGACGATCGCCTCGCGGGCGTCGCGGGCCTCCTGGAGCGTCGACTCGAAGCGGGCGAACAGCGAGACGAACCGCTCGCTGGAGCCGTGGTCGCCGAAGGGCCCCAGCTCGGGGTGCGTGAGGGCCACCAGCGCCGTACGGTGCGCCGCCAGCGCGCGCCGCAGGTGGCCGACGTGCCGACGCATCGAGACGAGCGTGTCGATGTCGTCCTCGGTGCCGTTGCCGCGCATGGCCTCGACGTCGAACTCCTCGAGCCGCTCCTCGATCCGCTCGAACGCCTCGGTGTAGGAGCCCAGCACCCACTCGAGCAGCGCGGCCAGGAACCCGGGGCCGTCCAGCGAGCCCGTGTCGCCCGAGCCGGACACCCGGCTCGCGAAGTCCTCGAGCACGGGCACCGGCTCGTCGTGCGCGGTGACCACCCAGTTCTCCCCCACCACGCACTCGACGGCGTGCAGGTCCGCACCGTCGTCGGCGCGCGGTGCGTACGTCGTGATGTGCAGGTAGCGCCCGCGGTCACGGAACGCCGGGTGGTCGTGCGCCTCGGCGAGCCGGGCCCTCGTCACGTCGTCGAGGTCGAGGACCGCGGCCACCTGCTCGACCTCGTCCGGGTTGTCCCGGTCGAGGTCGACCCACAGCAACCGGTCGCCTCCCAGCCGCTTCGGCCGCTTCCCGAGGTCCTCGAGCTGACGTGTCTCCTCCGCGTCGAACAGGATCGTCTGACTCATCGAACTGCCCTTCCCCGACCGGGAACCCCGGCCTCCCTGGGCAGCAGGTACCCCGTCCGGGCCGGAACGTGCGCCAAGGTCAGCGGCTCGGGTCAACGGCTCGGGTCAGCGGCTCGCGACCAGCTCCGCCGCCGCCTCGAGGCAGCGCAGGTCCGTCGAGCCGGGCACCAGGATGAACTCGTCGCAGCCGGCTTCCTCGGCGCCGTCGAGGATCTCGCGCACCGCGTCGGTGGTCGCGGCCCTGGTCGTGGCCGCGAGCGCCTCAGCCAGCTCGGCCCCGGTGAAGCCGAGGTAGCGGGCCGCGAAGGAGTGCAGCGTGGCCGGCGGGTCCTCGACGCCGAGGACGAAGAAGGTGCCGTTGACCTTGCGCGGCGCGACCCGTCCGGCCTCAGCCCAGGCTGCGTCCGCGCGGCGGTTCGTGGCCGCGATCTCCGCGGCCCGGCCGGACAGGCTGAAGGCGCTGATCCCGTCCGCCCACCGGGCCGCGCGCTGCATCGACCGCGGGCCCATCGCGCCGGACAGGATCTCCGGACCGCCGGACCGGAGCGCGGCCGGCCCCACGGGATCGGCACCGTCGAAGGGAGCCTCGCCGTCGAGGAGTCGGCGCAGCTCGGCCACCTGCTCGTCGAGCCGGGCGAACCGTCGCTCCCACGGGCTACCGAGGGCGCGGTAGTCGTCCTCCCGGGCGCCGACGCCGACCGCCAGTGACAGCCGCCCGTCCGCGAGCTGGTCGAGCGTGGTCACCTGCTGGGCGACCATCGCCACCGGGTGTGCCGGCAGCACCCACAGGTTCGCGAAGATCCGGGCCCGCGTGGTCACGGCGGCGGCCGCGGCCAGCGACGCCACCATCTCCGGGTTGGAGAAGGTCACCCGCTCTCCGGCGGAGATGCTCGAGAACGGCCCGCCGTCGGCCAGCCGCGCCCAGTCGACCGTCGTACCCGGGCCGTAGCCGGGGGCCATCTGCGGCAGCGCGATCCCTACCTCCACCGCGGCCTCCGTCGCCGTCCTGCGAGGACTCGTCGGTCGCTCCCGGTCTCCGGCACGGCGAGACCGTACCGCGATCGGGGCCCGAGCGGGCGGTGTTGACCGAGGCGCCCGGCGGCACCGGCTACCGCCGGGCGTGACTTCCGCGCCGCTCGCGCAGGGAGGCCAGGAAGGCCCGTGGATCGGCAGCCACCATCCGCACGCCCGACGCCACGGCGGCACCGAGATTCACCAGCGCCGGGCTGAGCCCGGTGCAGGTGAGCCAGCCCTGGGCCGAGCGGGCCGTCGCCGCGTCGTCGAAGGAACCGTGCGCGCCGAAGTCGCGCCCCCCGACCCCGTCGGCCGGCTCCCAGAGGTTCGCCGGGCGTCCTGGTTGCGCCGGCTCGTCGGTCTGCTGGGACCGGTACCCGGTGCGCGCGAGGTAGCGGTCCAGCACGCCCGCGGCGATGCGGTTGCCGAGGATCGTGGCGACCGCACTGCCGCCCACGACGTACTCGCGCCGACGCGGGTGGTCGGCGGCGTACACGACCTGCCGGGCGATGACCTCGGGCTGGAAGATCGGTGGCACCGGCTGCGGGTGCTTCGGCAGCCGGTTGAGCACCCAGTCGAACTGCGGCGTGTTCACGGCCGGGAGCTGGACCATCGTGGTGTGCACGTCCACGCCGTCGTGCAGCAGCTCGCAGCGCAGCGACTCGTGGAACCCCTGGATCGCGTGCTTGGCCCCGCAGTAGGCGCTCTGCAGCGGGATGCCGCGGTAGGAGAGCGCCGAGCCGATGTGGACCAGCGTCCCCCGGTTGCGCGGCAGCATCCGGTCCAGCGCGGCCCTGGTGCCGTGCACGTAGCCGAGGTAGCTGACGGCGGTGGTCCGGTGGAACTCCTCCATGGAGATCTTCGTGAACGGCGCGAACACCGCCGCGAAGGCGTTGTTGACCCATACGTCGATCGGACCGAGCTGCTCCTCGACCCGCCGGGCAGCGGCCTCGACCTGGTCGTACGCCGCGACGTCGGTCGGGATCACGAGCGCCGCACCCCCGGCCGCCTCGACGTCGCGGGCAGCGGCCTCGAGCCCGCGCGAGCCTCGGGCGAGCAGGGCGACCCGGTCGCCGCGGCGACCGAACTCCACGGCGGTCGCCCGGCCCACCCCGGCACTCGCGCCGGTGACGACCACGACACGACTCTCCACGGCTCCTCCTCGGCCCGGCCATCGACGCAGCGGTCAGGCTCTTCCGTGGAGGTTCCCCATCGGCGCGGTTTGACGCGTGCGGATCAGCGGGCCGCGGCGAGGTCGCCGGCACCGGTGATGATCGACCAGACGAACTCGTCGTAGCCCAGCCCCTGGTCGGCCAGGAGCCCGGCCACGAGGTCGAGCGAGGCCTGCGCGGCGTCGCGGGCGTTCGCGTGCCGGGCCTCCTCCTCGCGCATCCGCGCGTAGACCGGCTCGACCTGCCGCACGGCCGCGCGGGAAGGCGCGCGGCGGCTCGAGTGGTAGCCGACGATCGCACCGCCGGGACCGAACGTCGGGGTGACGTGGGCCAGCACCCAGTACCGCTGCCCGTCCTTGGCGCGGTTCACGACGTAGGCGAAGACCTCGTGGCCGGCCGCGATGGTGTCCCAGAGCAGCTTGAACACGCCGCGGGGCATGTCCGGGTGGCGGATGAGGTTGTGCGGCCGGCCGAGGAGCTCGGACTCGGAGTATCCGCTGATGTCGACGAACGTCTGGTTGACGTAGGTCATCACCCCACGGGTGTCGGTCTTGGACACGATCATGTCCTCGGCCGCCAGGATCCGCTCGCCGTGCCCGTGTGTCGTCACCCGATGGGTCATCACTTGTCCTGTCTGCGCGGGCCCCGGCACCCGGCCGCGAGTCGTTCACCCACCACGATCGGCACCGCTCGCCGGGACCTGCGGCGGGCGCCCGGCCGGACCGCGGTTTCGGCTGTGCAGTGCGTCACGGTGGGTTGCCTTGCCTGACCTGCCGTCGCGCATGACGGCGGCGCGGCGCGGGTAACGGCGTGGCATGCGACTTCCCCGACCGCGCGGTCCCTTCAGCGAGCGCGTCTTCGCCGAGCTGACCCGGCCCGATCCGCGACCGGTCCCGTACGACGTGCCGTCGGCCGATGTGGTGTCCGACGAGGACACCCAGGTCGCCCTGTGGGCGCTGTACGAGCTCGCCCACCGCGGGTTCGACGGGGTCGATCCCGACCACGAGTGGTCGCCGGCGCTGCTGACCACGCGTGCCGAGGTCGAGGCCGTCCTCGACGAGGCGATCGCCGGGCTCACGACCCCGGCGGTCGACCGGGTCGCGGGCGACCCGGCCCACGTCGCCGCGCAGCTCCTCGCGTTGATCGACGACGCCGACGACCCCGGTCTCGCCCGGTACCTCCAGCGCGAGGCCACCGACGAGCAGTACCGCGAGTTCCTCGTGCACCGCAGCGTCTACCACCTCAAGGAGTCCGACCCGCACGCCTGGGCCGTGCCCCGGATCGACGGGGCCGCGAAGGTGGCCCTCGCCGAGCTCCTGTACGACGAGTTCGGTGCCGGACGGCCCGACCGGTTGCACAGCACCCTGTTCGCCCGGGCCCTCGAGGGTGCCGGCCTCGACCCGGCGTACGGCGCCTACGTGGACGTCGTACCGGCCCCGACGCTCGCAGTGAGCAACGCGATGTCGCGGTTCGGCCTGCACCGGGCCCGGCGCGGCGCGATCCTCGGGCACCTGGCCGCCTTCGAGGCCACCAGCTCGCTGCCGTGCCGGCGGTACTCCGCCGGCGCCGGGCGGCTCGGGTTCGACGCGCGCGTCACCGACTACTTCGACGAGCACGTCGAGGCCGACGCGGTCCACGAGCAGCTCGCGATCAGGTCGATCTGCCAGCGCCTCGTCGAGCAGGACCCGACGCTGCACCGCGACGTGCTCGTCGGCGCCGCCACCTGCCTGCAGCTCGACGCGCTGGCCGGACGCCAGATGCTCGACGCCTGGGAGCAGGGGTTGTCCTCGCTGCTCGACGAGCCGCAGCAGGAGGTCGCATGACGTCCGGGTGCCGGGTGGAGATCTGCCCCGGCGGCCCGGCCCTCGTGCGCGGCGCCGACGAGGTCGTCGACAGCGCCGGCGCGGTCCACGCCACCACCCGGCCGGTGGTGGCCGTCTGCCTCTGCGGCCGCTCGCAACGCGCGCCCTGGTGCGACGGCACCCACAAGGTCGTCACGGCGGACGCGCCCGCACCTTCGGTCGCCGCGGCCCGTGACGTCTGACCCCCATCAGGTCACCCCCGAGCTCCGCGTGGTGCGGCTCGGCGGCCTGGACATCGCGTACGACGCCCGGGTGCTGCGACCTCGCCCGTGGACCGCCGCACAGGCCCGGTGGGCCGCGGAGCTGCTGGCCGGGGCGGAGCCCGGGCCGGTCCTGGAGCTGTGCACCGGTGCCGGCCACATCGGCCTGCTGGCGATCCTCGGCAACGAGCGCCGCCTGGTCGCGGTCGACGCCGATCCGGTCGCGTGCGACTACGCGCGGCGCAACGCCGCGGACGCCGGCCTGGCCGGCCGCGTCGAGGTGCGCCGGGCCGTGCTGGAGGAGGCGCTGGAGCCGGGCGAGCGTTTCCCCGTGATCATCGCCGACCCGCCCTGGGTGCCGTCCGCGCGGACGAACGACTTCGCCGACGACCCGGCCTTCGCGATCGACGGCGGCCTCGACGGGCTCGCGGTCGCCCGCCGCTGCCTGGAGGTCGCTCGCGACCACCTCACACCAGCCGGCGCGCTGCTGCTCCAGCTGGGCACCGCCGCCCAGGCCGCCGTCCTGCGGACCGGGCTCGACGACGCCGGGTCCTCACTGGTGATGAGCGAGGTGCGCCAGCCGGCGCCCACCGGCGTGGTGGTGCTGGTGCGACATGGACGCACGTGACCACCACCCCTCCTGGAGTCCCGCCAACACGGCCGCGAGCAGCGCGACGATCTCGCTGACGGCCGCCGTCCACACGTAGCCACCGGTCCAGTGGTCGTGCACGCCGAAGAGGCCCACCGTGGCGGCGACGACGAAGGCACCGAGGGTCGACGCGCCGAACCCGGCTGCGAGCAGGAGCGGCAGCCAGTGCCGCCAGGTCACGAGCAGGACCGCGATCGCCACTCCGCCGGCCGCGTTGACGAGGAACGCCGGCCCGACGACGTGCTGGTCCCGGACGCCGTTGAACCACATCGTCAGGTGGACGCCGGCGGAGATCAGGACTCCCAGCGCCGCGAGTGCTCGTGTCTTCATCGTCGACTCCCTTCGGGCCGGGCCGCCCGCGTGGACGTGCCCATGACCTTGACTACGGCCCGGGTCGGCCAGGAGTTCAGCGGCTCAGCCGGTACGACGCAGCCAGCGCAGGTGCTCGACGTCCCCCAGCAGCTCGAGCCGCCGCCACAGCACGCTGGTCGGCACCGCCTGGCTGGCGTGGGCCAGGCAGGCGACCCGCTGGCGGCCGCGGTCGACGGGCAGCACCAGGTCGACCGCGTCCGCGGCATGGCCGTGGAACGAGGCCCCCAGCTCACCGTTGAGCTGGTCCGCGACCGCGTCGGGCAGCGTCCAGCCGAGGACGGGCAGGTCCAGGACCTCGGCGGCGCTCAGCGCGGCTGCGGTCGCGGCGGCGTGGTCGGGGTGTCCGGTGACCCCGGACGGGTCGAACGCGACCATCCCGTCGACCCGGCGCCCGGTGGCGGTCGCGAGGACGTCGGCGGCCAGCCGGTCCGGCTGTGCGGCGAGCGCGCCGTCGGCGTACTCACGCAGGAGCGTGGACCCGAGGCCGAGGGCGCGCGCGGCCTCGGCCAGCTCTGCCGCGCGCAGTGTCGCGAGATCGCCGGTCACGCCGTGGATCGTGGAGGCCTCGCCGTGGGTCAGGCAGAGCACGATCACGTCGGCGCCAGAGCGGGCGAAGGCGTCGAGGACCGCCCCCAGCCCGAACGACTCGTCGTCGGGGTGGGCCACCACCGCGAGGACTGCGGACCATTCCGGGAGGCTGGTGCCGGCGTGGGTGCTCATCGGGTCCTCCTCGCCTCGAGCCTATACCCCATGGGGTATATACGGAAGGCGTCAGCCGGCCGGCGTGAACGCGGCCAGGAAGCGGTCCCGGAAGGCATCCATCCGCCAGACCGGGGCGTCCGGCTCCGGCTTGAGCGAGTCCTGCCAGCCCCAGTCGCCGATCGCCGCCGTGACCGCAGGGTCGCGCGCGATCACGGTCACCGGGACGTCGTGGCCCGGCCGCTCGCCGGAGACGTAGGAGTGCGGCTGGTGGTCACCGAGCACCACCAGCACCAGGTCCCGGTCGGGCTGGCGCTGCAGCCACGAGACCAGCGTGCCCATCGTGTACTCGATCGACTTCCCGTAGAGCGCCCGCACGGTGTCGGGGTTGCGGAACGCCGCCCGTTGCGACTGCCCCTGGGCGGGCATGCCGTCGAACACGGAGCCGTCGCCGACCTGGTCCCAGCCGACCAGGTGCGGCAGCGGGGTCCACGGGTGGTGGCTGGAGACCAGGTCGACCTCGGCCATCACCCGCGCCCGCTGCGGGTCGGCGGTGAGCTCCGAGCGCTCGAGGGCGGCCAGGGTGTACTGGTCCGGCATCCTGGCGTACCCGAACGCTGGGCCGCGGTAGCCGACGTTCCGGCTGTCGTAGAGCTGGTCGTAGTGGTAGAACCGCTGCCCCTCCGCCCAGTCGTGGGTGTTGGCGGGGACGTCGAAGACCGTCCGCCACCCGGCGCGCCCGAACGCGTCGGTGAGCGTCATCCGGCGCTGGGTGAAGAGCTGGTTGTAGCGCTGCTGGCTGTCGACCCACAGGCCCGACTGCGTCGTCGAGTGCGCCAGCCAGCTGCCGGCCCCGAAGGTCGGCGAGGTCAGGAACGCGCTGCGCAGGGAGTACCCCGACGCGCGCAGCTTCCGGTCGCCGTCGGCCAGCACGGCGTCGACGCCGGGCGAGAAGCTGCTGCCCTGGACGGCCACGCGGCCGTAGCTCTCGACGAAGACCAGGAGCACGTCCTTGCCCCGCAGGCCCGCGAGGATCCGGTCGCCCGGCACACCGGCGTACCGGTCGACGGCGATCTGCTTCGCGAACGCCCGGCGGTCGGCCAGGTCGGCGCGGAGCTGGCGGACCTGCCCGAAGGCCAGGTCGGCGGTGCCGGTGTCGGCGATCGACGCGTGCGAGGCGACCCCCGCCCCGGTGGCGGCCGACACCGCCCAGACCACGACCAGGGCCGCGACCGCGCGCGCGGACCGTCGCCGATCCGCGGCCGCGACCCGGACCAGCCGTACGACGGCCAGGCAGGTGCCGGCGACCGCGAGGGCCGCCAGCAGCAGGACGCCGACCGCGACCGCGATCGCCGCCGGGCGGCCGATCGAGTCGCCGAGCACGCCGATGCCCGGGCCGAGGTAGTACCAGTCGTTGAGCACGTCGAAGCGGCGGTCGAACACCGTGAAGAACCCCATGTCGAGCACCTTCACCAGCAGCAGCAGGCCGAGCAGCACCCCAAAGGAAACCGCGGCCACGCGGCGCGCCCTCGGCCCGAGAACGAGGGTCAGCAGCACCAGCACCAGCCCCTCGAGCGGGATCCGCACGAACGCCCCGGCGCCCAGGTCGCGGGTCCGGTCGGGCAGCACCAGCGCAAGCCACACCGCGACGACGGCGAGCACCGTGACCACGGTGGAGCGGAGCCCGCGGCGGGTGGCGCGGCCCGGCGGACCGGCCTGCGGGTCAGCCATGGTCCACCAGCACCCGGGCACGGGCCGATCGCGGCGAGGTCCGCCGCGCCAGCCGCCACAGGTCGCGCACCTCGCGGCCGAACGACTCGGCCAGCATCGCCAGCGCGACCAGGAGCGCGAGCCGGGTCGCGGCCGGTGGCAGCACCTCTGCCGCGGCGACGGTCAGGACCACGCCCTGCACCACCGCGACCACCTTGCACCACGGCCTCGCGGGCAGCGTCCCGTGCAGCCACGGCAGCAGCCACCCGGCCGCGACGAACAGGTAGCGGGCGGCGCCGATCAGCAGCACCCACCAGCCGAGCGCGGCGGCGACGTACCCGCTGAGCACGAGGATCAGGAAGGCGTCGACCTCCAGGTCGAAGCGCGCACCGAACGCCGAGGCGGTCCCGGTCCGGCGAGCGACCCGGCCGTCGACCCCGTCGAGCACGAGGGCGACCGCGGCGAGCCCGACCAGCAGCGCTACCGGGCCCGCACCGGCGGCAAGGGCCACGACTCCACAGGCCAGCTGGGCCCGCACGAGGGTGACCCGGTCGGCCGGCCCCATCCCGGCACCGCGGCGACGCGCCAGGGCGCGGCCCAGCAGCACCGCCACCGCCAGCCCGGCCGAGGTCCCGGCGAGCCAGCCGGCCACGCCCAGCGACCCGGCCGCCTCGAGCCCGCCGAGCAGGGCGAGCAAGCCGGCCAGGCCGATCAGCGGACCCGGGTGAACTCTCTGCACGGTGCCTCCGTAGGTGGTCTTGCCGGGTGCTACGCGGCACGGGAGGCTTTGGTTCACCGACGGAAGAGGTGCTCGTGGCGGTCGACGCGCTCGCGTTCTGGGTGGCCGAGCCCGGCCGCGGGGAGATCCGCGCCGAGTCGGTGCCGGACCCCGGCCCCGGCGAGGTCCTGGTGCGGACGACGTACTCCGGGATCAGCCGCGGCACCGAGACCCTGGTGTTCCGTGGCGGCGTCCCGAGCGGCCTGCACGCGACCATGCGCGCACCCCACCAGTCCGGGGACTTCCCCGGCCCGGTCAAGTACGGCTACCTCAGCGTCGGCGTCGTCGAGGGCGGCGACCCGGAGCTGCTCGGCCGGACCGTCTTCTCGCTGTTCCCGCACCAGACCGCGTACGTCGTCCCGGCCGCAGCCGTCACCCCGGTCCCCGACGGCGTCCCGGCCGCGCGCGCCGTGCTCGCCGGCACCGTCGAGACCGCGGTGAACGCGCTCTGGGACGCCGGTCCGCTCGTCGGCGACCGCGTGGCCGTCGTCGGTGCCGGGATGGTCGGCTGCTGCGCCGCCCGGCTGCTCGCCGGGATCCCCGGCACCGAGGTCACGCTGGTCGACACGAACCCCGCGCGGCAGACCACCGCCGACGCCCTCGGCGTGGGGTTCAGCAGCCCCGACGACGCACCCGACGGACGCGACCTCGTGCTGCACACCAGCGCGACCTCCGACGGTCTCCAGCTCGCCCTGGACCTCCTCGCCGCCGAGGGCACCGTCGTCGACCTCAGCTGGTACGGCGACAAACCCGTGCAGCTCTCCCTCGGCGGCCGCTTCCACTCCGACCGGCTCACCGTCCGTGCCAGCCAGGTCGGCGCCGTCTCGCCCGCGCGCCGCCACCGCCGGTCGGCCGCCGAGCGGCTGGCGCTGGCCCTCGACCTCCTGCGCGATCCGGCGTACGACGCCCTGCTGACCGGGTCGTCGCCGTTCGCCGAGCTGCCCCGCGTGCTGGCCGAGCTGGCCGACGGCCGGCTGTCCGCCCTCTGCCACACGATCAGCTATCCCGACCACCGCACCGGAGAGTGAGCCCACCATGTTCAGGGTCAACGTCCGCGACCACGTGATGATCGCCCACAGCCTGACCGGAGCGGTCTTCGGGCCGGCGCAGCGGCTGCACGGGGCGACCTACGTCGTCGACGCCACCTTCGCCGGCGAGCACCTCGACGGCGACGGCATCGTCGTCGACATCGGCCGGGCGACCGAGGAGCTGCACGGCGTCCTCGCCGACCTGAACTACCGCAACCTCGACGACGAGCCCGCCCTCTCGGGTCACAACACGACGACCGAGGCGCTGGCCCGGCTGGTCGCCGACCGGCTCGCCGACCGGGTCCACGCCGGGGCCCTGGGCGAGGCGGCCCGCGGCCTCGCCGGTCTCACCGTCACCCTGCACGAGTCGCACGTGGCCTGGGCGAGCTACGAGCGCGCCCTCTAGCCGATGGCCGGGGCGGTGAGGGCGGTCCACGTCGTCGTACCCGACGGGCTCGACGACCCGGCGCGCCCCAGCGGCGGCAACCGCTACGACCGCCGGCTCTGCACCGAGCTCGCCGCGAGCGGCTGGTCGGTCCACGAGCACCCCGTCGCCGGCGCGTGGCCGCACCCGGCCGGCCCGGACCTCGACGCCCTTGCCCGGCTGCTCGGTGCCCTGCCCGACAGGGCGGTCGCCCTCGTGGACGGCCTGGTCGCGTCCGCCGCCCCGGAGGTGATCGGCGCGCACGGCGGCCGGCTGCGCGTCGTGGTCCTGGTGCACCTGCCGCTCGGGGTCGAGGCGCCGTCACGGCGCCCGCCCGAGGCCCGAATGCTGGCCGCGGTCACTGCGGTCGTCACGACCAGCCGCTGGACGCGGTCCTGGCTGCTGGAGGAGTACGCGCTCGATCCCGGGCTCGTCCGCGTGGCCACACCCGGGGCCGACCGGTCACCCCCGGCCACCGGGACCGCCTCCGGATCGTCACTGCTCTGCGTCGGCGCGGTCACGCCGACGAAGGGACACGACCTGCTCGTCGACGCGCTCGCGGGACTCGGCGACCTGGCCTGGCAGTGCACCTGCGTCGGGTCCCTCGAGGTCGACCCGGCGTTCGCGCACCGGATCCGCACGCGGGTCCGCGGGAGCGGTCTGGAGGACCGGCTCGCGTTCACCGGCCCGCTGACCGGCGCCGATCTCGACGCGGCGTACGACGCCGCCGACGTGCTCGTGCTGCCCTCCCGGAGGGAGACCTACGGGATGGTCGTCACCGAGGCGCTCGCGCGGGGGCTGCCGGTGATCGCGACCAGGACCGGCGGGACGCCCGAGGCCCTCGGCCGTGCCCCGGACGGCGGGCCCCCGGGGCTGCTGGTGCCACCCGAGGACGTGGCGGCCCTGTCCCGCGCCGTCCGCGGGTGGCTCACCGACCCCGGCCTGCGGGCCCGCACCCGGCGGGCGGCGGCGTCCCGCCGGGAGACGCTGCCCACCTGGCCGGAGACCGCGACCCTGGTCGCCGCCGCCCTGGAGGGGCGATGAACCGTCCGGCAGGCGGCCGCGTAGGACCCGGCAGGAGCATCGTCGAGCCGAGCGGAGTCGTCATCAGCGTCCAGACCAGCCCCGAGGAGCGCCGCACGCTGTGGTCGTGGCTGCGGCCGGCCGCCGGCGCGCTCGTGCTGTGGGTGCTGGTCGCGCGGGTCGGCGCCGGGCCGTTCCTCGACGGCCTCCGGCTGACCAGCGCCGGGTCGCTGCTGGCCGCCGCGGGCCTGACCGCCCTGACGACGTGGTGCTGCGCCTGGCGCTGGCACCTCGTGTCCGAAGGGCTGGGTGTGCCGCTGCGGCCGTGGACCGCGGTGACCGCCGTCTACCGCTCCCAGTTCCTCAACGCGACGCTCCCCGGCGGGGTCCTCGGCGACGTGGACCGCGCCCTCGCCCACGCGGGCGGGGGCGGCGTCGTCGGGCCGGGCGTCCGCTCGGTGGTGTGGGAGCGCACCCTCGGGCAGGTCGTCCAGGTGGCGCTCACCCTGGTGGTCCTGGTGCTGCTGCCGTCGCCGGTGCGGGCGGCCGGTGGTGCGGCGGCGCTCGCCGCGGCCGGGCTGGTGCTCTGCCTCGTCGCCGTGGTCGCGACCCGGGCCCGGTCCCGCCGGGTCAGGACGCGCGCGGCCAGCACCACCGGGGCCGACCTGCGCGACATCCTGCGCAGCCGCCGGGTCCGACGCGGCATCGCGGTGACGTCGGCCGTCGCGGCGACCGGCCACCTGCTGGTCTTCCTGCTCGCCGCCCACGTCGCCGGCGTGCCCGCGTCGGCGGTCGTGCTGATGCCGCTGGCCGCCGTCGTCCTCCTCGCCGCGGCGCTGCCGATGAACGTCGCCGGCTGGGGTCCCCGCGAGGGCATGGCCGCGTGGGCGTTCGGCACGGCCGGCCTCGGCGTCGACGCCGGCGTCACCACGGCGGTCGTGTACGGCGTGATGGCGCTCGTCGCGACGCTCCCCGGTGCGCTGGTGCTGCTCGCGGGACGTCGTACCCGCTCCCGGCCCGCCGGCGCCGCCCGCCGGCCCGTCCTCCAGGAGGCCACCGATGCCTGATCGACACCCGCCCGGAGCTCTCGCCCCGGAGCGACGGCCCTACACCGTGCTCAGTTGCTGCCTGTCGCTCGACGGCTACCTCGACGACAGCTCCGAGCAGCGACTGGTCCTCTCCAGCGCCGCCGACCTGGACCGGGTGGACAGCCTCCGGGCCGAGTGCGACGCGATCCTCGTCGGTGCCGCCACGGTCCGCTCGGACGACCCGCGCCTGCTCGTGCGCAGCCCGGAGCGGATCCGGCAGCGGCAGGCCGAGGGCCGCCCGGACGTCCCGGTCAAGGTGACCGTGACCGCCCTCGCCAAGCTCGACCCGGGCTCGGCGTTCTTCAACGCTGGTGACGGCGAGAAGCTCGTCTACTGCAGCAGCGACACCGTGGAGTCGGCCCGGGAGGCACTGGCCGGCCGGGGCACCGTGGTCGACGGTGGCCACCCGGTGCGGATGCGCGGCGTGGTCGCGGACCTCCGTCGTCGCGGCGTGCGCCGGCTCCTGGTCGAGGGCGGCGCGACCGTGCTCGGTCAGTTTCTCGCCGACGACCTCGCCGACGAGCTGCAGGTGGCGATCGCCCCGTTCTTCGTGGGCGACTCGCACGCACGTCGGTTCCTCGACGACGGGCGCTACCCGTGGACCGCCGACCGCAGGGCCCGGCTCGCCGAGACCCGCGTGCTCGACGACGTCGTGCTGCTGCGCTACGCGCTGTCCGACCGGTTCGGCGAGGCATCGTGAGGACCGACACGAGCGGCCGGGTGCCGGCCGCGACCATCCGCAACCACGTGCTGGTGCCGATGCGGTTCGCCGACGGGTTCACGACCACCGCGCGAGTGTTCACCTTCGACGGGCTCGTCGACGGCCGCGAGCACCTGGCGCTGGGGCTCGGGGACCGCTCCGCCGCCGTGGCACGGGATCCCCACGCCGGGCCGCCACCGCTGGTCCGGCTGCACAGCGAGTGCCTCACCGGCGACGTGCTCGGCAGCGAGCGCTGCGACTGCGGCGCGCAGCTGGCCGAGGCGGTCCGGGAGATCGCGGCGGACGGCGGGTACCTGCTCTACCTGCGCCAGGAGGGACGGGGCATCGGGCTGTACGCGAAGGTCGACGCCTACGCCCTCCAGGACACCGGGCTGGACACCTACGAGGCGAACCTCGCCCTCGGGTACGCCGCCGACGAACGCGACTACACCGCCGCCGCCCAGATGCTGCACGCCCTGGACGTCACCCGGCTGGCCCTGCTCAGCAACAACCCCGACAAGGCCGCACAGCTCGCCCGGCTCGGCGTGGCCGTCGTCGAGCGGGTGCCGACCGGCGTCCATCTCACCGCCGCGAACGCGCACTACCTGTCCACCAAGGCCGGCCGCGGCGAGCACACCCTCGCCGTACCCCTCGAGGCCGGCTGAGAGGCAGCCCACACTCCCTGGACCTGAAACTGGTTCTATTCTTGGCGGATGGCCGCACCTTTCGAGTACCAGGTCCTCGACCTCACCGACGACGAGGTGGCGGCCGAGGCCGCCGTGTTCGGCGCGCTCACCGACGCCGTCCGCCGGCTCAACGAGGCCACCCTCCGCACGACCGTCGACCACGACACCGTCGAGCAGGTGCGCCAGCAGGTCGAGGAGCTCACCGCCCGGCTCGAGAAGAGCATGATCCCGGGCAGCTTCGGGGTCTCCTTCACCAAGGGCGGTCGGGTCCGCAGCTACGGCAACGCCGTGGTCGGCCTGCGCAACCCCCTCGCGGTGCCGCTGAAGATCGTCCAGGACAAGGAGGCCGGCCGGGCCAGCGCGGAGTTCGAGCTGAACGCGCTCTACGAGGGCCCGCCCGGCCAGGTGCACGGCGGCGTGGTGGCGCTGGTGCTCGACCAGGTCTTCGGCGAGGCCGCCGCGGCCGGTGGGACGCCGGGCATGACCGGCACCCTCAAGCTGCGCTACCAGCTCAACACCCCGCTCGGCGCATGCTCGGCGGCGGCCTGGGTCGACCGTCGCGACGGGGTCAAGACCATCGTGAAGGGCGAGCTGCGCCGCGCCGACGGGACCGTCACGGTCACCGCCGAGGGGATCTTCATCCTGCCGCGCTGGGCGCGCGAGCAGCTCGCGGAGCCGGGCGGCACACCGCCGCAGTACGAGTAGGCCGGCGTGACAGGGGCCGGGTCAGGAGACCTCGGACCGCCCACGGGCGCCGGTGTCCGTGAGCCGGGCCTCCTCGAGCGCCCGGGCCTCGAGGTCCTCCCGGGTCGGCGGCCGGGTGGGCGCGCTGACCAGCTCGCTGGTGCCGTGGTCGAGCCGGCGCAGCGCCTCGCGGGCGAAGATCTGCTGCTCGGTCGCGGTCCGCTCGGAGCGGTCGTTGCCGATGAAGGTGACCGCCCAGTGCAGCAGCGCCGTCACCTGGTTCTTGAACCCGGTGATGTAGAAGAGGTGCACGGCCAGCCACATCAGCCAGGCGACGAAGCCGCTGAGCCGGAGCCGGCCGACCGTGGCGACCGCGCTGAACCGCGAGATCGTCGCCATGCTGCCCTTGTCGAAGTACCTGAACGGCGGCTGCGGCGCCTTCCCGCTGATCCGGCGGTCGATCTGGCGGGCGGCGTACCGGGCGCCCTGGATGGCCACCTGCGCGACGCCGGGGAGGTTGTCGAGCGAGGCCATGTCGCCGACCACGAAGACCTCCGGGTGACCCGGCAGCGTCAGGTCGGGGTTGACCGAGATGCGACCGGCGCGGTCGAGCGCGGCGCCGGTCTGCGCCGAGAGGGTCCGGCCCAGCGGGCTGGCCTGCACGCCGGCGGCCCACACCTTCGTGACCGCCTCGATCCGGCGACGGGTGCCGTCACGGTCCTGGACCTCGAGGCCGCGCTCGTCGACGGCCACGACCATCGCACCGAGCTGCACCTCGACACCGAGCTCCTCGAGCCGCTTCTCGGTCCACGCACCGAGCTTGGCCCCGAACGGCGGCAGCACCTGCGGGGCGGCGTCGACGAGCACGACCCGGACCTGCCGGGTGTTGATCGCCCGGAAGTCGCGCTTGAGCGTGTACCGGGCCAGCTCGGCGATCTGGCCGGCCATCTCGACACCGGTCGGACCGGCGCCGACCACGACGAAGGTGAGCAGGTGATCGACGTCGCGCCCCTGCGCGGCGAAGACCTCGGCCAGCTCGAACGCACCGAAGATGCGCCCGCGCAGCTCCAGGGCGTCGTCGATGCTCTTCATGCCGGGCGCGAAGCGGGAGAAGTGGTCGTTGCCGAAGTACGACTGACCCGCGCCCGCGGCCACGATCAGGGAGTCGTACGGCGTGATCAGCTGGCGGCCCAGCACCTGCGAGGTGACCGTGCGCCCGGTCAGGTCGATGTCGGTGACCTCGCCGAGGAGGACGGTCGCGTTGTCCTGCCGGGCCAGCACCTCACGCGTGGGCGGAGCGATCTCGCCCTCGGACAGGATCCCCGTCGCCACCTGGTAGAGCAGCGGCTGGAACAGGTGGTGGGTGGTCTTGGCCACCACGGTCACGTCCACGTCGGCCCGCCGCAGCGCCTTGGTGCCGAACAGGCCGCCGAAGCCGGAGCCGATCACGACGACCCGGTGACGCGCGTGGTCGGTGCGGTCCTGGTTGGTCGGCATGGTGCCATTGTTCCGGGTCGCCGCGACCGGCCACAAACGACGAGACCGTCACGTGGCTCACAGCGTCGGTCCGGCATCTCGCCGGTGGTCCCGGGTACGGACGCGCGCGTGTGGTTTGATCGGAACCGGACGGGACGGCTCGGCGCCCGCCCGGACAACTGCGCTCGAGCCAGGAGTTCGCCCTAGTGCCCTGGAACAAGAGAACGCTGGCATTGCCGGCGACGCCACCGTCCGTGCGCCTGGCACGCGACTGGGTCACGAGCGTGCTCCGGGAGATCGGCCGGGAGGACCTCGCCGAGAGCGCCCGGCTCGCGGTCTCCGAGCTGGTGACCAACGCGATCCTGCACGCCGAGCCGCCGATGACCGTGCACGTCCGCGGGACCGTCGAGCACCCGCGGGTGGAGGTGACCGACCAGTCCCTGGTCCCGCCGCAACGGCGGGAGAGCCACCACCTCATCGACCTCGGCGACGACCTGTCCTGGTCGACGATGGGGCGCGGGCTGGACCTGGTCGCGTCGTACTCCGAGCGCTGGGGCGCCGACATCAGCGCCACCGGCACCGGCAAGGTGGTCTGGTTCGAGCCCAGTGACGGCATCCGGGAGACCCCCGTCGAGGGCGAGGTCTTCGACGTGGACGGGGCCATCGCGCGACTCGGGCTGACCCCCGTCGACCCGTCCGACATGCTCGAGATCCGGCTGCTGGGCATGCCCGTCGAGCTGTTCTCGCACCTGCGCCGGCACTTCCACGAGCTCGGGCGTGAGCTGCGCCTGCTCGCGCTGAGCGAGCCCGAGCGGTTCCCGCTCGCCGTCGAGTTCTCCGAGACCTTCCTGCAGGTGGAGTACGAACGCCGCCAGGTCGCCGGCATCGAGGCGCTGGACGAGGCCATCGACGACGGCGGCGAGACCGTCGACCTGACCTACGTGACGCCACCGACCGCACCAGGGACGATGCGCCGCCTCGCCGAGCTGCTCCGCGAGGTCTACGACCAGCTGTCCGGCCGGGTGCTGCTCTCCACGCGGCCGCCGGACGACCTGGTCGCCCTCCAGGAGTGGTACCTCGGCGAGTTCGCCCGCCAGGGTGCCGGCGAGCAGCCGGTGCGGTGGGACGGCCCGCTGCGGCTGCGGCTGCCGGTGCGGCGGGAGGTCTCGTGACCCCACCGCGGCTGCGCGTGGCACTCGCCGCCGCGTCCGCCGGCGGCACGCTCGGGGCCCTGGCCCGCTGGGGTCTCACCGACCGGTTCCCCACGACCGACGGCTTCCCGGCGACGGTGTTCTGGATCAACGTCGTCGGCTGCGCGCTGCTCGCGACCCTGCCCGCGCTGGACGTGGTCCGACGCCGGCCCTGGCTCGGCGTGTTCCTGGGCACCGGCGTGCTCGGCGGCTTCACCACGATGTCGGCGGCCAGCGAGCAGACCGTCGTACTCCTCGACCATGACCGGGCCGGGACCGCGCTGGCCTACGCCGGCGGCACCCTCCTCGCCGCCCTCGCGGCGGTCTGGCTCGTCGATCGCTGGACCACCCCGGCCCAGCGCGCCGTGCTCGAGCGCGACGAGGCCGACGAATGAGCGCGCTGCTGGTCGCCCTCGGCGCGGCTGTCGGGGCGCCCCTCCGGCTGCTCGCCGGGCACCACCTCGACCGGGTCCGCAACCAGCACCGGGTGCACTGGGGGACCCTGCTGGTCAACCTGCTCGGCTCCGCCCTGCTCGGCTGGCTGGTCGGCCACGGGGTCGACGGGCGCCCGATGCTGCTGCTCGGCACCGGCTTCTGCGGCGCGCTCACGACCTACTCCGCGGTGTCCGTGCAGGCGGTCAACCGCGGCGGCTGGCCCGGTCTCGGGTACGCCGTCGGCACGGTGGCCGGCTGCCTCGCGACCGCGTGGGTGGGCTACCGGCTCGGCTGACTGATGGGGTCAGCCCCAGCCCCACTCGTGCAGCTGGTCGTCCTCGATGCCGAAGTGGTGGGCGATCTCGTGCACCACGGTCACGGTGATCTCCTCGGCCAGCTCCTCGGCGTCCTGGCACATCCGCAGCAGCGGACCCCGGTAGACGAACACCTGGTCCGGCGGCCGGAACGTGTAGCCGCTGTCGCGGTCGGTGAGCGGCGTGCCGACGTACAGGCCGAGGACGCCGGCCTCCTCGGGCGGCGGCTCGTCCTCGACGAGGACGACGACGTTGTCCATCAGCGTGGTCAGCGGCGGCGGGATCCGGTCGAGCGCGTCGGCGACCAGGTCGTCGAACTCCGCCTCGGACAGGTGCACGGGGTCAGCCTAGGTGGCGACGGCGGCGCCGCTTGGCGGCCGCCGGGGGCCCACCCCTATGCTTGAGCGGTCGTGCCGGGACTCCGGTGTCGACAGGCCCCCATCGTCTAGTGGCCTAGGACGTCGCCCTTTCACGGCGGTAGCACGGGTTCGAATCCCGTTGGGGGTGCAAGCGCAAAATCCCGTCCTGACCTGCGGAAACGCGGCCCTGGTCTTCTTCGGGTTCGACGGCCTGAGATGGCTGGGGCAACACTGGGGCAACAAGACGCAGAGCCCGCCGCTCCCGGGCGGCTGCGCGGGCCGCGTCCATGGCGTTGCCGACCTCGTCGAGACGGTCGTCGAACAGGTGACCGTAGGTGTCCAGGGTCATGGTCGCGGAGGCGTGCCCGAGCATCTGTTGGACGACCTTGACGTCCGCGCCGCTGGCGATGGCGAGGCTGGCGGCGGTGTGGCGCAGCTGGTGTGGGTGCAGGCCGTTTACGCCGATGGCCCGGGCTGCGGCGCTGAACTGCTTGCGGAACGTGCTCACGCGCAGCGGCTGGCCACTCCTGAGCGTGGTGAAGACGAGCTCGTCGGGATCCTTGCCCGCGATGTGGTGCTCGAGCTCGGCTGCAAGGAATGTGGGGATCGGAACCTCGCGTCGCTCGTGGGTCTTGGTGGTACCCCAGACCATGCCGTGGCCCTGGACCGGGGTGACTGACTCGGCTATGACGGCGCGTCGTCGCAGCACGTCGAGCCGTCGTACGCGCAGTGCGGCCATCTCGCCGAACCGGACGCCGGTGTAGGCGAGGAACAGCACGACGAGCCGGTAGGTCCGGTTGGTGCGGGTGTCGTAGGCGGCGTGCTTGCTCGGGTCGGCCGGGAAGCCGACGGCGTGGGCGAGGTCGTCGACCTGGTCGTGGGTCAGGTACAGGTGTTCGTGCTTGACGACCCGCGGAAGGTTGACCCCCGTGGCGACGTTGCGGACCAGGCGCCCGTCGTTGACGGCCATGTCCAGGATCAGGCTCAGCACGCGGTGGATCTTCTGGACGGTGGCGGGCGAATGCTCGTTCGCCAATGCGGTGACCCATACCTGCACGTCGGCGTGGGAGATGTTCGCGAGCTTGACCCTGCCCCATCTCGGGTGGATGTGCGTGCGCAGGATGCCGGCGTACCGCGCGTGGGTGGTCGGCTTGAGATGCGCCTGTCCGGCGAGCCACTGGTCGGCCCAGTCGCCGATGGTCACCTTCGCCAGCGCCGGATCGACGTAGGAGCCGGTCACCTTGGCGTTCTCGACGCCGGCGAGGAACCGCTCGGCGTCGACCTTGCGGTTGAACGTCTTGTTGCGTTGCGCGCCGGCCGGGGTCCGGTAGTGCGCCCGCCAGCTGGTCTGCCCGTCGCGGATCCGCTTCTCGATGCTGGCCATGTCTCACCTTCCCCGTGTGCCTGGTGTCACCATCTTCCGCCTCGGTCCCGACGGGAGTCGCCATGTCGTCAGTCGACGTCGGGATCGTTCCGCTGTCATTTGGGCCACCGCTGCGTCCGACTGGTGATGAAGCGACCCTGTTTGGCTTGCGCCATGAGTGACACGACGCGGGTCAGCGCTGTGGGCGGTTGGTCTGTTCGGTGAGCCAGAGGACGAGGTCGGTTCGCCAGTAGCGGACGTGGCGACCGACTTTGAAGCTGCGGGGTCCGGCGCCGAGGTGGCGCCAGTAGCGCAGGGTGCCTTCGGGCATCCGGAGGAAGCGGCAGGCTTCTTGGAGGGTGAGCATCTCGTCGCCGACGTCGGCTGCGGGGTTCGGGTTGGTGGGGTTCGGCTGTGCGGTCATGGTGCTGCTCCTGGTTGGTGGCGGTGGCGAACGGATGGCTCGCGTTGGTCAGCATGGACGGTCAGGTACCCCTGATTCCGGGGGACCTGAGGGGGGAACCTGAGGGGGATACCTGCGTTTGTGCAGGTCAGCAGGTTTCCCTAACTCGTTTTCGACGAGGGCTTGCCGGAGTCGGATGTGACTGGCTTGGACGTCTTGGTGGTCGTCGGCGGGTCACGGGTGCACTTGTTCATGCCGGTCAGCATGAACGGGCAGCGTTACCGGATTCGTTCCCTCAAGTGGGGGAACCTCGAGGGGGAGCGTCGCGTTTGCGCAGGTCAACAGCGTTCCCCCATTTGTTTTCGACCAGGGCTTGTCAGCGGCCAATTCCGGGGCTTTCGGCTTGTGCCGGGGTCGGAGGAACCTCTGGTAGTCCGCGTCCTGGACGCCGCGGTAACGCCGCTGGCATCGCGGGGCCGTAGCGGTCGATGTCGTCGATGACCCGGGTGCGGGCGTGGGCGGGTCCGAGGTCGGCCCGGTCGCGACTGAAGGCCTCGACCCATTGCCGGCGGGCCTCGTCGAGGTTCTCGGCGACCAGGTGGGCGGTGTTGGTCTGGCGGCCGCGGGTCATGGCGACGTAGGCCGCTGCGGCGCCGGTGGTGTCGCCGAGGGCGAAGTGGGCGCGGTCGACGGTCTCGCCCTGGGCGCCGTGGACGGTGGTGGCGTAGGCAAGCTCGACGAACGAGTTGACGTACTCGGGGGGCATCTCGCGGTCCCGTCCGCGTTGACGAGGGCAGCGCAGGACGATCGATCCGTCACCGCGGAGGCCGGCAATGGTCCAGGTCTGCCGGTTGGCCACCTGCAGGTCGGGGTCGTTGCGGCGGGTCGCGACCCGGTCTCCTAGCCCGAGGACCTCGCCACGGTCAGTGGTGATCGTCGATCCCTCAGTTTCGTCGCTGTCGGATCGCTGGTCGCGGATGGCGGCGTTGAGGTCGGCGACCTGGTCGCGGGTCTCGGCGATGACCAGCTCACCGGCGGCACCTGCGTCGGCGAGGGCCGCGGTGCGTTCGACCTCGGAGGCGTGGATCACGATCTGTCCTCGGTGGTGGAGGGTGTCGAACACGGTGCCGGGGTCCTCGCTGGTGCGCATCCGCAGGCTGAGTGCGGCGTAGTCGGGGTCGGTGAACCGGTGCACCTTCTCGAGGGTGACCAAGGCGGTCGGGTGCGCCCACGTGGCCGCGTGGTCCAGGATCCCGCCGCGCCCGACGGCGGGGAGCTGGTGGCGGTCCCCGACCAATGCCAGGCGTGCACACGTTTCGTCGGCGATGGTGAGCAGTGCTCGGGCGGTGTCCTGGTCGAGCATCCCGGCCTCATCGACGAGCAGCAGGTCACCGGCCCGCAGCTGGGCCGCTGCCTCGGGTGAGGGGTTGGATTGCCGGGTCCAGTGGCCGTCGTTGTCCCAGCGCCACCCGTGCTGGTGGATCAGCCAGGCGGCGGAATGCCCGTGCGCACCGGTCTCGGCTGCGGCGACCTGCGCGGCCTTCAACGTGGGCGTGACCACCAGCAGCCGACGGCCCCGCTGCGACAGCAGCTCCCGCGTGGACCGCAAGGCGGTGGTCTTCCCGGCGCCCGCGGCACCTTCGACCACCACGAGTGGCCCGTCGCCGGCCAGGGCACCGACCACGGCGGCCTGGGTGGGGTCGATCCGGACCAGTCCACGCCCGCCGATGCGGGCCTTGCGTGCTGGCTGGGCCGCACGTCGGGCGATTCGGGCGATGAGGTCGGCCTCGACTTCGAGAACCTGCGGCGAGGTCAGCGAGCGGACATGCTCGGGCACATCGGCCCGCCTGAGGAGTTTGACGCACCGCCTCGTCGCCCGGGCGGTGATGTCTTCGGCGAGCTCCACTCGGGCGGCCGGGTCGGCGAGCAGGGCGGTCTGGGCGAGGAGGACTTCGGTCTTGCCGCGGATGTCAGCGGTGTTCCAGGCCGACTTATTCGCGCCGAGGATGGAGACGACCAGGTCGGCGGCGGCGTCGCGGTCGATCCACCCGGGCCGCGTGCCTTCCAGTGGCACGGGTTCGGTCGGGTCGCGGTAGCCGAGCTCGCGCAGCTCGTGGTTCCAGCGGGCCACGAGCTCGGCTCCGTCGACTGGTGCGACCTTGTCGGGGCGGGCTTGGGCCCAGGCTCGGCGGTCCCACGCCTCGCGCAAGCGGGGACCGGGTTCCTCGCCGGGGTGCTCGCTGCGCCAGGCGGCTTCGTAGCGGTCGACGTTGCGGCGGATCTGCGAGGCCCGGGCACTGAACGCACCCGCGTACGGGGCCAGCTCGCGGATCTCGCCGGTCTCTGGGTCGAGGGTGAACCCGTGTGCCGCGAGGACTGACCGGAAATGAGGGTCGGTGGCGACCGCGGCGTGCCCGATCCCGTTGATGGCCTCGATCGAGTCGCGGATCCCGACCGAGTGGATGCCGCGCCAGGCGCCGGCCGCTAGACGCGGGCGTTGATCTGGAGGTGAAGGTGCCGGTG
>Ga0255338_1001937_pt1 | contig 34544 bp, 34 predicted proteins | sample MeOH1_35cm_T4_19_FD_203715 | JGI IMG/M metagenome (GOLD analysis project Ga0255338, IMG submission 203715) | Sandy soil microbial communities from University of British Columbia, Vancouver, Canada - MeOH1_35cm_T4_195 | ecosystem: Engineered > Artificial ecosystem > Sand microcosm > Unclassified ...
CTCAAGATACGCGACAGGATCACGCTTGCCGTCCGCACACGTATCGAGGTCGATTTCATGCGACGGGAGGCGGTGCGCCGCGCGGTGACGCTTTTCTCGCTTCCGACCTCCGGCACGCGCGGGCCGCGCTCGCTCTACCGCACCGTCGATGCCATCTGGCGCGCCGTCGGCGACACCTCGGCGGATTTCAATTTCTATACGAAGCGCGCGACGCTCGCCGCGGTCTATTCAGCAGTCACGCTTCACTGGTTCGCCGATCATTCGGACGATTATGCCGACACATGGGCCTTTCTCGACCGGCGCATCGAGGATGTGATGCGCATCGAGAAAGTGAAGGCCAGTGTGAAAAAGGTAGCTAATGCGCTTCCCGATCCGATCGGCATCATCGGCCGTCTTCGCTACGGGCGCGGCTGAGAGCCGCAAGGCGTTCCATAGCCGATATCGATCCAGGTGACATCGGTCACGCCGGCGACGACGGTTGTGCGAGGCCTGTTGGCTTCGAAGGCCAGCGTATGTGCCGGTGTGTTCATGGCGATGACGCGGGGTTTGCCGCCTGCGGGCGGTCGCAGCGGCAGATAGAGGCTTTCGACCTGCCCGATGCGGCCGGTGGCGTAATTGTTTACGTAGCGCATGTGAAGGCCGCAGGGACGGACTGCGATTTCATGCAATGTGCGGCCCGCCTCGATGCGGCGTTCTGCGGGCAAGAGGTCGATCAGGTTGGAACCGGTCGGATTGTGTCCGAGCCGTTCGACCACTGCCGTTCCTGCAAGCCGGTAGGTCGCGACCAGAGGCTCATTCAGCTCGAAGAGAATGACTTCCGGCAGCCAGCGGACGATTGCAGAGGGTGCAAAATCGCTGGCGTCCGGCATCCCGTCCCGAAGGGGCAGGCTCATCCAATAGTTGAAGAACTCGGCGATGGCGGTGGAATCGGTTTCCGGGCGAGCGGCAACACGGCCCGGGGACGGTGCCTGCGAGGCAAAGAAGGAGTCGAGTTCAACTGTCGGTTTGGCGATCATCCGTGGCCTCAAACTGTGTCCGGCTCCGCGCCAGCGACATTCGACCTTCATGATGGTGAAGGCTGGTTAATGAGCGGTAACCGCTCGCCTGTTTCAAACGATTGATTGGTCGATGGCTGGCACGCCGTGGCCGAGGTCGATCCATTCGAAGTCGAGAACGCGGGCTGCGGTGACGGTCAGTGAGCTGACAGTTTGCCAATTCAGGAATTCAGTCATACGGGCGAGGCTGACGAAGCAGCGCTGGCTTTCCCCCTGCAAGGGAAGAAAGAGGCTTTCCGCGACGACCTCCCGGCCGGAGCTGTAGATATTCGTGAAGCGCGCAAGCCCGCCGCAAGGGTGGCTGACGAGCAGGGCATACCAGCGGCCCACAGCGTCGCGCCTTTCTTCGGGCTGGTTCAGAAGACTGTTCCTACCGGTCGGATCGTAGCCGAAGCGCTCGACGATGGCCGTGCCCATAAAGCGGATATGGATGTCTGTGGGGGAGCGGACTTCCGAAATGCCCATGTCCGGCAGGAGATGCGGAAAGCTCAGGAGATCGAAGTCCTTGAGAGAAGGGATGGCGGCGCCATTCCGGACGCGGCTCCAATATCCGAAGAGTTCGGAAAACCCGCGATACTCGAATTGGCCAAGCTGGTGATCTGCTTCCCGCGTTGCGCTTTCCATGGCCTCGTCCCCTTTGTTGCCGAGGGAGGAGTCTCGCGTAACGGGATTAACGGGCTGTATCCGGCGGCAAGGTTCCGAGGGGATAAAGGCGCGTGACGTGGCCCATCTTGCGGCCCGGCCGCGCTTCCGCCTTGCCATAGAGATGGACGGCGAGACCTGACTCCGCCGCCAGGCGCTGCCAGTCGTCCGCATCGGCGCCGATGAGATTCGTCATCACTGCGTCCGAGTGCCGCCTGGGGTCCCCGAGCGGCCAGCCGCAAATGGCGCGGATATGCTGCTCGAACTGGCTGATGGCGCAGGCATCCTGCGTCCAGTGGCCGGAATTATGGACGCGCGGCGCGACCTCGTTGACGAGAATGCGCGGGCTCGCGCCTTCCGGCAGCAGGAACATCTCGACGCCCATGACGCCGACATAGTCGAGCTCCTCGACGATCTTCGAGGCTATGGCGCGGGCCTCGTCGGCAAGCGCGGGCGCAAGCGTCGCGGGCGCGAAGGTGCGGTCGAGGATGTGATGCTTGTGGACGTTCTCAACGGGATCATAGGCGGCCGTCTTGCCGTCGAGCCCGCGGGCGACGATGACCGAGATCTCGCGCTCGAAAGGCACGAAGCCTTCAAGGATGGCGGGCTGGCGGCCGATGCTCTCGAAAGCGTCGCAGGCCTCGGCGGGGCTGGCGATCTTCGCCTGGCCCTTGCCGTCATAGCCGAAGCGCCGCGTCTTCAGGATGGCCGGCGTGCCGATCCGGGCGACCGCAGCCGCGAGCGAGGCTTCGTCGTCGACATCTGCGAAAGGCGCCGTAGGGATGGCATGCGAGGCGAGGAAGCTCTTTTCGACGGAGCGGTCCTGCGCGGTTGCGAGCGCAAGGGCGCCGGGGCGCACAGGCGCGTGTTCGCCGAGGATGCGGGCCGTCTCCGCCGGTACATTCTCGAATTCATAGGTGACGACGTCGACGCTGTCGGCGAAGCGGGCCAGCGCGTCGGCGTCGTCATAGGCCGCGCGGGTCGCGGCGGCGGCGACATCGGCGGCGGGCACGTCTTCGTCGGGGCAATAGATGTGGCAGGAGAGCCCGAGTTCCGCGGCTGCGGTCGCGAGCATGCGGCCGAGCTGTCCCCCGCCCAGAATACCGATACGCCCGCCGGGTGGGATGATGGCCAAGGGACTACTCGTCTACCGGCTCTTCGCCGACGGCATCCGTCTGCGCGGCCCGGTAGGCGTCGAGGCGTTCGGCAAGTGTGGCGTCGGAGAGGGCGAGCACGGCGGCAGCGAGAAGGCCTGCATTCTTGGCGCCCGCTTCGCCGATGGCGAGCGTGCCGACCGGAATGCCGCCGGGCATCTGGACGATCGAGAGAAGGCTGTCCTGGCCGCTCAGCGCCTTGCTCTGCACAGGAACGCCGAAGACGGGAAGGGGGGTCATGGAGGCGGTCATGCCCGGCAGATGGGCTGCGCCGCCGGCGCCCGCGATGATGACCTTGAGGCCGCGTCCGCGCGCCTGGGTCGCATATTCGACAAGCCGCTGGGGTGTGCGATGGGCCGAGACGATGCGCGCCTCGAAAGGCACCTCAAGCGCCTCCAGCACCTCCGCAGCATGCTTCATGGTCCGCCAATCGGATTGGCTTCCCATAATGATGCCGACCAGAGCCTGAGCTGCCATTTGCGCCTTCCATCAGGTCCGCCGGATGAACCTCCGGCGCGGAAAGCGAGGGAGTATATGCATGACGCCCGGCTTGGCAAGGCGGACTGTCCCGCAGCGGAACGTTTGGTGGCGCTTTACGCCAAATAATGGCATGGTCGTTTTATCAAGGATCGGTACCTAGCGGGGGCAGGAATCGGTGACCGAGAGACAATACCAACAGGGTCGGGCATGAAGATCGGCGACAGCAGGCCTCTCGGAGGCGTGAGGTCTTCGTCGGCAGGCGGTGAGCGCGGCGATGTGGCGGGCAGGTCCGTGGCCGGGGGTGGTCGCGCGAGCGCCGATTCCATCAGCTTCCTGGGCATACCGGAAGCCGAGCTCACGCCGAAGGTTCGCGACGCGCTCATGTCGATCATGGCCGAAGTGGAGCGCCTGCGCCGCGAGATGGACGAGGTGCGCCGCCGCCTCAAGGATGCGGAGGACCTTGCCGACCGCGATCCGCTCCTCCCCGTTCTGAACCGTCGCGCCTTCCTGCGCGAACTCTCCCGCTCAATCGCTTATGGGCGCCGCTACAGGGTGTCTGCCGGGCTCGCTTATTTCGACATCGACGATTTCAAGCGCGTCAACGACACCTATGGCCACGCCGTGGGCGATACGGCTTTGCGCCATCTGGCTGACCTTCTCAGCGAGCATGTGCGCGAGTCCGATATGGTCGGGCGGCTCGGCGGCGATGAATTCGGCGTGATCCTCGAGCATGCGGACGAGAAGATGGCGCAGCGCAAGGCCGGCGCGCTGGCAAAGCTCATCGCCGACAATCCGCTCATTCTCAACGGCGTGAAAATTCCCCTGTCGATCTCCGTCGGCGCCATTGCCTTCACCGGCGACGACGAGCCTCAGGCCGCGCTCAACAGGGCCGATCAGGCCATGTACCGGGTCAAGCATCAGTCTGACTGAATGCGCTTCAGGCGATGATGTCAGGGAAAAGCTGATCGTCGATCTCGCGGATCCGGTCGCGCAGATAGAGTTTGCGCTTCTTCAGCCGCTTGATCTGCAAATGGTCCGGGCTCGGCGTCTGTTCGATGGCGAGAATGGCAGTGTCGAGGTCGCGATGCTCTTCCTTGAGCTGCGCGAGCGCTATCTGCAAATCCTGTTCTTCCTGTTCGGTCATTGTCGCCCGACGATGAGGGGCATCCTGCCCCGTCAAGAGAACGCGGCCACGCATCCCCTGCCACTTTTGCTTCCCGTCTTTTATCGCTTCAATGGCGCGCAAGGGCAAGCCGATGATATGACGCATGAAGCGAAGTTTGGAGAGGGCTCATGGCGACGGATGAGGGAGAGAAGTTCTGGCGCTTTTCGTGCGATCTCTATGCCCGACCCGGCGTCGAGGCGGCACTTCTTGCACTCCAGGATGAGGACGGGCTCGACGTTTCGCTTCTGCTCTTCTGCCTTCATGCGGCGGCGTGCGGCGTAGCGGTGGATGCGCGGCTCGCCGCCTCCATGACCGCTATCGGCGAGGCATGGGGTGCTCGCATTGTCGCGCCGCTCCGGGCCGCGCGGCGGGGGCTCAAGAGCGTCGCGCCCGAGAGCGCCTTGCGGATGGAGGTGAAGCGGCTGGAGCTCGATGCGGAGCGGGCCATGCACGCCGCGCTGGAAGTGCTTATGCCGGAAGAGCGGGGCGTCGCCGGCGAAGCACGGGCGCTTGCGGAGCGGAACCTCGCGGCGTGGCTTGCTTGCCGGAACCTCGCCATGACCGAGCGGCGGCGGTCGCGCTTCGCCGCGTTGATAGCGCAGGCGTTTCCCTGATTACTTTTTCTTCACGCGGACCGGGCTCCGCCGGCCGCCCTTGACGTCCTCGCCCCAGCGGCGCGTTTCCCCGGCATCAATGTCGAAGAGGTCCAGCACGCGGGCGACGGATTGCGTCACGATGTCGTCGACGGTTGCGGGCTTCGTATAGAAAGCCGGCACCGGCGGCGCGATGATGGCGCCGATTTCCGAGAGGTGCGTCATCGTACGCAGGTGACCGGTGTGAAGCGGCGTTTCGCGCACCATCAACACGAGGCGGCGGCGCTCTTTCAACACGACGTCGGCGGCGCGCGTCAGGAGGTTCGACGTCACGCCTGTCGCGATTTCGGACATGCTGCGAATGGAGCAGGGCGCGACGATCATGCCGAGCGTCCTGAAGGAACCGCTGGAGATCGCAGCACCGACATCCGTAATCTGGTAACGCGTGTGCGCGAGCGCGTCGATTTTTGACGCGGCGATATCCATCTCGTAGCCAAGCGTCATCTCCGCCGCCTTGGTCATTACGAGATGTGTTTCGATATCGAGCGAATTGAGGATTTCAAGCAGCCGGATGCCGTAGACGACGCCGGATGCGCCCGAAATGCCGACGATAATGCGTTTCGTTTCGCTCATGGATCTTGATTTACAATCTCTTTGCACTAATGGCGAGAGGTGTTCGACAAGCCTTCAAAAAAGAGTCATGCTTTCGTCGTGATACCGTCTTAACGGAAGGTAGGTAGACATGGCTTTGGAGTCGCATATTGCCGAGCTTCGCGATCGGCATCGGTCCCTGGAACGGGAAATCCAAAACGAAATCCTCCACCCATCGAGTGACAACCTCCGAATAGCACAACTCAAGAAACACAAGCTTCGGCTGAAGGAAGAAATAGAACGTCTGGAAGGCAAAAAGTCAGCCGCCTGACGAATTTCCCCGAATAGGGTCTGAACTGCGACAGCGCCGGGCCGGCAACGCCCGGCGCTTTGTTGTTTGAAGCGCAATTTCGCGCGCGTCAGATTTTTCCCGCCATGTCGCGCAGCTTGAATTTCTGGATCTTGCCGGTCGAGGTCTTGGGCAGTTCAGTGAAGACCACCGTTTTTGGGCATTTGAAATGCGCGAGATGGCTGCGGCAATAGGCGATGATCTCGTCCTCTGTCACCTTCGCGCCGGAGCGCAGCGTGATGAAAGCGCATGGGGTTTCGCCCCATTTCTCGTCGGGTCGCGCGACGACGGCGGCCTCGATGATGTCGGCATGCTTGTAGAGAACGTCCTCGACCTCGATCGAGGAGATGTTCTCGCCGCCCGAAATGATGATGTCCTTCGAACGGTCCTTGAGCTGGATGTAGTTGTCCGGATGCCAGACGCCGAGATCGCCTGAATGGAACCAGCCACCCTCGAAGGCTTCCGCACTTGCCTTCGGGTTCTTGAGATAGCCCTTCATCACGACGTTGCCGCGGAACATGACTTCGCCCATGGTCTCGCCGTCGCGCGGCACTTCTTCCAGCGTCTCGGGATCGCGCACCGAGATGCCTTCGAGCACGGGATAGTTGACGCCCTGGCGCGACTTTACGCGGGCGCGCTCATCGGGCTCCAGATCGTCCCATTCGTCGTGCCATGCGTTCACCACGGCGGGGCCATAGGTCTCGGTCAGGCCATAGACATGGATGACGTTGAAGCCCTGATCCTCCAGCCGCTTGATGGTCGCGGCGGGCGGCGGCGCGGCGGCGGCGAAGAAATGCACCGTGTTCGGAAGTTTCCTTTTCTCCTCATCTTTGGCGTTGATGAGGAAGCCCATCACGGTCGGCGCGCCGCCCATATGGGTGACGCCATGAGCCTCGATGGCCTCGAAGATGTTCTTCGCAGTCACGCGGCGCAGGCACACATGCGTGCCCGCGACGACGCTCATCGACCAGGTGAAGCACCAGCCATTGCAATGAAACATCGGCACCGTCCAGAGATAGACGGAATGATGCGTCATGCCAGCGGTGACGATATTGCCCATGGCGAGAAGATGCGCGCCGCGATGGTGATAGACGACGCCCTTCGGGTTGCCTGTGGTGCCGGAGGTGTAGTTGAGGCTGATCGCCTGCCATTCGTCGGCAGGGAGCTGCCAGTTGAAGGCCGGGTCGCCCTTGGCGAGGAATTCCTCGTAGCCGATCTCGCCTATGGCCTCGCCGGGACCGTCATATTCCGCATCGTCGATGTCGATGATGAAGGGTTTGACCTTGGCCTGCGCGACGGCCTCTTTCGCCAGTTCCGAAAATTCACGGTCGACGATCAGCACGCGGGCATTGCCGTGATCGAGCATGAAGCCGATGGCCGCACCGTCGAGGCGGATATTCATGGTGTTGAGCACTGCGCCGATCATCGGCACGCCGTAATGCAGCTCAAGCATTTCGGGAATGTTCGGCGCGATGACGGCGACCGTGTCGCCCAGCCCGATGCCCTGTTCGGAAAGAGCCGAAGCAAGGCGACGGCAGCGCGTATAGAGGTCGGCGTAATTGCGGCGGAGGCCGCCATGAATGACCGCGAGCTTTTCCGGGTAAACCTCGGCCGCGCGCTTCAGGTAGGAGAGCGGCGTCAGCGGCTGGTAATTGGCCGGGTTCTTGTCGAGGTCGATTTCATATGGATTGGTGGTCATGTGTCCCCTCGGCAAAACCCCGAACGCGCTGATATGCAATTACCGTAATGGCAGGCATCCCTTGCGACAAGAAGGCGTAAGCGCTTCCTCGCAAGAGGGCTTGCAATGAGGGAACGGGCTTGAAAGAGTCCGGGCCCGGGGCCGAAAACGAGCTGAAAAAATAGCCGCAAAAACAGGCAATATCTGACAAGGGAGACCGTCATGGGCCGCTATCGCGAAACATATGACCGTTGGAAACGCGATCCGGAGGGCTTCTGGGCCGAGGCGGCGCGCGAGATCGACTGGTCGCGGTCCTGGGATACCGTCCTCTCCGAAGAGTCGGGCCTCAGCCGTTGGTTCGCCGGCGCCGAATGCAACACCTGCTGGAACGCGCTCGACCGCCATGTCGCGACGAGAGGAGATCAGGCGGCGCTGATCTATGACAGCGCCATGACCGGCAAGGTGAAGAGCTTCACCTATCGGGAACTGACGGAAAAGGTCGCCACCTTCGCCGGCGCGCTTCAGCGGCACGGCGTCGGCAAGGGCGACCGCGTCATCATCTATATGCCCATGGTGCCGCAGGCGGTCGTCGCCATGCTCGCCTGCGCCCGTCTCGGCGCCATCCATTCCGTTGTCTTCGGCGGCTTCGCGGCGAAGGAACTCGCGACCCGCATCGACGACGCAAAGCCCAAGCTCATCGTCTCTGCCTCTTGCGGCCTCGAGCCGGGCCGCGTCATCGCCTACAAGCCGCTCCTCGACCAGGCGATCGAGCTTTCGGCGCACAAGCCTTCGGCCACCATCATCTTCCAGCGCGCCGAGGCCGAGGCGACGCTCGTTTCGGGTCGCGACTTCGACTGGAAGGACGAGATGGACAAGGCACGCGCCGAAGGCCGCGCGCCCGCCTGCGTTCCCGTCGCTGCCACCGATCCGCTCTATGTGCTCTATACGTCCGGCACGACCGGCAAGCCGAAGGGCGTGGTGCGCGACAATGGCGGCCACATGGTCGCTCTCAAATGGACCATGAAGAACGTCTATGGCATGGACCCGGGCGACGTATTCTGGGCCGCTTCCGATGTCGGCTGGGTGGTGGGCCATTCCTATATCGTTTACGGCCCGCTGCTTCACGGCTGCACCACCATCCTTTTCGAGGGCAAGCCTGTGGGCACGCCGGATGCGGGCACCTTCTGGCGCGTCATTGCGGACCATGGGGTGAAGGCGCTTTTCACTGCGCCGACCGCATTCCGCGCCATCAAGAAGGAAGATCCCAAGGCCGAGATGGTGAAGGACTACGACCTCTCGACCCTGAAGACGCTTTTCCTTGCGGGTGAACGCGGCGATCCCGACACCATTCAATGGGCGGAGCGTGCGCTGGACGTCCCTGTCATCGATCATTGGTGGCAGACGGAAACGGGCTTCCCCATGGTCGCGAACCCGGTGGGGCTGGAGCTTCTGCCGGTCAAATACGGCTCGCCCTCGGTTCCCATGCCGGGCTACGAAATCCATGTGGTGGATGAGGCGGCGCATGAGCTGCCCGCGAATACGACCGGCGCCATCGTCGTCAAGCTGCCGCTGCCGCCGGGATGTCTGCCGACGCTCTGGCACAATGACGAGGGCTTCCGTTCCTCCTACCTCGCCGACTATCCGGGCTATTACAAGACGGCGGATGCGGGCTATCTGGATGAAGACGGCTATCTCTATGTGATGAGCCGCACCGACGACATCATCAATGTCGCGGGCCATCGTCTCTCGACGGGCGGCATGGAGGAAGTGCTGGCGGGCCATCCGGACGTTGCCGAATGCGCGGTCATCGGCGTCGCCGACGCGCTGAAAGGACAGGTGCCGGTCGGCTTCCTCGTCATCAACAAGGGTGTCGACCGTCCGTCTGCCGAGATCGAGAAGGAAGCCGTCGCCCTCATCCGCGAAAAGATCGGCCCCGTCGCGTCCTTCAGGACTGCCATCGTCGTGCAGCGCCTGCCGAAAACGCGTTCCGGCAAGATCCTGCGCGGCACCATGCGCAAGATTGCCGACGGCGAAGCCTGGACGTCGCCCGCCACCATCGACGACCCGATGATCCTCAACGAGATCGGCGATGCGCTGGGCGGCGCGGGGTACGGCAAGAAGGAGTGAATGGTTTCGCTTGCTCCCAACCTGTCACCCCGGCCTTGTGCCGGGGTCCAGGGGCCAAAGACCTCTGCATATGCTGAAGAGCTATTACGTCTATATCCTTGCGAGCAGTCGGAACGGGACGCTCTATGTGGGCGTAACGAACGATCTTGTTCGGCGCGTGCATGAACATAAGTCGGCTCAAGTCGACGGCTTCACCAAGAAATACCGTGTTCATCGTCTGGTCTGGTTTGAGGAGACGCCGGATGTTCGAGCAGCCATCCAGCGTGAAAAGACGATAAAAAAGTGGCCGCGTGCCTACAAGATAAACGCCATTGAGGAACTCAACCCTCAATGGCGCGACTTATATGACGATCTAATAATGGAAGGGCGGAACGAGACGCCCCTGGACCCCGGCACGAGGCCGGGGTGACAGCAACCGATTCGGCGGATGACGGAGAGTTCTTACTCCTCGTCGTCCTCCTCGATCTTCACATCCTTGAGCTTCGCGAAAACGCTGTCGGCGTCGTAGCTCTTGCGCTCTTCGCGCTCTTCCTCGGGCGCGGCGATGGTCGCGTGCTGGGGCTCCGGCGCGATCGTCTCGGCGGCGGGGAGGAGCGTCTCCGTGCCGCCGGCTTCCTTCTGCGCCTTGCGGCGTTCGCGATCGACCTTCTTGGCGGCCTTCTGCACGGCGGCGTCGAGTTCGATCTGGGTCGAAAGCCCGAGCGTCACCGGATCGACCGGCTTGATATTCGCGGAGTTCCAGTGGGTCCGGTCGCGGATCGACTCGATGGTCGGCTTGGTCGTGCCGACGAGCTTGGCGATCTGGGAATCGGTCAATTCTGGGTGGTTGCGGATGAGCCAGGCGATGGCGTCCGGACGGTCCTGACGGCGCGACACGGGCGTGTAGCGCGGGCCCTTGCGCGGCTGGACCGGCGGCACCTTGTACTTGCTTTCGGCGGCCATCAGGCGCGTCGCCGGGTTCTTCTGGCAGCGCTCGATTTCGGCGCGCGTCAGCTGGCCCGTCGAGACCGGGTCCATGCCCTTGATGCCTTGAGCGACGTCGCCATCGGCGATGCCCTTCACTTCGAGCACATGCAGGCCGCAGTAATCCGCGATCTGGTCGAAGGTGAGCGACGTATTTTCGACGAGCCAGACGGCCGTCGCTTTGGGCATGAGGGGCTGAGTCATATCTGTTCCTCTGATCCACCCGGCGATCAACCGGATGAACCCTTTCCTTGTCCTCGGAATGAGCTGGTAATAGCCGTTATATAGGGGGAAAAGCGCCCCATTGAAAGGCTGAAGAGGGCACTTCCGCTGCTTTTAGAGCCGCGGCCCCTCAGGTCGTGAGCACGATCTTCCCGATATGGGTGCTTTTTTCCATGAGCTCATGGGCCTTGGCGGCATCGGCCAGCGGGAAAGTGGCGTCGATCCGGGGGCGAACACGGCCAGCCTCGATCAGGGGCCAGACCTTTTCGCGCAGCGCCCGGGCCAGCGCGGCCTTTTCCTCAATTCCCCGTGGGCGGAGCGTGGAGCCCGTCAGGGTCAGCCGCTTCAGCATGACCGGCATGAAATTGACCTCGGCGACCGAGCCCTGCAGGAAGGCAATCGAGACGATGCGGCCGTCAGGCGCCGCCGACTGGATGTTCCGGGGGATATAGGGCCCGCCCACCATGTCGAGGATGACGTCGACGCCGCGCCCGCCGGTGAGCGCCTTGACCTCGGTCACGAAATCCTGCTCGCGGTAATTAATGGCGGCTTCCGCGCCCAGTTGCAGGCAGGCGGCGCATTTCTCCGCCGAGCCCGCCGTCGCGAAGACGCGGGCGCCGAAGCAATTGGCGAGCTGGATCGCGGTCGTGCCGATGCCGCTGGTGCCTCCATGAACGAGGAATGTTTCGCCCGCCTTCAGCGCGCCGCGTTCGAAGACATTGGTCCAGACCGTGAAGAAGGTTTCCGGCAGGGCGGCCGCTTCAATGGCGCTGAAGCCCTTCGGGATGGGCAGCGCATGGGTTTCGTGGACTGTCGCATATTCGGCATAGCCCCCGCCTCCAAGCAGCGCGCAGACCCGGTCGCCTGCCTTCCAGAGCGTCACGCCCGGCCTCGTCGCCACCACTTCGCCCGCGACTTCGAGGCCCGGCGTCTCTGGTGCGCCGGGCGGCGGCGGATAGAGGCCCATGCGCTGGATCGTATCGGGACGGTTGACCCCCGCCGCTTCAACCCGGATCAGGATTTCGCCGTGACGCGGTTCGGGCCGCGCGATTTCGCGAAGCTCCAGCACCTCCGGCCCGCCGGGTTTGGCAATGGCGATGGCCTTCATCTGGGTGGGCAGGGGCATGATGCGTCTCCTCGACTCGATGGGACGGTCTGGGCGATGAGAAGGTTGAAGGTCTATCCAAGCGCTTCCAGACTGGCAATAAAGGCGTCAGCAATGACTGGAGAGCGACACATGGATACCGACGATCTGGAGCCCCGGAAACGGCGCGGAGAGGCCCTGGCGGCGCTCGCCCGCGAGGATCTGACCCTTCTCGGCATCGAGGAGCTTGAAGAGCGAATCAGGGCGCTCGAAGAGGAGACCGTGCGCATCCGGACACAGCTTGAGAAAAAACGCGGGACACGTACAGCCGCCGAGGCGCTCTTCAAGAAGTAAATCGGCTTCGGCTAACACGTTGTAACACTGTAATTTTCTTGCATAAAACAAGTAAATATCTGTTCAATGTATGTGCAGGTGCAAAAACTGCCCGTTTGCGCGGCAGTTTATGGTTTGGTAAATATGAAAGTGCTAGGGTGACCTTGCGTAGTCCAGTCCTCTGGATTTTGAGTGGTTCCTATCCACTCTGTTTGACGCCTCCCTGTTAGAACTGAGCCGCGGGCTTTCCGCGGCTCTTTTTTTGATTTCGTGCATTAGCAACATGAGGCCTGCGCAAAAGCGTGGCATGAATGTTGATCCTTCCGGCGGGAAGCGTGCTGTTTCGGCACGGGCCAATGAAGGGGATGGGCGATGAGCGTCGAACGGATCGATCAGGATGTGCAATTTGCGGGCGAGGCGTTGACGCTCGCCGAATTCATGTCGTCCGGCCTCTTTCAGCGCACCTATCAGGAAGGCATGCAGCTCGTCGAGGAGACGTCGGCCTATCTGGACGGTCCGGGGCGCGACGCCGCGCGCAACCTCGCCCGCGACGCCTCTCTGGCCTATGCCGGCGAAAGCATGCGCCTCACGACCAGGTTGATGCAGGTTGCGGCCTGGCTTCTCGTCCGCAAGGCGGTGCATGAAGGCGAAATCACCCCTGAGGAAGCCCGGGCCGAGAAATATCGCCTTGCCACCAAGGAAATAGCGCGGTCGGCGCGGCTCGCCGGCGCAGAAGGCCTGCCCGAGCGCCTGCGCGAACTCATCGGCCGCTCGGAGCGGCTATATGCGCGGGTTGAGCGCCTCGACTCGCAGCTTCGTGAGCGGATGGGCCCGGTCGCGGCGCATCACCCCATGGCCGAGCAATTGAGCCGTGTGGAGGCTTTCTACCGAGAAACGCTCAGCCGGAATTTCGGAGAGGCCTGATCGGCCCGCTATGTGAACGCCAAAGAAAAAGCCCCGCGAAAGCGGGGCTTTGTCGTTTTCGATTGCTCGAAACCGGCTTACTTCTTGCCGATATTGCCGAACTTCTGGTTGAAGCGGCTGACGCGGCCGCCACGGTCGACGAGCTGCTGGCCGCCGCCCGTCCAGGCCGGATGCGTGTTCGGGTCGATGTCGAGGGTGAGCGTGTCGCCCTCCTTGCCATAGGTCGAACGCGTCTGGAAGGTGGTCCCGTTCGTCATTGCCACAGTGATCGTGTGGTAGTCGGGATGAATTTCTTTCTTCATGGCTCTCGCCTTCTCAAGCGTCGGAATGGGTCAAAGCGACGGAATGCGCAAAAAAACCAGGGCTGCCGGACTCAGGGCGCCACCGGAATGGGGGCTTATAGCGAAGACGGAGAGGGCTGACAAGGGCAGGAAATGCTCCCTTGCGCGAACGTGCCGCATGCCTCGTTCTCCCGGGGGCTGCGCCCCGCATTGGCGCAGGCCGTCCGAGGTTGCTATATGAACGCCCGAGAGCTTCTTGCGAAGCCCCCTCAACTACAACCGCAGTGGGCCGCCAATCATGAGCGAGACATCCAACGTCATCGTCGAGGCCATCGAGCAAGAGGCGCAACGGCGCAAACCCGCCCGCGGCGTCAGGCCCATGGCCAAGCTGATGCCCTTCATCGGCCGCTACCGGGGGATGGTCGTCCTTGCCTTCATATCGCTGGTCGCGGCAACGCTCGCGACGCTCGCCGTGCCGGTCGCCGGGCGGCGGCTTCTCGATAATGGCTTCACCAACGCCAATGCGGATTTCATCGACACCTATTTCCTGGCGCTGATCGCCGTCGCGGCGCTTCTCGGGCTTGCCAGCGCGTCGCGCTTCTACCTTGTCAGCTGGATCGGCGAGCGCGTCGTCGCCGATCTGCGCGAGGCGGTCTACGCGCATGTGCTGAAGCTTTCGCCTGCCTTCTTCGAGGTGACGCGCACCGGCGAGGTTCTATCTCGCCTCACAGCGGATACGACGCTGATCAAGACGGTGGTTGGCTCGTCCGCCTCCATCGCGCTGCGCAACAGCTTCCTCTTCATCGGCGCTGCTTCGATGATGGTCATTACCAGCGCATGGCTCTCCGGCCTCGTGCTGCTTGCCATTCCGATGATCATTCTGCCGCTCATCGTTTTCGGGCGCTGGGTGCGCAGGCTGAGCCGCGCGAGCCAGGATCGCCTCGCGGACACAAGCGCCTTTGGTAGCGAAAGCCTCAATGCCATCCAGACGGTGCAGGCTTTCACGCATGAAGATATCGACCGCGCGCGCTTTGCCGATACGGTGGAGCAGAGCTTCGCCACAGCGAAGGCGCGCATCACCGCCCGCGCGGTGCTCACCGCGCTGATTTTCTTCCTCGGCCTGTCGAGTGTCGTCGGTGTTCTCTGGTTCGGCGCGCATGCGGTGGTTGCAGGCGAGATGAGCGGCGGCGCATTGCTGCAGTTCATCCTCTATTCGGTTTTCGCCGCGACGGCGCTTGCCGCGCTTTCGGAAGTCTGGGGCGACATGCAGATGGCGGCGGGCGCGACGGAGCGCCTGATGGAACTCATCTCCATCGAGCCGCAGATCCGCGCGCCCGAAAGGCCCGAGCATCTGCCGGTGCCTGCGCGAGGCGAGATTTTCTTCGAGAACCTCACCTTCTCCTATCCGACGCGGCCCGACGCTTCGGCGCTTCACGGGCTCTCGCTTCATGTGAAGCCGGGCGAAACGGTCGCGATCGTCGGTCCGTCCGGCGCGGGCAAGAGCACCGTCTTCCAGCTTCTTCTGCGCTTCTACGATCCGCAGCAGGGCCGCATTCTTTTCGACGGCGTCGAGATCACCAAGACCGAGCCGGCCGAACTTCGCCGCCGCCTTGCAGTCGTGCCGCAGGAAACGGTCGTCTTCGGCATGAGCGTCGCGGAGAATATCCGCTATGGCCGTCCCGATGCGAGCGAGGCGGATGTGATCGCGGCGGCGAAGGCCGCACGCATTCACGATTTCATCGTGACCCTGCCGAACGTTTACGAAACGCAGGTGGGCGAGCGCGGCGTGACGCTTTCGGGCGGCCAGCGCCAGCGTATCGCCATCGCCCGTGCCATCCTCCGCGACGCGCCCGTGCTGCTTCTCGACGAGGCGACTTCGGCGCTCGATGCCGAAAGCGAAACCATGGTGCAGCAGGCGCTCGAAGGCTTGATGCAGGGCCGCACCACGCTCGTCATTGCGCATCGGCTCGCGACCGTTCTCAAGGCGAACCGCATCATCGTCATGGATCAGGGCCGCATCGTTGCCAGCGGTACGCATGACGAGCTTATCCGCGAAGGTGGCCTCTATAGCCGTCTCGCACGGCTCCAATTCACCGGCGACATCATCGGCGACGTAAAAAGCGTCGCGGTGCACTGACAAGATACGTCGCTGCCGAACCCGGATTGACCGAACCTGGAGAACCCATGTCACGCTCGCTGCGGAACATCATTATCGGGATTGTGATCGTCGTCTGCGCGATCAGCGTGCTCGGCTGGCGCTTTCTTTCGGCGGCGGGGTGGTTCACGGGCATCAGGGCGGAAGTCCCCGCCGAATGCCACGATCTCGCCTCGGTGCCGGGACCGGAGGATATTGCCGTCGATCAGGAGCGCGGGCTCGCCTTCGTCTCGGCGCTGGACTGGCGCGCGTTCATTCGTGGCGACAAGGGCGTTCGCGGCGGCATCTATGTGATCGATCTCAAGGCGCCCGAGGAGAAATGGGCGCTCGCGCCGGTGACGCCGAACGAGCCTGCCGATTTCAAACCGCATGGCCTCAGCCTTTATGTCGGCGCGGACGGCAAGCGCCGTCTCTTCGTCGTCAATCATGCGGCTGCGGGCAATGCGGTCGAGATTTTCGACGTGGGCCAGGATGGCGCGCTCGCCCATGTGAAGAGCATCACCAGTCCGCTTCTCGTTTCGCCCAATGATGTCGTCGCCGTGGGCCCGGACTCTTTCTACGCCACCAACGACCACGGTTCGACCGGGCTCAACTCGAAGCTCAGCGACCTGCTGCTGCTGCGCAACGCGAATATCGTCTATTACGACGGCAATTCGATGCGCGTCGCGAGCGACATGCTTCTCTTCCCCAACGGCATCAACATCAGCGCCGACGGCAAGACGCTTTATGTGGCTGAGACGCTGGGCGCGGCGCTGCATGTCTATACGCGCGATCCGGCGACAGGCGGTCTCACACCCCGCGACTATGCGCGCCTCGGCACGGGCCTCGACAATATCGACGTCGAGCCGGATGGTTCGCTCCTCATCGCGGCGCATCCGAACATGATCGCGTTCCTGCGCCACGCTTCCGATCCGAAGAAGCTTTCGCCGAGTCAGGTCGTGCGCATCGAGCCGGGCAAGGATGCCGGCGGCAAGGCGGGCACGATCTATCTCAATCTCGGCCGGCAGCTTTCCGGCTCCAGCGTCGCCGCCGGTTACGGCGATCTGATGCTCATCGGCAACGTGTTCGAGCCGAAGATTCTGGTCTGCAAGCAGACGAAAGAGTTCAGGTCGTTCTGATTGGACGACAACTACATTCTGTCACCCCGGGACAAGCCCGGGGTGACACCGCAAAGAGTAGCGAGGATTGCGGCCTTTACCTCTCCGTCAGCTTGAACTCGATGCGTCGGTTGCGTTTCAGCGCCTCGGGCGTTCCGCTCGTGTCGAGCGGCTGGAATTCGCCGAAGCCCGCCGCGACGAGGTGGTTGGGCGCCACGCCTTCCTTCGCCATGAAGTTGACGACCGCAATGGCCCGCGCGCTGGAGAGATACCAGTTCGAGGGGAATTGCGCCGTGTGGATCGGGTTGACGTCCGTGTGCCCGTCGATGCGGAGGACCCATGGAATGTCTGAGGGAATTTCCGAGGATATCTGCTTCACCGCGTCGGCGATCTTGCGAAGCTGATCGACGCCGGAGGGATTGAGTTCGGCAGAGCCTGAGTCGAAGAAAATCTCCGACTGGATGACGAAACGGTCGCCGACGATTTCGATGTCCGATCTGTTGCCGAGAATTTCGCGCAGGCGCCCGAAGAATTCGGAGCGATATTTCGCAAGCTCCTGCACCTTCTGGGCGAGCGCCGCATTGAGCCTGCGACCGAGATCGGCGATTTGCGCCTGGGATTCCTTGTCGCGCTTTTCCGAAGCATCGAGCGCTTCTTCGAGCGCCGCGAGTTGCCGCCGAAGCGCGGATATCTGCTGGTTCAGAAGCTCGACCTGGGCCAGTTCCTGATTGGAAATATCCTTCTGCTTGGCCAGTTCGTCCTGAAGCACGCTCACCTGCGCGCCGGCGCCTGCCTGAGCGCCGAGCTTTTCCTTTTCCGCATTGGCGGTGGCGAGCGCGGTTTGCAGGCTTGCGATGCTCAACTGGAGATCGGCCTTTTCCTGTTTCACCAGCGCGAGCTGGCTCACCAGTTCCGCAATCTGGCTTCTCAGGCTTTCGAGCGCCGTGTCCTTGCTCGATACGAGCTGCGACAGGAAAAACTGCGTCAGCATGAAAATGGTGAGCAGGAAGATGAGCACGAGCAACAGGCTCGACATGGCGTCGACGAAGCCCGGCCAGTAATCCGCGCTCGGGGCGCGGCCGCGTATGCGTCTGTTCGCCGGCGCCATTTGCCGCTCCTGCCTATTTCTTCACGCCGAGGCTGGCAGCCAGCCGGTCGAGCACAGGCGCAAGCGCCTCCTGATTTTCGGCCAGCTTGCGGACCATCTGCTGTTCCTGCCGGAGCTGTTCGGTGAGAGCCTGCACCTGTCCGGCAAGCGCCATGAGCGGCGCGTTGCTGCTGCTGGCGCTGGTGAGCGCCTGCTCGATGCGTTCGAGCCGCTTCGCCGTATCGAGCATGCCAGGGCCGCGCTCCATTTCGCCGGAAATGTCGGTGACGGTGGAGAGCCATTCCTCCAGCTCGTTATAGAAGCGGTTCTGCGCCTGGCCCGCCTGAAGGTCGAGGAAGCCGAGGATCAGCGAGCCCGCGAGACCGAAGAGCGAGGAGGAGAACGAGGTGCCCATGCCGGACAGCGGCCCTTCGAGGCCCGCCTTGAGGTTCTGGAATACCGTTGCCGGGTCCGCGCCTTCGACATTGAGGCCGTGGATGGTCGTGCCGACCGAGCTTACCGTCGTCAGAAGGCCCCAGAATGTGCCGAGCAGGCCGAGGAAGATCAGCAGGCCGATCATGTAGCGCGAGATTTCGCGCTGCTCGTCGAGGCGCGAGCCGATCGAGTCGAGCAGCGAGCGCATGGAGAGCGTATTGAGCATCATGCGGCCCTTGCGCTCGCCCAGCATGGTCGCCATGGGGGCAAGAAGGCGCGGTGCGGGCGGAATGACGAGGCCGGGATCGGCGCGGCGGAACTGGTTGACCCAGCGCACTTCCGGGCCGAGCACGAGGATTTGCCGGAAGCCGTAAACGATGCCGAGCGCAAGCACCGAGAGGATGAGCGTGTTGAGGCCCGGATTGGTGAAGTAGGCGGTCTTCAGCGTCGGCGACAGAATGGTGAGCAAGAGCCCGACAAGGATCAGGAACATCACCATGCGCACAAGATAGGGGCGCGGTCTGGAGAGTGCCGCGCCGTCCTTATAGTCCTTCGCCATAGCTTACCCCCTGAATGTCCGTCCTGTGCCCGTCTGCGGTAACCGGCTCGCCCCTAGCCGCCTGCCCGCACAATGTCGACGCGATCGAGCGGGCCGGTGTCGCGCGCGCCGCCCAGAGCGCGCACGATGAGGCTTTCCGCCGAGACGCCTTCCGCGAGCAGGAGTTCGCGCACCGCAAGCGCGCGCTTCAGCGAAAGCCGCCGCGCATTCGTGCCGTCGTCGCCCGCCGCGCCGGCATAGGCTTTCAGCGTCACCCGTCCGCCATGCTGTCTGAATTTCGCTGCGAATGCCTTGACCTCCGCAGAGGTCTGAGGCGTCAGAGTTGCGTCCTGCTGCCCGAAGGGAATGCGCAACAGGGCTGCCTCGGCCGCGCGGAGTGCGGCGGGCTGCGTCGTGGCAGTTGCGGGTACCGCCTGCGCTTCAGGCGCGGCAGGGGCCTCGGTGGAGGGCATGCCGGGCAGGGGGGCGGGCTCGGGCGCTTCGGGTGTGGTAATCATCCGTGTACCCGGCCGGTCGAGAGGCACGGCATCGACGGGTGCGGCGGCGGCGGCACCTGCCGTCATAACGGCGAGCGTCGCGGCAAGGCCGCTCCGGCAGGCAAGGCTCGTCAAATGCTTCGACAGAAAATGCATAGCTTCGCCCACGCCCCGGAGAACTGAAATTCGACCGACAGTCTAGGCATCTCCCCGCGCGGGAACAACCGCGCGCGGGCCGAAGTTCGACCGGCGTGAATCTCTAGGCAGCGAATCGGGCGGAAGTTGGACGGGAGGCGTTAACCGTAAGGTTCGCGTCAGCCCTTGGCGCGGGCGCGCTTCAGCACGGTTTCGAGCTGGTTACGCAGCACGTCGTTGCCTGCGATGATGCCGCCCGTGCCGAGCATGTCTTCGCGTCCGCTGAGATCGCTGACGAAGCCGCCCGCCTCGCGCACGATGACGATGCCGGCTGCCATGTCCCAGGGCTGGAGATTGGCTTCCCAATAGGCGTCATAGCGGCCTGCGGCCACATAGGCGAGGTCGAGAGCGGCGGCGCCCATGCGGCGAACGCCGGCACATTCGTTCATGACACTGCGAAGCTCGGTCAGATAGACCTCGTGGCCCGGTCGCCCGATATGCGGCGTGCCGCAGGCGACGACGCCCTGCGTCAGTTCGCGACGTGCCGCGACGCGGATGCGGCGGTCGTTGAGAAAGGCGCCCTGGCCCTTCTCGCCGATGAACATTTCATCCGTGATGGGATTGTAGATGACGCCCGCCACCATCTGGCCGTCGCGCTCGAGGCCGATGGAGATGGCGAAATGCGGGATCGAATGCAGGAAGTTCGTCGTGCCGTCGAGCGGATCGATGATCCAGCGATGCGACTTGTCGCTGCCTTCTACCACGCCGCCTTCTTCCATCAGGAAGCTATAGCCGGGGCGCGCCTTCGACAGTTCCTCGAAGATGGTCTTCTCGGCCTTCTTGTCGGCGGCGGTGACGAAATTCGCAGGTCCCTTGAGCGAGACCTGCAGGTTTTCGACTTCGCCGAAGTCGCGCTGAAGACCGCGCGCTGCCTTGCGGGCGGCGGCGACCATGACGGCCATGACGGGCGTGTGACGTGACATCGGCGATCAGCTCCGCTTAATCGGCGCGGCGGAGATAGGTGACTTCGTTCGTGTCGATGACGACCTTCTCGCCCGTGGTGATGAAAGGCGGCACCATGGTGCGCAGGCCGTTCGAGAGCAGGGCGGGCTTGTAGGAGGAGGCCGCCGTCTGGCCCTTCACGGTGGGTTCCGTCTCGGTCACTTCGAGCACGACCTGATCGGGAAGCGAGATGCCGATGGCGCGGCCTTCGTGGCTTTCCACCGTCACCTTCATGCCGTCCTGGAGGAAGGCGGCGCGCTCGCCGACCCATTCGCGGGAAAGCTCGATCTGCTCGTAGTTCTCGTTGTCCATGAACGTCAGCATCCCGTCATTCTCGTAGAGATACTGATAGTCCTTCTGCTCGAGGCGAACGCGCTCGACCGTCTCGGCGGAGCGGAAGCGCTCGTTGAGCTTGCGATTGTCGATGAGGTTCTTCAGCTCGACCTGCGCGAAGGCGCCGCCCTTGCCGGGCTTCACATGCTGAACCTTCACGGCGGCCCAAAGGCCACCCTGATGCTCGATGACATAGCCGGGGCGAATTTCGTTACCGTTGATCTTGGGCATAGGCTTTATCTCGGACTGGGTTTGAGCCGGCTTGCGCGGCTGACAAGCGCGCCATGGCCGCGCCGGCGGCGCGGGATCGGCCGACCGGCGCTCTGATAGCATTTGCAAGGCCGAAGGCCAATGGCTTTCAGGTCGCGGGGGACGTGGGGCCTTGCCTCAGGGAGCGGGTTTCCCGGCCGGTTTGCCTCCGCCCTTGGTGATGCGGGCGATCTCGGCATCGATCTTCGCCTGCTCTTCCGGGGTGACGAGCGGCTTCAGGGTGTCCCTGAGAGCCTTGTCCTCGACGCCCGACTTTTCGGCCAGGGTGAGCCAGAAGAGCGCGGATGCCGGGTTCTTTTTCACGCCTTCGCCCGTGTAAAAGAGCTGGGCGAGTCGGTACTGCGCATCCGGCACCCCTTGGCTTGCCGCCAGGCTGAACCACTGGGCGGCCAGTTTGAGGTCTTTCTCGACGCCGGTTCCGGCGTAGTAGGCATATCCGAGCGCGTTCGCGGCGCTGGCCGAACCGGCTTTGGCGGCCGCCTTGAAGCGGATCGCGGCGACGGAGTCGTTTTTTTCGACGCCTTTTCCGGCCTGAAGCATCAGGCCGAGCTGGTAATTGGCGTCGGGCTGGCCCTGATCGCCGGCGAGTTCGTAAAGATGGGCCGCCTGCTTCAGATCCTGCGGCACGCCCTTGCCTGCGGCATAAAGCGCACCGAGATAGAATTGCCCATTGGCGCTGCCGGCCTTTGTGGCCGCGCGGAGCCATTTGAGGGCTTGTGCGTCGTCCTGCGGCCCGCCGGAGCCGGTGGCGAAGCAAAGTCCGAGTTCCGACTGGCCACCCGGGTGGCCCTGCGCGGCGGAGGCTTCGAAGAGTTTCCGGCCGGCCGCGGCGTCCGGCTTCATGCCGATGCCATCCCTTGTCATCAGGCCAAGCGCATATTGCCCGTCGGCATCGCCCTGATCGGCGGCCTTGCGGAGCCATTTCAGGGCTTCCGCGGTGCTCCGCTTCGTGCCCACGCCATTGTTGTAGAGAGTGGCTACGAGAACCTGCGCCTTGGCGTTGCCCTTCTCCGCGAGCGGCTTGGCGAGCGCGAAAGCCTTTTCGTAATCCTTCGCGTTGAACGCCGCCTCGACCGGGGCGAGTTCATTCGACTGGGCGTCGGCGGCAGCGGCGGGCGTGGCAGCTTGGGCGGGAAGGGCGGCTATGCCAGGCGCGGCAATACTCGCGGAGAGCGCCAATGCGGCAACGAGACGCTTCATGTGTTTCTCTTTTCCTCGGACATGATCCGGTTCAACGCTCGGACGGCGGCGGCCGGTCCCTGATCGTAGGCCCAGACGCCGGCGGATACGGCGAGAAAATCCGCGCCCGCGCGAACCAGCGGCGCCGCATTTTCGACCGAGATCCCGCCGATGGCGACGCAGGGCACCACGAAGGTTTCCGTCCACCAGGTCAGGATTTCGGGCTCTGCCTTCGTCTTGGGCTGTTTCGTTTCGGTGTCGTAAAAGGCCCCGAAGGCGACGTAATCGGCGCCTTCCTCTCCAGCTACCATGGCAAGATGGCGAGAATTATGACAGGTCACGCCGACGATGCGGTCGGGTCCGACGATCTTGCGCGCCTCGCGGCAGGGCATGTCGTCCTGACCGACATGGACGCCATCCGCGTTCAGTTCGGCGGCGAGGTCGGGCCGGTCGTTGATGATGAAGGCGACATCGCGCGATTGCGCGACGGGCATCAGGATTTCGGTCGCCCGGCGGATCGTGTCGGCATCCGCCGTTTCCGCGGCTTCTGTCTTGAGGCGGAGCTGAAGCGAGGCGACGTCGCCCGCATCGAGCGCGGCCTTCAGCGTGTCGGCGAAGGCGCGGGGCTCGAGCCGCGGTGGCGTGATCAGGTAGAGCCGGCAAGGCTCCCGTTCTTCTTCAATGATGCTCATGGGAGCGGTTTGTAGCGCGGCTTGGCCCTTTAAGTCTATTTCCGCCCGTCGAAGCCCGCCCGCCTGAGGGCATCGGCCAGTGCGCCGCCGCCCGGAGCCTCGGGTTTGCGGTCGGGTCGGTTCTGCGGCTTTCCAGCCGGGCGGCCCTGCCGGGGGCCGTCCTTGGCCGGGCTCGCTTCGTCGCTGAGGCGCATGGTGAGCCCGATGCGCTTCCGCTGGACATCGACCTCCACCACCTTCACGCGCACCACGTCGCCGGGCTTGGCCACGTCGCGCGGGTCTTTGACGAAGCTCGTCGACATGGCGGAGATATGAACGAGTCCGTCCTGATGGACGCCCACGTCGACGAAGGCGCCGAAGGCCGCGACATTGGTGACAACACCTTCCAGCACCATGCCGGGTTCGAGATCGCTGATCTTTTCGACGCCGTCGCGGAAGGTCGCCGTCTTGAACGCGGGGCGGGGGTCGCGGCCGGGCTTTTCAAGTTCCTTCAGAATGTCGCTGACGGTCGGCACGCCGAAGGTCTCGTCGGTGAAGTCCTGAGGGCGCAGCCCGCGCAGCACGGTCGCGTTGCCGATCAGGCCTTTCAACTCGTCGCCGGTCTTTTCGATGATGCGGCGGACGACCGGATAGGCTTCCGGGTGAACGCTCGACGCATCGAGCGGATCGTCGCCATTGGGAATGCGCAGGAAGCCCGCGCATAGCTCGAAGGCCTTGGCGCCGAGGCGCGGCACGTCCTTCAGCGCCGCGCGGGTGCGGAAGGGGCCATTGGCGTCGCGGTGGGCGACGATGCTCTGGGCGAGTCCTTCGCCGATGCCGGACACGCGGGCGAGCAGTGGCACCGAGGCCGTATTCGCATCGACGCCGACGCCGTTCACGCAGTCTTCCACCACCGCGTCGAGCGAGCGCGACAACTTGTGCTCGCTGATGTCGTGCTGGTATTGGCCGACGCCGATCGACTTCGGGTCGATCTTCACGAGTTCGGCCAGCGGGTCCTGCAGGCGTCGTGCGATGGAGACGGCGCCGCGGATCGAAACGTCGAGATCGGGCAGCTCCGCCGAAGCATAGGCGGACGCCGAATAGACCGAGGCGCCCGCTTCCGAAACCATCGCCTTGGTGAGCTTGAGGTCCGGGTGGCGCTGCATCAGTTCGGTGGCGAGCTTGTCCGTTTCGCGCGACGCCGTGCCGTTGCCGATGGCGACGAGATCGACATTATGGGCGCGGGCATGACGGGCGAGGATCGAGATCGCCTCGTCCCAGCGGCGCTGCGGCTCATGCGGATAGATCGTGTCGGTGGCGACGACCTTGCCGGTCGCATCGACGACGGCAACCTTCACGCCTGTGCGGAACCCCGGATCGAGGCCCATGGTGGCGCGGGTACCGGCGGGCGCGGCAAGCAGCAGGTCGCGCAGGTTGCCTGCAAAGACCTTCACCGCCTCGTCTTCCGCAATCTGGCGCAGACGCATGCGCAGATCGAGTGAGATGTGGAGCTGGATCTTGGTGCGCCAGGCCCAGCGAACCGTATCGAGCAGCCAGCGGTCGGCGGGCCGCCCCTTGTCCGCGATGTTGAAGTGGAGCGCGATGCGGCGCTCGAAGCTCGAAGGCTGGTTCTCCTGACCGGGCGCGACTTCTTCCGGCACCATGGTTAGGCTCAGCATTTCTTCCTTCTCACCGCGAAAAAGGGCGAGGATGCGATGCGAGGGAAGCTTCGTCAGCGGCTCGCTGAAATCGAAATAGTCGGCGAATTTCGCGCCCGCCTGTTCCTTGCCTTCCTGCACCTTCGAGACGAGCTTGCCCTTCGTCCAGACTTCCTCGCGAAGCGCGCCGATGAGTTCGGCGGTTTCGGAGAAGCGTTCGATCAGGATCGCGCGTGCGCCGTCGAGTGCGGCGGCAGCGTCCGCGACGCCCTTGTCGGTGCTCACATAGGTTTCGGCGGTCTTCGCGGGATCGAGCGTCGGGTCGGCGATAAGCGCGTCGGCCAGAGCTTCGAGGCCCGCCTCGCGGGCGATCTGCGCCTTGGTGCGGCGCTTGGGCTTGTAGGGAAGGTAGATGTCTTCGAGCCGCGCCTTGCTGTCCGCCGTCGCGATCTGGTGCCTGAGCGCGTCGTCGAGCTTGCCTTGTTCCTCGACGCTTTTCAGGATCGCGGCGCGGCGCTCTTCGAGTTCGCGCAAATAGGTGAGGCGCTCTTCCAGCGTGCGGAGCTGCGCGTCGTCGAGCGTGCCCGTCACTTCCTTGCGGTAACGCGCGATGAAGGGAACCGTCGCGCCGCCGTCGAGCAGTTCGACGGCCGCCTCGACCTGACGTTCGAGGACACCGAGTTCTTCCGCAATGCGCGCATTGATCGACTTCATGGGACTCGCGAGGTTCGAGGTGAGGGGCCGCGTTTTTACCGCGCCGCGCGTGATGGTTAAAGCAAAAGAAAACGCCCCGCTCTTGCGAGCGGGGCGTTGATCTCACGGGCTTGTGGAAAACTCAGTCTTCCTTGCCGAGGTAGATCTTTACCAGCTTGTCGAGCATGGCGAGCGCGTCTTCGCGCTTACGCTGGAACGTGTTGCGGCCGATGATCGAGCCGTTGCCGCCACCGTCGCGAATGGCGCGCGCATCATCGTAAACCGCATCCGTGCCCTTCGCGGCGCCGCCGGAGAAGACGACGATGCGACGGCCGTTGAAGAGCGTCTGCACAACATGCTGGACGCGCTTGGCCTGCGTCGAGATGTCGATCTTCTGCGCTTCGTAAACCTTCTTGGCTTCGGGCTGCTCGATGAAATCGGTCGGCAGCTTCACCTTGATGATGTTGGCGCCGAGCAGTGCCGCCATGTGCGCGGCATAGGCGCCGATGTCGATGGCGAGCTCGCCTTCCTTGGAGAGGTTGCCGCCGCGCGGATAGGACCAGATGACGGTGGCGAGGCCGGCGGCCTTCGCTTCGGCCGACATCTCGCGGATTTCTTCCATCATGTCGAACTGCGCGTCCGAGCCCGGATAGATCGTGAAGCCGATGGCCGAGCAGCCGAGGCGCAGCGCGTCGTCAACCGTCGAGGTGATCGCCTGGTCGGGCGCTTCCTTCGCGCGGGCGAGGCTGTTCGAGCTGTTGACCTTGAGGATCAGCGGGATCTGGCCGGCAAACGTATCCGCACCCGCTTCGATCATGCCGAGCGGCGCGGCATAGGCGTTGAGGCCGGCGTCGATCGCGAGCTGGAAGTGGTAACGCGGATCATAGGCCTCCGGGTTCGGCGCGAAGCTGCGCGCCGGGCCATGCTCGAAGCCCTGGTCGACCGGCAGGATGATCATCTTGCCGGTACCCGCGAGCTTGCCCGTCATCAGCATGCGCGCGAGGTTGGCCTTCGTGCCGGGATTGTCGCTCTCATACCAGGAGAGAATGTCGCGTACTTTGCGGGTGATCTTCATCGGAGGTCTCGCAATCTTGAGTGGGTGGGCTCATCGCCCGCAATTAACAGCCCTGTTCAGGGCGATACTGGTCAGTGCTCCAGCGCCGCGACGCCCGGCAGCTCCACGCCTTCCATCCATTCGAGGAAGGCGCCGCCGGCGGCGGACACATAGGTGAAGTCTTCGGTCGCGCCCGCCTCGTTGAGCGCGGCCACCGTGTCGCCGCCGCCCGCGACCGAGATCAGCGCGCCCATCTTGGTGAGCATCGCAACCTGGCGCGCCGCAGCGACGGTGCCCTGATCGAAGGGCGGCGTTTCGAAGGCGCCGAGCGGTCCGTTCCAGACGACGGTCTTCGCCGTTTCCAGACGGCCCGCGATATAGGCGAGCGTATCGGTGCCGACGTCGAGGATCATCTTGTCGTTGGGCACGGCGTCGACCGAAACCGTCTGCGCGGCGGCATTGGGTTTGAATTCGGCAGCGACGACCACGTCCGTCGGCAGCACGATTTCGCAATTGGCCGAACGCGCATTGGCGAGAATGCGCCGCGCCGTGTCGAGGAGGTCATGCTCGCAAAGCGACTTGCCGACCTTCTTGCCCTGAGCGGCGAGGAAGGTATTGGCCATGCCGCCGCCGATCACCAGCGTGTCGACTTTCTTCACGAGGTTGCCGAGCAGCGAAATCTTGGTCGAAACCTTGGCTCCGCCGACGATGGCAATCACGGGATGCGTCGGATTGCCGAGCGCGGCGTCGAGCGCCCGCAGCTCCTCTTCCATTGCGCGGCCCGCATAAGAGGGCAGCTCATGGGCGATCGCCTCGGTCGAGGCATGGGCGCGATGGGCGCAGGAGAAGGCGTCGTTCACATAGACATTGCCGTTCTCGGCCAATGCCTTCGCGAAAGCGTCGTCGTTCTGTTCCTCGCCCGCATGGAAGCGCGTATTTTCCAGCACGATGACGCCGCCATTGGGCAGCGCGTCGATTGCTTTTTGCGCCACCTCGCCCACGCAGTCGGAGGCGAAGGAAGCCTTGCGCCCGATAAAGGGTTCGAGCGCGGCGGCGACGGGAGCGAGGCTGTATTTCGCTTCCGGCGCGCCCTTGGGACGGCCGAAATGCGAAAGCACGATCACCTTGGCGCCGCGATCGGCGAGTTCGGTGATGGTGGACGCGACGCGCTCGATGCGCGTCGCGTCCGTGATCCGGCCTTCGGCCATAGGAACATTGAGGTCCGCCCGGACCAGGACGCGCAGGCCTTTGAGGCCCACCGCCAGGAACAGGTCGTCGAGTGTTTTATGGCCAGCCATTTTTATTCAGCTATCCGAGATCAGAGAAGCTTGCCCATGGCGACGGCGGTGTCGCCCATGCGGTTCGAGAAGCCCCACTCGTTATCGTACCAGCTGAGCACGCGCACGAGCTTGCCGTCGATGACCTGCGTCTGGGTGAGGTCGAAGGTCGAGGAGGCCGGGTTGTGGTTGAAGTCGACCGAGACGAGCTTTTCGTCGGTCGTCGCGAGCACGCCCTTCAGCGGTCCCTTTGCGGCGGCGATGATCGCAGCGTTCACTTCCTCGGCGGTCGTCTTCTTCTTGGCGGTGAAAACGAGGTCGATGACGGAGACGTTCGCGGTCGGAACGCGGATCGAGGTGCCGTCGAGCTTGCCCTTGAGTTCCGGCAGAACGAGGCCCACGGCCTTGGCCGCGCCCGTCGAAGTCGGGATCATGGAGAGGGCAGCGGCGCGGGCGCGTCGCGCGTCGCTATGCAGCGTGTCGACCGTGTTCTGGTCGCCCGTGTAGGAGTGGATCGTCGTCATGTAGCCCTGCTCGATGCCAACGGCCTTGTTCAGGACGGCGGCGACCGGCGCGAGGCAGTTCGTCGTGCAGGACGCGTTGGAGACGATCTTGTGGCTCTTCTTCAGGTCCTTGTGGTTCACGCCATAGACGACGGTGATTTCAGCGCCGTCGGCGGGAGCCGAGATCAGGACCTTCTTCGCACCGGCAGTCAGGTGCATCGAGGCCTTTTCCTTGGACGTGAAGATGCCCGTGCATTCGAGAGCGATGTCGACGCCGAGGTCGCCCCAGGGGAGCTTCGACGGATCGCGCTCGGCGAGCACCTTGATCGGGCCGCGGCCGAGATCGAAGGACGACTTCGTTACCTTGATCTTGCCGGGGAAGGGTCCGTGGACCGAGTCCCACTTCAGCAGGTGGGCATTCGCCTCCACCGAACCGAGATCGTTGATCGCCACGACCTCGATGTCCTTGCGGCCAGACTCCGCAATGGCGCGAAGGACGAGACGCCCGATACGACCGAAACCGTTGATTGCGACGCGGACAGCCATTTCCTGAGATCTCCTGACGAGGTTAGGCCCCGAGGCAAGCCTTCGCGGCGGCCGCCGCGGCTTCCGGGGTAATGTTGAAGTGCTTGTAAAGGTCCTTGGCGGGGGCGCTGGCGCCGAAGCCCGGCATGCCGATGAAGGCGCCGTTCTCGCCGATATAGCGATCCCAGCCGTATTGGATGGCGGCTTCGATCGCGACTTTGACCGTGCCTTCGCCGAGCGTCTTCTTCTTGTAGTCGCGCGGCTGCGCCTCGAAGAGTTCGACGCAAGGCATGGAGACGACGCGAGCGCCGATGCCTTCGGCTTCGAGAAGCTTCTGGGCGGCAAGCGCGATCTCGACTTCCGAGCCCGTCGCGATCAGCGTCACCTTGGCAGGCGCCGTGGCAGGCGAAAGCTCATAGCCGCCCTTCGCGCAGAGGTTCTCTTCCGTATAGGTGTTGCGCACCGTCGGCAGGTTCTGGCGCGACAGCGCGAGGATCGACGGCGTCTTTTCCGCTTCGAGCGCGAGCTGCCAGCATTCCAGCGTCTCGACCGCATCGGCGGGGCGGAAGACATAGAGGTTCGGCATGGCGCGGAGCGAGGCGAGATGCTCGACCGGCTGATGCGTCGGACCGTCTTCGCCGAGGCCGATCGAGTCATGCGTCATGACATAGACGACGCGCTGTTCCATCAGCGCCGACAGGCGGATCGCCGGGCGGCAATAATCGGTGAAGACGAGGAAGGTGCCGGAATAGGGGATGAAACCCTTATGCAGCGCGATGCCGTTCATGGCAGCAGCCATGCCGTGCTCGCGAATGCCGTAATGGATGAAGGAGCCCGAGAAATCCGTCGCGGTGACGGCCTTCTGGCCCTTGGAGCGCGTGTTGTTCGAGCCGGTGAGGTCGGCGGAGCCGCCGATCGTCTCGGGCACCACGGCATTGATGACGTTGAGCGCCTCTTCCGAGGATTTGCGCGTTGCCCAGTTGGGCTTTTCCTCGGTGAGCTTCTTCTTGTAGTTGCTGATCGCCTTGGCGAAGTCGGCGGGAAGCTTGCCCGAAAGCTGGCGCTCGAATTCGGCACGGACGCCCGCATCGAGCTTGCCAAGACGGGCTTCCCAATCGGCGCTGGTCTTGGCGTGAGCGGAGCCCACGGCGCGCCAGGCGTTCAGGATGTCGGCGGGAATGACGAAGGGTTCCGCGTCCCAGCCCAGCGTCTGGCGGGAAAGGGCGATTTCCTCGGCCCCGAGCGGCGAGCCATGCGAGGAGGACTTGCCATGCTTGTTCGGCGAGCCATAGCCGATGACCGTGCGGCAGGCGATCAGCGTCGGCTTGTCCGACTTCCGCGCCTTGGCGATGGCGGCCTCGATCTCGTCGGCATTGTGGCCGTCGATGCGGAAGGCGTTCCAGCCGGCGGCCTCGAAGCGCTTCAGCGCGTCGCCCGACTCCGAGAGGTCGAGCGAGCCGTCGATGGTAATGCCATTGTCGTCATAGAGAACGATGAGCTTGGAGAGGCGCAGATGGCCGGCGAGGCTGATCGCCTCGTGGCTGATGCCCTCCATGAGGTCGCCGTCCGACGCGATCACATAAGTAAAGTGATCGACCACGCCATCGAAGCGGGCGGCGGCGAGCCTTTCGGCCATCGCCATGCCGACGGCGGTGGAAATGCCCTGGCCGAGCGGACCGGTCGTCGTCTCGACGCCCTGTACATGGCCATATTCGGGGTGGCCCGCCGTGATCGCGCCAAGCTGGCGGAAATTCCTGATCTGCTCGATCGTCATGTCCTCATAGCCGAGGAGGTAGTTGACGGCATAAAGCAGCATCGAGCCGTGGCCCGCGGACAGGACGAAGCGGTCGCGATCCGGCCAGTTCGGCTTCTTCGGGTCGATCTTGAGGAATTTGGTAAAAAGGACCGTCGCGATATCGGCGGCGCCCATCGGCATGCCGGGATGGCCCGAATTGGCCTGCTGCACGGCGTCCATCGCAAGGGCGCGGATGGCGTTGGCCATGTCGCGATGCGAAACCGAGGCTTGAGCCCGGGGGGCGGCCGACTGATCGGATGTCGTCATGTCTATACTCTCTGAGCCTCGGAACTTGACCCTCCGCCAAAAACTCCTGCGGCGGAATCGGGGCGCGGAGCCGGGTCTGATCGAAGATCTGGCGCATATTCTGCGCCGTGTCAGGAGCCCATGCTCCGGACCTCAAAATGGCCCGCGAATACTGAAACTTGCGGGGCCGAATCCGTCCGTATAGGGGGTCTGGCGAGCGGCGCCACAATGACCACCGAGTTTCGCAGAGTCAATGATGGATTCGCGCAAAACGGCCCGCTTTTCCGCGCCTTCGGGCCAGCGTGACGGCTCGCCGCAGCTCCGGCGCGACCAATGCTCCGTCTTCGGCGAAGCGGCGGCGTTGCCCTTGATGTTGCCTCGTTTCCGAGGCGCGCCTATCTTCACAAATGAAGGGCTTTGGCCCCCGATTCCGGATATATAGCAGCGTATGAGCAAACTCGATTCCGCGACGGAGCGCTTCAAGGCGGCGCTCGACAGGCTTGAGGCCGGCATTCACCGCCAGCTTCTGCGCGCCCAATCGGCGGCGCGGCTCGAAAACGAGGTCGATGCCCTCAAGCAGGACCGGGCGAAGCTCGCCGAGGAACTCGACCATATGAAGTCCGAGGCGCGGCGGCTGAACGAGTTGAACGAGCGGGCGTCCGAAACGCTGGCGAATGCCATCGAGGGCATTCGCGAGGTCTTGGCGGCTGAATAGGGATCACCCATGGGACAGGTCACGGTTCAAATCAACGATCGCGCCTATGTCGTTGCCTGCGGCGACGGCGAAGAGGCGCATCTGAAGGATCTCGCCGCCCACATCAACCTCCATGTCACCGACCTTTCCCGCGAAGTGGGGCAGATCGGCGAAACGAGGCTGATGCTGATGGCCTCGCTTCTGGTCGCCGACGAGCTTTCGGAGGCGCTGGCCAAGGTGAAGATGCTCGAAGCCGACATCGAGCAATTGACCCAGACCCGCATTGCGGCGCTGGAACGCTCGCGCGAGGCGGAAGACCTGCTCGGCGACGTGCTCGACAGCGCCGCTCGCCGGATCGAGGACATTGCCCGCCGTATCGAGGCCGCGTGACGCCCATTTGCGGGCCTGCCGAGGCCGCGACGACGCCGCGCTTGACCTTGGGGCACTTTAGGGCGGATAGATTGCAACTGGGTGCTGCCTGGTGCGTCAGGAACACTTTCTCTCGGGGCCTTACGATCCTTAAGGGAGCTGTCCCTGGGGAGGACCCTGGTCCTCTTCACACGGCGCCCACCTACTTATGTAGGTCTCCGAGGATCCACGTTCCAACGGCCGAGGTGGCCCCACCCAATTCGCGGAACTTCCGCCCATGAGCGTCGCAGAGGTCAAGAAAGCGGCTCGCGCCGCCGCCCGGGCCCGGCGCTCCGCCGCGCAGGCCATTCTGGGTACGGACGCCGCGCCAGCCTTTGCACGCCATGTCTTTGAGGAAATTCCGCTCTCTCCCGGCGCGGTCATTGCCGGTTATGCGCCGATTTCCTCGGAAGCCGACCCCATGGCAATCTTGAAGGAAGCCGATGCGCGCGGCTTTCCTTGCGCTCTTCCCTCGGTCGAGGCCCCGGCGAGCCCGCTCACCTTCAGGCGATGGCGCCCGGGCGATCCGCTCGTCGATGGCCCGCATGGCACGCGCGCGCCGGGCTCAGGCGCGGCCGTTCTCATGCCGCAGGTTGTGATCGTGCCGCTTCTCGCCTTCGACAGAGCGGGGCGCCGTCTCGGCTATGGCGGCGGCTATTACGACCGGACGCTGGCTTTTTTGCGAACCAGAGGCCAAAACAGCGTTCTCGCCATCGGCCTCGCCTTCTCGGCGCAGGAGACCGATGAACTGCCGGAGGATGCCGGCGATCAACGTCTCGACTGGATCGTGACGGAACGAGGCGCCTGGCCCGTTGGATAGAGGCTCTCAAGGCGCCTGCGCAGGATGAGTTGAATGAAGCTGTTGTTTCTGGGCGATATTGTCGGCCGCGCGGCCCGCGACGCCATCGTTTCCGATCTGCCGGGCCTGCGCGCCGATCTGGGCGCGGATTTCGTCGTCGTGAATGGCGAGAATGCCGCTGGCGGCTTCGGCATTACCGCGCAGATCTGCGAGGATCTTTTCGATGCGGGCGTCGACGTGGTGACGCTCGGCAATCATGCCTGGGACCAGCGCGAGGCACTCGTCCACATCGAGCGCGAGTCACGCCTCATCCGTCCCGTCAATTTTCCCAAGGGCACGCCGGGCCGCGGCGCCGGTCTCTTCGAGACGGCGACGGGCGAACGCGTCCTCGTCATCAATGCCATGGGCCGCGTCTTCATGGATGCGCTGGACGATCCCTTTGCCGCCATCGAGCGCGAACTCGACGCCTGCCCGCTGGGCGAGGTGGCCGATGCGATCCTCGTCGATTTTCACGGCGAGGCGACGTCGGAGAAAATGGCGATGGGCCATTTCTGCGATGGCCGCGCGAGCCTCGTCGTCGGCACGCACAGCCATGTGCCAACCGCCGACGCACAGGTTCTGCCGGGCGGCACAGCCTATCAGACCGACGCCGGAATGTGCGGCGATTACAATTCCGTCATTGGAATGGAGAAGGACGAACCGCTAAACCGGTTTCTCTCGAAAATTCCAAGCGGCCGTTTCCAGCCCGCACTCGGGCCCGCGACGCTTTGCGGCGTTTTCGTCGAAACGGACGCGAAGGGGCTTGCATCGCGCATCGAGCCCGTGCGCATCGGCGGTCGTTTGAAGCGCGCGCTACCAGACGTTTGAACGGGACAGGGTTGGCGCATTCATGAGAATTGCAATCGTCGGAAACTTCAACGAACGCAAGGCTGGCGCGAACTTCTACGCGACCGTCCGAAAGCTGATGAACGGCTTCATCCGCAACGGTCATTTTGTCATGCCCTTCAGCGACCGCGACGTGGCGCGTGAAGCGGGGCGATTGGGCATCGGCCGTGTCGGCGATGGCGGCGCAAACCGCCGCCTTGTCCAATTGTGCAGGAATTTCCGTCCGGATCTCGTTCTGCTGGTCCATGCGGATATCATTTCCAACGATACGCTGCGCGAGCTGAAGACGCTGAAGCCTGCGCCTGTCCTTGCCGTCGTCAATCTCGATCCGTTGTTCGAGGCTGTGAACCCGCCGCGCGTGCGCCGCTTTGCGGAAGTCGCCGATATCACCTTCATCACGACGGCGGGACAGCCGCTCACGGAGTTTGCGACGCGCAGGCATCGCATCGCGTTCATTCCTAATCCAGCCGACCGCTCGCTCGAAGCGATGGAAGGCTTTGCCCGCACAGATCAGGCCTTCGATCTTCTCTGCAGCATCATCAGCGAGAAGGGCACACCGCAGCGCGCCGCCTTCATGCGGGCGCTTCAGGCGGCAGTGCCGGAAGCGCGTTGCGATTTTTACGGACTCGACAATCATGCGCCGGTCTTCGGCGCGGCCTATTTCGACGCTATCGCAGGCGCACGAATGGGGCTCAATCTGAGCCGCGGCGACGATCACTATCTCTATTCGTCGGATCGCATCGCGCAATATGTCGGCAACGGACTTCTCGTCTTTGTCGCCCGCTCCTCGGGCTATGACGACATTTTTTCCGAGCGCGAACTCGTCTTTTACGACGGGGTGCCCGATCTCGCGGAAAAGTTGCGCTACTTCATCGCGCATGACGACGAACGCCGTGCGATCGCTGGGGCCGGCCATGCGAAATATCACGCGATCTTCAATGAGCGGCTCGTCGCCCGATTCATTGAG
>Ga0255338_1001938_pt1 | contig 34543 bp, 21 predicted proteins | sample MeOH1_35cm_T4_19_FD_203715 | JGI IMG/M metagenome (GOLD analysis project Ga0255338, IMG submission 203715) | Sandy soil microbial communities from University of British Columbia, Vancouver, Canada - MeOH1_35cm_T4_195 | ecosystem: Engineered > Artificial ecosystem > Sand microcosm > Unclassified ...
CCCGGCTATGAGCGCCACCGAGCCTCTCGGAGGGCGCGAACCAATTGGCCGCCGATTGGGCATAGATCAGGCGCAAGGCTGTTTCTGCTTTGGCCCGCACGTCCGAGGTTTGGGCAAAGCGATGAAGGAGAGCCAGGCTGTCGCAAGAGACCCCGGAATAAGTGGGACTCAGGTATTCATGCACGCCATTGACCCTGGTGTAGTCGAGCCATTCATCCAGCATTCGTCTGCCGGCCGCCGCTAGATCCGCGTCGGTGAATGCCTCGCCGATCGCGACGCAATTCCATGTCTTCATCAGGAATATGTTGGTGTAGGCAACTCCAACATCATGGCTGCGCATGCCGGCGATGCCATGCCGGAGCATTGCCGCAAGTGTCGCGCGAGCCGCAGGTGTCAGTGCCTCGCGATGCAGATTCCACAGCAAAATACCCGGCTGCAGGCAAAACTCGACGGCATTCAGGTCCATCGGCTTCGGTTGGTTGCGATACCAGCGGAAGTTCCCAAACGTGTTGCTCTCCCTGTCTCCGTCTTGAAGCTCGGCCGCTTGCGCGAGCGCCGATTCCACACGTTCCGGATGCCAACCCACGGCGGCCGCTTCGAGGGCGAATCCGAACAGTTCACGCACCTCCTGATTCTCCGAGCGCGCGTCGATTTTCCGCCATAGGCCAGCGAGCTCCCGTTCAACCAGGTCGGCGGGTGGTTCCAAACCACGCCCCACTCCCGACAGTAAACTAAAGCAAATGATGGCCAGAGCGGGGGTTTTCATGAGAAGTGAAAATTCCGTTTTTTGGGGGATTGGTCAGTAATTGATCGCGACGATTAGTTGCGCCTCCGAACCAAAACCGGCTGCGTCCTCCATAGCCTTGGCGACGGAGGAAGCCGATCAGGGGGTTTTGTTTGGGTCCCCCTCTGGAGCCGGAACGATGCAGTGGAACCGCTTTCCCCATGGAACCGCCTTACGAAAAGGTGGAGCGCGGCCTCCGGACGCGCTTTCAGGATTTGCGCATGGGAAAAACGCGTCCGGAGGCCGCGTTCCACCCTCACCCACTGCACATTCCGGCTGGAGAGGGGTGGCGCGCAGCCGTTTCGACAAGCTCAAGGTCCTGAGCCTGCCGAAGGACGACGGGGGGTGTCGCTCGGGATTTAATATGTCTGCCAAAGTAGAACTAGTTGATTTTCACCCACTCCGTCCGGCGCACAGCCAGCGACTTGCCCGTGAAACGCCACCGGTGTTTTGCCAGCGTCAGGGATTTGTTTTTCCCGGCGTGGATGAATTCCACTCCGTCAAACTTCGCATAGACGACCACACGGATTCGCAGCCGTTTGTAGCCGGCCTCCATGTTCTCGACCCGGACTTCCAACACGCCGCCCGATCCCACCTGGCACGCCAGCTGGCAGCGGAACTGTTTCCCGCGTTGGTAGGCAAAACTCTCCCCGTCATCGAAGACATAGTCCAACCGCTGCATGCCGCGGGTGTCGGCACGCAGGAAGCAGTGTAGCTCCACCCGGTGGAGCTCGTTGCGGTTGTCCCGGCGTTCACCGGCCTGCATCGGGATCACGAAGCCTTCCCGCACGAAGAGCGGCGTGCCGCCCCGCTCCGGCTTCACGGTGACGGTCCGGTTACCGGCCAGCCAACGGCCGTCGCCCGCGGAAAACCACCGCGTGTCACCCGGCAGCGTCAGTTTCCGGCTGGTCTCTCCTTCACCGAGCAGCGGCGCCTGCAGGAGCGCCGGGCCCACGAGGAACTGGTCGGCGATGTGCCCGAGCGGGCGCGCCGCGGTGTCGGGGAAATCATAAAATAGCGGACGCAAAATCGCCTCGCCCGTCTCCGCCTGGGCCACGAACCGCTGGTAGAGATACGGCAGCAGCTTGTAGCGCAGCCGGATGTAATGGGTGATCGTGCGCCGGGCTTCCCCGCCCAGCGCCCAGGGCTCCTGCGCCCGCGAGTCCAGCATGCTGTGGTTGCGGATGAAGGGAAAAAGGAAGCAGACCTTGTGCCACGCCATCGCGAGCTCCGGCGTGGTGTCGCCGACAAAGCCACAGACATCCGGGCCGTTGAACGGCATGCCGGAAAGCGCCAGACCCACCGACAGCGGGATCACCATGTTGAGGTGGTGCCAGTTGGAGTAATTGTCGCCGGTCCACGCCGCGGTGTAGCGCGAGCTCGACAAGAACGCGCTGCGCGTGAGCAGAAACGGACGCTTGCCCGGGTGCGCCTCCAGAAACCCCGCCCGGGAAGCGCGCGCCATGCCGAGCGCGTATTGATTGTGGTAGGCCTCGTGGGGCTTTTTCCCGTGCCCGAAACGCATCTCGTCCAGTTCCACGCTGCCGATGGACGGATCATTCATGTCGATCCACGCCCCGCTGATCCCGGCTTCGGCCAGCGCCTTCACCTGCTCCGCCCACCAGGCGCGTCCTTCCGGCAGGCTGAAATCCGGAAAATGCGTGCGCCCGGGCCACACGAAACCCACGAACGGTTCACCTTCCGGCGTCTGGCAGAAGATCCCGCGCTTCAACCCGCTTTCGTAGGCGTGGTAGCCGCGCTCCACCCCCACGCCCGGATCCAGGATCGGCACCACGCGCCGGCCGCGGCGGGCCAGCGCCGCGAGCACGCGCCGCGTGTCCGCGCGTCCGCCCCAGTGCCGCTTGGCGAAGGTGAACACCTTGTAGCTCTCCATGTAGTCGATATCGAGCCAGAGCCCGTCACAGGGAATCCCGTGCTTCCGGAAATTCTTGTCCAGCCGCCACAAATCCTCCGGTCCCGCATAACCCCAGCGGCACTGGTGATAACCGAGCGCCCACAACGGTGGCCGCGGCACGCGCCCGACCAGGGTCTGGAACTTGCGCGTCAGCTCCGCGAGCGACGGTCCGACGATGACAAAGATCTCCGGCTGTCCGTCGGGCGCACCGACATAGAACGACTGGCGCGACCGGTCGGCCATGTTCTTGCCGTCCCAAAGAAAATCAGAGGCGAGATCCATGAACACCGCCCCGGGATTGTTCACCAGCAGGCCGAGGTAATCGTTGCCCTGCTTCACGATGACATACGGCAGCGACATATACATCGGGTTCGGGTGGCCGTGCCGGACCTCATGCTGGGCGAAGTCGCCATACACGTCGGTGTTCCAGAACTTCACCCGCTGGCCCGTTTTCTCGAAACCCTTGTTGTGCTCGCCGAGGCCGTAGAACTGCATGCCGGCATGATGCCGGAACTGGAACATCCAGGCCTGCCCGCTCACCCCGAACGTCGCGCGGTGCGCGCCGCTCAGCAGCGTCTGCCCGGTGGAAGCCTCGGTCACCGCCAGATCGCCATGAGCATCAAATCCGATCGTATAGTTGTTCTCCCCCGCCACAGCGGGCGCAAGTTCCGCTTCGCTCCCGTGCGGCGCCCAGCGCCGGTGCGCGATGGAGAGCCGATGGACATCGCCGCCGAGGGACGCAACCGACAGACGACAGCGCTCCCGGCCGATCAGGAGTTGCTGGCGGTCACGGGATACACGCGACGCGAAGCGAAAGTTGGCGGGATGACGGATTTTGTTGAAATACATGGGGCAAATCGAAGGTTGGATTTCAATCGGCGGGCGCCCGGATGGCGAGTGCACTCTGGCTAGGGCGAGGCCTTGGTGGCCGTGGCGGCGGACAACTCCGCCTTGACCCAATAGGCCTCGGCTTCCCGGGCGTTCTGATGCTGGAATATCTCCGAACGCTTGGTGTCCACGCGGACGCACTCGGCCGCGGAAGAGCAATCGCGCAGGCGCGTGAGGGCGGCGAGCATGGAGTCCTGTCTGATGATGCGGACGCTGGAGCGGGCAATGAGGCGGGCAAGGTCTTCCCGGAGGGCGGGTCCGAACCGGTCGCGGTAGAGGGTCGTGATCGCCTCGACACCGCCAGTGGGCGTGACGAGACGGTCGAGGTGGGTTTCCCAGAGCCGGCGGACCTCGGTGCCGATGTTGACGAAGAAGTGCGGGTCGAAGCCCCGGGGATAGCCCTCGGTGACGGGCATGAAGTCCCGCAGGTGGTCGGGCGGGGCGATGTCAATGAGGGCGGGCAACCAGTGGCTCTTCTCCATGAAAAGCCGGTTGCCTTCGCGGGAACCGAGGAAGCGCAGGAAATCCAGCGCCAGCTCCGGATGGGCCGACGCGGCGTTCATGGCGAAGCTGCACCGGCCGCCCTGCTCCAGTTCGCTCATCGCTCCCAGGAGCGAGGCACCGTAAACCGGATCGTCGGTGGCGGGCACCGGCAGCGAAAAGACTCCGATCGGGAACGCCGACTGGCCGGTCAGGCTGATGTAATCCCAGCTGCCGGCAAAGATCATGAGGGCGCGCTGCTGCAGGAACAGGAAAGTGGCATCCCCCCGGGTCAGGTTGACGAAACCCGGCGTCAGCATGCCGGCCAGCTCGTTCTCCAGTTCGAGGCCGCGCTGGAACTCGGGCGAGTCGCTGCTCCACCGGCCCTGCAGCCAGCCGACCGCCAGTTCAATGTTCCCGGCGATAAGATTGCGGTCGAGGTCGAGCGCCAGATGCAGCCGCTGGGTCTGGCTGGCGAACAACCGGTCGAGCGCCTGCATGCTTTCCACCGAGCCGGCCAGCGGCACCAGCAGCCGGTCGGTCTCCTTGGCGTGTGCCTCCACTTGGGCGGCGATCAGGCGAAACTGGGCAAAGGTGGTTGGCAGCGGCGTGTCACCCAACACCTGCCGCCAGAGCGTCCGGTTGTAGTAGACGCGCTCGGTCATCATCGCCGTGGGGATCAGATAATATTCCTTCAGGTTGCTGCTCCGATAGTCGATATCCAGTCCGTCGATGAAGGTCTCGCGCCAGGGGATATTTTCCAGAGACGTGCCGCGGTTGTAGGGATTGGGCTCTTCCAGCACCCCGGTCAACGGCACGAAGTGGCGCGCCAGCAGTTCGTCCTGAAACTCCGTCGGCAGCTGGCCGAACTCGACAATGTCCGGTGCCGTGCCCCCGACCAACTGCGTCCGCAACCATGATCCGTAGACGACACCCGGAATGGGCAGCTGCTCGATCACCACACCGGGATGCGCATCCATGTAGCGCCGCGCCAGCGTCGTGAAAGCCTCGCGGATGCCTCCCTCCAATTGAAAGTGAGCAAGCCGCAGGGTGACGGTCCCGGGCGCCGCCACCCGCCGGATGCGGGTCGCGATGAGCAGAGCCGACCCGGCAAAAGCCAGCAACAGCACCGTCACTCCGATCCGCGGCAGGAGGCTTTCGCGCTTCACGGCTGCGCCTCCAATTCCCGCAGTTTTTGTCGCACCAGGTAGACCCGGGCCTCCCGGGTGTATTCGGTCAGGAATTTCCGGTAATAGTCGATGGCCCGGTCGCGTTGACCGAGTCCGCGGGCGAGTTCCGCCACGCGCAGATCGAGATCGGCCCGCCCGGACCGGTCGAGATGACCGGCGCGCTCGGCCGCCTGCGCGTGTTCCAGTTCGCGCCCGGCAGTGCCGCCCAGCCGGGCGCAGGCGTCCGCCATCACCAGATGATAATCCCGCTGCGCCTCGGACAGCGTGAAAAAAACCTGCATCGCCTCCGCCTGCTCGAGCCGCCGGGCCGGCGGCACCAGCTGGTCGACCGCGTAAAGCCGGAGAATGCAGACCTTGACCGCCGCCATCTGGGCGAAAAAATGCCCCGGATGTTTCCTCATCAGGACCTCGAAGTGGTCCAGCGCCCGCGGCAAATCGGGCTCCGGACGATGCACCTGCTCGAGCCGGCCCAGATAATAGGCGGCCATGATGCCGAGATCGTCGCTGTCGTTCTCCTTCACCAGGGCGAGGAACAGCGCCTGCGCCCGGTCGAGATTGGCGCCGGTCTTGGGCTGGACATTGAGCAGCATGACCGCTTCGCCAAAGCGGCTTTCCCGCGTCGCCCCCGCCGGAGACCTGCCGGCGGCGGTGAATGCCCGGTAGGCATCGTTCACGAGCAGCCGGGATGCGTCTTCCCATGTCTCCTTCCAAGAGCTGGCTGACCTGACCGCCTCCCGGCAATCAGCCGTCCCCGCAGCCAGCAAACACACCGCCACCACCGCGCGTGACCGGGTAAGCAGGCGGCGGATGCCGGAAAGCGAGGACATGCCTTGGTCAGCACGCTCCCGCCGGCCGGGGCGGGAGCGTCTGCATCTGGAGGATCACTGGCATATTGATGGACCGGGGATAGGCAGCTGCACCGGGACACGGCCCATGCAGCATGGAATCAGAACATGAAGGTATTGGTCAGATACCAGTTGGTCAGTTCCGGTATGCGACCCGTGGCCATCGTGCCATCGGAATCCATGACCGTGGGGATCAGCTGCTTCTTCGCGAACAGGTTCCGGACGTTGAACTGGACCCGCCATTTGACCTTGCCGGTGAACTTCCGTTCGTAGCCGAGCCACAGGTCATAGTTGGCCTCGCTCGGCCCGTAGTAGGGCTTGGTGATGTCGAAGATCTTGACCCCATCCGCGTTGAACTTCGCGGGATAGCCCGTGACAATCTTGTCCTGCCAGCGCACGGCGCCACCGATATTGACGTTCTTGAACCGACCCTTGGTGAACCGGTAGTTGGTGACGGCGTTGAAGCGCCACTTGCGGAGCTCGGGCACCGCCTTGCCTTGCTGCTCCAAGGCGGCCAGGAACGGCACCTCCAGCTGCGCTTGCGCGAAGCTGTAGACGGTGGGACCTCCCGCTCCAAAAAACTCGAGGGTGCCCGCCGGTCCGCGCCAGTGATCAATGCGGCTTTGAACATAGGCTTTCATTTCCGCGGCGACGTCCGTTTCCACGGACTCCTGCTTGGCCGCGTTGACCGTCAGGTCCCAGTTTTTCGTCAGCCTGGCATTGAGTTCGAGTTCGAGGCCCTTGGACACTTGGGTGACGAGGGCGGTCAGGCCGGCGGGGGGCGTGATGTTCGGGAATGGTTGATTGGCATCCTGGACCAGGTTCCACGCATCCACAAACTGCTGCGAAGGGAGACTGGCCATGAAAGCGGCCCGGGCTGCGGGCTTGTTGTCATTGTGAGGCTGGAGTGCCTGGTAATAGGACCACGATTCCAGCGCGCCAAGCCACCAGGCAATGGGGCCGAAGACCGGGCTGGCCCCGTTCTCGATCCGGCTCTCATACCAGGTCGCCCGGAATGTCACACGGTCGTCCAACGTCGACAGGGTGAAGCCGTAGTCCTTCGTCTTGCCCGAAGGGGCCGGCTGGGCGTTGCCGAAAATATCCGAGCGGCCGGCCGCGGGCTGGAAGTTGTCCGCCTTGTTGTAGAAAACGCTCAGCGCGGTGTGCAGCGGCATCTTTTCCTTGATGAAATCGGGCGTGTGCGCCACGAGGCTGTAGCTCGTAGTCCGGCCCGTGATCTCATTGACCGGCGTGGCGGGCAGCACCCAGGTGGGGCTCAAGACATCGCGCCCGTTTGTCACCGGGACCAACGGAGGCGGGCCCGCATCCCAGGATTTGGCGGTGTCTTCACGCCAGCCGACCAAGGGCACGAGGTTGCCGCCCAGCAGGAAGCCCTGCCAGACCAGCGATTTCGAGGTGACGGTGCTGCGGTTCTTGGAGCCGTTGTTGTAAAGCGTGCCGATGTCACCGGTATCCGCGCTGAGGATTTTCAAGGGCGAATTGACCCAACCGACATAGCTGGCCGGGTTCGCCCGGTTGGCACTGGTGAGCGTGACGCCGGGCGCGGCATGTGGATTCCAGTAGAGGCCGATCGGGCCGGAGGTCGGAGTTTGGACGGCGGTGAGGCCCGAGATGTGGGCGCCGGCCGGCGAGGAAAGTCCCGCCAGGCTGGGCCCGAGGTAGCGAAGCCCCACGATCGGCATGTTGTCGCCGAACAGTCCGCTCGTGGTGCCGGTTGCCACACCGTAGGTGGCCGGGTCGGCGACATACTGGGCCCAGTTGCGGGTTTCGCCATGCACGTCTTGATCGTTGTATACGCCCGTGAAAACATGGCGGCCTAAAAATTCCGCGAGGCGGGACGGCTTCAGCACCGTCTTGAAATCGAGTTCATAAAACGCGGTCACCCGCAGGGTCTCCCGTTTGGTCTCGCTGTAGCCGTTGGAATTGTCCGACTCGTTGGTCATGTATGGCCGGCCGAGGTTGGGATTCGGCCGTCCATCCACCAAAGTGGTGTTAAAATCGACGGAGATCGACGGGCTGCCAATCGGGTCGACCACCCCGCCGGTATAATCCTGATGATCATAGGCGAGCTCAATGCCGGCACGATTGCGCAGAAACGTCTGCGTGAGGGTCGCGTTGAAGGCGTTGAAGTCCTGCCATTCGCGCTTGTTCGGGCCGTCGAGCAGTTGGTTGTAATAGTCGAACACGGAGGGATCGGTGATGACGTGGTCGTGCACGAAGGGATAGCTGCCGGCGTCCATCGAGCCTCTGATTCCGGACAGGGCGATGACCGGCGGGCCGCCGGCGCCCATGTCCCGGAGCGCCACCATGTAGCCCGGAAGTCCGTTGCCGCCCTGGGTGCTGCCGTTGGGATCGGGGAAAACCGCGGCGATCTGGTTGAAGAGCCGGCCCGGCACATAGACTTGCGGATAGGCCGCCCGGATCGCGGTCACGTTGGCCGGATCAAAAGTCTGCTTGTTCAGCACCGTCCACCATGGCGTCAACATATCGACCGGCGGGGTGACGCGCGGACGGTTGGCTTCAACATCGCCGTTTTCGAAGTTGATGCGCACTGACGTGCGGGCGGAGCCGCGGGCGAGGAGTTTCGGTTCGTAGCGGAGCGCGCCATAGACGCGCCGGTCATGATTGAACGCCGGCCTCTGCTGGTATTCGTTCCTGTCGTCCAGCAGATCAACGCGCAGCGCCAGTTCGTCCTTGAGGAAGACATGGTTGAGGTCGATGGCTCCGCGCCGGCTGCCCCAGCTGCCGATCCGCACGTTTATGTTCCCCTCGTTCTGAAAACCCGCCGTATTCGTGCTGCCGTTGACGATGCCCGCCGGACTCCCGAGGCCGAAGAGGATCGAGTTGGCCCCGCGTTGGATGTCCAGCCGGCCGGTGTTGTAGGCATCGAAGGGTATGTCGGTCAAAAACAGATCGCGCGTGAGATCGGCCGCCGTGAGGCCGCGCACGCGCGTGCCCGACTGCGGCTTGACCCGCGAACTGCTCGTTTCAATGCCGGCGGAATTGAGGCGGCCGGCGGAGAAGTTGCCGCGCGGCCCGGCCACCTCCGTGCCGGTCGTGTATTGCAGCACATCCTCGGCCTTCGTGGCTCCGAGATCCTGCATGAACTTGGCCGTGACCACCTGGATGGCGGAACCGAGATCCTTGAGCTGCGAGCGGACGCGCGTTCCCGCCAGTGTGTCGGTCGCGACGTAACCCTCGTCCTCACTACCTTGGACGATGAACGGGGAGAGGACGATCGTCGGTTGATCCGGATCATCCGGCTGAGCGGCGGAGCCGGGCTCCGCAACGGTTTGGGCCTCGGCCTGGGTGGCGGCAAAGCCTAGCCAGGTGGCGAATAAAGCAAGGGCGTGTTTGAAATTCATGGTCTGTCGTCTGGTTGTCGAATTTTGGGACTGGGGGGTGGCAGCTGGCGCGACCGGCGGATGCGCCGGGCGCGACGCAGCACGCCGGACCATCAATGCACCGGTCTTTTCGTCCTCGATGACGACAAGTCCGGTTGCCTCGACCATGCGTTCCAGCGCGGCGCGAGGCGTGAAAAAGCCAGTTACAGGGTGGGTGGTGATGCCACGAACATCTCGATCCGTATAGAGAATTTCCCGACCGGCTTGGGTAGCAAACTGCTTGAGGGTTTCCGCCGCACTGCCCCCCGGCAGCGCAAAGGCTTTTTTCGCCGGGCTGACGGCGAAGGCCATTGCGGGCAGCACCAGAAAAAGCAGGGCGAGACGGAGGCTCAGGGCGGTGATTCGCCTCAATGGGTGGATTTTCGAGGGTGAGGGGGTTGCTTGATAAGGGGGGTGAGGGGGTTCGGGGTGATAGGGGGCACCACACAGGATGTCGCACCGGCCCATTTCCGTTAAAAATATTTTCATGACCCAACTCTCCTGCCGGCCGCGGTGGCCGCCGCCCGGATTCCGGCCGGCTTCAACCTGCAGCCGGGCGGGCGATCCCCGGCCCGGCCGCCTCATTCCGCTGCCCGTGACGGGGGATCCGGTCACGGCTTCCGACACAAGAGGATCTCCGATTCACCGCGGCGTTGCACCCGGGCCCCGATGCCTTCCTCGAGCAAGCGCAGGAATCCCTCGATATTGTTGGAGCGGAACGAAGCGCTGATCGGTATCGCCGCCAGTTCCGGGTCCGTGATGATCAACTGGACCCGGTTACGGCGGTTGAACTCCTCCACGACCCGGCCGAGCGGAACCGACGCGAAATCCAGCAAGGTGTGCTGCCAGGCCAGCTCCTGGTCGATTTCCGTGGAGGTGAGGGTGTTGATGCGCAATTTCTCCGGATTCGGCAGGAGCGAGACGACGGCCTGCTGCTTCGCCTCCAACACCGGCGGGGAGCCCGTCACACCGGCTGCCGGACGCCCGATGGCCTCGATCATCTCCGGGGAGGCCGCGGCCAGTTGCACGTGTCCCTCCGTCACCAGGAGGCTCACCGTCGTCTCACCCACCCGCACGTTAAAGGCCGTGCCCAGTGCGCGCATGCTCAGGCCCCGGCTCGTGACGCTGAAAGGCCGGGCTGGGTTCTTCGCCACCCTGAAGAAGGCCACGCCCCGCTCCAAGCGGACCCGGCGCTCGGCCGGGGTGTAGTCGACGGTCAACACCGCATCCCGTCCCAGTTCGACTGTCGTCCCGTCCTCCAGCACCTGCAGGGGCGGGACGAGGGCGGTCGCCAGCGGCGCCGGATCCGGCGCCGGGGTCGGGAACTGCCAGAGGATCACAGCCACGACCAGCGCGGCGGCGGCGGCGAACGGCAGCGCCATCCGCCGGAAGGATGCCGGGCGGCGTGGATTGCCGGCCGGCGCCAGCAGGTCGGGGTTCGGCGTCTGGCTGTGTTCGGGGTGCCACCGGCCGAGCTGGTTCAGCCGGTTCCATTGGGCGCGATGCTCCGCCCACAGCTCACGGTGCCGGCGATCCGCCGCGAGCCAGGACGAAAATTCGTCCTGTTCGGCGGGACTCAGCCCCCGATCACAGCGCAGGACCCAACCCGCAGCCTGGTGCCGGGCCTGCTCCATGTTGGCTCCTTTGGCGGACTGGTCACTCATGACGGTGGCCCGGCCGTTCCAGGCGGGAGAAGAATTCCGTGATCTTGCGCAGGCCGATGGTCCCCTGCGCCTCGACGGTATGCTCGGAAATTCCCAGCTGGGCCGCGACCTCCCGTTGCGAAAGACCGTAGATCTTGCGCAAGGTGATGATCTGGCGGCAACGCGTGGGGAGAGACTGGATGGCTTGGGTCAAAAGTTGTAGTTCCTGGGCATGCGCGACCGCGTTGGCCACGTCCACCCCTTCATCCAAGACGTCCTGGCTGCCGGTTTCCGCTAAAACCCCGCTGCCATGGACCTGATTCCGGCGAACCAGGCCGAGGGCCAGGTTCCGCGCCGTCGCAAACAGGAAGGCCTTGGGCGACTCGATGGCTACCGTCTCCCGGGCCCGCAACACGCGAAGGAAAGACTCCTGCACAATGTCATCCAGCTCACCCGCCACCCGGAACTGGCTGGACAACCAGGCCCGCAGCATCGCCTCGTGCGGCTGCAGATGGCGCGCGAACCATTCCGATTGTTCCGATTGCGGCGGAGGCATGGCCGTGGTTGCGGGATCAATTCGCGGCGGGACGGACTGATTTTCAACCGGACATGCCCGCGAGTTCGAGGGAACGGACTGCTTGGAACGCCGTGGCCTGACGCGTCCACGCCAGACCCAGCTCACTGGGCAGTTTCGCCTCGGCGATGGCCCGCCTCAGCACGGCATCGATCCCGATCAGGCCCACGCCGGGTTCGCCCGCGAGATCGCGAGCCCGCAGCAGTTCCGGCGGAATGTCGTGGATCGGGCAGGTCGCGTGCAGGTCAAGGATGCAGGCGGCATGGACCGCCGCGAGCGGAGCGTCGCAGGTCAGGGCCGGTTCCCCCCGGCCTCTGGCGAAGAGGGCCTGAAACATCTCGATCCGCGCCTGCACGGCATCGGGCAGCGGCGTGATCTCCGGTGCCCCGCCCCCGGTCCGGACCCGCAGTTCGTGTCCGGCGTGCCACTCGATGCAGCCGCGATCCGTTTCAATGATCAACAGCGGCACCTCCTCCGTGGAACCGCTGTGCGTGACCGCGCTGATGATTTCCACACCGTTGCGGGTGCGCAGGCGGACGGCTGCCGTATCGAAGCTCTCGATGCGGCGCGTGCGGTAAAGCTCGGCCTCGCCGGCGATGACCACGGTCGCGGTCTCCTTGGTTTCGCCGGCAAAGAACAGGGCCAGCATCAGGTAATGCGCGAGCGCGTTGTTCAGCGGGGAATCGAGCACCGAGCCGTCCGGCACCCGCAGGCGTCCGGCCCAGGCGTTGCGCTGGTAGTAGGTGTCGGGACGCGGCCACAGGCCGAGCATCTTGATCCGGCGCAGGCGGCCGTGGCGGCCCGCCAGCAGCGCCTGTTTCAATTCGTAGACCGGCTGGGTGCAGAAATCGTGGAAACCCACCGCGAGAAACCGGCCGGCCGCGGGCCGCGCGCGGATCAATTGCAGGATTTCCTCCCACGACGCCGCGAGGGGTTTCTCAACCAGCACGCTGCCGCCGCCGGCCAGGGCGGAGAGAGTCATTGAAGCATGCAGGTGGATCGGCGTGGGCAGGCAGCAGAGATCGAACTGCCCGCGCTCCGCGGCATGCCAGGCCGTGAAGGAATCATAGAGCCTCACTCCCGCCGGCAGGCTGGCCAGATCGGCGGAGGCGGTGCCGGGCACGGCCACGGCCGAGACAAACCGGCAGGCCCCCGCGGCCGACAGGTCGCGCAGCACGCGCAGATGGACCTGCCCGTAGCCGCCGAGACCGATGAGGGCCACGGCCGGTGGCGGCAGTGAATTGGAAAGAGAAGCATTCGATGAATCACTCATGCGAGAAATGGCGTCCGTCAGTTGATGCGTTGCTCCGTGGCCCCGTCGAAGAGATGGGCCTGGGCCAGTTGCAGCCGGACGGGCAGTTCCGTGCCCGGCGCATAGGTTCCGGTCGATGGCACGCGGGCGATCAGGGTGTGGGCGGCACTGCGGAGATGAAGATGCGTCTCGGCGCCCATTTGCTCGACCAGTTCGAGTTTCAGTTTCACCGCCTCCGTGCCGGCCCCGGCCGCGCCGCCCAGATCCTCGGGACGGAGGCCAAAGACGATCGGCCGCCCCACCCGCTCCTGCGCGCGCCGGGCCAGTTCGTCCCGGAGCGGCACCGCCAGTCCTGCTCCGTCCGCGGCCGTTTCCACAAACCAGAGCTCGCCATCGCGGCGCTGCACGGTGCCGGCGATCAGGTTCATCGGCGGACTGCCGATGAAGCCGGCCACGTAGGTGTTGGCCGGGCGATGGTAAAGCTCCAGGGGTTCGGCCACCTGCATGATCTCGCCGCCCCGCATGACACAGATGCGGTCGCCCATCGTCATGGCCTCGATCTGGTCGTGGGTGACATAAATCATGGTCACTCCCAGCCGCGCGTGGAGCTTGGCGATCTCGGCGCGCATGGAGACGCGCATCTTGGCGTCGAGGTTGGAGAGCGGCTCGTCGAACAGGAACACCTTCGGCTGGCGCACGATGGCCCGGCCCACCGCCACGCGCTGGCGTTGGCCGCCGGAAAGCGCCTTGGGGCGGCGGTCGAGCAATTCCTCCAGCCCGAGCAGCGCGGCCGCGTCACGCACCCGCCGGTCGATCTCCGCCTGGGGGAACTTCCGCAACTTCAGCCCGAAGCCCATGTTGTCGTAAACGGACATGTGCGGATAAAGCGCATAGTTCTGGAACACCATCGCGATGTCGCGATCCTTCGGCAGCACGTGGTTCACGACCCGGCCGTCGATGGCAATGGTGCCGCTGGAAATCTCCTCCAGCCCCGCGATCATGCGCAGCGTGGTCGACTTGCCGCAGCCGGACGGGCCGACGAGCACCATGAACTCGCCGTCCCTGATCTCAAGGCTGACGGAGTTGACCGCGGTGACATCGACACCGGATTTGTCGGGGTAGCGCTTGCAGAGATTTTCGAGGGAAACGGTGGCCATGGTGATCAGGTTGGAGTTGGGCGGAGACCCATGAGGTGGTTGAAGACGAGGTCCCCGCCGCCGGGCAGGGCCTCGTGGCCGAAGTCGGGGAAAAGCTCCACGTGCTTCGGCGCGGTGATCTTGTTATAGACCGCGAACTGGGTCGACGGCGGGCAAATCGTGTCGGCCAAGCCGGTGAGCATCAGGACATCGGCCCGGATGCGGGACGCGAGGTGCTGGATATCGATGTAACCCAGCTTCAAGAATATCTCGGCTTCCCGCGCGTGCCGGGGATCGCGCCAGCGGAAATAATCCCGCAATTCGCCATACGCTTCCCGGGCGAGGTCGAGTTCCCAGACCCGCCGGTAGTCGCAAAGGAAAGGATAAACGCTGACGACCCGACTCACCCGCGGCTCAAGCGCGGCGCAGGCGAGCGCCAGCGCCCCGCCTTGGGACCACCCCGTCGTCCCCACTCCGGTCGGATCAACTTCCGGCCGGTCCAAAACGATCCGCGCCAGCCGGGCGGCATCAAGGAACACCTGCCGGTAATACAGCTTCCGCGGATCGGCATCCTCCAACCCGCGGATTACGTGACCGCGCACCGTGTTGCCCGTCACGCTGCCGTTGTCCTGGGACTCCCCCGCCTGCCCGCGGCAATCGAGCGAGGCGACGCAAAAGCCCTCGGCGACATACGCCAGCTTGGAGGTCCAGTCGCCACTGCTCCAGGTGTAGCCGTGGAATTCCACGATGGCGGGACACCGCCCGGCATGGCGGCGCGGACGCAGGTATTTGGCGTGGACGCGGGCGCCCCCGACCCCGGTGAACCAGAGATCGAAACATTCGGCCGCCGCCGTGCCGAGCTCGCGATTTTCCCGGAGCTCGACGTCCGGTATTGTCGCGTCGAGCTCGGCCAGCGCCGCCGCCCAATAGGCGTCGAAATCGGCCGGGCGCGGATTGCAACCGGGGTATTGATACAGTTGCGGAACGGAGAGATCGAAGGTTCCTGGCATGGTGGTTTATCCCTTGATGGCGCCCTGCGAGAGGCCGCGGACGAAGAGACGGACGGTGAAGAGGAAGAGGATGATGAGCGGTATCGCCGCGAGGAAGTAGGCCGCCATGATCTGGCCCCACTGCTTGACGTATTCGCCGTCGAGGTAGATGAGGCCGACGCCGAGGGTGAACAGGTCCTTGTCGCGCAGCACGACGAGCGGGAACAGGAAATCGTTCCAGAACTGCAGGAAGGAGAGGATCGCCAGCGTGCCGATGATCGGGGCCGACAGCGGCAGAACAACGTTGCGGATCTGCTGCAGGTGCGAGGCGCCGTCCATCTCGGCCGCCTCGAAAAGGTCCTTCGGCAGCTCCTCGATGAAGTTGCGCAGGACGAAGAGATTGAACACCTGTCCGCCGGCCGCCCCGACGATGATGAGCGCCCAGAGCGTGTTGAGCAGCGAGAGGGATTTGAGCAGCAGGAAGAGCGGAACGATGTTCGCCACGCTGGGCAGCAGCATCAGGATGATGAGCGCCGACCATAAGATACCGGAACCCGGCATCTTATACCGGGCGAAGAAATACGCCCCGAGCACGGCGCAGGTGATGGTGGCGAAGGTGCCGCAGACGGCAACGAAGACGGTGTTGGCGATGTAGGGACCGACAAGCCGGAGCCCGAACAGCCAGTTTTCCCAGCGCCAGTCGGCCGGGGCGGACGGCAGCCAGGGATTCTGGATGAAGGTCGCGTTGTCCTTCAGCGACACCTGGGCCATCATGTAGAGCGGGAACAACTCGATCACCACGAAGAAGAGGATGATGAGGTGCTGCGGCCAATCGCGGCGGAAGGCACCAGACAGGGCGTGGGGCGTGGCGCTCATTTGTCGATCCGCACGTAGCGGTTGTTGATGACGGTCAGCACGAGGATGAAGACGAAGATCACCATGCCCACCGCGCAGGCGTAGCCGAACTCGCCGGCGAAAAAGGCCCGGTTATACATCCACAGGCCGGGCACCATGCCGCGCCCACCCGGGCCGCCGGATTCGGTGAGCAGCAGGAGTTGGAGGCCGTAACCCTGCAGCGTGGCGATGATGAGCAGCACCAGCGAGAGCCGCACCTGGGTGAGGATCAGCGGCAGCTCGATGTAACGGAATTTACCGAACGGCCCGACGCCGTCGAGTTCGGCCGCTTCGTAGATCTCGCGGCTGATCGACTGGAGCCCGGCGAGGTAGATCAGCACTCCGACGGCCCCGATCCACGGAAACCCCCAAAGAATCAGCGAGGGAAGGACCAATTCCGGCTGCGAGAGCCAGCCGATCGGCACGCCGTCGAAGAACACGCCCCAGTGAAACACCGACTGGTCGGCCCACACCAGCACATGCTTCAGGCCGGTGAGGTCGAGCACGCGGTTCAGCACGCCGAAATTCGGATCGAAGAAGAATTTCCAGATGAAGAGCGTGACGATCGAGGGGATGATCATCGGCACCACCAGCAGGGCCCGGTAGATGTATTGCCAGCGGTCGCTCGTGAGACGGTGAATGAGCACCGCCATCAGGATCGCGGGGATCATCTTGAAGAGATTGGCGACCATCAGCACCGACACCGTGACCAGCGAGTCGCGCAACACCTGATCGTGCCAGGCGCGCCGGAAGTTATCGAGGCCGGTGAACTGCTTGGCCTCGCCGCCCGCCCACTCGAAGAAACTGTGGTAGATGGCGCTCGCCGCCGGGAAATAGGCAAAGGTCGCCACCAGCGCCACCGTGGGCAGCACGAGGAAATAGAGCCGCCACTCGCGCAGTGCTTTTTGCCGTGAAAGAGGAAGGGACATGGCTGAAAGATCCGGGGTGCGGTTCAGGGCCGGCCGAGACTGCCGTCCGGCACGCGGACCTGGGTCCACTCGACGACGCGCTCGTCGCAGGGGAATTTCGCCGCGGCCGTCTCGTCGATGTCGACGCCCAGTCCTGGCTGGGCATTGGGATAAAGATAGCCGGCACGAAGTTCGGGGCAGCCGGTGAAAACCGCGCGGGTGTTCGCGCCGAAGGCGGAGAATTCCTGGATGCCGAAATTCGCCGAGGCCAGGTCGAGGTGGAGATTCGCCGCGTGGCCGACCGGCGAGAGGTCGCCCGGACCGTGCCAGGCCGTGCGCACGCCGTGCAACTCGCCCAGGATCGCGGCCTTCCGCGCGGGTGTCAGCCCGCCCATCTGGCTGAGATGCATCCGCATGAAGTCCATCCGCCGGCCGGTGATCAACGGGATCCATTCCCGGGGGTGGTTGAAGAGTTCGCCGATGGCGAGCGGCGTGGTCGTGACCCGCCGGATATTCTCCAGCCAGTCCAGATCTTCGGGGGCGAGGATGTCCTCCAGGAAGAACAACCGCAGCGGCTCCACCTCCTTGGCAAAATCGACGGCGAGCGCCGGCGTGAGCCGCGAGTGCACATCGTGCAGCAATTCCAGTTCGTGGCCGACCGCGCCGCGCACGTGCTCCAGCGCCTGCAGCACCCGCCGCGTGTAGGCCCGCGGATCGTAATACGCCCCCGCTTGCGCCCCCTCCGGCCGGTGGTCCTCGGCCTGGCCGCCGCCATACCAGCCGAACTGCACCCGGACGTGCCGCACGCCCTCGGCCTGAAAGCCCCGCACCCGGTCGAGCAGTTCCGCCAGGTCGCGCCCGTCGGTGTGCCGGTAGACGGCGGCCGCCTCGCGCACCTTGCCGCCGAGCAATTCATAGACGGGCAGACCGGCCTGCTTGCCCTTGATGTCCCAGAGCGCCATGTCGACGCCCGAGATCGCGTTGTTCAGCTCCGGCCCGTTCCGCCAGTAGGCGTTCACGTTCATCAGCTGCCAGAGCTCCTCGATGCGGGCGACCTCCCGGCCGACCAGCAGCGGGGCGAGATGTTTTTCGAGCAACGCCGCCACACTGTGCTGCCGGTAGGCGAAGGTGGCGCAGCCGAGTCCGTAAAGGCCGGGCTCGGACGTCTCGATCTTGACGACGATCAGGTTGATCCCCTCGGGGGCGGTCAGGATGACGCGAACATTGCGAATGGTGGTGGGCATCAGGGGATGGAAGTTGGCAAGTTGGCGGACGACGGACGTGGCGACCAATCCCGCGGCGTCCAGGCGAAGTCAGTCCGGAGGGCGGAAAGATCGACCAGGCTGGTGCGCGGCGCGCCTTCCCGCCAGGGCACATCCGCATAGTGCCGGGCGATGGCCCCGGCCACACCCGCGCCGGAGCACGGGACGGGTGATGCCGGCAGGTAGACGCGATAGCCGGGAATATCCGCGAACAACGCCGCGATGATCAGGTCCGTTGCGTCGTCGTAGGACAACCACGTGAAGGCATGCGCGACCTGGATCGGTTTGAACACGGCCGCATGCCGCAAATCCGGCAGATCGAAAATGAGATGGGGCAGCCTGAGCGCACAACCGCTCAGGCCGTGGTTCCGGCAGAGATAGGCGAGCGTCTCCTCCCCCACCACCTTGCTCCATCCATACGTGTTGCCCGGATCGGCGGGAGTCGAGGCATCAAGCGGCAGTCGGGCGGGCCGCACCGGCGACCGGCCATCCACCCCGCAGTTCATGCTCTCACCGGCGATGACCTGGATCGAACTTGCGAATACAATCCTTCTCACCCGCACCTCCATCGCCGCGTGAAAGACGTTCATGTTGGCCGAGACATTGTCGTTAAAGACTTCCGCCGGCGTGAACCCACTCCCGTAATTGCTGGCGTGATTTCCCAGATGGGCCACGCGGGTGACGCCGGCCAGCAACGCCGCGGTGTCCGGCGTCCCGGAGAGGTTGTCCACGATCCATTCGACACCCTCAATCCCCGGAGAATCGACCAAGTCCGTCGCCCGGACCCGATGGCCCGCGGCACACAGTTGTGCCACCACGCGCGAACCCAGCCGGCCCGCGGCGCCCGTCACGAGGATGAGGTCGGATTGGCTCAAGGTGATTGCTTCGGTTTGAGGTGCTGCCGGAAAAACTCGAGCATCTGGCGGTTGGTTTCCTCGCGCAGCTCGCCTTTCCACTCATGCCCGCCGCCGGGGGCGACAAACAACCGGTGCGGCGTGCCCACGCGCGTCATGACCTCATCGAGGATATGTGCCTGGGCTTCCGGCACGATGGGATCCGCACTGCCCTGGAACATCAGCACCGGGGGATCGTTTTTGTCCGCATAGGTGACGGGGGAAAGCCGTGCCCACACCGGATCATTGGGATCCTTGGTGCCGCCGAAATCGGTGACAGTCGTGCTCAGGGCCCGGGTCTGCGTCTTTTCGGCCTCCGTGGTCGCCACGCGCGGCTTGAGCTGCGTGAAGTCCGTCAGCGTGCAATAGCTCACGACGGCTTGCACGCGGCTCGAAAAACCGGGGGAACCGCTGTCGCCTTCCAGGCCATCGTCCGGTCCGGTCAGTCCGACCATGAGGGCCATGTGGCCGCCCGAGGACTCGCCCATCACGCCGATGCGCTCGGGATCGATGTTCAATTCCTTGGCGTGCGCGCGCAGGTAGCGCACCGCCGCCTTGGCGTCGTGAATCTGCGCCGGCCAGGGGAATTGCGGCGCGAACCGGTAGGTGATCGTGATGGCGACGTAACCTTGCCACGCGAGCAACTGGATCGGCCCGTGGCCCCAGGTGCGGGTGCCCATGCGCCAGCCGCCGCCGTGGATCCAGACCACCGCGGGAAACGGGCCGGTGCCCTCGGTCGGGCGCGCCAGGTCCATCTTCAGCTCCACGTCGCCCGCGCGTCCGTAGACGAGGTCCTTCTCAATCGGCACGCCCGGGCCCCACGTGGAGGCGGCGGACAGCGAGCCGGCGAGAATCAGACTGGTGGCGAGCCCGCCGGCAACTTTCCGGCAAATGGTCTGGAGTGAAACGCTCATGGGTTTGCCTTCAGGTGTTTGCCCACGAACGCCATCAGTTGCGCGGCGGTTTGCGCGTGCTGCTCCCGCGTGAAGCCGTGCCCGCCGCCCTTGACGATCACCACTTCGTGCGGCACCTCCGCCGCGGCGAGGGCGCGACCGAGGATGTGCGCCTGCTCCACGCTGACGATCTTGTCGGCGTCGCCTTGGAAAATCAAAATGGGGGCGTCGCCCTTGGACACATGGGTCGTCACCGACATCCGGGTATAGATCGGATCCTTCGGGTCCTTGATGGGAAACATGATGTCGATCACCTCGGCGGTGGTCTTCTTGTAATAGGACAGCATCAGCGCATCGAGCTCCGGATCCGCCGGCCACGGCTTCATGTTCGTGAAGTCGCCCCCGCCATAATAACTGACGACGGCCTGCACGCGGCTGGACACGCCCGGATTGCCGCCGTCGCCTTCCAGGCCGTCCTCCGGTCCGGTCACCCCCAGCATCATCGCGAGGTAGGCGCCCGCCGAATCGCCCATCGCCAAAATGCGGTTCGGATCAATGTTCAGCTCCTTGGCATTCGCCCGCAGATAACGGATCGCCGCCTTGGCGTCCTCCACCTGCGCGGGCCACGGATGCTCCGGCCGGAACCGGTAGCCGACCGTCACGCCCAGGAAGCCTTGGTTGGCAAAGAAGCCGCACCAGCCCCGCCCGTCCCGCTTGCTGCCGGCCTGCCAGCCGCCGCCGTGGAAATAAACCATCACCGGGGCCGGCTCCTTGCCGGGCACCGGCTTGGTCATGTCGAGCTTCAGGTCCACGCCACCCGCGTGGCCGTAGACCACGTTTTCCACGAGGGTCGGCTTGGGCACGGGTGCGGCCGGTGTGGGAGCGGGATCCGTTTGGGCGGACAAGGGCTGCGCCGTTGCGACCAACAGCAGCGCCAGGGTTGGCACGATGATTTTAACGAGCCGGGAGTTTTTCATTTTGGTTTGGGATGAAGAATTCATGGGATACGGACGCCGCTCAGGGCGCCGATCTGGTGGCGGCAGTCAGTTCCGCCTCGGCCCAGTAGGCCTCGGCTTCCCGCGCGTTCTGTTGCCGGAATATGTCCGAGCGCTTCGTCTCGACCCGGTCCCGGTCGGCGGTGCTGTCGCCGTGCATCACGCCCGTCAGGGCGGCAATGGTCGTGTCCTGGCGGGCGACATTCGCGCGCAACGCCGCGATCAGGCGCGTAAGATCAGCCTTGAGCGCCGCGGGCAGCTGCTCGCGATAGATGGCCTGCACCTGCGCCACGCCATCCGTCGGCGCCCCGAGCAGGCCGAGATTGTTCTCCCACAACCGCCGGACGTCGAACCCCAGGTTGGCGAGCAAACGGGCGTTAAAGCCGTTGGGATAACCCTCCGTCACGGGCATCAACGGTCGCAGATTCTCCGGCGGCATGATGCCGGTCACCGCGGGCAGCCAGCGGCTTTTTTCCACAAAGAGCCGGTTCCCCTCGGCGGAGGTGATGAAGTGGAGGAAATCCAGCGCCACCTCGGGATGGGCCCCGGCGGCGTTGAGGGCGAAGGCGCTCTCCGCGCCGGCCTCGGCCTCGTTCATTTCCCCGAGCATGGCCGGGCCGTAGACCGGATCGCTGCGCGCCGGCAGGGGCAGCGGGAAGGCGCCGAGGGGGAAATCCGCCTGGCTGTTCAGGCTCGTGTAATCCCAGCTGCCGGCGATCACCATCAGGGCGCGGCGCTGCAGGAAGAGAAACACCGCGTCGTCGCGGGTCTGCTGCACAAAACCGGGGCTCATCGTGCCGATCAGGTCGCGGGCCAGTTCGAGACCGCGGCTGAACTCCGGCGAGTCCGCACCCCAGGTCCGCCGCAGCCAGCCGACCGCCACTTCCGTGTTGGCGACCGTCAGGTTGTGGTCCACGTCAACCTGCAGCGACATCCGCTGCATCTGGCTGCCGAACTCCCGGTCCAGCATCACCCAGCTGTTGCGGAAGGCGCCGGCCAGCGCCACGAGCGGCACCCCGGCGACCGGCGGGGCCGCCTGCACGCGACGCGCGATCGCGGTAAACTCCGCGAAGGTCCGCGGCTCGGGCGTGTCGCCCAACAGCTCGCGCCACAGGTCGCGGTTGTAGTAGATCCGCGCCGTGAACATCGCGGTCGGGATCTTGTAGTATTCACGCAGGTTGCTGGTGCGGTAGCCCGTGTCCAGGCCGTCGACGAAGGTCTCGCGCCAGACCACGCGCTCGAGCGGCGTGCCTCGATTGTAAGGATTCGGCTTCTCCACTTCCGCGGTCAGCGGCAGGAAATTGCGCGCCAGCAGCTCGTCCATCACATCCATCGGCAGCTGGCCGAACTCGATCAGATCCGGCGCCGTGCCCCCGACCAGTTGTGTGCGCATCCATGAACCGTAAACCCGTTCCGGGATGGGCATCTGCTCCACGCGCACGTTCGGATGGAGCGCCATGTAGCGCTCCGCGACGGCGGCATAGGCCTCGCGCAAGCCGCCCTCGAGCTGCCAGTGCGCGAATCGCAGCGTGATGATGCCCGGCGTCGCCGCCCGCCGCGTGCGCGTGGCGAGATGGACGGCGGACGCCGCGAAGACCAACAGCAACAGGCCGAGTCCGAACCGCTGCAGGAGGTTTTCGCGCTTCATGGCTGCGCCTCCAGTTCCTTCAGCCGCTGCTGCACGAGATAAACGCGGACCTCGCGGGAGTATTCGTTGAGAAATTTCCGGTAATATTCGATGGCGCGGTCCTTCTGGCCGAGCCCGCGGGAGAGTTCGGCCACCCGCACGGCGAGGTCGGCGCGCCCGGTCCGGTCCTGGGGACCCGCCTGCTCCGCCGCCAGCAGGTGCGCGATCTCGCGCTCGGCGCTCGCACCCAGCCGGGCGCAGGCATCCGCCATCACCAGGTGGTAGTCGCGCCGCGCTTCCGGCTGCGTAAAGAAGGGCTGGAGCGTCTCCGCCTGATCGAGCCGGCGGGCCGGCGGCTCGTCGCTCGCGAGGGCATACAACCGGAGCATGCACGCCTTGACCGCCGCCATCTGGGCGAACAGGTGCCCCGGATGAGCCCGCATCAGCGCCTCGTAATGCCCCAGCGCGCGCGGCAGATCGGGCGTGGCCCGATGCACCTGCTCGATCCGGCCCAGGTAATAGGCCGCCATGATGCCGTGATCGTCCCCGGCATTCTCCTCCACCAAAGCCCGTAACAGGCCATGCGCACGCTCGATGTTGGATCCGGTCTTGGGCTGGACGTTGAGCAACGTGACCGCCTCGCCAAATCGGCTCTCCCGTGTGGCGCCGGCCGGCGAATCACCGGCAGCGGCGAAAGCCCGGTTGGCATCGTTCACCAGCAGGCGGGAACCCGCCTGCCAGGCTGACAACCAAGCGTCCGACCTCGGCAGATCCACGCAGCGAACGGGGCGCATCGCCATCGGGCTGATGTGCGGCCGACCTTTCAGGACTGGCGACCAGGTTGCCTGGCGCAGCCCCGGTTTCCCATCGGCCGGAGCCGGATCGTAACGGTAGTGAACGAAATTCGCCCGGAAAACCTGCTCCGGTTCCACCTTTGCGTCCGACTGCACCTCAAAACCCAAGCTGGAAACGGGCAGCGCGATCTCCGCCGTCCAACCGCGGGTCGCACCACCCTCCGTCACCAAGGAGACCGCCGTGATCAGTCCCGGCAGATTCCATGATCGCTCGCTGTGGTGAGTGCGCCGCTGCACCTCGTCAATCTGGGCCGCGGGATACGTGGGCGGTTGGGGCCAGCGATGGTAAAGATCCGCGACGACACCTGCCGGACTGACCTGCAACTCGACATAGTCGGTGCCGCGGCCGGTGAAATCCAGGAACACCTCGACCACTTCCTCGGTGTGCAACAGCACATCGCGCTCGCGCAGGGTCGCCGGACCAGGCGCCCCGTCGCATTCAAACGCCAGGTAGAGGGTGCGCTCATCCCACTGCGCCCGCACCCGGGTCCGGCCCGGCGCGGGCAGGACGGTGCCGTCAGGCTGTAGGGGCCCGACAAACGCCTCGGTCGGAAGCGCCCTCGCCCAGGACGGCTCGTCCAGCCGCCCGTCGATCACCACCGGCTCGGTCGCCCGGAGCGCCAGCAATTCCGCGCGGGCCGACGCGGCTCCCGCCATCGCCAGCAACAACGCCGCGGCGATGCGGCGCGACCGAAGGACGAATCGACGGGTTGACGCAGGGATCATCGGGTTCCGGTCACGGCGCGACCGCTTTACCCACCGGCCGGGGTGTCAGGGTAAGGTCGAGGTTCACCGGAGTGAACAGCCCGAGGATGAGACGATGGCACCGTTGCTCCGCGATCCCGGTGATCGTGCGCTGGTCGCCCAGCGGCATCCGGTGTTCGCTGGCCGGCAGGGCATCAATGGTGATGGCCGAGCCGTCCGGCCCCTGCAAAGCGTAGGCTCCGGTCTTGGGCGCAAACGTCTGGCCGCCGTATTTGAGTTTCTCGGTCGCGCCGTCGGGCAAAGCGAGCGTGCCGGTCTCGCGCAGCAGGAACTGCACATGCACCGGCATGTCGGCCCAGCCGTCGATCCTGATTTTCAGGGCAAATTTTCCCGCCGCATCCGGTCGGATGATGACCTCGGCGTGTTGATCGACCGTCGTGCGCCGCGGACCCCACTTGCCGCGCGGTCGGTAGTGCGCGACGTGCTCCCAACCCGGATCGACATAACCCAGGCGCAGCCCGCCGTCCGCGAGATATTCGATCTTGTCCGGGCGGAACCCGCCGGTGCCCGTGCCCCAGCGGAGTTTCATCGCGTCGATGACCGCCAGTCCGGCGTGCAGGCTCATGAAGGCATCGGCGCGCTGCAATCCGCCCCAGGTGCCCTGCGTCACGTCCCAGAAATGCCCGCCCTTGTCCGCCGACACGGTGGCCGCCACGGCGCCGTCACGCCAGCGCCACAACGGGGTCGTGGCAAAGCGCACTTCATAGGTCTCGGGCAGCGGCTGGCGGGGCTGCGTGTCGGGACCGCCCAGCCGCGGATCGTCGTAATAATAGCGAAGCGGCACGGCCAGGCCGGCCGGGGTGAAGGCGGCGAGTTCACCGGCGCCGTCGTGCTGCCGGCGCAATTCATCCGCCGCCTGCGCGAGGACCGGATCGTTCATCTCAACCGCCAGGCGGCGGAACAGGAAATAATCGCCCCAGCGCCACTCCGCCCGGCCGCGGTCCTGCCGGTGGCTGAACAGCGTCTCGGCTTCGCCATTGGGCTGGCGCATCGCGATCGTGAAGCGGAGATTTCGCGCGATCAGCTCGAGATAATCCTTCCGGCCCCAATAGTCCGCGAGGCAGAGCAGCCCGTAGTTGGCGACCTCGTTGTAGACCGGACTGCGTTCCTCGTAATAGAGGCCGTCCGCATCGATATCGATGCCGTCCGCGAGATACTCCTCGATCACGGCCGCGTTGGCGGGATCGGGGAAAAGACTGTCGACCACGGCCAGCGGCCCCGCGAAGGCTGCCCAACGGTGGTTGCTGGTGTGGGCGAAGTTCTCCCGCACGCACTTCGCGCCGCGCCGGATGTAGTCCTCGAACACCGGCAGGAATTCATCACGGCCGGGCACGGTGCTCGCCTTGATCCGGCGGTAGGTCTCGCACACGCCCGGCAGGGTGAAACCGACTTCGCTGCCCGTGCCGACGCCGAAGGCCTGCAGCATCACGCTGCCGTCATCCCTCTGCCGCCGCTGCATGAACACCAAATGTGCGCGGAGTTTCGCCAGAAGATCCGGCTGGCCGTAAAACGCCGTGAACTCGGGATAAAGATAAACGGCGAAGAGCAATTGCGCGTGGTAAATGCTCTCCCGGCTGTCGGCATAGTGTTTCACCGGGTCGACAAAACCGCCGTAGTTGCGATCGGCCGGATCGGTGCAGAAGCGCGGCAGCATGGTCTCGACAAAGGCCAGCGTGCGCCGGTGGATGAATTTCAAATCCTCATTCATGGTGGGCGGTGACATTATCGGGCGTAATCCTGAAAAGACCACACCGTCTCGATGGCATCGGCCCGCACCCAAGTCGGATGCAGGACCTGGGTGCGCCGGCCGCTGGCCGAGCGGCCTTGCGCCCACGCGGCGGCCCGTTTGCCGTCGTCGAGCACATAAAAGCTGAAGCGCACCTCGCGGCCCACGACCGGCTTCACGTCCGCCAGTTCGCTCCACGGAATGGCCGCCTCGTAGCGCCAGAGCGCGCCGTCGCGCTTCACCACGAGTTTCGCCCCCGACACGAAGCCCTGGTCGCGTTCCAGCCGGTTGGAATAGGGATAATAATTGTGCCGCGGCACGCCGGGCGCCATGAGCCGCCACACCTCGGGCCTGGGCTCGCCGACGTTCTCAAATGCGGGATCCTCAAAGGGCGGCCGGGGTTTGCGGTAAGCTTCGTCGGGCGGATTTTTCAAACGCTCCAGATGGCGGTCGCGCACAACGGCGTAAGGCTCCACGAGCCGGTTCTTCGCGCCGAGATAGAGATCGTATTCGTAGTCGGCGCTGAGCTGGCTGAAGCGGGTGTCGATCCGGCGCTGCGCGGCCGGCGGGAGCCAGGGATCGTTTTTCTCCCCGGGACGGTGCAGGTCGAACGCAATCTTCAGGCCGTCGCCCGCCGTGCTGAGAAACTGCGGCGTCACGCCCCAATACAGATAATCCAGCGGTGCGTCGTGCGTGGTGTAGTAAATGCCGTCGACCATCGAGGGACGGTATTGCGCCGCGGAATCACTGACCTCCGCACACAGGTAGAAATAGTCGTCGTCCCACGCCCCGGCGAAGCGGACGCGCGTCGCGCTGGAATCAGTCGCGGGAAGATTGAGGAACGGAAACCAGTATTTTTCGACCGAGTCGGCCTTGGCCAGGTCGCCGGCGACCGTCACCGGGAGCGCGCCGATCTTCTCCCAGTCGGAGAGATCGCCGTCCACGCTGACCGTGCCGCGACGGAACAGGGCGACATGCAGGTTTTCCTCCACGCGCAGGACGCCGGCGGATGAAGTGACCTCGAGGATGAAGGGATAGCGGTTGGCGGGCGTCTCCCGCGCTTCGACCACGTCAAAGACCAATTCCCGCGTCTCACCGGGACGCATGGCCTTGAGCGTCTGCGCGGCGCCGGCCAGGCGCCAGCCGGCGGGCGGAATCAGGCGGACTTCCGCGTCGGCGGTGGCCTGCACGGAATTGGTCACCGAAACGCGCACCGGCGGGAGGGTCGGCAGCGGGCGCGTGAAATCGAGCAAACCGGCCTGGAAGCCGTTGCCATCGTAGGCGGCGCGGGCGCCCGCGAGTTTTGCCTCCGCGTCGGCGACACCGCGTGCGGACACGACGTAGTGCGCGTCCTCGTTGAGCGGAATGGCAAAATTGCCATCGGCGGCGCGGGCGACGGGGTTGCCGCTGAAATCATACACCGCGAGCGAGCGGTCCGGGTCGGCAACATGCAGGCGGCCGAAGGCCGTGACAGCGGGCCAGGCGGCATCCCCGTGTTTTTCATGATAGTCGTAGCCGTAGGCCTTGATGCGGCCGATGACGACGACGGCATGTTTCTCCGGCGCATTCTCCGCGGACTTGAACAGGAACAACCACGGCAGATGGCCCGGATTGATCTCCCGGGAAAACCGGGTGTCCTCGATGAAATGCAGCCACGTCGAGACGGCCTGTCCGGCGGGAGCGGGGAGCGAGACCGGGCCGTGCGGCACGAAACGCCAGTCGGGATGTGCATTGTCGCCGGGCAGCATCTGGTAGAGGCCGGGATCGCCGGGATTCGATTTCTCAAAGCCGTGCGCGATCTTCATCGTGAGGTTGGCGATGAGGTAGGCGTCGTAGTGGCTGAGCCAGTCCTCGGTCTCCCACGCCTTTTTGCCGAGGACGGCGGACTGCACGGCGCCGCGGTTCTGCTCGAGGTCGGCGTGATGGCTCGTGATGTCGACGAGGTCAGTCAGTCCGCGCATCTGGATGTTGTCCTCGAAATTCGTGATCGCATCGGCGGCGAGAATGGGGAAATCCGGCGTGACGCTGCGTGCGGCGGCCGAGGCGGTTTTCAGCCACTCACCGTAATAGCGGCCGGTGCCGTGGTAGAACGTGATGCTGCCCTTCTCCCACGGCTCGTTGCGCAGGTAGCCGGCCGGGACCACGTCGCGGTATTGCGCGGCGATGTGCGCGACCTGTTGGGCAAAGACCGGAAAATCCGCCGGCGCCGGGATCAGGTTCACCTTGCGGACCCCGAAATAAGTGACGGGTTTGCCGCCGATCAGCGGCACGGGGCCGTGCCACTGGCTGATGTCTGACAACGCGAGCAGGCTGTGCCGGCGCAGAGCGGCGGCGAGCTTGTCGGCCGTGGTCCAGTCGAAGCTTCCGTCGGCTTTGAAGTCCGGCACCAGGGCCAGGCGCAGCCATTTGATGCCATAGCGCTCGGGAATGCCGAAATCTTTGGTCTCACCCTTCCCCATGGTGTCGTCGGAAGTGCCGAGGAAATAGGAATCGGGTCTGGCGCCCGCCGCCGGGGGATACACGACGGCAAACGCCGCGGCCCGGTAACCCGCATCCAGCGGCGCAGAGCGGGACGCGAGCATGACGGAGAAATGACCGTATTTGCCGGGGGTGGCCCGCACGGTGACCACGACGCGCTGGCCGGGCGCGAGTTCACTCGCGGCGACACTGTTGGCAGAAAGATCCCTCAGCTCGCCCAGCGGCCACTCGGCCAGCAGCTCGATGTTCTTGTAAGACGCATCCCAGATGCTGCCGGGCTGCCCGAGCAGCGCCCGGGTGCGGGCAACGCGGCAGACGAGATCGCCCAAGGCGAGCGGAGACGCCGATGTGTTCTCCAGCGTGAGCCCGATGACGATTTCCGCCGCCGGATCATAGGTTATGCCGACCGGTGCGCTGAATTCCACGGCCAGCGTTTTCATAGCCGGGGCTGACGGTTCGGCTTGGGCCGGTGCGACCCAGACCAGACAAGCCGTGAAGCAGAGAGCGAGCAGGTTAAGGCGTAAGGATGCAGCCGGGTGGGCGTCGGTTTCCATACCGACGCTTCGGCGCGCTCGCGCATCCCCTGTCGCCGGTATGGAAACCGGCGACCACCGTTCGGCGACAAATTCGGTCGAGGGAATTTGTCGTTCGGCTGCATCGTTACTGCAAAGCAATGAGGCGCTGCGCCGTTCAAGTCGGTGAATCGGGGGCATCATCGCAAGAGGATGAAGTCGGGCCACTGGCATGCGAATTTTGGAAGAGAGGGGACGGCTCCATGGCTCAAACGGGGGCATCCCCCGGGGGGCTGAAGCGACAAAGGTCTGGCTGGACCGCCAAGTCCAGCCAGACCTCGATTATTCAGGGATCCCGGAGCTGATCCGGGATCCCAAAACGAAGCCGTTGGGTGATGACGGTTAGAAGGTGTATTCCGCCCGGAAGGTCACCGCGATCGGCTCAGCACGATAGAAGCTGATGAAGTATTTTTCGTTGAGCACATTATTCACGTTCGCGCTGAGGCGTAAGTCGCCCTTGGACAACTTGTGGGTATAATCCACCCCGGCGCGCACGTTTACATAGGCCGGGGCCGAGACCTTGTAGGACGACTGCTGCGGGATTTCGACCTTGGAGACGTAGTTACCGCCGATGCCCGCACCCCACTTGGTGCCCGGGAACTTGTAGTGGTTCCAGAACGCCACCGTGATCTTGGGCGAGTTTCCGCTGCGCTGGCCGACGTAGTTGCCCTGGTTCGGATCGCGAATGCGACGGCCATCCAGGGTGGTGACGAACGGGATCGCCTCGTTTTCCTCCACGCGGGCGATCGGCAGCCAGCCCGCCGTGAACAGGGCGGAGTAGTGTTTGTTGGGCTGGTAGGTCATCTCGAGTTCGATACCGCGACTCAGGCGCTCGCCACCCGGGATGAAGTAGGCGACGTTGTTGTTGGTCGGGGCGTCATTGTTGCGCGGGTCCGCGTTGGTCCGGGCCGTGTCCGTGGTGCGGAAGGCGGCGTCGTTCACCCGGTTGGTTTCGAAGGCCGCGAGCTGGCCGACAACCTTGCGATCAAAGAGACCGAACTTGATGCCAAGGTCGTAACCGACACCCGTGACAGGGGGATGCGGGTTGGCGGCTTTTTCTTCCGCGGTCGCACCCTGGCCGTCGAGCAGGAAGATGTTGATGTTCGGCTCGAAGGATTTGCTGCGGCTGGCGAAGAGCACGAGATTGGGCGTGATGTTCCAGGTGACGCCGAGCGTGTTCACGTCGTTCACGTCAGCCGTGTTCTTGAACTTGAGATTCTTCACCTCGTATTCCTGCACACGGCCACCGACGAGCACGCCCACCTTGCGGTTGAAGAACTCGACGATGTGGCTGGCGTAGTAGGCATTCTCGTAATTTTCCGCCCAGGCAGGGAGCGTCGTGACTTGGCTCGGATAGAGCTGCACGAACTTGGTGACGTCGAGATAGCCATCGATCGCGTAGTTGTAACCGGTCGAGGGGATGGTCGGCGTCGACGCGCGCGGATCGCGGGTCAGACCCGGAACCGAGTTCAGCGGGTAGATCGAGCCGTTCACGTTCCGGTAGAAATCCTTGAAGTATTGGCCGCCCAAATTGGTGGTGTGGTGCGTGGCGCCGATGTCGTAGTCGAAGAGCGCCGACAGGGACATCGTGGTGGAGTCGTTCTGGTCCTCGCGAACCTGGAAGTTGCCGGCGCGCATGGTGCCATCCGCCAGAACCTCCGTGAGCTGGATGTTCAGGCGGGGGCGGATGAGGTCATACTTGGTGTAGCTGGCCTTGATCGAGACGTGGCGGTTCGGCGTCCATATGGCGTCGCCGCCCCAGTTCTGCACCTTTTTCTGGAAATACGTGCCCTTTTGCGCCGGGTTGTAGTTCCAGCCGCGCGGGGTCAGGTCGCCCGAAAGGCCGGTGGCGTAGGTGGGCCAGACATGGTCCGGATTGCTCGGGTCCGCACGAAAAGCGGCCGCCGTCTGGATGAGCCAGTTGGCCAGGTTCTCTTTCCACTGCCCTTGCAGGATCGGCTTCAGCTGCGCGTCGGTCAGGGCGCCGAGGCCGGGCTGGGTCCGCGCCCAAGTGTAGTGCTCGGGGCGCGGGTTCGCGTAGTCGAGGTAGTATTGCGGGGCGATGACGCTATGGGCGATGGAATTGCCCGACTGTTTGCGGTCCGAATTCTCATACTTCATATTGACCCGCAGCGAGTCGTTGACCTTGTAGCTGAGCGCGCCGCGGATGAACTTCAGTTTGTCGTAGGCATTGTCGATGAAGGAGCCGCTGTCTTGGAGGGAGCCATCGAGGCGGTAGGTCAACCGGCCCTTTTTGTCGATGGCGCCCTGGGAGCCGACATCCACCGATTTCTTGTTAAAACTGCCGTAGGTGAAAACCAGCGTCTGCTGCCGGACGGCAGACGGCGGGCGCGTGCCGAAGTTGAAAATGCCGCCGGGCTGGGCGCGGCCGAAGAACAGCGTGGCCGGCCCCTTGATGACCTCGACGCGCGCACCGGTGCGCACGATCGGCTCGGTGTAGTAACGCACGCCGTCCTGGGTGTAATAGCTGGTGGCCTGGCCGCGGGCATTGCCGGTCGAGCCGAGGCCCTCGGGCTGCGGCACGACGTAGGTGTTGGGCATGAACTGCGAGACCTCGAGGTAGCTGTTCAGGCCGGCGTCGCGGATGAAATCCTCCGTGAGCACATTGATCATGAGCGGCGTGTGCTCGATGTCACGGTTGAAGCCGGTCGCGACAACCGAGTTGGAGGCGCGGTATCCGGACTCGTCCGCCACCACGGTGAAAGGATCGAGCACGAACGTCTGGTCGTCGAGCGAGACGGTCGGCCGCGCGGTCGGCGCGGTCTGGGGGGCGGCGGCCGTCTGGGCCAGACCGGCGGGCGGGAGGACCGCCGCGAGCGTTACGGCCAGGAGCATGCGTCGGATCGAGGCACGCACCGGCTGAGCGGATTTCAGATGTGACATAGCTAGGGTAGGTTGAGGTGCTAAGAGCAGCGCTGCGGTCAGGGGAGGTGACAAGCCGTGCTCAATACGCATTCTTAGATTGTATTTTTATTGTATGGTCAAGGTTTTTGTATTGTATTTTTTTCAGCTCAGCCAAAGATTGTCGCGGCTCCGGAATGAAAGACTTTTCCCTTTGCCTTCCGCTTGCACCGCGGCCCTGAAATCCACTATCCATTGCCCATCTCATGTCAGTCATAACCAACCAAGGCCCCCAGGCCCGCTCCCTGCGCACGCTCCGGAAATGGATCGCCGAAGGCAAACTCCCGCCCGGTGAGCTGCTCCCCACGGAGCACAACCTGATGGAACTCCTGAAGGTGTCGCGGACCACGGTGCGCGCGGCGTTGAGCCAGTTGGAAACGGAAGGCCTGATCAAGTCGGGCGACAACCGGCGCCGGCTGGTCTGCGAGCAGTCCAACGGACGGCCGAACATGATGTCCAATACCGTCGGCCTGCTGACCCTGCCCATCAAGGTGCCGGAGGCGGTCCAGAAGCGCCGCATCGGGCCGGTGTGGGAGCGGTTCATCCAGGTCGGAGCGGTTGAAGCGCTGCAGCTCTCGGGAAAAAACGCCCTGACCCTGCAGTTGAACGACGATTACCAGGACCGTCTGGCCCAGCTTAATTCCGAGCGCCCGTATGGGCTGATCGCCATGCACGATGCGATCAGGCTGTCGCCCGCCTGGGATGCCATCAACGGCTTCAGCCGCGCCGGGGTCCCGATGGTCGTCTATGGCTTTGAGTCCCACTTTCCGGAATACGACACGCTGGCCTCCGACCACGCGAACGGCTGCGCGGCCCTGACCCGTTTTCTCCTCAAGCGCGGGCGCAAGCGGCTCCTGCGGGTGTGGACGATGGAAAACGTCGCCGCCACCCTCCCCGCCTGGCTGCAGGAACGTAACCGAGGTTTCGAGGAAACCATGCGCGACACCGGCAAACCGTTGCTGCCGGCGCTCTGCGTGCCGATCAACCTGCCGGAGAATTTCGACGAGGAGACCCTGCTGCTGCGCCGCCGGATCATCGCGGGATTCCTGATGGAGCACCTGACCGGCCCGAACCGCGTCGACGCCATCCTCGCCGCCAGCGACTCGGCCTTTTTCCCCATCGCCGCCGCCTGCCGTCAGCTGGGCCTGAAGCCCGGGGAAGACATCGACCTGGTCGGCTACGACAACAACTGGCAGGAATCCATCTACCGGAAGTGGGAACCGAGCGCGCCCCTGGCCACCGTGAACAAAGGCAATTTGCATCTCGGCCACGAACTGGCGGACCTGCTGGTGGCTCGGGCCGAGAAACAATTGCCCGCGAAGAAGCAGCATCGTCTCGTCAGTCCGGAACTGGTCATCGTCAAAGGCTGATTCATTTTTTGCGCGTCCGGACGCGTCGGCCCGTTGCGGTCACCGCGGAAGGACAGCCTTGATCGGTCACATGCCCACCTCGCCCAGCATTCAGGGTCCGTTTGCCCTCAACGCCGCCACCGGCGGATTCATTGCGGCCGATGGCCGGCCGTTCGTTCCCGTCGGCGTCAACTATTGGCCCGCGTCCTGCGGAGTGGAGATGTGGCCGCGCTGGCCGGAGGCGGAAATCCGCGCCGACCTTGATCTTGTCCGTTCGCTCGGCTTGAATTGCGTGCGTTTCTTCCTGCGCTGGCAGGATTTTGAGCCGGCCACCGGACGTCACGATGAAGGCGCCTTTGCCCGGCTCGACGACTTGCTCCGCTGGCATCGGGAAAGAGGGCTGCTCGCCCACCCCACTCTCTTCGTCGGTTACATGAGCGGCGGCGTCTTCTGGCCGGAATGGCACGAGGGCCGGAATGTTTTCTCCGATCCTGCGCTGCGCGAACGCGCTGTGGCCTTCGCGGAAAAAGCCGCGGCCGTCTGCGCGCGTTATCCGGACACGGTGCTCGCCCTTGATCAGGGCAATGAACTCTCCTGCCTCCCCGATTGCCCGGCCGCCCGGCCGGCCGACGTAGCCGCGTGGTGCGCCGCCATCAGCGGCGCCATCCGGCGCGGATTTCCCCAAGCCCTCGTCGTTTCCGGCAGCGAACAGACCCAGGTGAACATGGACACCGGCTGGCGCTTCGGTGCGCAGCCCGGCTGCGATTTCTATTCCATGCACACCTACCCGGTGAGCACTTGGCACTCGCTGCCTTTCGACGGCATGACCGATCCGCTCGCGCAGAGCCTCCTGCCCTTCTACGTGAAATGCGCCCGCGCCTGGGGTCCGGTGATGGCGCAGGAGTTCGGCACGCTGCTCACCCGCGGACAGTCGGAATGCGACGCGTATCTCCGCGCCGTGCTCCCGGCAACCTGGCAGGCCGGGGCCAACGGTTTCCTCTGGTGGTGCCTCCGCGACATCACCTTCCCCGGCCACCCCTATGACAAATTCGCCTTCGAGGGACAGCTTGGGCTGGTTGACGCCAGCAACCGGGTCAAACCCGCGCTGACATACTTCCTCGAGTTCGCCCGTGAACTGAAGGCGCAAGCAACCCCGCCAGCACCCGTCGCGTCAACCGTGGCGCTCTACTGGCCACGCGAATACTATCTCCGCGACAACCCGCGCAACCCTGGCAACGAGCCCGGTGTGCTGTCGCGCCAGCTCGCCATCGCGCATTTTGCCCTCAGCGAAACCGGCGCCCAACC
>Ga0255338_1001939_pt1 | contig 34538 bp, 33 predicted proteins | sample MeOH1_35cm_T4_19_FD_203715 | JGI IMG/M metagenome (GOLD analysis project Ga0255338, IMG submission 203715) | Sandy soil microbial communities from University of British Columbia, Vancouver, Canada - MeOH1_35cm_T4_195 | ecosystem: Engineered > Artificial ecosystem > Sand microcosm > Unclassified ...
ATCCAGGATCGGCACCTCCGCCTGACGGGCCACGGTATCCCTAGCGACCGTGCCCCGCTTGCGGCACGGTGCTTTCGAGGCCGGACGTCCTGTCCCGCCTCTCTTCTTGAATACGGCTTCATTCTTCTGACCGCGCATGCGTTGCAGCTTGCCGCTGCCTGCGTTCGCCCGTGTCATTGACAAGACTCACCGGATCTTCCTGATTGCTACAGGAGTTCTTATGGTGTGGCACGAATTCGCCCTGCGCTTGCTGGAAGCGCTCGCGCTGGGTGCGTGTATCGGTACCGAACGGCAGTTGCGCCAGCGCATGGCGGGACTGCGCACCAATGCGCTGGTAGCCGCCGGCGCGGCCTTGTTCGTTTCGGTTTCCGCCTTTACCTTCGATCCGCAAGGCCATGCGCGCATTGCCGCGCAGGTCGTTTCCGGCATCGGCTTTCTCGGTGCCGGCGTGATCATGCGCGACGGCCTGAACGTGCGCGGCCTGAATACTGCCGCCACGCTGTGGTGCTCCGCCGCCGTGGGCGTGCTCGCCGGCCTTGGCCATGCCGCGGAGGCCGCGATCGGCACCGCCTGCATCCTGTGCGCCAATTTCGGCCTGCGCATGCTGGGCCAGCGCATCAACCGCGGCGGCACGTCCATCACCCCCGAAGTGGAGATGGTCTACCGCATCACCACGGTCTGCACCGCGCAGGAAGAAATCCATGTGCGCGGCTTGCTGTTGCACGCGCTGACGGAAATGCCCGCCTTGCTGTTGCAGTCCCTGCACAGCGAGGACACCGCCGTTGGCGGGCATATCGAAGTCCGCGCCGATGTGCTGGCCGCGCCCGGCAATGAAGGCAAGCTGGAGCAGATCGTCAGCCGCATCAGCATGGAGAAGAGTGTTTCCCTCGTGCGCTGGGCCATTCCGGCCAGCGCGCTCGAATAACCCCCAGGAGATAGAAAGGAGCTGGATATGCGTTTGTTCAACTGGATGCTCCCCCAGACCACCAACCGCCGTACCCCCCAGGCAAGCCGCGGCGCAACCGCCCAGCTGTTCCAGGTGGTACTGCTTTGCAAGGATGATTATGGCGCGGGCCTGGAGCAGCAGATTCGCCGTGAACTGGCCTCGCGCGAGTTCTCGCTGCAACGCCTGCGCATGCGGCAATGCGAGCGCCGCGAACTGATCGAGATGCGCGTGCTGGTGCACTGCCAGCCGGGCGGCAGGCCTGGCATGGTCAGGCTGGTGCAACGACTCGGCCTGGAACCGCTGGTGCGCGCGGTGCGCTGGGAGACCGTTCCGCAGCCCGAGCGCGCGCTCGCGGCGGCCTGAGCCACCCCGATCCGCCGATTCAAACCGATTGCCTGAGGAAGAGCATGGACCCCGCCCCCTCTAGCAGGCGGCGCCGAAGGCATGGCGCGATCCAGTTGGCCTGATTCCGCTTCCTGCTCCCTGCCGGAACCGCGAAACCACCACCCGGATCCGCCAGGCTCCCTGTACGTGACACGGCATCCTGACTGCCTGCGCGTGGGACCCACCCCCTCCTTCCGCGCTGCCTCCCTCCCGTAAGCAACACGGACGATTTCGCCCATCACCGGCTACCTGCGCGGACTTGCCATCCCGTAGCGCCGGGGATGCGTCACGCCTGTCGATTCCTGTCGTCCGCGGATCCCGCCTTGATGCGATCCCGGCGACAAAGCACTGGTAACAAGCGGCGCCCTTGCCCTGGCAGCGGCGCCCCCCGAGGAGAAAATCAATGCAAACGCCCACCACTCGCCAACGCTTGCCCCTGCGCCGGCCGCCCGGCCTTGTGCTTGCCGTCGCCTGCGCGGCCTGCATCGTACTTGGCGGCTGCGACGCCAACAGCGTGCTCGGCGCGCACGCCAACACGCCCAGGCAGAGTACCGAACCGGTGCGCGAGGGCAACTTCATCACGGTGCCCGAGGCATCGCCGCTGCGCACCCAACTGCAGGTCCAGACCATTGTCGAGCAGGCGCTGGAGCGTCCCATCGAGGTACCCGGCTCGATCGAGGCCGACGCCGCCAAGCTGGTCAAGATCGTACCGCCGCTGGCCGGGCGCATCGTCCGCCTGCACGCCGCGCTGGGCGATGTCGTGCGCAAGGGCGATCCTCTCTTTACGCTGGATTCCGCCGAACTGAGCGCGGCCCAGGGTGAGGCCGGCAAGGCGCGCGCCGCCTTGCTCGAAGCAAAGCTGAACCTGGATCGCCAGAGCACGCTGTTCGAAGCAGAGATCGTGGCGCGCAAGGATTACGAGCAAGCCCAGCTTGCCTACTCGCAGGCAAGCAGCGACGCCGAGACCACGGCGGCCCATCTCGCGCAACTCGGCGCCGCCGGCACCGCGCCGTCGCATCGCCAATACACCATGACCGCGCCGCTGGCCGGCCGCGTCATCGAACTCGAGGGCGCGCAGGGCGGCTTCTGGAACGACACCGGCGCACCGGTCATGACCGTGGCCGACCTGTCCACCGTCTATCTCGCGGCCAGCGTGTCCGAGAAAGATATCGCTTCGATCTTCGTCGGCCAGCCCGCCGAAATCCTGCTCAATGCCTACCCCGGCAAGACCGTGACCGGCCAGGTCCGCTACATCGGCGAGATCCTCGACCCCGACACCCGCACCGTCAAGGTCCGCGTGGCGGTCGACAACAAGGACGGACGCTATCGCCCCGGCCTGTTCGCCAAGGTGATCTTCGCGGGCGAAAAGCACCCGGCGTTGCTGGTGCCGCCGGCGGCACTGCTGCAAAGCGGGCTCTACACCCGCGTGCTGGTGGAAAAGGCGCCCTTCCGCTTCGAGCCGCGCGTGGTCACCACGGGCGCGCATGCCGACGGGCAAGTCGAGATCCTCACCGGGCTCAAGGCCGGCGAGCGCATCGTCGTGAAGAACGGAGTCCTCCTCCATGATTGACCGCCTCGTTACCCTATGTTTCGACCGCCGCGCCATCGTCTGGCTGGTCTTTGCGCTGGTGGCGCTGTATGGCGCCTATAGCTGGAAGCAACTGCCCGTCGAGGCCTATCCGGACATCGCCGACGTCACGTCCCAGATCGTTACCCAGGTGCCGGGCCTGGGCGCGGAGGAAATCGAGCAGCAGATCACCATCCCGCTGGAGCGCGCGTTGCTGGCCACGCCCGGCATGCATGTGCTGCGCACCCGCAGCCTGTTTGCGCTGTCGCTGATCACCGTGGTGTTCGAGGACGGCACGGACGGCTACTGGGCGCGCCAGCGTTTGCAGGAACGCCTGAACGAGGTGGACCTGCCCTATGACGCCAAACCCGGGCTGGACCCCTACACCTCGCCAACGGGCGAGTTCTACCGCTACACGCTGGAGTCCGGCACGCGCGACCTGCGCGAACTGTCGGAGCTGCAGGCCTGGACCGTGATACCGCGCCTGAAGAAAGTCCGCGGCGTGGTCGACGTGACCAACTTCGGCGGGCTCACCACGCAGTTCATGCTGGAACTCGATCCCGCGCGGCTGACCCAGTACAACCTGACGCTGGCGCAGGTGACCGATGCGCTCAACGCCAATAACGTCAACGCCGGCGGCAGCGTCATCGATCGCGGCGAGCAATCCTACGTGGTGCGCGGCGTGGGCCTGCTGCGCTCGCTCGACGACATGGGCAATGTGGTGGTCACGAGCAAGGGCGGCACGCCTGTGCTGGTCAAGGACCTCGGCACGCTGCGCTATGGCAATGTGGAGCGGCGCGGCATCCTGGGCAAGGACGACAACCCCGATACGATCTCCGGCATCACCCTGCTGCTCAAGGATTTCAACGCCTCGCAAGCGCTTGAGGGCGTGCACGAAGCCGTGCGCGACCTCAACGACAACCTGTTGCCCAAGGACGTGAAGGTCGTAGCCTATCTCGACCGCACGTCGCTGATCGACGCCACCATGCGCACCGTGGGCTTCACGCTCGCGGAAGGCATGCTGCTGGTCGGCGTGGTGCTGCTGCTGTTCCTCGGAAGCCCTCGCGCCGCGCTGATCGTGGCGCTGACGATCCCGCTGTCGCTGCTGATCGCCTTTGTCTTCATGTATCACCTGCGCATTCCGGCCAACCTGCTGAGCCTGGGGGCGATCGACTTCGGCATCCTGGTGGACGGGGCCGTGGTGCTGGTGGAGAACATCCTGCGCCGGCGCGAAGCGGAGAAAGACCGCGTGCTGACGCCGCGCGACGCTATCGATGCCACACTGCAGGTGGCGCGGCCGATGTTCTTCGGCATGCTGGTGATCGTGGCGGCCTACCTGCCCCTGTTCTCCTTCGAGCGCATCGAGTACAAACTGTTCTCGCCCATGGCCTTCGCGGTCGGCGCGGCGCTGATCGGCGCGTTGATCGTGGCCCTTGCGCTGGTGCCAGGGCTGGCGTGGATTGCCATGCGCAAGCCGCGCCCCGTCTTCCACAATCCCGCGCTGGAATGGCTGGCGGCGCGCTACCGCGCCGCGCTGGAACGCGGCATCGGCCGGGCGCGCTGGGTGGCGGCGAGCTGCGCCGTGGCCCTGGCCTGCGTGCTGGCGCTTGGCGCCAGCATCGGCCGCGATTTCCTGCCCTACCTGGACGAAGGCTCGCTGTGGCTGCAGGTGCAGATGCCGCCAGGCATCACCCTGGAGCGCGCCTCCGAGATGGCCAGCGAGCTGCGCCGGGTCACGCGCGAGTTCCCGGAAGTGTCGTACATGGTGACGCAGACGGGCCGCAACGACGACGGCACCGACTACTGGACGCCCTCGCATATCGAAGCCAGCGTCGGCCTGCATCCGTACAAGACGTGGGCCTCAGGCATGACCAAGCAGGAACTGATCGACAAGCTGGCGGCGCGCTACGCGCAGATGCCGGGTTACTCGGTCGGCTTCATGCAGCCGATGATCGATGGCGTGCAGGACAAGCTCTCCGGCGCGCATAGCGACCTGGTGGTCAAGGTGTTCGGCGACGACCTGCGCGACGTGCGCCGCATTGCCGGTGAAGTCGCCACCACGCTGCGCGGCGTGCCCGGCGCGGCTGACGTGGCGATCGACGTGGAACCGCCGCTGCCCAACCTGAAGATCGACCTGGACCGCGCCGCCGCCGCGCGCCACGGCATCAACGCGGCCGACGTGGCCGAGCTGATCTCCACCGGCATTGGCGGCTCGCCGGTCGGCCAGCTCTATGTGGGCGAAAAGAGCTACGACATGACGGTGCGTTTCCCGCCGGTCGTGCGCTCCAGCGTGGATAGCGTCGGCGGCCTGATGCTGACGGCGGCCAACGGCGCCAAGGTGCCGCTGGCGGAAGTCGCGCGCATCACCACCGGCTCCGGCGAAAGCGTGATCGTGCGCGAAATGGCACGCCGCCACATCATCGTGCGCCTGAATGTGCGCGACCGCGACCTGTCCAGCTTCCTGAAGGAGGCGCAGCCCGCCATCGAACGCGCCGTGTCCTATGACCACAAGCGCAACCAGATCGAATGGGGCGGCCAGTTCGAGAACCTGGAACGTGCGCAGGCGCGGCTGGCCATCATCCTGCCGATGACGCTGGCGCTGATGTTCGTGCTGCTGTTTGCCGAGTTCCGCAACCTGCGCCAGCCGGCGCTGGTGCTGCTGGCGGTGCCTCTGGCCACCATCGGCGGACTGGCCGCGCTGCATCTGCGCGGCATGACGCTCAATGTGTCCAGCGCGGTGGGGTTTATCGCCCTCTTTGGCGTGGCGGTGCTCAACGGCGTGCTGATGATCGCGCAGATCAACCGGCTGCGCGCGCAGGACGGCATGGGTCTGCGGCAAGCGGTGATCGAAGGCGCGGCGAGCCGCATGCGGCCGGTGCTCATGACCGCAACCGTCGCCGCCATCGGGCTGACGCCCGCGATGCTGGCGGTCGGGCTCGGCAGCGACGTGCAGCGGCCGCTGGCCACCGTGGTAGTAGGCGGTCTCTTTACGGCCACCCTGCTGACCCTTCTGTTGCTGCCGGCCCTCTACTACCTGGTGGAAGCGCGCGCCGAGCGCGCGGCTCAACTTTCCGGGAATTCGGAAACCGATGCCGAAGGCAATGCACCGGCGGCCGGGGCCGCGGACCAGGCCTGAGGAGAACCCAATGCAAATCAAGAACAATTTCCACAAGAACCTGCAAGCGGCCTCCGCCCTGCGCAACACCCTGCTGGCTACACTGGCGCTGGCGGCATCCGCATCCTGGGCACAGGACGCGCCCGCCACCGCTGCGGCTGCGGCTGCGGCCAGTGCGCCGGTACGCTTCGCCAGCTATCTCGACGCGGTGGAGCGCCATAACATCGGCCTGTCCGCGCAGCAGGAAACCATCCGCAGCGCCGAGGCCGAAATCTCGATCGCCGGTGTGCGCCCCGATCCGGTGCTCAAGTACAGCCGTGGCGAAATCGAGACTAGCAGCGCGGTATCCGCCAAGCCGCCGCGCACCCATGAGTTCGAAGTTGAGATCCCGATCGAGCTGGGCGGCAAGCGCAGCGCGCGCGTGCGTGCCGCCAACAGCAACCTGCGTCTGACCGAAGCCAACCTGCAGGGCTTCAAGCACACGCTGTACGAGGAGTCCGCCGCGGCCTTCGTCGAGGCCTGCCGCAGCCGCGAAGCCCTGGTCCGGCAGGAATCGACGCTGGCCGCGCTGACCAATGTGGTGCGCGCCAATGAAATCCGCCGCAAGGCCGGTGACATCGGCGGACTGGAGCTGTCGCAGTCGCGCGTGGAACGCGACCGCTTCGGTGTCGAAGTGAAATCCGCCCGCGCCGCGGCGCAGGCCGCCATGCAGAAGCTGTCAGTCCAGCTCGGCGTGCGCGTGGCGGAGGCCTTCGGCAACGCGCCGCTGGCATGCAACTTCCAGGCGTACGACCCCGGTACCGACAGCGGCGCGCTGATTGCCCGGGCGATGGAAGCGCGTGACGAAGTCCGCATCGCCCGCGCCACGCTGGACAATGCCCGCGACAATGCCGGGGTGGCGCGCGCCAATCGCTGGGTGGATCCCAGCGTTGGCTTCAGGCTGACCATGACCCCCGGCGTGCGCGGCAGCATGAACGAGGAAGGCGAGCCCGCCGGTGACGGCACGCCGCGCTCGCGCATGGTCGGCGTATCGGTGTCGATTCCCCTGCCCTTGTCGCGACTGCAGCGCGGCGAACTGATCCAGGCCGAGTCGGCGGTCACGCAGGCCATGCTGGGCTTGCGCGAGGCGGAACTGAAAACCGAGGTCGACGTGCGCAACGCCTTCACCACGTTCCAGGCGGCGCGCGAAAACCTGCAACGCTATCGCGACTCGGTGATTGCCGATGCCGACCGGGTGCTCGAAGGCATGCGCCAATCCTATCGCCACGGCTCGGCATCGCTGCTGGAACTGCTCGATGCGCAGCGCACCGCGGACGAAACCTACCTCGACTACCTCCAGGCCCAGGCGGACCTGGCGGCGGCTACTGTGGAACTGCAACGCTCCACCGGCCTGAGGCCGGCACTTTGATAGCACAGGCAGCCCCAACGCCACGCATGGCACCGGCATCGCCGATTGCCATGCGTAACAGGAGAAACACCATGAAAGCAGTCAATCATGCGCCATTCCAGCGGTGGCGCCTGTATCGCATGAGCGTGATCGCGCGGCTGGACGATGTGCCCGACGCACGCCGGGCGATGCGCTGTGCCGCCAGCGACTGCGGCCAGTATCCGCTCAACGAGCGGCAATTGCCGCTCGGCCTGCCACCGTGCAAGTCCATGCTGAGCTTCGAGGTACGCATGCCGCAGCAGCGGGCCGCGCAACTCCTGGTTGCACTGGAACGCGCGTTGGCGCCGGTTCCCATCGTGCTGCTGCGCCTGGAGGTGATGGGCGACCATGCCGAGGCGGCCCACGCGGGACGCTTGCAGCGCGGGCCCGGGCGGGTTGCCGGAGCGGCGGCTTTGCCAGCCGCGGCCGCGCCGGCGGCGGAACGCCAGCAAGCGGAGCCCGTGGCGGGGTGAAACCCGGCCCGTCCCGCGCGTGGCTGCGCGTGATGGGCCACCCCAATAAGCGCCTCTTAAGTAACAAAACGAGTTTGACACGTATAGGCCCGGCTCCTACTATGTACATACTATGTACATGCCATGTGCATGTACATTGGAGTCCGGAATGGCCACTGCAACCGAACGGATTGTCGTACAGGTTACGGCGAGCCAGAAGCGCGCAATCGCAAATACCGCCAAGCGGCTCGGCCTCAACGTGAGCGAGCTGATGCGGCAAGCCGCGCAAGGCTTTACGCCCGCGAACGATGAGGCAGACATCAACACCCTGCTTGAGCGCGTCGATATCTCCACCAGGGAAGCGAACGAAGCGCTGGACGATGCATTATCATTCGTCGCTGAGTCCAACAAGCGTATCGCCGCGATGTCGGAAGGGAAGGCGTAGTGGGCGTGACAGACAAAGCGTGGGACGCGCTCACGACCGCCATCAAGATGAACGACAAGGTCGTCGCGCTGGCCGGCACGGTGAAGGAACAGCAGGCAAGGATCGAGGGCCTCACAGAGCGCGTCATCCGGCTCGAAGCGACGCTTGACCTTTTGCTGCGCGCCAATGAAGTGAAGAAGATCAAGGGCTAGGAAATTTCCTTTAACCAGTCCCTGTAACCAATCCCTTAACCACTGAGCCCTCAAGAAGTGGCAACCCTCATGCCGGCCAAGGACGCCCCGGGTCGGGCGGAACCGGATCGCATCCACCGCGATGAGGCGAGCGCCGGCGCGGATTGTCCCGCGCGCCCGCCCGGCAAGCTGCAGTTCTCGCTGTGGCGCGCAGCATGGATAGCGCTGCTGCTGGTATTGCCAGCCCTGGCGTGGTCCGTCCGCGCCGCGCCACTCCCCACCGCCCAGCTGCAAATCATCGACCAGGCCACCATCGACGCCGGAGACGGTACACCGGCCACGGTCACCCTGCCCTATTACTGGGACCGGTCCCGTCCCGGCGAGAGCGGCGGCGCCAGCTTCAGCCTGCGCTTCCCCGACCTGCCCAGCCGGCAGGGCATGGCAGCGCTCTATCTGGAGCGTGCCGCCAACGGCTACGAGATATGGCTCAACGGCAGCCTGCTCGCCCATGCGGGCAGCCTGTCGGCCCCGGTTCCCTATGCCGGACAGCATCCGCTGCTGATCCCGGTGCCGGCAGACCTGCTGCGCCGTGAGAACGAACTGCTCGTCACCATCGCCGCCCGCGCCAGTTCGCGCGGCGGCCTGTCGCGGGTGGAGTTCGGCCCGCCGGCGCTGTTGGAGGCGCACTACGAGCGCGCGCTCTGGTTCAAGATCATGGGACCCGTGGTCATCGCTGCGGTCAGCGTGCTGCTGGCTTGCCTGTCGGCGCTGGTGTGGTGGCGGCAGCGCGACCCCCTGTTCGGCCTATATGCCATTGCCGAACTCGGGTGGTCCTTCGGGCTGGTGGAGTATTTCATTGCCGACGATGCCGGCGCGCGCGACGCCTGGCTCGCCGCGGTGCTGGCCGGGCGCGCGGTCTTCATGTACGCGACCGCCAGGTTCGCCATCCTGGTGACAGGCCTGGAGACAGGATGGCTGCGGCGGATGCTGCAGCTCTACCTGGCCATCAAGATCCCGCTGATCGCGCTGATGGTGATGGAGCACAGCACCCGCGCCATGGTGCTGGCCAATGTCGTCGTCAACGTCGTGATGGCGCTATCGATCGTTGCCATGCTGCTTCGCGCCGCCGTGACGCGCCCGGAGCGCGAACGCGTGGCGATTGCCGCCGCCCTTGGCCTGACCCTGCTCGTCTCGATGCTGGACCTGCTTCATGTCTGGTGGATCGGCGACTACTACTGGGATTCCTCGGTCACCCGCTACGTGTCGCTGATATTCAGCCTGACGATGGGTTGGCTGCTGGTCGACCGCTATACGCGCGCCACGCGCGGGCTGGCCGCGCTGAACCGCAGGCTGGACAGTGCGGTCTCCCGCAAGGAACAGGAGCTGTATGACCTGTACCGCCATTCACGCGAGATGGAGCGGGAGCAGGCTGCCCTGGAAGAACGCGGCAGGATCATGCGCGACATCCATGACGGGCTCGGCAGCCAGCTGGTTGGCATCCTGTCGATGCTGCGCTCGGGCCGCGCCAGCGCGCAAATGCTGGAACAACAGCTGCAACATGCGCTCGACGCACTGAAATTGTCCGTCGACGCGCTGCAGGACACCGGCGGCGATCTCGCGACCGTACTCGGCAACCTGCGCTACCGGCTTGGTCCGCGCCTGGAAGCGGCGGGACTGCGGGTGGACTGGCAGGTGGAGCGCCTGCCAACGCTGGACGGCCTGACGCCGCAGCGGGTACGGGAACTGCACTACCTGCTGCTGGAGGTCTTCTCCAATGCCATGCGGCATTCCGGCGGCAGCGTCGTACGTGTTTGCGCGCACAAGGATGTCCGCCAGCACGCGCTGGTCATCGAGATCCACGACAATGGGCGCGGCTTCGCGCCGGAGGCGGCCACGCGTGGGAAAGGACTGGGCAATATGCGCCGGCGTGCCGAGACCATCGGGGCAATGCTGGATCTGCGCTCAGCGCCGGATGGCACGACCGTACGCCTGCTGTTCGCGCTGCCGCCGGAAGCCGAAAGCGGCAACGGCGAACCCTCCGCCGGAGAGGGGCACGCCGCCGATCGCGCCGGGAACGGAGCGATCGGCGCGACGGACCGCGCCTGATCAGTGCCGACCGGGGCGCGGACACCTCATGTCACACCTTGATGTCGATATTCTGGCCAAGATGAGGAGGATTGCTGGCGGGGACGCCGACTTGCGGCACCGATTGCAGCAGGGCCGCCGCGCTCTGCCCTTGCATGTCGAGCGACTTGCGCAGCATCAGCAAGGCCACCGGATCGGTACCCACGCTGCTCGCAGAGCTAATGATTGAAGTGTCCATGAACGGGTCTTCCTGATTGTGGTTAAGGTTTGGTTGAAGCTGGAAATGGCATTGAAACCAGCAGGAAGGCAGACCTTCCTGCATCTTGTGTTGTCGGCCTCCGGCCTGAAACCTTTAGCGCGGCGACCGGCTGGCGACCGGCACGGCGGCAGCCGGCCCGCCTGGCATCCTCAGCGTTTATGATGAGCGGCCCGTCCGCGGTGGACGGGAACAACCGGAGAGCCCGCGCAGCGGCCGAATCCGGCGAAACCAGCTTCCAGAATTAAACATCATGGGTCGGGCGGCAAGGATTGCGGGAAACTTCGCTATTTCGTGTTTGGCTGTTGGCGCGCTTGGCATCTCCCTGGATTGCCTGGCGCTGGATTCAGCCGAACTTTATGAACGGGAATCGCCAGGCATCTGGGTGGTTTCCGTCTACGACGCGCAAGGCGTGCGCTTCGGCATGGGCAGCTCGGTCGTGATCGGGCCCGAGGAACTGGTCACCAACTGCCATGTGCTCAAGGGTGGCAGGTCCGTCAGCATACGGCGCGAGAAGATCACGCATGCCGCCAGCCTGCTGCATGCCGATGCCGAGCGGGATCTCTGTATCCTGCGTGCCAAGGGCCTGACCGCCCCGGCCGTGAAGATCGCGCCGTTGTCCGCGCTCAAGGTCGGGCAGAAGGTCTATGCCATCGGCGCGCCGCGCGGCTATGAGCTGACGCTCAGCGATGGCCTGCTCTCCTCCCTGAACAAGGATGAACGAGACCGCATCGTCCGCCTCCAGACCACCGCGCCGATCTCGCCCGGCTCCAGCGGCGGCGGGCTGTTCAATGCGCAAGGCCAACTCGTCGGCATCACTTACCTGATGCGGACCGACGCGCAAAATCTCAACTTCGCCATTCCCGCGCAGTGGATCGCCGAGGTGCCGGCGCGTTCCGCCCAGGCGCAGCAGTCCTACCGGAACGAGATCGTTGCGATGGCTGCCCCGGCGACCACGGCGACGTCCCCGCCACGCCCCGCTGTCGGCCCGCAGGGCAGGCAACTGACCGGCGCCGAGCTGGCGAGCCACTTTACGCACCTTGGCCGGGTCGACGTCATCGCGCCCTCCGGCGCCACGCTCCGGATGCAAGTCCGGGAAAGTGGCAGCCTCGACGTCACCAATGCCCTCAGCCGAAGCTCGTCGCCGGGCCGTTATCGCGTCGATGTGCAAGCGAACCAGGTCTGCCTGGACCTGGCCAACCCGAAGTTCAGCGCAATGCAGGCGTGCTATGGCGTGACCGAGGCCAACGGGCGCTTCGTCATGCGCTCCGCCTCAAGCCCCTTTTACTTCTCATACACGAAATAGCAAGCGGGCGCGGGCCACGCCGCCTGCTGCCGGATTGGCATTGGCGGCAATGTGGGTGTTCGGCTGGCTTGCGCTGCCTGCGTTACCATGTCGGCGTACGTTTCGCATTGCGCATGCCTGCGCGCCGCCACTTGCGCAGGTTTTCAGCCCGGAGCCGCCGCGGCACGGGCTTGCGCTTCATCGCACCCTCGCTGCACCCACGCCGCGCCATCGCCGTCATCACCCAATCGCCATGACCTCCGCACTACTGCTTGAAAATATCCATGACACCGCCGTCGAGCGCTTCAAGGAAGCACAAGTCACCGTGGAACGCCGCACCGGCGCACTCGCCGGCGACGAACTCCATCGCGCCCCCGAAGGCCACCAGATCCTGGGCATCCGCTCGGCCACGCACCTGGGCGCCGCTGAAATCGAGGCCGCCAGGCACCTCATCGCGATCGGCTGCTTCTGCATCGGAACCTCGCAGGTAGACCTGGACGCCGCAGCCCGTGCCGGCATGCCGGTGTTCAACGCACCGTTCTCGAATACGCGCTCGGTGGCCGAACTGGTGATCGCCGAAGCCATCCTGCTGCTGCGCCGCGTTCCGGAGAAGAACACCCTGGCGCATGCCGGCAAGTGGGCAAAGGGCGCGACCGGATCGTTCGAGGCACGCGGCAAGACCATCGCCATCATCGGCTACGGCAATATCGGCTCGCAGGTTGGCGTGCTGGCCGAAGCCATGGGCATGCGCGTGGTGTACTACGATGTGCAGGCCAGGCTGTCGCTCGGTTCGGCGCGCGCGGCGCGCTCGCTGGCGGATGCGGTGTCGCATGCCGACATCGTGACGCTGCATGTGCCGGCCACCGCCCAGACCAGAAAGATGATCGATGCGGAGGTGCTCGGCCAGTTCCGGCGTGGCGCTATCCTGATCAATGCCTCGCGCGGCACGGTGGTGGACATCGACGCGCTGCGCGCGGCGTGCGACGCGAACCACATCGCCGGCCTCGCGATCGACGTGTTCCCCGAGGAGCCCAAGACCAACGCGGACCGTTTCACCAGCCCGCTGCAAGGCGTGCCCAACGCGATCCTGACGCCGCATATCGGCGGCAGCACCGAAGAGGCGCAGGAAAATATCGGCACCGAAGTCGCCACCAAGCTGATCGCCTTCCTGCGGACCGGCGACACCGTCGGCGCGGTGAATTTCCCCGAGGTCAGCCCCGGCCCCCTGACGTCGCCGGCACGGCTGCTCAACGTGCACGGCAATGCGCCGGGCGCGCTTGCCGCGCTCAACACGCTGCTGGCGCGCGACGGGGTCAACATCGTGGCACAGCATCTGCAAACCAGTGGGCAGATGGGCTATGTGGTGACCGATCTGGACAAGGTCCCATCGCCGGAACTGATTGCCGCGCTGGACGCGGAACCGGCGTTTATCCGCTGCCGCACCCTGCTCAACCCGCAGGCCTGAACAACGGCAGCGGCAACCAGCCGCTGCCGTCAACTCACCCGGAAGTGCTCCACCGACTGGCCCGCGTTCACCGCGCGCAGCAGCCAGGCCGGCATGGGGCCTTCGCCATCCCAGACCTGTCCCTCGGCGTTGCGATAGCGGCGCGCGGGGGCGGCCGCAGGCGTCTGTGAAGCCGCAATGGCCGGCGCCGGCGCCGGTGCCGGCATTGCGCGTGCCGATGCTGCCGGAGCGGATGCCGGAGCCGGAGCCGCAACTGGCGTCCGTTTCACGATTGTCCCCGCTTTCGACGCGGGCACGGACATGGTCACCCGCGCCGGCAACGGCAATGGCAATGGCAGCTGCACCGCTGCCGCTGCCGCTGCAGGCGCCGGCGCCGAAGCGGAAACGGGCGGCGTCACCGGATCTGCCGCCGCCATCGCCACCGACGTTGAATCAGGCGCGGGCACGGGCGTTGCGGCGGCGATAGCCGCCGGCGCCGCTGCCGCCTGCGTTTGTACGGGCGCGGTATCCCGGGCCGGGCCGCGTTTGTGGGCTGCCATTCTGCGCGATGGCTTCGGCGCTACCGCCGGCGGCGCCGTCACGGGGCCGGCAGGCAAGAGCGCCGGCGGCAGCACCGGCTCCGCCACCACCGTGGCCGGGACGGGCGCGGCGGCCGGGGCCGGAGCCACCACCCTGTCGAAACAACCTGCCGCCTCAAGCTCGTCCATGGAGATGCCGAGACGCTCTATCTGGACGCGAATCCAGACAATGGCAGCGACTTTCCTGACGTCGGCGGGAACTGAAGAAGGCATGGCGGAAGACACAATAAATGCGGGTAATTGGGGCGGGAAAATGGTCGAGGATGCGATGCTGGCCGCACACCGGTCATCCTGAAGCTCGCACATGATAGCCGAGCGCGGGCTCCGGCCCCGCAACCCTCCAGATCAGCATACTTCCAACAGGCCAAAAGCCCCACTCCGACCCCCTTCCAGACGCTGCAAACCGGCCTCCGGAGCGCCGCCGCCCGGTACCGCATCCAGCCCGGGCAATCCGTTGCCCTATTCCAAAACCCACACAATTCAAATGAGAACGATTATCATATGCGTCTTTCGCAAGGCGCTTTCCGGGTATCCGGCCGGGCACCATGCGCAACTCGGCGCCGCCACGCACCGCCTTACCTTGAAAGGACGCATAGCCAATGCATCGCCTCATTACCTCCGCCCTCCTTTGCAGCGCCGCGCTTGCCGGCACCGCCCAGGCCCATCAGGTCTGGCTGGAACAGACGCCCGCGACGGCCCAGCTGTATTTCGGCGAGTTCAACGAGAACCTGCGCGAGGTTTCGCCGGGATTGCTTGACCGCTTCGTGCAGCCCACCGCCACCCTGGTGACCGCCAGGGGCGAGCAACCGCTCAAGGCCGACAAGGCCGCCAATGGCTTCGTATTGTCGGCGCGTGCCGGCGCTGGCGAGTCCATCGTCGCGCAGGATGCCGGCTATCCCGTGCGCGAACGCAAGGAGGGCGACAAGGTGATCCGCACCGCCTGGACGCCGGCGGCCCGCTTGCTCGGCGCCGGCAGCACCGCCGCGCTGGCCCCCAGGCTCGCGCTGGACATCGTGCCGACCGGCCGCGCCGGCGAGTACCAGGTGGTCTACGCCGGCCGGCCGCTGCCGAAGGCCAAGGTGGGCGTGGCGGTACAGTCAGGCTGGGGCCGGGAGCTGCACACCGACGACCAGGGGATCGTGCGCCTGGCGCAGCCGTGGCAGGGCACCTACGTGCTGGAAGTGCACCACGTCGACAAGACGCCCGGCGAGCGCAACGGCAAGCCGTATGACATCGCCAGCTACGTCACCACCCTGTCGCTGACGCAGACGGATGGCCTGGCCGCGCTGCCCGCCGCACCGGCCGCCGCGCCGAACAAGTAAGGAAGGGGCCGACATGGGGCTGAGCCAGACCGGCCGCTATCGCCTGAGCGTTGTCTCGCGCGTGGTGGCCGCCATCGGAGGCGGTTACGTACTGGCGTCCGTAGCCACCGGCCTGCTGGCCGTGCTGCTGCCGCTGCCGCCCGCCGAGGCGGTGATGACCGCCACGCTGCTGTCGTTCTCGCTGTACGCGTGCGCGGTGCTGTGGGTGTTCGCCGCCGGCAGCGCGTTGCGTGCATGGACCGGCGTGGCCGTGCCCGCGATCGTGTTTGGCGCGCTGCTGGCTGCCTTGCGGAGCGCATCGTGAAGGCCGGTTTGCGTCAGTCGATGGCATGGCTGCACAGCTGGTCCGGGCTGCTGGTGTGCTGGGTCCTGCTGCTGGTGTTCTGCGCCGGCACAGCGAGTTATTTCAAGGACGAGATCACGCTGTGGATGCAGCCTGAGCTGCATCGCCCGGCGGCCACGCCTGTGTCCAGCGCCGAAGCAGCAAGCCGCGCGGTGGCATTCCTGCAGCACAACGCAGCCGATTCGCCGCGCTGGCTCATCGACCTGCCGGACGAGCGCAACCCCGCGGTGCAGGTGCGCTGGATGCGTCCGCCCGGCGCCGCGGCCTCCGGCATCGGGGGCGGCCGCGGACGCTTCGAGAGCCGCACGCTGGACCCCGCCACCGGCGCCTTCCTGCAACAGGTGCGCGACACGCGCGGCGGCGAGTTCCTTTATCGCCTGCACTTCGACCTGTATTTCATGCAGGCGATCTGGGCGCGCTGGATTGTCGGCTTCTGCGCCATGTTCATGCTGGTCGCCATCCTCAGCGGCGTCATCACGCACCGGCGCATCTTCCAGGACTTCTTCACCTTCCGGCCGCGCAAGGGCCAGCGCTCCTGGCTCGACGCGCACAATGCCACGGCCGTGCTGGCCCTGCCCTTTCACCTGATGATTACCTACACCGGCCTGGTGACGCTGATGTTCATGTACATGCCGTGGGGCATCCAGACGGCATACAAGGGCAGCCAGCAGGCCTTCTTCAACGATGCCTTCGGACGCGCGCCCCAGGCAAAGCCGAGCGGACAGGCAGCCCCGCTGGCACCGGTCGCGCCGCTGGTCGAGCAAGCCGCGCGCCACTGGGATGGCGCGCAGCCCGGCAGGATCGATATCACGCTGCCCGGCGACACCAACGCCACCATCAGGGTGTCGCGCGGCGCGGGCAAATCACTGTCCTCCGACGAACCGTCGATGCGCTTCGATGGCGTCACGGGCGCCCTTGTCGCAACCGTGGGCGATACGCCCACGGCCGCCAGCCAGACCCGCGGCGTGATGGTGGGCCTGCACGAGGCGCACTTCGCCGGCCCCCTGCTACGCGCGCTGTTCTTCCTGAGCGGCCTGGCGGGTTGCGCCATGGTCGCCACGGGCGCGCTGCTATGGGGCGTGAAGACGCGCCAGGGCCAGGCCAGGGCGCTTGCCGCAGGCGCGCGCCAGAGCTTCGGCCTGCGGCTGGTGGATGCACTCAACATCGGTGCCATCGCCGGCCTGCCGATCGCGTTCGCCGCCTATTTCTGGGCCAACCGGCTGCTGCCGGTGTCGATGGCGCAGCGCCCCGACGCTGAGATCCATGCCTTCTTCATCGCCTGGGCCACTGCCGCCGTGCTGGCACAGTTACGGCCAACGCGCGGAATGTGGCGTGCGCAGCTGTGGGGCGGCGCGCTGATGCTCGCCGCCATACCGGTGCTCAACGCCGCCACCACCGATACCCACCTGGGCGTGACGCTGCTGCAAGGCCAGGGGCCTGCGGCCGTGGCGGGCTTCGACCTGACGGTACTGGCGCTGGGTATCGCGCTGGGCGCGGCAGCGTATATCCTGGGCCGCCGCTCGAAGGCGCGCACGCCCGCGCGGCGCGCGGCGCGAGCCGATGACTCAGGTCTGCAGGACGGCGACGCGAAGGGGGTGGCATGAACGCCAGCCTTGGCTTTTTCACCGCGCTAGCCTTGACCTATAGCGGTTTCACGGCGCTCAGCCAGACGCTTGACCGCCACTATGCCGATCGCCATGGCCGCGGCAGTTCCCCTTGCGCATCGGAGCGGCTGCGGCTGCATGGGCTGGGCTGGGCCGCGCTGGCCCTTGCCCTGGCGGCTTGCGTGCGGCACGAAGGCTGGCCGATGGGCACCGTCTCCTGGCTCGGCACGCTGACGCTCGGCGCGCTGCTGCTGGTGTTGCTGCTTTCCTACGCGCCTGCAATCGCCGTACGCGCGGCCCTGTGGACAGGGGCGCTGGGCGGATGCGGGCTACTGGTCATGAGCGTGGCGGCCTGAGCCATGGCTACCGGCATTTCTTGTACGGCGCATACTCCTTGCCGTTCCAGCGCCAGACCGGGAAGCAGGTGCCCGGACCGCCCACCGCGATGTCAGGAAAGCCGAGGTTCTTCGACTTCAACGCCTCCGGCTGCCCCGGAAAGCCGAACTGCGGCTTCCACTGTCCGTTGGCATCCTTGATGTACAACTGCATGAAGACCCCGGCCATGCCGCCCACGCAAGTGCCGTAGAGGTTGGTGAACACCTCCGGCTGGCCATCGCCGTTCAGGTCGATCACGGTGGCGTCGTAATCCACGGATTCATTGCAGGCCTTGTCGAAGACCTTGCCCTTGAGCGCCTTGAGCTGGCCGTTGGTGGCCTCGACGACGATCCTGGCATCGGCGGTGGGCGCGGCCTGCACCACTGCGGGCGGGCCAAGCGCCCCGGCCACGGCAAGCGCCACGCTCAGCATGGTGGCCATGGGCAGTGGATACCTGCGCATCGCGGTCTCCTTAGGGGTGGGGTATGCAACGCCGTTTCTACTTCCCCTTCACTCGGGAGCAGCGAACCTAGCCTTTCGATGATACGAAGAACCCGTGAAGGATGCCAGCCACGAATGCAGGGCTATCATTACGGCCATTCCAACTTATCGCCACCGGCCCGGTAGCCATGCCTGACAACACCCCCGCAAGCCAGCCCTACGCGCTGGAAAATCCCTTTCTCGAATCCCTGGATGTCGTCATCGAAGAGTGGCAGCCGGACCTGGTACGGATGTCGCTGGTGCCGCAGGCCGCGCACGTTAACAATACGGGCGTGGTACAAGGCGGCATCCTGGCCACGCTGCTGGACGCGGCGGGGGGCTACGCCGGCTTGTTCCCGGAGAACGGCGTGCGCCGCGCCGCCACGACCATCTCGCTGAACGTCAACTATGTCTCCTCCGCGCACGTGGAACCGCTGCTAGTGGTGGGCCGGCGCGTGGGCGGCGGGCGGCGGGTGTTCTTCTCCAACGCCGAGATCACGGATAGCCAGGGCCGGCTGATCGCCACCGCGCAGGCAGCATTCCGCCGGAAGGATCCGGTCTCGGTGTCCTAGGCAACGTGAAACACTCCCGCGCAAGGGACAGCGAGACGAGCGCAAGAGAATCCACCCGACGTTCAGGCGCCATCCAGAAAGGGGCTGCGCCTGCCGAGGCGCGTACCGAGGCTCGGGCCAGGCCAGCGCGACCGGTTCCGTCCGCGGCGGCGGCATGCAGCATGGCGCGCAAACCGTGCCACGCCGGGTGGCCGGGACCAGCGCGAATCTCCCCGTTTCAATGCACGCCTTACATGCCGGCCTTAGAAAACACGCAAGGATGCGGCGTTTGCGCTGGCGGCATTCACTATTTGCGCGCGGACAGCGGTGGCGCGATGTCCTCCAGTGGCCGTTTTTCCGCGCTGACGGCATAGCGCAAGGCGAACAGGCCCGCGCCAATCACCAGCGCCGCACCAATGCCATAGCCGCCGGCCACCGCCGCGCGACTGCCGGTTTCAATCAGTGCGCCGAACAGCAAAGGCCCGATAACCCCCCCGCTGCCCGTCCCCACTGCATAGAAGATGGAAATGGCCAGCGCGCGCGTCTCCAGCGGAAAGACCTCGCTAACCGTCAGGTAGGCAGAACTGGCCGCGGCGGACGCCAGGAAAAACACGGCAGACCAGCACAACGCCTGGCTGCGCGCATCGAGCCAGCCCTGCACGAAGGCCCATCCGGTCAACCCCAGGCCCACGCCTGACAGCACGTAGGTAAGCCCGATCATGCGGCGCCGTCCCACGTGATCGAACAGCGGCCCCAGCAGCAGCGGACCCAGCACATTGCCCAGCGCGAAGGGGAAGATGTACAACCCTACGCGGTTATCAGGCACACAGTGAAACCGCGTCAGTACCAATGCATAGGTGAAGAAGATGGCGTTATAGAAAAACGCCTGCGAAATCATCAGCGCCAGGGCCACCGCGCTGCGCAGCCGGTAGCGCTTTAACAGCACATGCGCAACCTCGCCCAGCATGGCCGCGCCGCACCGGGAAAACGTGACCGTGCCGGTTGCGGGTGGCAGCGTTCCGTACTGCGCGGTCACCTGCGCCTCGATCGCGGTGACGATATGGCCGGCTTCCTCGCCACGCCCATGCGAAAGCAGCCAGCGCGGACTTTCCGGCACATCCCGGCGCACCATCAGGATGGCCACCGCCAGCAGCGCGCCGAGCAGGAACGCGGCGCGCCAGCCCAGCGCCGGGCCCAGCACGCGCGGGTCCAGCAAGATCAGGCTCAGCCCCGCACCGAGCGCCGCGCCAACCCAGAAGCTGCCGTTGATGGCGAGATTGACTCGTCCGCGCAGGCGGGCCGGGATCAGTTCGTCGATCGCCGAGTTGATGGCCGCGTACTCTCCGCCAATGCCAACGCCCGTCAGGAAACGGCACACCGCGAAGAAGACAAAACCGGTAGAGAAAGCGGTGGCCAGGGTCGCGGCCATGTACACGGCAAGCGTCGCCAGGAACAACGTCTTGCGGCCCAGGCGATCGGCGAGCCGGCCGAACACCAGCGCGCCCAGGACCGCCCCGCCCACATACAGAGATCCAAGCCATCCCACCTGCGACGCATCCAGGCCCAGCCCGTCCGGGCGCTCCAGCACGCCGCCCAGCGAGCCCACCAGCGTGACTTCCAGCCCGTCCAGCACCCACGCCACCCCCAGCGCGATCGCCACCCGCCAGTGCCAGCGCGACCACGGCAGGCGGTCCAGGCGGGCCGGGATATCGCTTTCGATGAGTGGCATAGGCAGTTTCCGGCCCCTGGAGCCGTGGGTGAGCGAGGATGGCAGGCACGCCGCCGATGAATCCGCTGCGGCGTGCCACATGGATGCCGCAGACGCCACAGGCGTAGCCGCGCACGATGGCGAGAACGCACCAGCACGGCCATGCGGGCGCGCCCCCCTCATATTCCCTCTGGCATTCCCTCTGGCATTCCCTCTGACCCGGCCCTTGCATGCATCCCGATCACCTGAGCGCGCTTCAGGCTCGAAGCCCGCCTCCATCATAGGCGGATCCCGTGCAGAGTCGCGTACATACCATTCTCGTAGTTGACGACGAACCTGGCGTAGCGGACGCCCGGGCCTGCGCGCTTGAGCAAGAAGGCTATGCCGTGGAAAGGGCGTCCGTCGGGCTCAGCGCCTTTGCCCTCGCGCAACGCGTGCATCCCAGCGTGGTGGTGACCGACTGGGTCATGCCGCACGCCAACGGCGCGCTGTCGTGCAATCTGCTGCCGGGCGAGCAAGCGCTCGGTGCTACGTGTCGTGATCTCGACCAGCGCCAGGCCGGAACCCGCGATTGCCAATGCCACGGTGCGCTACTGCCCCAAGCCCTGCCACCCCGACGAAGTGGTGCGGCTCGTGCATGCCCTGACCGGCGACGCCGACACCCTTCGTGTGTACGACGCACCGCCTGCTTGAAATGCTTACCGCTTGCTTGCGTGCCTGCGGCCCGCGGCCGCAGGGCGCACGCCGGGTCCGCCATTGATGCTTTCGCCGCCACTCGTCAAACCCGGCAGGCCTACAATGAATCATGGCCACCGCAAAGGAGCCGCCATGACAACCTATATGCTCTTCCTCGGGGCAATCGTCCTGCTCTACGCTTTCATTATTCGCGCCGGCTTTTTCCACAAATCCCTGCTCTATCCGGAACACGCCCATCCCTTCCACTACTGGTGGGACCGCATCGTCCATCACCAGAAGAAGACCGGTTAGCGCCCTCGCGACACGGAAGGCTCGCAAAGGCCTCCCCGCCCGCCACCCGGCGGGTTTTTTCATTTCACGATGACTCCAGCGCCGCATTTCGCCGGGCTACGCCAAAGCTCGATACAGCAGGTTTATCAACAGCTTAGGCAAGTTCACCATCTGCCGGTGCTTTCCGAAACCTGACCCGGCTTCCCCGCTGAAGGCCCCTATGAGGCTCTTGGGAATCGAGCCGTTCCAAGGAGTCATCATGGCGAAGATCAAGCTCACCAAGTCCGCAGTCGATGCGCCCCCCCCAGGCGCAGGCTGTCGAACTCCGGGATACGCCGGTGCCCGGCTTCCTGTGCAAGATTACCCCGGCAGGCCGCAAGGTGTTCATGCTCCAGTACCGCACGAACGCCGGGGAACGCCGCAAGCCCGCCTCGAGCCAGTACGGGGAACTGACCGTCGAACAGGCCCGCTCGCTGGCGCAGGAGTGGCTGGCCCAGGTGCGCCGAGGCGGCGACCCCGTAGAGCGGCGTGGGCGAGTTCGACAGCATGAAGACCGCCGTGACCATCCACGCGGCTGTCCACATGCGGGTGGTGGTCGGGACGGCGCCAGCGGCTTAGGCGCCGCAGGCTGAGGGAGAAACGGACATAGCAGCACTCCTGTACGATTCGCGGCTCACTCAAACGCAGCCGGAAAGCCACGGCGCTTGGCGGCCCACGCCACGAAGAACGTGGCCATTAGCAGCACCAGCAGCGCGGGCGTAAAGGCCGAGACACCGAGGCGATCCAGCAGCACGCCACCGGCGAGGCCGCCGCCGGCAATCGCCGTGTTCCATGCCGTGACCAGTATGGACTGCGCAACATCGGCCGCATCGCCTGCCGTCTTGGCCAGCGCGGTCTGGAACAAGGTCGCCGCACCACCGAAGGCCAAGCCCCAAGCGGCTACCGCTGCATAGATGGCGAACGGCTCGGTGCCAGCCACACCCAGCACCAGCGCCGACAGTCCGAACAAGACTGTGCTGGCAAGCGTCAACGTGCGCAGATGCCGGTCGATCAGCACGCCGATGATCCAGATGCCCACGAGTGCCGTGATGCCGAAAAGCAGCAAGACCAAATCCGTGCGCTGCGCCATGCCAGCCCTGACCAGAAACGGCGCGATGTAGGTGTAGAGGATGTTGTGTGCGAGCACGAAGGTCAGCACGACGAGCAACACTGGACGAATCCCCGGCAGGACGAATACTTGCCGCAATGGCAGGCGCTTGCCCGCGGCCTGGCCTGCGAAATCCGGCACCGCCAGACGCACCCAGGCCATCAACACGAGCGCCAGAGCGCTCATGCTTCCGAAGCAGGTACGCCAGCCTGCGAAGCTGCCAAGAAAGGTGCCGGCCGGCACCCCCAGCGACAACGCCAGCGGCGTGCCGACCATGGCGACGGCGATGGCCCGGCCTTTCTGGTGATCAGGCACCATGCGCGCGGCATAGCCCGCCAGCAGCGCCCACAGCAGCCCCGCCGACACGCCCGCCAGGAAGCGGGCCACCATCGTCAATCCGTAGTGGGTGGACAGCGCCGTCACCGTATTGGCGACGACGAAGCCGGCAAGCGCCGCCAGCAGCAGGGGCCGGCGGCGCACTCCTTGCGTGGCCGCCGTCAACGGGATTGCCGCCACCAGGGAGCCGATGGCGTAAATGGTGACGGTCTGGCCGACCCAGGCCTCGGACACCATCAGGCCCTGCGCCATCTGCGGCAGCAGCCCGGCCGGCAGCGCTTCGGTCAGGATGGTGATGAAAGCGGCCATCGCCAGCGCCAGCAGCGACGCCAGCGGCAGGCGTTCATTGGTTGCGGCGTTCATCGTCCGGCCTCCCGCGCTGGTTGCGCGATGTCGTCCAGGGAACGGACCACGACCACCTTGCCGGCAACGCCACCGCCCTCCACCAGTCGATGGGCTTCGATCAGGCGTGTCGCATCGAGCGGATGCAGCACGTGGCTGGTAGTCGAGCGCAGCACACCGGCGTCGACGAGCGCCGCTACCTCGTTGAGGATGCGGTGCTGCGCGATCATGTCCGGTGTGCGGTACAGCGGGCGCGTGAACACCATCTCCCAATGCAGCGACACGCTCTTGGCCTTGAACGGCACCGCATCCAGCGTGTCGTGATCGTCAATGATGGCCAACCGGCCCTGCGGTGCGATCAGCACTGCCAGCTCGTTCAGGTGGTCAGCGGTATGCGACAGCGCAGCGATATGTGTGACGGGTGGCACCGGCAGCGCGCCGACCTGTGACGGCAGCGGCCGCCGGTGGTCGATGACGTAGTGGGCGCCCATGGCGAGGCACCAGTCGCGGCTTCGTGCGTGCGAAGCCGTGGCGATCACCGTCAGGCCGGTCAGCCGCCTCGCGAATTGGGTCAGCATCGAACCGACGCCGCCCGCGCCGCCGAGCACCAACAGGCTGCCGGCATCGGCCGGCTTGCCGGGCGGCACGCCCAGACGGTCGAACAGCAGTTGCCAGGCCGTCAGCGAGGTTAGCGGCAGCCCCGCCGCCTCGGCAAAGCTCAAGGTCTCGGGCATGCGGCCGACGATGCGTTCGTCCACCAGGTGCAGCTGTGCATTGCTGCCGCTGCGATCGAAGGAGCCGGCGTAATAGACCGCCTCGCCCGGCCGGAACAGCGTCACCGCTTCGCCGATGGCCTCGACAACCCCAGCGGCATCCCACCCCAGCGAGCGGACGCCATCGGGCGCCGCGACCAGGCCGGCCCGGATCTTGGTGTCCACGGGGTTGACCGAAACAGCGCGGACTGCCACGCGCAGGTCGTGCGGTCCCGGCTCCGGGCGTTCGGCGTCGATGTCGGTCAGGCAGTCTGGATCAGTCAGCGTGGAACCGCGGCGAAACGCGATGGCGGCCATAGGTATAGAAGCAGTCGTCATCACCGCACCTCCAGCCCGGCATAGACCGCATCACGCAGATCGGCGACGAAGCGACCGGACATGCCCTCGTACAAGGTGTTGGTGAAGGCGACTACGCTGAGTCCTTGAGCCCGGTCCACGAACCATGAATGACCGTAGGCGCCGCCCCAACGCCAGGTTCCCTCGGACTCGGGCGATATCGCCAGTTTCCGGTCGCGCAAGACCGAGAAGCCCAGTCCGAAGCCAAAGCCCGGCGCATTGGGCAGTTCCCGACCACCCGTCTGATCTCGCGCCATCTCCGCGATCAGTTCGTTGGGCAGGAGCGCGCCGCAGCCTTGGCGTAGCGCTTCCAGCAGCCGCAGGAAATCTTCGGCTGTTCCAGCCATACCCGCGCCGCCCGAAGGAAACGCCTGCGGGTCGAAGATGCGCGCAGGGCTGTAGGGGATGCCGATGGCATCCTCGAAGGACGAAACGGTTTCACCCTCCACCAGCCGATGCGGCTGAGGCGCGTCATTCACGTAAGCGGTTGCCACGCGCCGGGCATCAAGTGCGACAAAGCCAGTATCTTTCATGCCCAGCGGGCCGGTCACGAACTGGCGCACCGCTGCATCCAGCGGCTCGCCATGCACCCTCTCGATCAAGGCACCCAGCACGTCGGTTGCCAGCGAATAGCCCCAAGCCGTACCCGGCTCGTACAGCAGTGGGACGCTGCTGATGCGACGCAGGCTCTCTTCCAGGCTGATGCCGGACGCATCCATGCCGTCCGACACACCAGCCCTTGCATAGGGGCCATCCGCATCGGCCTCGAAGAAGCGGTAGCCCAGCCCTGCGGTATGGCTGAGTAGTTGCCGGACCGTGATCCGCACCGGCCGGCCATCGGCCAGCCGCGGCCGGAACTCGGGTAGCCAGCGGTCGATGCTGTCATCGAGGCCAAGCCGACCTTGCGCCACGAGTACCAGCGCCGCAGTCGAAACAATGGGTTTACTCACCGACGCCAGGCGGAAGACCGCATCCACGGGCATCGCCCAAGCGTTCTCACGATCCGCCCAACCGGCGGCCTGACTGTGGATCAGCTCGCCGTCGCGGGCTACCAGTACCACGGCGCCGACCAAGCGCCGATCATCCAGCGCCTGTTGGACTGCGGTCTGAATCCTGGCGGACAGATGTGCTGGCGGGACACCCGCGCGCAGCGGAAATGCAGGAATAACCATGGGAAATGCCTTTAGTCAATGAACATTCCCGTCACGATAGAAGGCCTGCGATTAAAGAAAAAGTAGGGTACAGTTCCTTTTTGAGCGGAACTTTATGTCCGTAATTAAGGTGCCCAATGGAAAGCCTCAACGGCTTCGTGGTGTTCGTGCAGGTGGCTGAGACACGCAGTTTCGTCGCGGCAGGTCGGCTGCTTGGGGTGTCGGCCTCTGCCGTCGGCAAGAGCGTCGCGCGGCTGGAAGAAAAACTGGGTGCGCGCCTGTTTCACCGCAGCACACGCAGCGTCACGCTGACCGCCGAAGGCACGTTGTTCCTGGAGCGCAGCCGCCGCATCTTGGCCGAAATCGAGGCAGCCGAACTGGAGTTGTCGCAGGCGACGGCTGCGCCGCGCGGCCGCCTGCGGGTCAGCCTGCCTCTGGTCAGTTCACTGGTGCTGCCCGTGCTCGGCGAGTTCATGCGCGAGTACCCGGAGATTGAGTTGGAACTGGATTTCACCGATCGACTGGTCGATGTGATCGAGGAAGGCTTCGATGCCGTGGTCAGAACCGGCGATCCAACCGACTCGCGCCTGTCTGCCCGCAGGCTCGGCTCCTTCCGTTCGATGCTGGTGGCGTCGCCCGACTATCTGGCGCGGCGAGGTACGCCCAAAGTGCCTGCCGATTTGCTGGAGCACACATGCTTGCACTATCGCTTTCCCAACAGCGGCAAGCTGGAGACATGGACGCTGCGCCGCGCTGCCGGGGAGCCTGAGCTGGCGCTGCCGACCTCGATGATTTGCAACAATATCGAGACGCGCGTGTGCTTTGCGTTGCAAGGCCTGGGCATTGCCTATCTACCTGAGTTCTCGATCAGGGAGCCACTGGCGGATGGACGGCTGCTTTCCGTTCTGGCCGATCACGCAGAACGCACGGGAGTTTTCCATGTGCTCTGGCCCGCCAGCAAGCATCCCTTGCCGAAGGTTCGGGCCTTTGTCGATTTCCTATGCGCTCGGGTATTCCCGGCTTCTCTGGACAAGACCAGGACAAAACCTCGGCGCCTGGTCAGCCGATAAAGGGGCCGCATGTCCGTCCAACTTCCCATGCACGCTGCCACCGCGCAGGCGAACAGGGCGCGAAGTCCGGCACCAACGGCGGATGGCGGATCCAAGCGCCCCTTGCTGCTCATGCCAGTAACCCAGGTGCTAAACTCGCGGCCTTCTCAATCAAGGCCCTCTCCTCCTGTTCATGCGCCTCACTCTATTCGCGTCGCTGTCGCTCTCCCTGGCATGCGCTAGCGCGCTGGCAACCCCGGCGGCCCCCACGCCGGCCCAGGTCACCGCCGCCATCCAGCAGTTCGAAGCCGAGCGCATCAAGCAACTGGAACAGACCGATCCGGCCGCCGCCGAACGCGCCCGCTCGCCGGTCGTGGCCTCGCTGGTGGCCTCGATCAAGGCCCATGCGGTCAAGGGCTGCCTGCCGGCCAGCGCCGGCGAGATCGTTTGCATCGTAGGCGTCCAGGCCGGCCTGCGCGACGGCTATCGCGCACTGGCCTTTCGCGACAACCCCGAGCCGTGGGTGCTGGTGCGGCGTGAAACGCCCGACGTGAACGGGCCCGATGCCGCCCAGGCCACCGCCGCGATGCGCGAATTCGCCCGCGCGGAACTGAAGAAGAATCCGGCCGGCGAGCATGCCGCGGAACTGACTTCGATGGCCGAGTCGCTGGTGGTCAAGCAACTGAACCACTGCGGCCTGAGCCGCGACAGCGGCAATCTTGGCTGCGACGCCATGATTTCGGTTGGCGGCGCACCGGAAAAGCGCGTCACCGGATTCGCTTTCGCACTGGAACCCGCGGGTTGGCGCTTTCTGCCCCGCTCCACGGACTGAGCGCGCCGAGCCGCCAATGGCGAGGCCTTGCGGGGGCACAAAAAGTGCCCCTTAGCACACCAAGGCCAAATCAATAGTCTTTCGCGATTACCCCGACACGGGGGATCGTTCGCGCGTCGCGCGGGTGCACAATGCGGCCAGCCCGCTACATGCGGATCTGCCTGTACCGCAATACCGTAATACCCGCCTTTGACCCTGACGCTTATGTTCCAGAATCCGAACGCAGAGATCGCTGCAGCCCGACGCGCAAATATCTCGAACGAGGCAGGCACCGGCACGCTGCCGGCGTTGTCGGCACAGCCCGCGCAGGCGCGAGAAGCCACCGCTCAACAACTGGCGGAACGCCGGACGCGCGCGCTTGCCGATACGCTTGAAGAAGCCATCCGCAGCCGGCCGTCACGCGCCAGGGCTTCACGCTGACATTGCGCTTCGTGCGGTGGCGGACGCCGCCGAACGGCGGGCTTGCCGGTTTGCGCGGGCCTGGTGCGGCACGCGTCGGCAAGCGCCGGACCCTGGGCCTGCACACCTGCCCGATCGCCGCCGGCCGCCGGAATCGCTGGATTTCGCCTCTTCCGGCATCTAGAGTTACCAGCATCCTTCCCCACGCCCAGGCGCCCGGATGTCAGCCGGTGCCGGTGATGAGGTGACTTATGCAGAACGGAAAAGATGCCGCCCGCGACGCAACTGCCGCCAGCCCCTGGCAAGTGCCGGACCTGACGCCGGACCGGCTGTTGCAACTCGGCATGGGCTTCTGGGCCGCCAAGACCCTCCTGAGCGCGGTGGAGCTTGGCGTGTTCACTCAGCTGGCAAAGGCACCGCAGGACGCGGCGGCGCTGAGCGCCGTGCTTGGCCTGCATCCGCGTGGCGCGGTGGATTTTCTCGACGCGCTGGTGGCGTTGCATGCACTCGAACGCGAAGACGGCAAGCCCGGCAATCTCTACCGCAACACGCCCGACGCCGAGCTGTTCCTCGACAAGGCCAAGCCCACCTACGTGGGCGGCTTGCTGGAAATGGCCAATGCGCGGCTGTACCCGAGCTGGGCATCGCTCACCGACTCGCTGCGCTCCGGCCGCCCGCAAAGCGAGGCCGCCGAAGAGGGAGACCTCTTCGCGGCCATCTATCGCGACGAGCAGGCCCTGCGCGGATTCCTGCAAGCCATGACCGGCGTCAGCCTGGCCGCCGCCCAGGCCATGGCGCGCAAATTCCCATGGGCGGAATGCCAGACCTTTATCGACATCGGCGCCGCGCAAGGCGCGCTTCCGGTGCAGATCGCGCTGGCCCACCCGCACCTGCGCGGCGGCGGCTTCGACCTGCCGGCGGTTGGCCCGGTGTTCCAGGAATATGTCGCCGCGCACGGCCTGCAGGACCGCCTGGGCTTTTACCCCGGCGATTTCTTCACGGACCCTTGCCCGCACGCGGATGTACTGATCATGGGTCACATCCTCCACGACTGGGATATCGATCAGAAGCTTTACCTGCTGGAGAAGTGCTACTCGGCACTGCCGGCCGGTGGGCGCCTGATTGTCTACGACGCCATGATCGACGATGCGCGCCGGCAAAATGCCTTCGGTTTGCTGATGAGCCTGAACATGCTGATCGAAACGCCGGGCGGCTTCGATTACACCGGCGCGCAGTGCTGCGCATGGGCCCGGCAGGTGGGTTTTGCGCAGGCGCGCGTGGAGCCGCTCAGCGGGCCGGATTCCATGATGATCGCAACCCGGCAATAGCGGCGCAGCATCGCAATGCCGACACGACGGGAAGGACCTGCCATGGCTGAAATGGAAAAAGACAAGGTGGTAAGCGTGCTCAACCGGATCCTCGAAGCCGAGCTTGCCGGGGTGGTCCGCTACACCCATTACTCCCTGCTGGTGTTCGGCTTTGGCCGCATCCCGATCGTTTCCTGGCTGCGCGAGCAGGCCGACGAATCGCTGCTGCATGCGCAGCAGGCCGGGGAATGGATCACCACACTCGGCGCCTATCCGTCGCTGGCCATCGGCAAGCTGCTCGACAGTCATACCTTCGATACCGCGGCCATGCTGCGCGAATCGCTGGAGGCGGAGAACGCCGCCCTCAAGTTGTATCGCGAGTTGCTGGCGCTGGTGGAAGACCGCTCGGTGGCGCTGGAGGAGTTCGCGCGCCAGATGATCCAGATCGAAGAACTGCACGCGGGCGAAGTAGACAAGATGCTGCGCAAGCCAGGCCAATCCGCGGCCTTCGCGCCGCCACCTGCCTGACGCCATCCGTCGGCCAGCGGTGAGTCGCAGGCCGACCTGCGGTGCCTCACCGGCGTGCCGGCGGCCGGCGCAGTACGTTGCCCAGACAGCCCCGCGCCAGGCGCTGCGCGGCTATCCGGACATCGCCGGCCCCGAAACCCTGGTCGGCTTGCCCGATACGGTCTACCGTATTCTTCCTATGCCATGAGTCCGCCTTGCGCGCGCCGTCAGGGTCGTGCGCCTGGATGGCGGCGCACATGGCCACGCGCACCACCGTACCGCTCAAGCCGTATTGCTCCGTATTGCTCGGTCATGAACTTCTCGATGGGCAGGCGCGCATCGACGGGATAGGTGCCCTTGCGGATCTGGCTTGCGGGCAACTCGGTGATACGATCTGCCACGGTCATAGCGCTTGGCGGCCTCCCGCGCGCTGCGGCGCGCTTTTGCGCCCCCGCCGGTCAGGCCTTCCGCGCCGGGGACTACCTGAAAATCAATGACATCTGCGCCGGCGGCCCCGGCAAGCGCGCCGCAATACCCGGCACAAGAACGGAGACAGCATGAAGACAATCGGCATGATCGGCATCGGAATGATGGGCCATGGCATCGCCACCAATATCGCAAGGCACGGCCATCCGATGGTGCTGCTGGACCATCCCGGCAACCAGCCGCTGGACAACCTGCTGGCTGCCGGCGCCGCCACGGCTGCCAGCCCGGCCGCGCTGGCGCGTTCGGTGGAGGTCGTGATCCTGTGTGTCACCGGCACGCCGGAAGTGGAAGACGTGCTGTTCCGCCCGGATGGCGTGATCGCCGGCCTGCGCCCGGGCGCCGTGGTGATCGACTGCTCCACCGCCATCCCCTCCTCCACCGAGCGCATTGCCGCCGCGGTGGCTGAGGCCGGCGGGCGCTTCCTCGATGCCCCCATGACGCGCACGCCAAAGGAAGCCGCCGAAGGCCGCCTCAACCTGATCGTCGGCGGCGACCGCGCGCTGTTCGACGAATGCCGGCCACTGCTGGCCTGCTTCGCCGAGAACATCGTCTACGCCGGGCCAGCCGGTTCAGGCCACCGGCTCAAGCTGCTGCACAACTATGTGTCGCTGGGCTTTTCCGCGGTGCTGGCCGAAGCCGCCGCCTGTGCCGGGCGCTCCGGCGTGGACCCGGCCGTGCTGGTGGAAGTGCTCGCCAAGGGCGGCGGCGACGGCGTCATCCTGAACCGCCTGCGCCCCTACATCGAGTCGCAGGACAATTCGGGCTTCCGCTTCTCGATCGCCAATGCGCTCAAGGACATGGGCTACTACACCACCATGGCGCAGGAACTCGGCGCCGCAAGCGCGACGGCGGAGGCGGTCCGGGATACTTACGAGCGCGCCAGCCACAGCGAGCGGGCGCAGCCCACAGTGCCGGAGCTGATAACCATCCTGGGCGGTTCCGCAGGGAAAACGCACTGAACGGCGTCCTGTCCCGGGGCCGGAGCGCCAAAAAAACGCTGCAGGGCGGCATCCATGCCACTCTGCAGCATTCGGTTTCAGGCGTACGGCGCGCCCGGTCAGATGCCAAGGATCTTCTTGGCCTCGCCAAGCGACTTCATCGCCTCGTCATGCTTGCCGGCCTTGTGATAGGCCTCGCCGTCGGCGCGCAGCTTGGCCACCTTGGCGGCGTCTTCCGGCGATAGCGCCGGCTTGGTGGACAGCTTGGCGTCGATCGCCTTCATCTCGTTCGGGCAATTGTGGGCCAGCGCGAGGCTGCTTGTGCCTAGCAGGACAAGCGCGGCGAGAATGGAAAGGAACTTGCGCACGGCGGTCTCCTTCACGGGGCGGGGCAGATATTCAGCATAGTTCATCGGGAGCGGCAAGGCGGCTCCCGACGGACTGGTGCGCCGGGCGGCAGCGCTTGTACGCCCATGGGTCAGTGTCTTGCGTTTTCCGGTGCCTCGGGGGGATGCCTGGCCCGGTTCCCGGTGGGCAGGCGGCATTGCGGGCGCAACTGCGTTCGTGGCGATGTGGATGTGCCCGGTAAGCTACCTGCGCACGCCCTTTCCGGCGCGCCGGGCTCCGGCACCGCCGGGCATGGAAAGTGCTGCCTGGCGCGGGTGCTATCATCCAGCGGCTCTCCCCTCCGCAATCGTGCCGATGACGCCCGACCCCACGCCAGAAAAACCCAGACCAATCACTGCGCTCCCCGATATCCACCGATTGCGCGCCCGTTTCGTCGCCATTTCCTGGCGCGACCTGGCCGTATCCTTTGGCCCCGCGCTTGTGTTCAGCCTCGCGGCGCTGTGGCTGGCGGTCTGGCTGGTGCAGCCGGCGCCGCCGAACACCATCTCCATCAGCGCGGGCCCCAAGGGCAGTTCCTTCCATGACGCGGCCGAAAAGTACGCACAGATCCTCGCGCGCAATGGCATCACGCTGAAAGTGCTGGCCTCCGAGGGCTCGCTGGACAATGTGCGGCGGCTGGCCGACGGCAAGCAGGCGGTAGACCTGGCACTGGTGCAGAGCGGCATCTCCAGCGAGTTGGACAAGGAGGGACTGGTCTCGCTGGGCGGCATGTTCTATGCCCCCATCTCCGTGCTGTACCGCGGCAAGGAAATGCACAAGCTGTCAGACTTCCGCAAGTCGCGCATCGCCATCGGCCGCGAAGGCAGCGGCGCCCGCGTGCTGGCCCTGGCCTTGCTCAAGGCAAACGGCATCGAGCCAGGAGGCAGCGCCAGCCTCATCGCATACGATGGCGAGGATGCCGCCCAAGCGCTGGTCGACGGCGAGATCGACGTGGCCATGCTCACCGGCGATTCCGCCACGGGCCCGACCATGCGCAAGCTGTTCCGCACGCCAGGAATCCGGCTGCTGGATTTCGCCCAGGCCGATGCGTATACCCGGCGCTTCCTTTACCTGCAGAAGCTGGTGCTGCCCACCGGCGTGTTCGACCTCGGCAAGAACCTGCCCGCGCATCCCATCCGCCTGATCAGCCCGACGGTGGAACTGGTGGCGCGCGACACCCTGCACCCCGCGCTGTCCGACCTGCTGATCGAAGCCGCGCGCGAGGTCCATGGCAAAGCCGGCCTGATGCAGAATGCCGGGCAGTTTCCCTCCGCGACCGCACATGAGTTCCCGCTGAGCGACGATGCCACCCGCTACTACGCATCGGGCAAGGGCTTCCTCTACCGGCATCTCCCGTTCTGGCTGGCGAGCCTGCTTGACCGCGCACTGGTGGTGCTGGTGCCCATTATCGTGATCCTGATTCCGGCCTTCCGGCTGGTGCCGTCGCTGTACAGCTGGCGCGTCAAATCGCGCATCTATCGCTGGTACGGCGCCTTGATCGAAATCGAGCGCGTCGCGCTGGTGAACCCCACCGACGAGGAGAAGACCGAACTGGCAGCGCGCCTCGACCAGATCGAGGAGGCCGTGAACAGGATGAAGATGCCACTCGCCTACGCCGACCAGTTCTATGTGCTGCGCGAGCATATTGTCTTCGTCCGGCGCAGGCTGACCGGATCGTAGCAAGCGCATCGAGGCAGGACCAACCAGCCGGCCAGGCGCCGAAGCGGGAAGGCGGGGCGAACCTTTACCTGTGCCTGGCAGGAATCGCGGTTCCAACGTGTGCAAGCGAACAGACGTCCAGGGACCCGGCGGCACTATGTGCGTGTGCGCAGCCTCTGCCCTGCATGAGGCGGCGGGACCAATCATTCCCCATTGTCCGCGGCACGGGGGCGCCGGGAACGAGTCATCCACTGACCCTGGAGGAGTCGAATGAACAGCATCCTTGCGAAGTGCTCTGCAATGGTGGCGATATTGCTGGGCGCGGCGCTCCCGGCGACTGGCGCGTTTGCTCAGGAAGCCTTCGACATAGTCGGAACGTGGACGCTTGTCTCATCCGTTCTCGATAAGGACGGAAAGAAGATCGATCAGTTCGGTCCAGACGCGAAAGGGATGATGATTCTGGATGCCCAAGGCCGGTTTATGCTGACCATCATTGGTGCGGATCTTCCAAAATTTGCCTCCGGTAATCGCGCTGCTGGTTCACCGGAGGAAAACAAGGCGGTAATCGGCAAGAGCATTGCCCTCTTTGGCACCTACGCCTTAAATCCGCAAGGGAAGAGCCTCACCCTCAATATCGATAAATCAACCTTTCCAAACTGGGATGCAACCGAACAGAAGCGCTCCGTGGTCACGCTCAGCCGGGACGATCTTCAATACATGACTGCGCAAGCGTCCGGGGGCGGCTCCGCGACGGTAACCTGGAAGCGCGCAAGATAGACGGGCGTAATGGCAAATGCCAGGGGTCGGTTCCGTTCGGCCTGGATTGGGGAGCGATAAGGAACGGCCGTTCAAGGCCGATTCTGTTTGCAAGGACTTCCCTCAAGAGTCAAGATCGGGGCAATCCGACCTGCGGCGTTTGTGGATGCAAGCGCCGAGATGGCGGTGACAAAGCGATATCGTCTTCGTCACGCCATCTCAGGCGATCGCTTCTGCAACGTGACAATGCCTCTGTCAGGGCGCCAGGATGGTGGACCCTACTGTCTTGCGCGACTCTAGCGCCCGGTGCGCGTCGGCAGCATCGGCCAGGGCAAAGGTCTGCTGGGGTTCGCTCGCGATGCGGCCGGCCAGCACGTGGTCGAACAATTCCCTGGCCATGTCCAGCATGTGTGCGCGCGGCTGGATATAGTGCATCATGGCGGGCCGCGTGAACCAAATCGATCCCTTCACGGCCAGCATCTGGGAGTCGACGATCACCGCTCCCGACGAGGTGCCGTTGCTGATCAGCGAGCCCCGCGGCTGCAGGCAGTCCAGTGAGGCTTCCAGCGTGTCCTTGCCCACCGAGTCATAGACGACCGGAACACCCTTG
>Ga0255338_1001940_pt1 | contig 34524 bp, 26 predicted proteins | sample MeOH1_35cm_T4_19_FD_203715 | JGI IMG/M metagenome (GOLD analysis project Ga0255338, IMG submission 203715) | Sandy soil microbial communities from University of British Columbia, Vancouver, Canada - MeOH1_35cm_T4_195 | ecosystem: Engineered > Artificial ecosystem > Sand microcosm > Unclassified ...
CGCATGGCTGGGCGTGATACGAATCCTGCCGCGCAAGACGGGTATCAGGTCAGCTTCCAGCCGACGCTCGAAGGCTGGGCTCATAAATGGCCAGGCGAGGCTCATGCCGCCGCCGATGATGACATTGGCGACATCCACCACCTTCAGGATATGGGCCAAGGCCTGCGCCAGCTTTTCGCCGGCCATCTCGAATGCCGCCTGTGCATGCGTATCGCCTGAGCTTGCCAGGGCGGCGATTTCGAATGCTTCCTTGGTCAGGCCGGTGGATTCGAAATAGCTGAGTGCAACGCCGCTGGCAGACGAATAGCGTTCCATGCAGCCCTGATTGCCGCAACCGCATGAACGACCACCTGGTTCGACAATAATGTGCCCAACTTCCATGGCAACTCCATGCTCGCCGGGAAAGGGCCTGCCGCGATGGATCAGCCCACCGCCGACGCCGGTGCCAAGCCCGAGGTAAATCAAACCCGGAACGTCCAGCCCGGCCAGTGCATATTCACCGTAAGCGGCGGCCAGCGCATCGTTTTCGACGATGACCGGCACGCCGAGGCTTTTACGCAATGGTGTAACCAGATCGATATCGCGCAAACCGGGAAGATTGGGAGATTGTGAAATGCAGCCGGTAACCGGGTCAATGAAACCGGGGAACCCGATCCCGACGCCGGCGATCTCAGGATATTTCTGCATTGTGGCGGCCAGAGATTCGGCCAGTGCGGCGTGGATGGCCGGCAATGCCACTGCCGGCGGATTGTCGCGGCACAGACGCGAGAAATCGGCATGGATGCGCTGTTCGTCGATAATCTTCAGGCCATCGACGACGCCTATGCGCAGGTTTGTACCGCCGACATCGACGCCGATCAGCATGTTAGGTCGTGCTCTCGACAACACAGACGTGAAATTAATGTGAGCACGACCTAGTCGATCCCCAACTCAATATCAACGCCCTTCTCGATCGCATTCATGTGCCAGGTCAATTCCAAGGTCACGGCCTGCATGATTTTCTCGAAGCCGGCCTCGGATTGCGAAACGCTGAAGTGCGGCCAGGTATTCAGCAGGCATGGCACGCTGCTGGACAATTTGAGCGCGCCGCCCAGCACCTCGTCTTCCAGCATCAATTCCTTCATGGAGGCCAGGCGCAACGGCTGACCGAAACCGCCGGGAATGTCCGGGCCGATGCGAAAGCGTCCGGCCGGGCCGTCACAGCTGGGCATCGCCAGATTTATTTGGACCCGGAAAATGCCGCCGTGCACTTTCGCGAAACGGTACGCCACCTGCAGGCAGCTGTCCTTGAGTGCGATTTTCTTGGTCACCTGGCCATGACCCAATGCGCCGGAAAACCCGACTGCTGCCGTTTTCCCGCCTTTGGCCGCTTCATATATCAGCGGGTGGCTAGCGGCGCCGTCGCGTTCCGACCAGCTATCCCGGAACAGCGTCAGGCCGTTGCTGTCCGTCGCCAGATCGTCGGCAAAAATCTCGTGCTTGTACATGACCCGCTCATGCGGATTGGCGATGCCTTCACCGCTGTATCCATGCTCCGGGTTGGCGTGCACCTTGCGGTGGTAATGTTCGGTCTGGCGTGCCAGGGTATCGCCGAAATTGTGCGCAAGCTTGTAGGCATCCAGTTCGCAAATCGAGGCCGAGCCATCCAGCCTGACCACCGCCTGCAACTTACCGTTCTGCAGAAAAAGTTCGTCGTTACCGTCCAGGTCGAGATCGATCTGGCTGCGTTCCGGACGCGGCGCAATCTTGTCGAGCATCCCTTCCAGCCGCACGATGGCGTTGTAAATCGCCCGCCGCAAGTGCGGCAAATACAGGCCGCCGAACAAGCCATGCCAATAGGCATCGTTGGCCTGCGCTTCGTAAAGCTCGTGCAGCATCTCGGGCGTTTTTTGCTTCTCCGGCAAGGCGTGATAGCGCGCAGACAATGCCAGCATGCGCTTGTGCATCCAGTTGGACTCGGGAAAACGCATGAAGAAGTTGCGCCAGATCCCGCCGCGCACGAAGGGCTTGGTCGTTTCGTAACGGCCGTTGTGTTTTTCCTGCTCGACCAGATCGGCGTAGTGATGTGCAGCCGGGACGGGAAGCGTCCATTCGTTCATTTCGATGTAAGACGTCGTCGGCAGGTAGACCACGCCGCGCGTCCTGGCTCCGGCGTGATAATCGCAATAACGCATCGGCTGAATGATGTCTGAGTTGAGTACGCCTTCGATGAAATCCTTCAGCCAGCCACGCTCGTAGACCCAGGAGTAGGTTTCCGGCCAGATGCCGAATTTCTCGATGTCGTCGAAATAAACTGCGGCTGCCTGACCGCTCTCGTCCGCCAGGCTTTCCAGATATGCGACGACCTCATTTGCCGGCGAAAAGGGCAGCCGGTAGCGCAGTGCTTCGGAAATCGGGTAAAGATCGAGCTGGCGACCGTCTTCCTCGGTAGTGAAATAGCCGTTCAGGACGGACTGGTCCTTGCCGGCGCAAAGGAAGTGGTAATCGTCGACCGTTACGTATTCGATGCCTGCATCGCCCAGCGAAGGCACCACGGAGGATTCCCACACGCGTTCGGTCAGCCACGCGCCCTGAGGACGCTGGCCCAACTTCTTGTGCAGGTAATCGGAAAGTTTGTCGATCTGGCCGACCCGGTCAGCCGACGGGATCGCAGCCAACACGGGTTCGGTATATCCGGCGCCGAAGAGTTCCGCCTGCCCGCGCTTGACCATATCCTTGAGCAACTGCATGTCCTGCGGGTAATGCTGGAGCATATAGTCGAGCAACCAGCCGCTCAGGTGAATTGCAAAATGAAAATCCGGGTAGCGATGCAGCACCTGCAAAAAGGGGCCGTAGCACCGGAGATGTGCATCGTCGAGGACGTATGTGAAATTGCCGACAGGCTGGTGTGCATGGACTCCAAGCAACAATGCGACTGATTTAGCCATTTACCTGATCCTTTATTTATTATTCGTCTGTCTAAAGCAAATTTCTTACAGCAATATTTATTCCCGGTTATTCCTGCCCGCGTCGCATGGCCCCGCCCGCTTCCGGGTCACCGCCACCGACACTGATAATGTTCTCCAGGACCTTGGGCACAGGCAACTTGAGCAAGCGGTAAAGATTGGCCAGGTTGCGACGGTAGAGCCGGTCGAAACTGGCGACGCTATGAGCAGAGTTGTAATCGCCAAACCACCAGAACCAGTCCGAGCCCTCGCAGTCAGCCAATTGCCTTTCGGCAAGGGCTTTTTCTTCCTCGGTGAGCTGCTTCCCTCCCATGACACGGTCAAAGCTTTTCTTGGCCTCGCACAATAGGTCCCAACCGCGATTCTTGTCGGGTGAGCCGATCCAGGTACTGAATGTGCCGTACACCCAGCTCCCGGCACTGACGCAAGGCAACGGTTCCACCGGAATATTCGCGTTCCGGAAAACACCGGCTTTCGACGTGGATTTCTTGGCGGGAATTTGCATGCAGAAATCCGTAATTTCCTTGAAGGTGGTCAGCTCGATACCAGGATGGTCGGCAAGATCGGCGTAAAGCTGAGACAGGAAATAATAGGCATTGTAAGGATAGTATTCCCACGCGTTTTCCCCATCCAGGATCACGCTGACCACCGGCGATATCGAAGGGTCCGCTTGGCTGCGGATACGCTCCAGCTCCTTGACGAAATCCTTGACCGCTTCGTCGCCATGCCATTTGGAATACTCGAAACCGATCTTGTCGGACAGCAGATCATCGCGGAAGAAGCAGGTAATTTCATGGCTGCCGTCCGACAGCCGATAGGGCCGATACAGATACTGGCGGCGGTCGGGCAAGGGTGTTTCGCCGTAAGCGCGGTGCAGGCTGTTGCCGAGTACGCCTTCGCCGGTTGCGGCCCATTGAATACCTTTTTCCGCCAGCAGCATCAATGCATCCTGGGAAACGCCGCCCTCTGCCGGCCAGATGCCCTTGGGCTCCTGACCGAAGCGACGGGCATGACTTGCAAGCGCGGCATCAATGTGGGCCTTGGCGCGCGCCAAGCCGCCGGGATAACGCTCGTTCTCCGGTAGAACCACGTTTGGCATGGTATCGCGCGCGCTGTTGAAATCGAGCAACAAAGGCAGGATGGGATGGCAATCCGGCGTACTCGAAATCTCGATCTGGCCCTTTTCTGCCAACGCGCGGTAGCGCGGAATGATGCCGCTGATCAATTCGCCCATCAGCGCGAAGAGCTCCATCCGGTCTTCGGCAGTAAACAGGTTTCCCTTGGCCATCAATGCGACGACCAGCTCGTTCTCACGACGCACGCTCTCGCCGGTCCAGGCCAGGTGATACCACATCAGCAAATCCAGCATGTACTGGTCGGAAAGGTACTCGAAGGCATCCTCGCCGCGCGCTTCCAGCATTTTGAACATGTCATACAAATGCAGATAAGACGGAAACGGCGCGATCAGCTTGGTATGGTTGCTCTTGAAACAACTTTCGATGATCAGGCCGCGCTGCTCAGTGGTCAGCGGCACTCCTTCTTCGATCAGGAACAAGGCGAGCAAAGGATCGCGAATATTGTTTTCAGCGAATTGACGGGTGTAATCCTCCAACTGGTCCAGCAGCACAGGCACAAAATTGAAGCTGGCCTTGGCTTTCGGGTTCTGTTCCAGGTGGTACGCCATGTCGGTGTAATCCTTGATGGCGTGCAAGTATGTCCATGGCAGGATGAATTCGCCGGTCAGGTAATCCCGATAATCCGGCTGATGCATATGCCAATAGAGGTTCAGGTACAGTTTGCGGTTTTGCGGCATAGTTTCACACTGAATTCACATTGAACGGCTAAGGGGGTGCCTCATGGAGGCAACCCGGGGATGAAGGAACGAGAAAAACTATCTTGCCTGATGCAGGCTGTGACCGAGCATGTCGGGCGTCACGAGTACGACGCCCCTCTCTGATACATGAAAACGTTTACGGTCTTCGTCATGATTGACACCAATTTGCATACCCTCGGGGATACGCGCGCCTTTATCGATGACAACCTTTCTAAGTACAACGTTCCGACCGATTTCGACATTAGGCAGAATCACCGAATCCTCGATATCGGAATAGCTGTGCACGTGCACGTTGGAGAACAGCACCGAGCGGCGCACGCATGCCCCGCTGATGATGCAGCCACCCGACACCAAGGTATCCACCGCCTTGCCGCGCCGCTCGTCATTGTCGAACACGAACTTTGCCGGCGGCAGCTGCGCCTGATACGTCCAGATCGGCCAGGATTCATCGTACATGTTGAGTTCCGGCGTCACCTTGATCAGCTCCATGTTCGCTTCCCAATAAGCATCCACGGTACCGACATCGCGCCAGTAGTGTTTGCCTTCGCTGCTGTTGACGCAACTGTCTGCGAAGCGATGCGCATAAACGCGGTATTTGCTGATCATGTGGGGAATGATGTCATGACCGAAATCGTGCGAGGAGTCGGGATCGTCCGCATCGCGGATCAATTGTTCGTACAGGAATGCCGCATTGAAGACGTATATGCCCATGCTGGCCAGGGACTGCGTCGGGTCGCCTGGAATGGTATCCGGCGTCGGGGACTTCTCAATGAAGCGAATCACGCGATCCTCCTCATCCACACCCATCACACCAAATGCAAACGCCTCCTCAACCGGGACGTTGAGGCAGGCCACAGTCATATCGGCCTTGTTGCGCACGTGCGCAGCCAGCATCTGGCCGTAGTCCATCTTGTAGATATGATCGCCGGCCAGAATAAGCACATATTCCGAACCCATGTTGCGCAGAATATCGAGATTCTGAAACACCGCGTCCGCGGTACCCTTGTACCACTCTTCCTCCACGCGTTGCTGCGCCGGCAGCAATTCGACGAATTCATTGAACTCACCGCGCAGGAAACCCCATCCGCGCTGAATATGTTGAATCAGGCTGTGCGCCTTGTATTGGGTGACGACGCCGATGCGTCGGATACCGGAATTAATGCAGTTGGAAAGCGGAAAATCGATGATGCGAAACTTGCCACCAAAAGGCACCGCAGGCTTTGCGCGCCAGTTGGTCAAATCCTTCAAACGAGAGCCCTTCCCGCCGGCAAGGATAAGCGCTACGGTGTTCTTTGTAAGCGCGCTAACAAAACGGGAAGATGATAAATCCTGCTGCATTTTTGCCTCTCCTGATTTATAGTTGGGCATGGTAGCGTCTATAGATGTGGCTTGGCGCCTGTGTCTGAGCCGGTTGGATTCCATTATAGACACGGTTTTCACCTCCGATCCAGCATAATTCTTTCACAACGCGAAGTGAACCTCATGGCACAAAAGCACGATCCACAATTGGCTTTGATTCTGGAAGCGCGCCATCATAATCCTTTTGCCTGGCTGGGCTTGCATGTCGACGGCGAACAGCCCCTCTTTCGTACCTTTCTGCCGCATGCCAGTCGCGTCTGGCTGCAGATCAACGACGGCTGGGAAGAGCTCAAGCGCACAAATGCAAACGGTCTGTTCGTCTGGAGCGGGAAGGAACAACCTCGCGTTCCCTGCCTGTTGCGCATCGAGCAGGATGGCCACACGTTTGAGCGCCACGATCCTTATTCATTAACCAGCCTGATTTCATCCCACGACCTGCACCTTTTCGGCGAAGGCCGCCTGCTCCAGGCCTACCAAATGCTGGGTGCGCATCTCACCGAAAACCAGGGCGTCCCCGGCGTCCAGTTCGCTGTCTGGGCCCCGAACGCTGAACGCGTCAGCGTCATCGGTGATTTCAATCGCTGGGATGGCCGCGTGCATCCCATGCGCGCCCATGGCTCCAGCGGCGTATGGGACATTTTTATTCCAGGATTGACCGCAGGCGACTTCTACAAGTTCGAAATCCGTAATCGCCATAGCGGTCATCTGCTTGTCAAAACCGACCCTTATGGCGCTTCTTTCGAGATGCGCCCCGGCACTGCGGCACGCGTCACGGATCGAGTTTCCTACACCTGGGATGATAGTCGCTGGCTGGAAAAAAGGGCGTCCGCGAATTGGCTGCGCGACCCGATGAACGTCTACGAGGTACACCTCGGCTCGTGGAAGCGCGGGCCCGGGAACCGCTATCTCAACTATCGCGAACTGGCCGACCAGTTGGTGCCCTATGTCAAGGAGCTGGGCTTTACGCACATCGAGCTGATGCCGATCAGCGAGCATCCGCTGGACGAATCCTGGGGCTACCAGACCACCGGCTATTTCGGTGTGACCAGCCGCTTCGGCACCCCGGACGATTTTCGCGCCTTCGTCGATGCCTTTCACGAAGCCGATATCGGCGTGCTGCTCGACTGGGTACCGGGGCACTTTCCCAAGGACAGCTGGGCCTTGGCGCGCTTCGACGGCACGGCATTGTATGAGCATGAAGACCCGCGCCTGGGCGAGCATCAGGACTGGGGCACGCTGATCTTCAACTACGGCCGCAACGAAGTACGCAACTTCCTGTTGGCCAACGCGCACTACTGGCTTAACGAATTCCACATCGACGGGCTGCGCGTCGACGCCGTCGCCTCCATGCTTTACCTTGACTACTCGCGCAAGCACGGCGAATGGCTGCCCAACAAATTCGGCGGGCGCGAGAACCTGGAAGCCATCGACTTCCTCAAGGAACTGAACGTCATGGTGCATGACGAGTTCCCGGGCGCGCTGACCATCGCCGAGGAATCCACTGCCTGGCCGATGATTTCCCGCCCCGTGTATCTCGGCGGAATCGGGTTTTCGATGAAGTGGAACATGGGCTGGATGAACGACACCCTCGCCTACTTCGCTCAGGACCCGGTGCATCGCCGCTACCACCACAATCAGCTCACCTTCGGCCAGCTCTATGCCTACACCGAAAACTTCGTGCTGCCGTTCTCGCACGACGAAGTGGTGCACGGAAAAGGCTCGTTGCTGGACAAGATGCCGGGCGATACGTGGCAGATGTTCGCCAACCTCCGCCTGCTGCTCACTTACCAGATGAGCTATCCGGGGAAAAAGTTGAACTTCATGGGCAACGAAATCGCCCAGGGGCTGGAGTGGCGCGCCACGTCAAGCCTGGAGTGGCAATTGCTGGATATCGGCTGGCATCGGGGCGTACAAAAACTGACGGGCGACCTCGGCAAACTGTATGTCGGCACCCCCGCCCTGCACGAGCTGGATTTTTCCCATGAGGGCTTTGCCTGGATCGATTGCCACGACGCCGATCAATCGGTCGTCAGCTATCTGCGCCGCTCGGCCAACGGCGAATACGCGGTCGTGCTGCTGAATTTCACCCCGGTTCCGCGCCGGGGATACCGCATCGGCGTGCCGGAACCCGGGTATTATCGCGAGTTGTTGAATAGCGACGCGGCCTGTTACGGCGGCGGCAATATGGGTAACGGCGCCGGCGTAGCCTCCGAAGCATTGAGCTGGATGGGCTATCCGCACTCTATAGTAGTTACCCTGCCGCCACTCGCGGGTATAATTCTGAAACGCGAAATTTAAGATCAAGTAAAAACATAATCTGAAACCATGTCCCGATTGACCGAATCCGCCACTTGGCAACAACTGGTCGCGCATCAGCGCGCCGTTGCACCCCTACACATGCGCGACATGTTCGCCGCAGATCCAGCACGATTCGACAAGTTTTCATTAAAGTACAACGACATCCTGCTGGATTTCTCAAAAAATCGCATTACCGATGAAACGCTTCCATTGCTGTTCCGACTTGCACGCGAATGCAACGTCGAAGAATGGCGCGACCGGATGTTCAGCGGTGAAAAGATCAACATCACTGAAAACCGCGCTGTGCTGCACACTGCGCTGCGTAACCGTTGCGATCGTCCGGTCCTGGTCGACGGCAAGGATGTCATGCCGGAAGTCAACCGCGTGCTGGAACAGATGCGTGATTTCACCGAACGGGTCCGCCATGGCGTCTGGCGCGGCTATACTGGCAAACCCATCACCGACGTCGTCAACATCGGCATCGGCGGCTCGGACCTCGGCCCTTTCATGGTGTGCTCCGCGCTCAAGTCATATAGTCGTTCCGACCTGCGCGCGCATTTCGTCTCGAATATCGATGGCGCGCACTTGGGCATGACGTTGCAGAAATGCAATCCTGAAACAACGCTTTTCGTGGTTGCCTCCAAGACCTTTACTACGCAGGAAACGCTGACCAATGCGCACTCCGCGCGCGCCTGGTTCCTGGAAGCCGCGAAGGCTGATGCGCATATTGCTCGGCATTTCGTTGCGATTTCGACCAACTCCCTGGAGGTGGCGAAATTCGGCATCGATCCGGCAAACATGTTCGAATTCTGGGATTGGGTCGGCGGACGTTATTCACTATGGTCAGCCATTGGCCTGTCGATTGCGCTACATGTAGGCATGGACAATTTCGAAGCGTTGATGCAAGGCGCGTTCGAAATGGACGAGCATTTCCGTACCGCACCGCTGGAAAAGAACCTACCCGTCGTTCTGGGGCTGATCGGCATCTGGTACAACAACTTCTTTGGCGCGCAAACGCAGGCGCTGCTGCCTTATGACCAGTCGATGGCCCGCTTCCCTGCGTACTTCCAGCAGGGAGACATGGAGAGCAACGGTAAATTCGTCGATCGCGAAGGACACCGCGTCGATTACGATACCGGCCCCATCATCTGGGGAGAGCCCGGCACCAACGGACAACATGCCTTCTACCAGCTGATCCACCAAGGCACGCGGCTGGTACCGTGCGACTTCATCATGCCGATGAAAACGCACTATCCGATGGGCGACCATCACAAGATCCTGTTCTCGAATTTCTTCGCTCAGACCAAGGCGCTCATGCTGGGCAAGACTAAAGACGAAGCACGTGCGGAACTGGAAAGCGCCGGATATCACGGCGAGATCCTGGAAAAACTGCTTCCGCACAAGATATTCGAGGGCAACCATCCGACGAACTCGATACTGTTCCGCAAGCTCGACCCCAAAACCTTGGGCGCGCTGATTGCATTGTACGAGCACAAGATTTTCGTACAGGGCATCATCTGGAATATCAATTCGTTCGATCAGTGGGGCGTCGAGCTCGGCAAGCAACTGGCAAACAGCATCCTGCCGGAACTCGCCGATGCAAAACCGGTAAACGGCCACGATGCTTCAACCAACGGCCTGATCAATTACTACAAGATATCCTGCTTCTGAACCAGGAAGACTTGATCCGCCATGTGCGGATTCTTTGTTCCAGTTATCACCACTGGACCGGGCGCGACCTGCTCGATTCAGTGGCGGATAATGTGGACATCATCAAACGACTGGATGAAGCACCCTTCGCCCTGGTCTCGCACGGTACCGAGCCCGACCCGATTTTCAATTACGCGAACCGGACAGCCTTGCGGCTTTTTGAAATGAATTGGGCTGATTTTACGTCCATGCCCTCGCGTCTTTCCGCAGAACCGTTGGTCCAGGAAGAACGCGACCGGCTATTGGCACGCGTGAATAGTCATGGTTACATCGATGATTACACCGGGATCCGGATTTCCAGCACTGGAAAACGTTTCATGATCCGCAATGCAACCGTGTGGAACCTGCTGGATGAGTCAGGGCAAGCCTATGGCCAGGCCGCCCTGCTGCACGACTGGCAAGAAGTCTAATTACTTTCTGCAATCGCCGGATCGGCGGCAGCATCCATGTAGACCTCCACGCCGGTAATGGGACGAATCGCCGCCACGGGCACCTCGCTCCCGCTTTGCCAAAGCATTACCGCCTCACGCTTGCCTGCACCGGTCACCAGAAAAATCACCTGACGCGCATCTGACAGGCGGGATGCGGAAAGCGAAACCCGATCGGCGGGAGGCTTGGGCGCATTCCTGACAGGAATCGCCACAGCAAAATCCGCAGAGTCCCAATCCTGGCCGGGAAACAGGCTGGCAGTGTGCGCATCCTCGCCCATTCCCAATAGCACAAGATCGAACTCGCCGACGCCATCCAGCAACTTCCTGTAGGCCTCGGCCGCCTGGTCCGGGCCAAGCTCGGCAGGCATGGCATGAATATGCTCACGCGGAATCGACACATGTTGAAGCAGGCTTTCTTCCGCCATACGGCTGTTGCGGTCCGCATGTTCCGGCGGCAGGCAACGCTCATCGCCAAAATATACATGCCACTTCGACCAGTCGGTCGAGGCATCGCGCAGTAACTGGTAAATACCGTGCGGCGTCGACCCACCCGCAAGCACGATCACGAAGCGACCGCGTTCGGCGATGGCCGCATTGGCGCTATTCACCACGGCATTACACGCCGCACGCCTTAGTTCAGAGTTGTCTGCGAAAACATGCCAATGGATTTGCTGCGCCTGCATGGGAAAAGCCTTATTTCGAAATGGCCGTCACTGGCCATGGAGAATTAACAGTATCGCACCAATCGCGCAGGCATTCGTTGAAGAAACCTGCGCCACCGGCATCGTAATTGAACCTAGTGCAACTTGAACGCCGAACCGCTGAGTGTGTTCGCCATCGCTGCACCAAAACGTTTGGCAAAACGATCAGCCAAGCCTTCGCGCGTTGTAAAGTCGACAATATTCTCTTCCTTGATCACTTCGCGCGCGACGTAATCCGAGCCACCAAAACCATCTGCCAGCCCCAACTCAATGCTTTTTGCGCCACTCCAGAACAAACCGCTGAACATGTCAGGCGTTTCCTTGAGACGCTTGCCGCGCCCCTCGCGCACCACCTGGATGAATTGCTGATGGATTTCATCCAGCATACCCTTGGCGAAGGCAACATGCGCCGGATTAACCGGCGAGAATGGATCGAGCAAGGCCTTGTTTTCACCCGCGGTGAGTACACGACGTTCGACACCGAGCTTGTCCATCGTGCCGGTGAAACCGAAGCCGTCCATGATGACGCCGATGGAACCGACGATGCTTGCCTTATCGACGTAGATCCTGTCTGCGGCAACGGCAATGTAATAACCACCGGAAGCGCAAACGTCCTCGACCACGGCATAAATCGGGATATTGGGATGCAGCCTGCGCTGACGCTTGATCTCGTCGTTGATGATGCCGGCCTGAACCGGACTGCCGCCCGGACTATTGATACGCAGAATGATGCCCTTGGTATTCTTGTCCTCGAAGGCTGTTTGCAGGCTGGCAATAGTATCGTCCGCAGTGACCGGGCCTTCCGGGCCGATTTCGCCGTAGATGTCGATTAACGCGGAATGGCGGCCGATGGCATTGCTCGGTCCAATCCAGTCAAGTGCAATGAAAAGCAGTGCGAACAGATAGACGAAAGTCAAGGTCTTGAAGAAGATGCCCCAATGGCGGCTGCGCCGCTGTTCCTGCATTGCGGAAAAGGCTAACTTTTCGATGGTTTGGCGTTCCCAGTTTTGTTCACTCATGTCAGCTTTCCAGAATCAGATAAATATTACCGTCTTGCTCCGCCACCTGCAGTGGCTGAAGCGATCGCCCTTTGCACGGACCCATGACGCAGCGGCCCGTCATCGGTTCGTAATGCGCACCGTGCGTAGCGCAAATCACGTAATGGCCGGTCAGATCGAAAAAATCGCCTTCCTCCCAGTCGAGTTCCACCGGAACGTGCGCGCACTGATTGACGAACGCATAGGGCTTGCCGCCATAACGCACGACAAATCCGGACACTCGCTCGCCAAGTTCGGGAAGATCGAACCGTATGCCGCGAGTTTTTTCCTGCAGCGCCTCGCTGGCGCAGATCAAGCGTTGATTATCAGCCATTGATGCAGTTTAGTAAAACGATCGAAATGCGCCAATGGCGTATGCTCAAGCAAGCTTTCCAGCGGCTGCGCGCCGTAGGAGACGGCCAGACTGCTGACACCCGCATTTCGCGCCATCTGAAGATCATAGGAAGTATCGCCGATCATCAAGGTGCGTTCCGGTGTCGTGCCAAGCTCATCCATGATTTCATGCAACATCTGCGGGTGCGGCTTGGAAAAACACTCATCGGCACAGCGGCTGGCAAGAAAGTGCGGATGCAGTTCGGTCGTAGCCATCGCACGATCCAGTCCACGCCGCGTCTTGCCGGTCGCGACCGAAAGCATGAAACCTTCGTTTGTCAGTTCCTCTATTGCCTCGGCAACTCCTTCGAACATGGGAATGGCATGGTCGCGCACCAGGAAGTGATAACGATAGCGCTCCGCGACAAAGCGCACCTGCTCTTCTGCAAGGCCTTCGAACAACGTAGCGATGGCTGCATGGAGTTCCAGTCCGATAATACCGCGTGCGGCAGTTTCAGTCGGCAGCGGTAGCCCGGCATCTTCAGCAGCGCCCAGGATGGATTCGACAATGGCGTGGGTGGAGTCGACCAGGGTGCCATCCCAGTCGAACACAATCAGATCAAATTGCTTCGGCATGCTTAACGGTTTTATCCAGATGTTTCAGAAAGTTTGCGAGGTCTTTCGGCAGGGGCGCGCTCAGCTTCAATGACTCGCCACTAATCGGATGACGGATCACAGTCTCCGCCGAATGCAGGAACATGCGCTTCAATCCGCGCTTGGCAAGCTCCTTATTAAAGGCATAGTCGCCATACTTGTCATCCCCTGCGATGGGAAAGCCCAGATGCTGCAACTGTACCCGCAACTGGTGCGTGCGGCCGGTAATCAACTCCGCTTCCAGCAAGGTGAATTCACCGAAGCTCTCGCGCAGATGAAAAATGGTTTCGGACGGCTGGCCGTCCTCATCCACACTGACGCGCCGCTCGCCGCTTTCCAGCGTGTACTTCTTCAACGGCAGCTTTACCTTGCGCTTCTTGTCCTTCCAAACTCCGCAGACCAGCATCAGGTACCGCTTTTCGATGGCGTTGTTGCGTATGGCCTCGTGCAGCGCAACCAGCGCACTGCGCTTTTTTGCGAGCAGCAGGACGCCGGAAGTCTCGCGGTCCAGGCGGTGTACCAGCTCAAGAAATTTCGCTTGCGGACGCTCCAGACGGAACTGCTCGATAACGCCGCGGCTGATTCCGCTGCCGCCGTGCACGGCCACGCCGGCCGGCTTGTCGATGACCAATAATGCATCATCTTCAAAAATCACATGACCTTCGAATTTCGAGGTGGCCGGCGCTGCCGGCTTGGGGGCCGCTGCCGCCGTCCGCACCGGTGGAATACGCACCAGATCGCCGATGGCAAGGCGACAGGTCGCGTCGACGCGCTTGCTGTTAACGCGCACCTCCCCGCTCCGCAAAATACGGTAGAGATGACTCTTGGGAACCCCTTTCAGATGCCGGGCAAGAAAGTTGTCGATACGCTGGCCTTCGCCTCCTTCATCGACCGTGACTATGCTCACGGCTGCTTTGCTTAAATCGTTCATCTCACCTATACTATGGGCTTGCTTTAAAAAGCAAAAAGGATTTCTGGTTAATGCCGCTCACCATCTGCCTCGCATGAGGCAACAAGAAGCGGTTTTGGAAGTTCTGAAGACATCCACCTTCTCCCTGTGCGGGATACGTTCGCACCAGCGACGAGCGGGAGGCTGAAATCAGATAAATAGCGCTCAAAGCTGCCGCGCACTGGATAGGCTCAAGTGCCGCGCGGCGGGAAACCGAATCTGACAGAATTGTAATCGAAAAGACTGATTTACCGGATATAAAACCGCACCCAATACTCAAGTTTTACGTTAACTTATCAATTTAACGAACTGATTTACAGTAGAATTCAATAGGAAATAATCTCTGATATTCAGGGAAGAATTTCTGGCGTTGAATTTACGTGTGCCGCGGTTGTTCGGATTTTCGCCTGCTGTCACCTTCCCTTTCCCACCTGCCGCCTAACCGCGGCTTGCCCTGCACGCCCGCTGAAGAGCGCGGGAGAAGAACTAAATGAAACGCATGTTATTTAATGCGACGCAGGAAGAAGAACTACGCGTCGCCATCGTCGACGGGCAGAAACTGATCGATCTCGACATCGAGCACGCCGGCAAAGAACAACGCAAGAGCAACATCTACAAGGGTGTCATCACCCGCATCGAGCCTTCCCTCGAAGCCTGCTTCGTCAATTACGGTACCGACCGCCACGGCTTTCTGCCTTTCAAGGAAGTTGCCCGCAGCTATTTTCAAGACGGCGCCGAGAATCGCGCCAGCATCAAGGAAGCTTTACGCGAAGGCCAGGAACTGATCGTCCAGGTTGACAAGGACGAGCGCGGCAATAAAGGTGCGGCCCTCACCACTTTCATCAGCCTGGCCGGACGCTATCTGGTACTGATGCCGAACAACCCGCGCGGCGGCGGTGTTTCACGCCGCATCGAAGGCGAAGACCGCAACGAACTGCGCGATCTGATTTCCCAGCTTGAAGTCCCGTCCGGCATGAGCGTCATTGCCCGTACCGCCGGCATCGGCCGTAACCTCGAAGAACTGCAGTGGGACCTCAACTACCTGCTGCAACTGTGGACCGCGGTCGAAAGCGCCTCCACCATCCAGAAGGGCGCCTTCCTGATTTACCAGGAAGGCAGCCTGGTAATCCGCGCAATCCGCGACTACTTCCAGCCGGACATCGGCGAAATCCTGATCGACACGCCGGAAATCCACGAGCAGGCGCTACAGTTCATGAACCACGTGATGCCGGCCAACGTGTCGCGCGTCAAGCTGTATCGCGACGAGATTCCTCTGTTCTCCCGCTTCCAGATCGAACACCAGATCGAAACCGCGTTTTCGCGTGAAGTGCGCCTGCCTTCCGGCGGCGCCATCGTGATCGACCACACCGAAGCGCTGGTCTCCATCGACGTCAACTCCGGCCGTTCCACCCGAGGCAGCGACATCGAAGAAACCGCATTCAAAACCAACCTGGAAGCTGCCGAGGAAGCCGCACGCCAACTGCGTCTGCGGGACTTGGGCGGTCTGGTCGTGATCGACTTCATCGACATGGAAAGCCAGCGCAACCAGCGCGAAGTCGAAAACCGCCTGCGCGATGCGCTGCATTACGACCGCGCCCGCGTCCAGACCGGCAAGATCTCGCGTTTCGGCTTGCTCGAACTGTCACGCCAGCGCCTGCGTCCGTCGCTGGGTGAAACCAACCATATCCCCTGCCCGCGCTGCCACGGCACCGGCCACATTCGCGGTATCGAATCCACCGCACTACATATCCTGCGCATCACGCAGGAAGAAGCGATGAAGGAAAACAGCGCCGTGATCCAGGTGCAGTTGCCGGTTGAAGCAGCAACCTTCCTGCTTAACGAAAAGCGCTCGGAAATCCACTCCATTGAACAGCGCATGGGCGTCAAGGTCGTACTGATCCCCAACATTCACCTCGAAACACCGAACTACAAGATCGTGCGTCTGCGCCATGACGACGTCAGCGACGACAACATCAAGGCAAGCTACGAACTGGTTGAACTGATTTCCGAAATCGAGGAAACCGGCGCCGTAGCCCAAAAGCCCGAACATGTTCGCCAAGAAGCCGCGGTCAAGGGCATCACCCCTTCTGCACCGGCACCGATACATCGCGAGCCAGAAGTTACAGCTCCCAAGACATCGCTCTTCGGTCGTTTCCGCACTTGGCTGAGCGGCATCAGCGCGAAGCAGGAAGAAGAAACTGTAACGCCAGAACCGCGCAAGCGTGACGGCGCACGTCGCAACGAGCGTAGCCGCAATGACCGTAATCGCCCGGAGCGCGGCGAACGTGGTGATCGCGGAGGCCGTAACGAACGCACCCGCGGCGAGCCGCGTCAGGCAGAGGGTCGCCCGGAGCGTACTGAACGTCCGCCCCGTCCACAGCAGGAAGCAAAACCGGCAACCGCACCCAAGCCCGAGAGGATCGAGCGCGAGCGCAACCAGCAAGCGCCGGTCGCTGAACCCGTCGAGGGTGGCGAACAGCCGCAACGCAGTAGCCGCCGCCGCGGTCGCGGTGGTCGCGACCGCCAGCGTGATGGCGAGGCTGGCAAGCCGCGTGAGGAACGTGACCGTAAGCCATTAGCGGCAGTTGCGGAAGTACCTGCGCTGGAAGAACCGATCAGTGAAGCGCCTATCCTGGTCGTTGACACTCCGGCAATCCAAACCGAAATGGAACTGGCTCCGCCGCCTGCCAAGATCAAGGCAGAACGTGTAATCGAGAAAAAGGCCGAGGTTGTTGCTGAAGCACCCATAGCCGAACCAGTCGGTGAAGCGTCGGAAAGCTCCACAGAAGCCGCACCTGCAAAGCCGGAAAGAAAGCCACGCGCACCGCGCCGCCGCAAGTCTGAGGAAGCCGCCGCAACCGAAGAGGCTGCTGCGGTTGCGGCCAATGCTCCCGCCAAGGAAGCACCGGTTGCCGAAGTGCCCGCTGCCGTTGCAGACGCCCCGGTTGTGGAAGCCCCCGTGGCGGCCGCTCCCAAGGCAAAGCCTGCTCCCGCTCCGGCGCCTATCGTAATTGCCGACATCGCAAGCAGCGGTCTGGAAATGGTCGAAACCAAGGCCGCTGCGACCCCTGCCGTTGCCGAAGATGCTCCAGCGCCGAAACGCAAGGCCGGCCCTGCGCCATGGCAAAAGAAAGCCGCCGAAGAGAAGGCTGCCGAAGAGCCTCTGGTGATGGTGGAAACACAGAAATAAACCGGGATTTTTCCGGCCTTCTAAGCCCCGCCTTGCGCGGGGCTTTTTATTGCCAGAATAGATTAGCCGAATTGTCGCCTAAGCCCCTCAACAGTAGCGCAGGAGGCATTCGCAATGAAACATTTAGACAACATCCGGCGGCTCCGCGCCGTAGAATTGCGCGCGCAGATTTTTCAGTTCATCGCGAAGTTTCGCAGCCTTTTCGAACTCGAGATTCTTGGCGGCATCCTGCATTTCCTTCTCCAGGCGCTTCAGTTCCTTGAGCAGTTGCTTCTCGCTCATGACTTCATAATGGGCGAAAGCTTGCGCGGCTTGCAGTTCCTTCTTGCCCGCATCTGCGTCGTAAACACCATCGATGATATCCTTGATGCGCTTGGTCACCCCCCTGGGAGTAATGCCATGTTCCTCATTGAACGCACGTTGTTTTGCGCGGCGCCGGTCGGTTTCGTCCATGGCCAGCTTCATCGAGCGGGTAATGCGATTGGCGTAGAAAATGACCTTGCCGTTGAGATTCCGTGCAGCACGGCCGGCAGTCTGGATCAATGAACGTTCGGAGCGGAGGAAACCCTCCTTGTCGGCATCCAGCACGGCAACCAGCGACACTTCCGGAATATCCAGCCCTTCGCGTAACAGATTGATGCCGACCAGCACATCGAATTCACCCAGGCGCAGGTCGCGGATGATTTCCACCCGCTCCACCGTATCAATGTCCGAGTGCAGGTAGCGCACCTTGATACCGTGCTCGGCGAGGTAGTCTGTCAGGTCTTCCGCCATGCGCTTGGTCAGTGTGGTGACCAGCACGCGTTCACCGACGGTGACGCGCAGTTTGATTTCAGAAAGTAGATCGTCGACCTGCGTATCTGCCGGCTTGACGATGATTTCCGGATCGATCAGGCCGGTCGGACGGGCCACCTGTTCGACCACCTGCTCCTGGTGCGCAGCCTCGTAATCCGCCGGTGTCGCGGAAACGAACACGCACTGGCGCATCACCTTCTCGAACTCCTCGAAACGGAGCGGCCGGTTATCCAGCGCAGATGGCAGGCGGAAGCCGTAATCCACCAGATTTTCCTTACGCGCCCGGTCACCCTTGTACATGCCGCCGATCTGCGGCACGGTAACGTGCGATTCGTCGATAATCATTAAAGCGTTTTTCGGCAAATAATCGATCAGCGTCGGCGGCGGCTCGCCCACTCCGCGCCCAGTAAGGTGTCGGCTGTAGTTCTCGATGCCTTTGCAGAAGCCGATCTCGTTGAGCATCTCCAGATCGTAGCGGGTGCGCTGCTCAATTCGCTGCGCCTCGACCAGTTTGTTGTTCTTGATGAAAAAATCCACACGCTCGCGCAACTCCAGCTTGATGGTTTCCATCGCGCGCAGGGTCGCCTCGCGCGCCGTGACGTAATGACTGGAGGGGAATATGCGGAAATTGTGGATCTTGTTATAGATCTGCCCGGTGAGCGGGTCGAACAGCGTAATGGACTCGATTTCGTCATCGAACAGGCTGATGCGCACGGCCGTCTCGCTGTTTTCCGACGGAAAAACATCCAGTATGTCGCCGCGCACGCGGAACGTGCCACGCGAGAAATCGAATTCGTTGCGGTCGTATTGCATGCGTGTCAGGTGCATGATCACGTCACGCTGGCTGATCTTCATCCCCTGATGGATATGTAGCACCATGCCGTGATATTCGCCGGGGTCGCCGATGCCGTAGATCGCCGACACGGTTGCGACGATCACACTGTCCTCGCGTTCCAACAGCGCCTTGGTTGCCGAGAGTCGCATCTGTTCGATGTGCTCGTTGATGCTGGAGTCTTTTTCGATGAACAGGTCGCGCGAAGGAACGTAGGCTTCCGGCTGGTAATAGTCGTAATACGAAACGAAATACTCCACCGAATTATTGGGGAAGAATTCGCGAAACTCGGAATAAAGCTGCGCGGCCAGCGTCTTGTTCGGCGCCATCACGATGGCCGGCCGGCCGATGCGCGCAATGACATTGGCCATGGTGTAGGTCTTGCCGGAACCGGTCACACCCAGCAGCGTCTGGAAGCGCATGCCCTGGCGTATGCCTTCCGTCAGGCGTTCGATGGCTGCAGGCTGGTCCCCCGCTGGCGGAAACGGTTGATGCAGTTGGTAACTGCTGCCAGGAAACGTGATGAAGTTTGGTTCTGGAGTGCTATTTGTTAATTTCGACATTTCCATCCCGGAACTAATAATTCTCGATACAGGTCATTTCTCATGCTGGCTCGGGCTTTGCAATTACGCGCCTTAATTGACCATCTTAGGAAAGACCAACATGTACCGGATACTTGCGTTTTTCATGGCCATACTTTTATCGCCCGCCGCAAATGCTTTCGACCAGCAATCCTTGATGCGAGTTTTCTTTTCGATTGTCCTGGTGCGCGGATACAACAGCGACGGAGGCCTGGCTTACGGTTCTGGTGTCGTCGTCGGCGACAACAAGGTCGTCACCAACTGCCACGTGCTGCGCAAGACCAATCAAGCCTGGGTTTCGCAAGGCGAAGAAGCCTACGCGATTGTATCAGTGCAGGTGGATGCGATGCATGATTTGTGTCTCCTGAATACCGACCGCCTGCCGATGCAGGCGGTTCCGCTGGGCAGTACCGCCGAGCTCGGCAAGGGCGACGAAGTCATTGCCATCGGCCACTCAAACGGCGTCCCGGCTCCACTTACTTCGCGCGGCCAGATCAAATCGCTTTACCCTTATCAGGGCGGCAACGTGGTGCGCACCAATGCACGCTTCAGCCTCGGCGCCAGCGGCAGCGCCTTGTTCGACGGGCGGGGCCGACTGATAGGCATTAATACTTTCAAGACACCCGGCCGTGCTGCTTATTTCTATGCAGTGCCTGTCGAATGGCTGAGCGAAGTTGAAAAGAAACCCGTACAGACCAAGCTTCCCGTGTACGGCCAGGCCTTCTGGGAATTACCGGATGAGGAAAAACCCTTCTTCATGCAGGTCGCTTTGCCGCAACTGAACGACGACTGGGCACGGCTGCAGGAAATCAGCCGCCATTGGATCGAGGTTGAGCCGCAAAACGCCGAAGCCTGGTATGAGCTTGGCACCGCGCTTGAAGGGTTGATGCTGCCGAAAGAAGCCGAAAAAACCTATCGTCATGCAGTCGAACTCAACCCGCGCCACAGCGAAGCGCTCTACCGTCTGGGCGTTTTTGCTTCCCGGCGCGGCGATCACCTGGAAATGCAAAGCGTAAGCATCAAGCTGGCGAAGATCGATAGCGAAATGGCGGAAGAATTCAATAAAGCCATGGGGTGCACTGCAACCTGCTGAGAAATGGGAAAGAGGCACTAAATATCAAGGCCTCTTTTCTTTATCGAGCGCCCAATTACCGGTAGAATTGCGCAAAATTTTGCCGTTAATTCAAGGATTACGATTTTGGAACTCTCCCGCCGCGTTCAAGCCATCAAGGAATCGCCCACCCTAGCCGTCACCGCGCGTGCAGCCAGATTGAAAGCGGAAGGCCGCGACATCATCGGCCTCGGTGCCGGCGAACCGGATTTCGATACGCCGCAACACATCAAGGACGCGGCCAAGCAGGCCATTGATAACGGATTCACCAAGTACACCCCTGTGGGCGGCATTCCCGGCCTGAAGAAGGCCATCGTCGACAAGTTCAAGCGTGAAAACGGCTTCGAATACTCCGTGAATGAAGTCATCGTCGGCGTCGGCGGCAAGCAGTGCATTTTCAACCTGGCGCTGGCCGTACTGGATGCAGGCGACGAAGTCGTCATCCCAGCCCCTTACTGGGTTTCGTATGCCGACATCGCCATCGTTGCCGAAGCCAAGCCGATCATTATCGAATGCGGCATCGAGCAGGATTTCAAGCTGACCCCCGCCCAACTCGAAGCGGCCCTCACGCCCCAGACGAAACTGTTCTTCATCAACTCGCCGTCCAACCCCACCGGTTCGGTTTACACCCTTGAAGAACTCAAAGCATTGGCCAATGTGCTCAAGAAACACCCGCGCGTGTTGATCGCGACGGACGACATGTATGAGCACGTCAACCTCACCGGCAAGCCCTTCGTGAACATCCTCAACGCCGCGCCGGAGTTGAAGGATCGCACCATCGTGCTGAATGGCGTTTCCAAGGCTTATTCCATGACCGGCTGGCGCATCGGCTATGCTGGCGGCCCGGCCAAGATCATCAAAGCGATGGAAATCCTGCAATCGCAATCCACCTCCAACCCGACCTCAATTTCACAGGTTGCCGCGCAAGCCGCACTGGAAGGCGATCAGGGCTGCATCGAACCGATGCTGAAGGCATTCCGTGAACGTCACGAGTTCGTCGTCAATCGCTTTAATGAAATCTCCGGCTTGAAGTGCCTCAAGGCCGGCGGCGCGTTCTACGCCTTCCCGGATGCGCGTGCAGCCATCGCCAAGCTGCATGCCTCAGGCAAGATCAAGGAGGCCACCGACCTGGCACTTTCCGATTACCTGCTGGAAACGGTAGGTGTCGCCGTCGTTCCTGGATCTGCGTTCGGCGCCGAAGGCTACTTCCGCATCTCGTTTGCAACTTCAATGGAAAACCTGAAAAACGCGCTGGATCGTATCGAGAAAGCCCTGGCTTAATTAGCAACCATCCGGAATGCCGAAAAGCCCTGCATTGCGGGGCTTTTTTTACCATCCCATCACTGCTTGACCACCCGGATCGCTGCGATTCGTTTTTCCAGCATGTCTGCTTCGCTTGCCCGGTCGGTTTTCCGATAGACCGTCACCAGATTCTCAAGGCATATGGCAACCGAAGGATGGTCCGGACCAAAAGCCTTCTCCAAGATAGCCAGCGAACGCTCGTAAAGCGGCCCCGCTTCCGCATACTGCCTTTGAGCTTTGTACAGCGCCGCCAGGTTATTCAAGGTTGTCGCCACAGAAGGATGATCCGGACCGAGAGACTTCTCCAGTATCCCCAACGAGCGTTTGTAGAGCGGCTCCGCCTCAGCGCTCTGCCCCTTGGCCTTGTACAGTGCAGCAAGATTGTTCAAGGTCACGGCCACGGCGGGGTGATCCGGACCGAGAACCTTTTCCCTGATCGCCAGCACATGCTTGTAGAGCGGCTCTGCCAGTTCGTACCTACCTTGAGTGTGGTACATCTCCGCGAGGTTGCTCATGCTCTGCGCCACATAAGGATGATCCGGACCGAGGGATTTCTCCAGGATCGCCAGCGAGCGTTTGTACAGCGGTTCCGCCTCTGCGTACTTGCCTTGACTCTTGTACAGCGCCGCGAGATTGTTCAAACTCGTGGCCACATTGGGATGATCCGGACCGAAGGCCTTCTCCAGGATCGTCCGCGAACGCTTATAGAGTGGCTCGGCAGGCGAGTATTTCCCTTGGGTTTGGTACATTTCCGCCAGGTTGTTCAGACTCTGTGCCACATTCGGATGATCCGGCCCGAAAGCCTTTTCCAGGATCGCCAGCGAACGCTTGTAAAGCGGCTCCGCCTGGGCGTATAGACCTTGATTCTTGTATAGGGTGGCAAGGTTGTTCAGGGTTGCAGCGACATCGTGATGTTCCGGCCCGAAGGCCTTCTCCCTGATCGCCAGTGAGCGCTGGTAAAGCGGCTCGGCCTGCGCGTACCGGCCTTGGGTATCGTGCAGTGCCGCAAGATTGTTAAGGCTCTGGGCCACATAGGGATGATGTGGGCCAAAGGCCTTCTCCAGGATCGCCAGCGAACGTTTATAGAGCGGCTCCACCAGACCGTATTGCCCTTGGGTGCGGTAAAGCTCCGCGAGGTTGTTCAAACTTTGCGCTACATCGGGATGATTCGGGCCCAGTGCCTTTTCCCTGATTTCCAGCGAACGCTTGTAGAGAGGTTCCGCCTGGGCATACCGGCCTTGGGTGTGGTACAGCGCCGCGAGGTTGTTAAGACTCTGGGCCACGATGGGATGATCCGGGCCAAGAACCTTCTCTCTGATCGCCAGCGAGCGCTGGTAGAGCGGCTCTGCATCTGCGAACTGGCCTTTAGCCTTGTATAGCGCAGCGAGATTGTTCAGACTCGTCGCAACATTGGGGTGCTCAGACCCACCCCGTTCAGCAACTTGCAAGGCCTTTTGCGTGGTGACTACCGCACGATCGTAGCTACCTTGCTTGTAGAGCAACATAGCCTCCCCGTTGAGCGTTTCCCACTCAATGTCCGGGGTCTGGGCCAACAGACCAAAGCATGGCATTAACAGAAGCGCCAACAATCCCGCGACTATCCGCTTCATAGCTAGCCTTTCGTGATCCGCCAACGTGCAAAAAATATGCAAACTACTTAAATAATAGACAAAATTACGACAATTTCTATCCCTTATCTGTCGGTTAGCGAACATAGCCGGCGACCACCAGCGCTAGCACATGAATACAAACCCTGCGCTGCAGGGTTTGTATTTTGGCCCCCGACCTGAGCTCGAACTGTCCTTAGCCCTTGTTAATTGCACTTAATTTTTCTGCATCGCCTTCCGGAAGCTCTGCGCCAACTTTCACCAACAATTGGGCAATCCGGACATTGCGTGCATCCATCGCCAGCGAAAGCGGCGTAATGCCACTACGCGTGCCGGCCCGAACATCGGCCTTCTTCTCGATCAGCAACTCACTAACCTCATCCGTACCGCCAGCAATGGAGAGCATGAGCGGGGTATACCCGGATCCGTTGCGCTCGTTGATGTAGGCGCCGCGCAGAATCAGATTCTTGGCGATGGAAATGCAGCTCTCGGTATTCTTGCCGCAAGTCAGCAATAACGGTGTCTCCCCCATTTTGTCGTAGTCATTCACTTCGACACCTGCCTTGACCAGCATATTGGCGATGATCGTGTATCCCAGCTTGATCGCGATCAGTAGCGGAGAATCCATGCCTGGATTTTTTTTGTGGATATTGAATGTACTCTGGATGAACAGGTCCACCAGCCGGCGGTCGCCGTTTTCCACCGCCTTGATGAATTCCTCGTCGATCAACGGAATGCCAAGCTGCTTCAACTCGGCAAGCGCAAGATCCCGTGCATTCGCTTTGCGCAGTATCTCGGCATGGTGAAAATCGCGCAGCCTGACAATATCGTCCAGCACATCCTTGGGAAAACCCTGTCGTCCACCGCGCCTATCGATGATCAGGTCGGTGAAGTAGTCCTCGATCGCCGGCGTCCCCCACAGCTTTACGATATGAACCAGGATACGGTCGAATTTTTCTTCCAGCGCATAAGGATAATCGTTGCCCATATCTTCAAACAGCACATGCTTCATTTCAATTTCCTTAGACGAACCAGCCCGTGACATTCTACCGCGTTGGAACTTTCCTAAAACTTACGACAACAGACATGAGCCCCGCTAAGGTTCCGAGCTTGCCTGAGTTGATCTTGATCATTTCCCATGCTTTAGTCTCCTGACCATCGCAGGCGATTGTTCTCGTCGACGAAGCTCTCTGTCAGCACCTCCCCTTGCAGCTCCAGCAGCACGAAGCCGTTCAGTATGCGTAGCGGAATCTGTGGATCGTCGGCGGAAGCGCTTTCGCGCCACACATAGGAGTCGTTGCCATCGAGCTCCGGCGCCGCGCCATGCGGAACCGCGCCGTGCCCGCAGCAGCGGCCGAGCACACCGCCCTGCGCCTTGTACACCACACCCGCATGCACGTGTCCCCAGTACCAATACGCCAGCGTACTGCCCAATGCCGAAGTGACCTGCGTCCATAGCGGATCGCAAGGCTCGCCAGTGAGACCTAAGCCGGGATGGTGCGACAGCACGATCACCCGCTTGCCGACGGCTGCCGCCCTCTTCCGGATGCCTCCCAGGAAATCGAGCTGCGGCTGGTTCAGTTGCCCGTGCATGTAACCGCCGGCCTCGCTGGCACCATAGACCGAATCAAGGCCAACGACGACCCAGTGCGCATTCTCCAGCGCAAAATAGCTGGTGCCGTTCTGCGCCTTGAACACGTCGCTCTTCAGCGTCACGTCGAAATAGCCGTGGCCGCCGTTGTACATCTCGTGATTGGAATTGAGCGTGAGCGACGCCAGGCTGCCGCGCGGCCATAGCGGGAGAAGATTCTGCGCCTCCTGGGTGCCGGTGCCGGCGTAATAGACATCGCCGAGGTGGATGGTGAATTCAGGCGCGTGTGCCCGAATGGCGCTGGCGACTTTTTGCGAAGGTGCATCGGTGCGCCAGTTGCCGGTCCCCCAGTCGCCGGCTAGGGCAATCTTGACATTGTCAGGAATGGTTATCGTGGCGGGGTCGTTGCCGAAATCAGCGCGATCCCAGAAGTGCGCGAGCCATTCGATGACCGATTCCACATACTCCGGATCGAGCAACTCGTATTTGCCGAATCCGACAATGTGGCCATCGTGTGAAACGTAAGGGATTTTCTTCTCGATTGCCGTATCCGCAAGCGTCGGCATGTTCTCGTTGAGCAGGCTCCAGGCATGCGCGAATTCGTGGCTATGGGGCTTGGGATGTGAGCGGTTTAACAGATGAACCGCACCTTCATGCGCCTTCTGCAAAACACCTTCGACTTTCTCGCGTTCATGCGATGCGGCCTTGCTGAGAAAATCCGCGTAAGTCTCCTGCAAACGATCCTTTAATTCAGGTAAAACGTCGGTGAGTGGTTTGTTCATATTGTTTTCCGATGGTTGCGGCAGGCGGACAGCCTTTATTTTTCGTTATTGCCTATTCATCGCCTCCAAACAACTTATCCAGCGCCGACCCAGCCTTGACACCCAGCCCCGTTCCCAATGGCCCCATCAATACCGTCCCTGCTGCGCCGCCAGCCAGCGCAGCTTTGGTCGGCAACACCATCGGACTATCCATCGTGCCGGAAATTGCCAATGGAACCGTAACCAGCGACACGCCTTTCTTGATGTCTGCGTCGATTCTGCCGTTCAGGGATTTGTCCGGCATAACCTTCACATGCCCGTCAGCAGCCAGAAGCCCCGAAACAAGATGCACCGGGCGCACCTCGATCTGTTTGCCGCGCGTGTAGAGCGTGCCGGAGAGTTCGTCGAAATGCGTTTCACCGCCGGTGGCACCTTGCCGGATCAACAGGCTGGCAGCTTTGACGAGGTCCATGCCGTAGAGCACACCGTCGGTAACGCTGAATTTGTAATCAAGCGCCATCGCGTCGGCCAGTTTTCCGGGCTCTTTGGCAATGCTACTGAATTTGCCGTCGCCGGTAATACGACCGGTAACTTTCACGGCTCGGGTGAAGAGCGGAGTTGCATCGCCGAGTTCTATGCCGTTGGTTTTGAAGTTGCCGGAAAGGCGCCAGCTCTTCGTCCAGTCCAGCTTACCGGAAGCTATCAGGCTGCCGCGATAAAGTGCGGCCTCGACCTGTGGGAACTTCAGCGTCGAACCTGCATATTCAAGGTTGGCCGTGAGCTTGTCAAAAACCAGCTTGGGCCCGACCGGCGGCGTCCATTTTTCGGCCTTGATCGCGGCAGCGTAGCCTGCGTCCTTGGGCACCAGATCGATGGTGAGGTTGCCCTCGCTGCTGGTAAGCAATGCTTTTTCAAGTTTTCCGCCGGCAGCCAGCGATACATCGGCATCCATCGTCGGCAGATTCATGCCGTCCATTTCGATTTTGGCGTCATCCACCACGATGCGTCGCAACTCCACCGGCGCCGGGCCGGTGCTTTCGCCCTGCTGCGCGGCGATGGCGCCCAACAGCGCAATCGCGGATTGCTTCAGCACCGGTTCGTCCACATCCAGCTTGGAAACTACGCGCACGTCATCGAACAATGTAGTGATGTCGAGCACCGCCGCAACGTCCGCGACGCGGATGTCTTCATTGTTACCGACAACAAGGCCGCTTACGTTGGCGCGAGGGGTCGGCAGCACTGCAAAATGCAGGGATGCGATCTTGACCGGAACGCCAAGTTTCTGCGACGCAACCTGCTCAATCTGCGCGACATAAGTACCCAGGGGGATCAGAAATGGGACAACGACAAGTACGACAACAAGAGCGAAAATCGCAAGGAAGAATTTTTTAAATTTCATGATAATTTTATTTATTGTGTTGGTTGACCGAGTGGCCTCGAGTCAGTATTATTGCGGCTTTCTTGATTCCCCGATAGCTCAGTCGGTAGAGCAACGGACTGTTAATCCGTGTGTCCCTGGTTCGAGCCCAGGTCGGGGAGCCATCCAGAAATATCCGAACAATTCCCCGATAGCTCAGTCGGTAGAGCAACGGACTGTTAATCCGTGTGTCCCTGGTTCGAGCCCAGGTCGGGGAGCCAGACACCGACGGCCCACAAATTGTGGGCCGTTTCCATTTGCACGCCGCCCCAATCGCTTCGATTGAGTTACCTGGCAAACCCGAAGCTCAGCAACTGTTGATCAAAAGCTAATTTAAGACCGTTGTTGTTGCGCCTTCTGCATACTGATTCTTCTACATAGCAACCGTTAGCCCTCTACCCTCGCGCCCTGCTGGTCTTAAGCTGCTCGTAGCGGTTGCGAATTTCGCTGAAACTCTTGTGTTGGGTATTTCTGAGCTGCGGCGTGATGAATGATTGCAGGCGAGTCTGCAAGCGGATGGTGTTGTATTCTTGGCCGATGAGCGTCACGCCATCGGTGATGAGCTTGAGGATCAGCAGTTCTTCCTGCGTTTTGGCGTGAATATTCTCGGCAACCGGGATACACAGGAAGTAAGCCAGCAATACGCCATACAGGGTCGAGGTAAGCGCAACAGGAATGGTATGAAGTATGACATCGGACTCCTGGATGCCACCCAGCATGCCGATCAGCCCGACCACACCTCCGGCGACCCCGAATGCTGGGGCGAGCAGCGCCATGTGCCGAAAAACCCGCTCGTGCTGGGCGCGTCGCTGCTGGAAAAAGTGGATTTCGGTATGGAGCGCGTCTCGCAGTTCTTCCTGACTGAATCCATCCACCAGCATGGAAAGTGCGCGTTCGAGAAACATGACGCTGGTTCGCTCGCCATCCTTTTCCAATGCCAGCAAACCATCGATTCGCGACTTGATGGAGAGATCCAGCAGGGAGTCGACGATTTCCTCGCCGGTCGGAACCACGGTCTGGTAACTGTTGATCGCCACCTTGGCAGCAGAATGGATGGCTTTCTTGGGGTAGCTGATCAATGTCGCGCCCAGCGTTCCCGCGATGACGACAAGCAAACCTTCGGCGTTGAACATCAGATAACCGCCGTCGCTGATCAGGAAAGTGCTGAACAGCAGCGCGGTGCAAATTCCGATGCCCCAGAGAGCGTGGGTGTGATTTTTCATGGCTTGTACTCTTTACGGGTGATGACGATTTCCACACGGCGGTTTTGCGCCTTGTTATCCAGCGTGGTATTGGGCAGCGTGGGTTGATAGGAAGCGTGACCGATGACACTGAAACGTCCGGGCTCGAGGTTACCCTGCTGGATCAGGTAGCGCGCCACCATCGCCGCCCTGGCCGTGGAGAGTTCCCAATTGGTAGGATAAATCGGACTGCTGATCGGGAAATCGTCGGTGTGCCCCGAAACTTCAATGTTGTAATTATTGGTGGCGATGATACCGGCCAGCTGGTCCAGGAAGGAAATCGCCTCCGGCTTGAGTTCGGCCATCCCCAGATCAAAAAACAGGTTGCCGTGGACGCTGACCTTGACGGCGTTGCTGTCGGTGAGGACCACGTCGATATTCGCCAGGTTGGCTTCCTTCACCAGTTTTTCGCTTAGCCTGAAAATTTCTTCCGAGGAAATCGGTGCGGTTGCTGATTTCTCGATTTGCGGCTTTTCCTGCTGCGGCGGCAACATCGAGGTGATGGGCGCCCCCTTTTTCAGCATAACTGCAGCATCGCCCTGCGGCAGCTTGGCGGCGTACATGACGGCAAACATCACCATCATGACCATCATCAGATCCGACCAGGGCACCGACCAATGCGAAGGCAAATCGATGGTGTTATGCTCGGTGAAATTCCAGCGATGCTGGGAAAACAGTTGCATGTCTTTCTTCGGAACCCCCTCTACTGCCTGAGGTTCCATGCTTTCGGTGGCGAATCCAAATTCGGGAGTGGGTATGCTCTTGGGCTCAACAAACATAATGAATGGGCTCCTTCCCACGCAAGTCTGTGCCTGCATTCGTTAACGTGATCCAGCTTCAGCTGCTTGTTCAAGCAAGTATTGCGCCGTTTCAATAACTCGAACCAACTCATTGAATATTATTGAATAATCAATACTCGATAATCTGCTTTATTCTCAAGACGGCAAAAATTGCCAGGCAAGGCGACTTTTCAGGAAAGTTATTTGCCGGGACAGGATTGCCGAACATGAAAAAAGCCAGCATTCACTGGCCTGGTTTCTCTGGTTTATTACCATCCGTACCCAAGGGTAAACAACAGCGCCGAATCCTCCCTTTCCCTGCCTTCGGCAGGCGAACTGTCCCAGTTGAAGTTGAATTGCGCCGTGGCATTGAAATCGAATAACAAAGGGAACCTGAACCCGGTCTTTGAGAAGACCAGCGTCTGACTGGTTTCCTTAAGGCCGACCAGCACTTCATGCTCATGGAAAAACTTGGTTTTCCCATTGAAAAACAACTGATCGTACTTCGTCGCCCAGCGCACGCCGGGATAACCGTTGTCCTCTTCTTCGTAGTAATCCTCGCTTACGTAATTGAGGCCGGCTTCCAGCGAAAGATTGATATTGGGAGTTTCGAATATCTGGTAACCGCTACCGGCACCTATCGTGCTTCTCAGCCGAAGATCGCGGAAGCGGTCATTTTCCAGGGTGCCATTGGAATAGCCATACCATTTCTTGGAAAAGAAATAGTCGTACTTGGCATTTGCACGGCTATTGAACAAGGTATTCCGCCCCCTGTCCTCTGCTCGATTGAATTGCCCACCCACGGTATAACGCTGGCGCAGTGCCCGCGCTATGGTTTCAGCATCGAAGCGCAATTGCCTGGTTTCGCTATTGCCGTTCGTCAATGATGCGCCTGCGTTGATATTGCCGGACCAGCGTATACCCTGGCCAGTGAGGTCGGGGGTGGGATTGAGATATTTTGCGCTGACCAGATCGAAATTTGCCTCGGGCAATTCCTGTATCTGCATCTCCGTATTATCCACCTCATCCTGGACCTTTACGGACTCCATCCTCGCGCTGCCTGGGTCGGCTTCAACCATGATGCCATGCAGGCTGGTACCGTCCGACAACACAACGTGCAGCGGTTGGTCAGAGATTATATTGGCCACTTCCGACCATTGAATCGGGATATCACCGGCGTAGGCTGTTTTGAGAATAACCCTGTCGGTTTCTTTCTTGATGATCTGGCCTGTGATGACATCACCATTCTTCATCCTGATTTCGTCAGCTATAGATGGCTGGTTGATCAGTAAAACGAAAATTACGGCTGTTGCGGCCGCACCTCTGTAATGCTTAGGTAGCATGAGACCTCCTGAATGCGACCCCGAAACAGAAGCAAAACGCGTGAATTATTAAACCTGGCTTGTATCGATTATGACGACAGGTGGTACTTTTCTTGTTAGCGGCGGGAATAACACTTACACGGCCCAAAGGAGAGACTTGCCGGGAACGGAATAATTCCCGCGAAGTGCTGCATCACAGCATTAACTCAACAAATAATGACTTGTAACATTAGTCATAAATTTGTAACACACGGAAGAATCGTAACAGATTAAATTGTCTCCCTGAATTTGAACACTCAAGGGGAGCAGCAACGTGAAAATCAGCAAGCCGGAATATCTTGAAAAAGCACTACTTTTATCCGAGGATGAGCGAGAGCGGGTGCTGTCGAGAATGACGGGGAAACTCCCTCGTCGGCTCGAAAAAGACAAGCTTAGCGTCGATGAAGCTTTGGCGATCCAACTGGAAATCGAAGACGAGCAGCTCAACGAATGGCGCGAGCGTATGCATTCAATCCAGAAAAGCGACAAGGATAAGAAGGTAAAACCGGAAGAGAAGGCAAAAGTAGAGGCCAAGCCCAAGGCAGCGGAAAAACAGAAAGCGACTCCCAAGGAAAAAGTGGTAGTTCTGGCCGACGCCAAAAAGCCGGCAGTCGCAAAGCCGAAAGCAGTGATCAAGTCAAAATAAGCCAGGCTGTACAAAAAGGTTGGCAACCGAGACGCAAGTAGCTCATGAAAATCATTAGGCCAAATTCATGATGAACCCGGATGTTGAATTCAAATAAGCGAGTACCATGAATTCATACCAGTAAGACATCTTAAATCGAACACCGAGGAGAACATTATGTGGACCAAGCCCCAAGCTACTGAAATGCGTTTTGGTTTTGAAGTCACCATGTACGTCTGCAATCGCTAAGACGTTACGCTAAGAATCCAGCAAAAGCGGCAACTTCGGTTGCCGTTTTTGTTTTGTCAGTTCTATCTGGCCGGAAAATAAAAAAGGCATCCGAAGATGCCTTTTTTATTGCTTGAAGCCGGAATTAACCGTGCTTGTAGTGCTTGCGCAGCGGCTTGACCACTTCCCAATTGGTGTCCAGACCAGCCGGGAAAACGACCAGGTCGCCCGGAACGATACGAACAGGCTCGCCGCCCTTCGGGGTTACAAGGATTTCGCCTGCGAGGACGTAAGCGGTTTCCTTGATGCCGAAGTCGAGCGGGAACTTGGAAACTTCCTTTTCCCAGATATTCCAGCTGGAAACACCCAGTTCCTTCAGACGCTCTTCGCTCGGGTTGTGTTCGATGGTGATTTGGCTCATGTTTTTTCCTGAGTTGTTGGTTGCAAATTTTTGAAGAGCGCGATTTTAACATTTTTGAAGAGGCTGAAAACCCTAAAAAATCTGGGGCTTGGTAATGCTCTACTTGGCTTGGCCGAACCGGCATTAAAGATGTCGAGATTACAAACCCAGTGCAGCAGGCAACTCCCAGATTGAATCGAGCACAAGGTCCGGCTTGATGCCGGAAGCCTCAGCGTAGGCTTGGCGATATTTCCCCGTTTTGACCAGAAAACCCTTCAGCCCCGCCGCCTGACCGCCCCCAACATCCGAATCGATGTCGTCGCCGATGATTGCGGCAGCCTCGGCTTGGACTCCCATCTCGTCGAGAGCGATGCGAAAGAAGTCGATGGATGGCTTGCCGATAATGGTTGTCTGAACGCCGCTAGCATATTCGAGCGCGTGGATAAAGCCGCCAATATCCATTTGCAAGCCGTGCTCGGTTTGCCAGAAGCGGTTTTTATGGATCGCGATGAGCTTTGCGCCGTGCATGAGGCAATTGAATACTTCGTTCAGCAGCGTGTAACTCCAGGCATCGCCAATATCGCCGACGATGATGTATTCCGCCTCCGTATCGGATTGGCGAAATTGCATGAAGTCCTGCTTGACGTCGTCCGCCAGCAGAAAACGGCACACCGGATCTGGCTGCCGCTGCAGGTAAAACAAGGCAGCCTGCGGCGCACTGATGATCTCTTCAATTTCTATGGAAAATCCTATCGCATTGATCTTGGCTTGCAATGCTCGCAACGACAACGTACTGGTATTGGTAATGAAACGACAAGGCATACCGCTGGCGCGTACCGTGTCTACCGCTTCGATTGCACCTGGTATGGGTTGCGACCCGACGTAGAGAACGCCGTCGAGATCGAACAACATCCCTTGTATCTCAAGCTGGCTCATTTCGCTTAGGCACTAAGAAAACGCGCAAATTCCTCAGGCGGTACCGGCGGACTCGCCAGATATCCCTGGTACTGGTCGCACCCGTTGCTTTGCAGGAACGCCAGTTGCTCCTCGGTTTCCACCCCTTCCGCAATGACCTTCAACTGCAGCCCATGCGACATGCTGATGATTGCCGAAATGATGGTCGCGTCATCCGGGTCAATGTTGATGTCGCGGATGAAGCTCTTGTCGATCTTGACCGTATCGACAGGCAACATCTTGAGATAGGAAAGGCTGGAATAGCCCGTGCCGAAATCGTCGATAGAAACGCCCATCCCCATGTTTTTCAAAGTATTGAGCCAGTCGATAGCCTGCTTTTCGCCTTCGATCGCCACGCTCTCGGTGATTTCAAACTCAAGATAGTTCGGCAAAAGCCCACTCAGCATCACACACTGCGTCACTTCCTGCAAAAAGTTTTTTTGGCGAAGCTGTACGTTAGAAACGTTAATGGAAATGGGAATGGCCTGAAGGCCGGCCTGCTGCCAGGCAAGGTTCTGGCGACACACTTCGCGCAGGACCCACATGCCGATGGGATGGATCAGGCCAGTATTTTCTGCAATCGAAATGAATCGATCAGGCGAAACCATGCCCCACTCCGGATGCTGCCAGCGCAATAGCGCTTCGGCACCAATGATACGGCCTGTTGCAATGTCGATTTTCGGCTGGTAATACACCAGGAACTCGCCACGCTCCACCGCTTGCCGCAGGCTATGTTCCATTTCGGTTAACTGGTTAACGCGCTCGTTCATGAGCCGGGTGAAGAACTGGTAATTGTTGCGCCCGATCGCTTTGGCATGGTACATCGCGGAATCTGCGCTCTTGGTCAGCGTGTCGGCGTCCTCGCCGTCGTCAGGATAAACGGCAATGCCGATACTGACGGTAGCCCGGATGTCGTGCACACCGACTTCATAAGGCGCCGATGCGGCGATGAGCAGTTTTTCAGCGACTTCCGCCGGTGCGAAATGGTCGTTCATTTCGGGCAGCAGAATGATGAACTCATCACCGCCCTGACGGCTGATCGTATCGCTGCCGCGCAAACAACCTTCCAACCGCTTGGCAACCATTTTCAGCAGCTGGTCGCCAACTTCATGACCTAGCGTATCGTTGATGTTCTTGAAGTGATCCAGATCAAGAAACAGCAGCGCGACAAACTCATTGTCACGCCGCGCGATGCTCAAAGCCTGTTTCAGCCGGTCATTCAGCAGCAGTCGATTCGGCAAACCGGTCAGGAAATCATGTTCGGCGAGGTATGTCATTTTGTTGGACATGCGGCGCGCCTCACTGACATCGTGGAATACCAGGACTACGCCGAAGACACTGCCCTCCCTGTCGCGAATTGGCGCGGCAGAATCCTCGATTGCATACTCATCCCCATGCCGCCCGATGAGCAGGGTATGGTTAGCAAGTCCGTAGATTTCGCCATGCTCGATTACCACTTCGACCGGGTTCGGCACCAGCTTGCGGGTGCGTTCATTGA
>Ga0255338_1001941_pt1 | contig 34494 bp, 31 predicted proteins | sample MeOH1_35cm_T4_19_FD_203715 | JGI IMG/M metagenome (GOLD analysis project Ga0255338, IMG submission 203715) | Sandy soil microbial communities from University of British Columbia, Vancouver, Canada - MeOH1_35cm_T4_195 | ecosystem: Engineered > Artificial ecosystem > Sand microcosm > Unclassified ...
AGTGCATTGACGAAGAGTTCTTCGTCGCTTCCCTTCAGACGCCCACTGCGAATGTTCATGCGCAGGTGGGAATAGAAACGGTCGACCGGATCGCGGAGAATGAATATGACCTTCGAGCGTTCGAAACAGCCGGCCATGTTTTCAAAGGCCGAGGAGGAGAGCATCGAGTATGACGGCGTGATCTCGCCGAAATGAGTGCATTGCTCCGGCACGAAGCGCTCGAAATAGTCGATATAGTCGCGATCACTCGTCATCGCGATCCGCGCGTTGACATGTTCGAGACGCTCCCACCGCGTCTTCGATGGCCACAAGAGCTGGCGCCTCAGGGTCGATCTCTTGCGCTTGAACAACACATCGAACCGCTGCCGGAAATCCGGCATGAACTTCGTGTCGAAATAATGCAGTTCCTTTAGCGGCGCCATGAAGACTTCTGACCGGTCTTGCAGATAGTCGGCGAGCCATGAGGTGCCCGCCTTTTGCGCGCCGATGCCGAGGATGAAGGTCTTGCCGCCGAGAGCGCTTGCCATGGGTTGCCTGTACTCATTACAAAATTTTCATGTCAGTAAACTAATGGCCTCCATTCAGAAGCGCAAAGAGAGATAATGCATGGCGCTCTGCGCTATGATTGCCGAGCGCAAGGCTCTCGATCATAATCCGATCAATTTACAAGACTAAAAAGACACGCTGCCAAGGAGACGTTCCACCATGTCGAATGAAGTGTTTCCCGTTTCGCCGGAATGGGCGGCCCGCGCCATTATCGATGAGGCACGCTACAAGGCGCTTTACGAGGCGAGCCTTCGCGACCCGGACACGTTCTGGCGCGAGGAAGCGAGCCGCATCGACTGGATCAAGCCCTTCACCAAGGTGAAGGACGTCTCCTACGATCCGAAGAACCTCTACATCAAATGGTTCGAAGACGGCGCGCTCAACGTCAGCGTCAATTGCGTCGACCGCCATTTGAAGGATCGGCCCGATCAGGTCGCGATCATCTGGGAAGGCGACGATCCGAAGAACGACAAGAAGATCACCTACAAGGAGCTTCACGCCGAAGTCTGCCGCTTCGCCAATGTGCTGAAGGCGCGCGGCGTGAAGAAGGGCGACCGCGTCACCATCTACCTGCCGATGATCCCGGAAGCGGCTTTTGCGATGCTCGCCTGCGCCCGCATCGGCGCGGTGCATTCCATCGTCTTCGCCGGCTTCTCGCCGGACAGCCTCGCCGGCCGCATCGTCGATTGCGACTCGACCGTGGTCATCACGTCGGATGAAGGGCTGCGCGGCGGCCGCAAGGTTCCGCTGAAGGTGAACACCGACGAGGCGCTGAAGAAGTGCCCCGGCGTCACCAGCGTCATCACCGTGCGCCACACGGGCGGCGCGATCGACATGCAGGCGGGCCGCGATGTCTGGTATCACGAGGAAGCGGCGAAGGTTCCCGCCGATTGCGTGCCCGAAGTGATGAACGCGGAAGACCCGCTTTTCATCCTCTACACCTCCGGCTCGACCGGCAAGCCCAAGGGTGTGCTGCACACCACGGGCGGCTATCTCGTCTATGCCTCGATGACGCATCAATATGTCTTCGACTATCAGGACGGCGACATCTACTGGTGCACGGCGGATGTGGGCTGGGTCACGGGCCACAGCTATATCGTCTACGGGCCGCTCTCGAACGGCGCGACGACGCTGATGTTCGAAGGCGTGCCGAACTATCCCGACAGCTCGCGCTTCTGGGAGGTGATCGACAAGCATCAGGTGAACATCTTCTACACCGCGCCGACGGCGCTGCGCTCGCTGATGCGCGAAGGCGATGGGCCGGTGAAGAAGACGAGCCGCAAGTCGCTCCGCCTTCTCGGCTCGGTCGGCGAACCGATCAATCCGGAAGCCTGGCTCTGGTATCACCGCGTCGTGGGCGACGGGCGCTGCCCCATCGTCGACACGTGGTGGCAGACGGAAACAGGCGGCATTCTCATCTCGCCGCTTCCCGGCGCCATCGCGCAGAAACCGGGCTCGGCGACGCTGCCCTTCTTCGGCGTGAAGCCCGTCGTGGTCGATACCGAAGGCAAGGTGCTCGAAGGCGAAACCTCCGGCAATCTCTGCATCGCAGATTCATGGCCGGGCCAGATGCGCACCGTTTATGGCGACCACCAGCGCTTCATCGACACCTATTTCATTCAGTATCCCGGCAAGTATTTCACCGGCGACGGCTGCCGCCGCGACGCGGACGGCTATTACTGGATCACGGGCCGCGTCGACGACGTGCTCAACGTATCTGGACATCGTCTGGGTACGGCGGAAGTCGAAAGCGCCCTCGTCGCCCATGCGAAAGTGGCGGAAGCCGCCGTCGTCGGCTATCCGCATGACATCAAGGGCCAGGGCATCTATGCCTATGTGACGCTGAACGCGGGCGAGCAGCCGACGGAGGAACTCCGCAAGGAACTCGTGCAGTGGGTCCGCAAGGAGATCAGCCCCATCGCCGCGCCGGACCTCATCCAGTTCGCGCCCGGCCTGCCGAAAACGCGCTCCGGCAAGATCATGCGCCGCATCCTGCGCAAGATCGCCGAGGACGATTTCTCCAATCTCGGCGACACCTCGACGCTGGCCGACCCGACCGTCGTCGGCGACCTCGTCGACAACCGGCAGAACAAGGGCTGAGGCCCTATCTCGCCGCCAATTCGCACCAGCTCTCTCGCTTCGCCCCGCCATAGGCGCGGGCGAAGCCGTGGGCGAGGAGCGCGGCGCTGAAATCGGGCGTCTCGTCATTCGAGACATTGGCGATGACGCGGCCGCCGAACTTGTCGCGCTTGATGTTGGTCAGACGGGTCTGACCACTTTCGGCCAGCCGCGCGAGATAATCGCGGGCGCGGGCGGCGCCTTCGCGCTCCTGCGGGCACTTGCCCTTCAACTCCGGCGCGTCGATGCCCGCAAGCCGCACCTCGACCTCGACCGTCTGGCCGAGCCATATCTCTGCTTTCACTTTCAGCGTGTCGCCATCGACGACGCGGATGACCTGCGCCTCGACGGGCCCGCGAAGCACATCATTCGCCTGCGCAGAAGACACCGATCCGAGAAAAACAAGAGTTGCGAGCGTGTGGGCAAAAATGCAGCCGCGCATGAGGTCCGATCGAGCGAGCGCGTCTGCCCCGGACGCGAATGTGAATGCCTCCGGCCGCCTGACCGGTTCCTGAATAGGACTACATTCACATATCCGGGAAATTCAAGCGATTCGCCAGCGAAGCGAACCAGAACGGACCGGAATCAAGTATCAAAGTGGTCACCCACTAGCGCTCATTCGTTTGGTCCAAATGCACACAAAAGCACCGAGGGCAATTGCTCGCCCTCGGCAAGAGGCCATACGGCCACAACTGGAAGCCACTTGGCTCAGAAATCGAAAGCATACTGTCGCGGCCACCGGCGAGTGTGAGCACACACATGTTCTGTGCCCCCCAATCGTATCCTAGTGTACGCGCAAACATGGACCCTTCGGGTCTCCATGCCGCACCTCATACTGGCGTTTTCCCTTGAAAACGCGGGCGGGGCGTGCGATCCTCGAGCGCTAACTAAGAGGGTTTCGCACGCCGCCACGTTCGGTGGTTCAGGTTTGCCACCTTCCACAGCGGCCCACCCTGCAAGGTGGGCCGTTTTAGTTTCGGCTGTGGTCTCCGAAATCGCCGACGCAAACCAACACAGGCGACGCGGTCATAGTCTCATAATTTCCCCTGCCGACCAAATGTTTTTGTGTGCCTTGTGTCTCCCACTCAAGTGAGGCTATCATTTATCCACAGACAACACAAAAGGGCCAGCTATGAGCAAAAATCCGGTCAAGGTCGCCCAACTCCGCAAGAAGGAAATAATGGCGGAGTTGGCTCGGATTGAAGAATTCCTCCAAATGGCCGAGATGTATATTGATGGTGACTCGGGCAAGAAAAGCTCCCCCACAGGCTCGGGAAGCGGCGGCTCAGGGCGAACCTCATCTGGGCCAAAGCCAGCACAGGTCATAGCGGCGACAGAGAAAATCCTTGGCGAAGCCACTGCCCCAATGACACGGGGTGAATTACTGTCGTCTCTGAAAGAGATTGGACTGGAGATTACAGGGACTAATCCGGCAAATACGCTTGGAACAACCCTTTCTCGGAATGAAGACAAATTCGTCAACATCAAGGGTTTTGGATATTGGCTCTCAGTACGTGACTTCCCGAAGGGCAATTATTTTGCGCGACGCGAGGATAGGGAAGAGCCGGGGGAAGCTAAAGGCGAGCCCGCATCAGTCCACTAGTATGCGGCGCACTTAACGCCAACCATTTTAGATCCACAATTGCACTCTTTGGGGCGCCTTATCGACTGCACGTTAGTCGCGTCCTGTTCATATGACGTCACACAATTTTTGTGGCGCCACAAATCATACTTCTTTTTGTTCACTATTTGTTTCCATCGCGCCTTGTCCGCTTTTCTGTTCATTAGGTCAGAAACACCGGCCTCAGAAATCGCTGACGATGCCTTTGACTTCCCAGTCGCCATAACGCGTCGGCTCCGCGCCGAGTTCGAGGCCCTTGGGGCCGTTGATCTCGCGGGGCGCGGGGGGGGCGGCGGCGCGGGCGGCATCGGCAGCGCGGCGGCGTTCCTCGGCCTCGGCAAGGGCGCGCTGGGCGGCAGGGCTCAGCACCTTTGGCGGCGTTGCTTCCGCCTGCTCGCCGGGCTCCTGTGCCTGATTTTCCGTTTCGCCGCTCATGAGGCCACTCGCTTGAAGGGGAGATTGCGGGGCTACATATAAGGTGTCGGCCCCCGCCGCGCCAGTTGCCGCCCGAATGCAACGGCGACGCGGGGCGCGCAACAGGAACCGAAGGACCGATGAACACCGTCAAGACAGGCATTCTCCTCGCCGCCCTCACCGCCCTCTTCATGGGGCTTGGCTATCTGATCGGCGGCACGGGCGGCGCGACGATCGCATTTTTCGTCGCCGCGGCGATGAACCTTTTCGCCTACTGGAATTCGGACCGCATGGTTCTGTCCATGTATGGCGCCCGGCGCGTGGACGAAGCGACGGCGCCGCAATATGTGCGCCTCGTCGCCCAGCTGGCCGAGAATGCGACCATGCCGATGCCGGCGACCTATATCATCGAGAACGACCAGCCCAACGCCTTCGCGACGGGCCGCAACCCGGAACACGCCGCCGTCGCCGCGACAACCGGCCTTCTCCGGATGCTGACGCCGGAAGAACTCGCGGGCGTGATGGCGCATGAGCTGAGCCATATCCGCAACCGCGACACGCTCACCATGACGATCACGGCGACGATCGCGGGCGCGATCTCGATGCTCGCCAACTTCGCCTTTTTCTTCGGCGGCAACCGCGAGAACAATGGCAACGTCATCGCCACGCTGGCGCTGGCGATCCTGGCGCCCATCGCGGCAGGCCTCGTGCAGATGGCGATCAGCCGCACGCGCGAATATGACGCCGACGCCGCGGGCGCGGAGATTTCCGGCCGTCCGCTCTGGCTCGCCTCGGCGCTGGAAAAGATCGACCGCGCGGCGCATGAGCGCGTGAACCTCGCGGCGGAAGCGCATCCCGCCACCGCGCATATGTTCATCATCAACCCGCTTTCGGGTGAGGGCCGCGACAGCCTTTTCTCGACGCATCCATCGACCGCGAACCGCGTGGCGAAGCTCCGGGAACTCGCCGCCGCCGATGCCCGCGCGAATGGCCGCCCCTGGGGTTGATCGTCAGCAAGCGAAGTTCCCGCATCAATCCGCCGCTGGCCCTCGCACCGCTCATGCGATAAGCCTGCCCCATGAACGAAACGAACAATGAACCGGGCCTTCCTGCGCGTCTCGCAGCGCAGCGGCTGATCGCGAGCGTTCTCGGCAAGGCGCGCGCGCTGGACGAGGCCTTCACGGATGAAGTGACCAAGGGCGCGCTGCGCGACGCGGCGGCGGCCGACAAGGGCTTTGCCCGCGCCATCGCCGGCACCACGCTTCGCCATCTCGGCGAAATAGACCTCATCTTCTCGCGCCTCGTCGAAAAGCCCCTGCCGAAACGCGCGGGGCCCACACAAACGATCCTGCGCACAGCGATTGCCGAAATCCTTTTCCTCGGCGTCGCGCCCCATGCCGCCGTCGACCTCGCGGTCGAAGCAGCCGCAAGCGACACGGATGCGCGGCATTTCAAATCGCTGGTCAATGCGACGTTGCGACGGCTCACACGCGAGGCCGATACGCTTCGCGAAGGGATCGACGCCGAACGCGCCTCACTGCCTGACTGGCTCTGGAAAAGCTGGACCAAGTCTTATGGCGAGGAAGCCGCACGCGCGATCATCCGCAACCAATGGCGCGAGGCCCCGCTCGACATCACGGTGAAGGTGGAAGCCGACCGCGCCCAATGGGCCGAGCGTCTCGGCGCGATGCTGATGCCGACGGGAAGCCTGCGCCTTGAAGCAGGTGGCCGCATCGAGGCCCTGCCGGGCTTCGAGGAGGGGGCCTGGTGGATACAGGATCTCGCCGCCGCCATTCCCGCCCGTCTGCTCGGCGATGTAAAGGGCCGCGACGTGCTCGACCTTTGCGCCGCGCCCGGCGGCAAGACGCTGGAACTCGCAAGCATGGGCGCAAACGTGACCGCGCTCGACCGCTCGCCCCAGCGCCTCGACCGCCTGCGCCGGAACCTCGTCCGCACCGGGCTCGACGCCGGGATCGTGGTGGAGGACGCCGCCCGCTGGCAGCCGGGCCGGACATGGGACTTCATCCTGCTCGACGCGCCCTGCACGGCGACCGGCACCGCGCGGCGGCACCCTGACGTGCTGCACCTAAAGACCCATGCCGACCGCGACCGGCTTTCGGCGCTCCAGACGCGCATTCTCGACCATGCAGCACGGCTTCTCTCAGTCGGCGGCACGCTCGTCTACTGCACCTGTTCGCTCGAACGCCAGGAAGGCCCCGACCAGATCGAGCGCTTCCTCTATCGCCACGCAAACTTCGCCCGCCGCCCCGTCGAGGCTGCGGAGGTCGGCGGCCTCGCCGAACTCGTGACGCCCGAAGGCGACCTGCGCACCCTGCCCTGCCATCTCGGCGACGAAGGCGGCATGGACGGCTTCTACGCATCGAGGCTCATCCGGCGCGCCTGACCCTCGGGCCAGCCTTGCGCCACAAGATTCAAGCTGTTAAGCAGGGAAACAGCCAAGATTTAGTGTTTTGGGCAGTTTTTCCGCTGCCCGGTTCGGGTCTCGAGAGCGGTATATGAGCGGCAAATCTCCCATCAAGATCGCACCGTCGATCCTCGCCTCCGACTTCGCGAAGCTTGGCGCAGAAGTACGCGCGATTTCAGATGCCGGCGCCGACTACATCCATGTCGACGTGATGGACGGCCACTTCGTTCCGAACATCACCATCGGCCCCGATGTCGTGAAGGCGCTGCGCCCGCACTCGGAAAAGACGTTCGACGTTCATCTGATGATCTCGCCGGTCGACCTCTATATCGAGGCCTTCGCCAAGGCGGGCGCGGACATCATCTCCTTCCATCCGGAAGCGGGCCCCCATCCGCACCGCACCATTCAGGCGATCCGCGCGGCGGGCGCTAAGCCCGGCCTCGTGCTCAATCCGGGCACGCCGGTCGAAGCGCTCTGGCCGCTCCTTGGCGACATCGACCTTGTCCTCGTGATGAGCGTCAATCCGGGCTTCGGCGGGCAGAGCTTCATCGAGAGTCAGCTCAGAAAGATCGAAATCATCCGTAAGCGGATCGATCAGGAGAATCCCGGCATCGACCTCGAAGTCGATGGCGGCATCAATTTCGAGACGGCGCCCCGCGCCATTGCGGCCGGGGCCAATGTGCTTGTCGCCGGCACGGCGACGTTCAAGGGCGGAGAGGCCGCCTATGCAAGAAACATCGCGACCCTTCGCGGAGCCGCTTGAAGAAGCGCGCGCCGATAGCGGGAGGCCGCAGGCAAGCGGCATGGCGCATATGACGGAAGTCGAGATCGATCCGCCTCATCCGGGATCGCCCGTCGTGGAGGCGCAGTCCTCGCCCACCTATTATTCCATGCCGCCCGGCAATCGCGCGGTCGACCTTATCGGCGCGGCCTTGATTCGCGCGCGCGACGTGGCGCTCGCCCGCACCTATGCGACATGGGCCTATGGCCAGACGCTGCGCGGGCCCATGCCCGACCACATGGTGCTTTATCCGCGCGATCTCAGGCCCGGTCTGGCAGACAAGGCCGAAGCGCTCTTTCAGGGCCGCTGGTCGCTGCCCGGCGGACAGGTGAAGACGGATGGCGGCTCGCCCTTCGCCGCCACGCCGCCGACCGATGCATGGGCGGAAGAACTCCACGGCTTCTCATGGCTGCGCCATTTCACCGCCGCGGGCGGCGATGCCGCGCGGACCTATGCGCAAACGCTGGTCGCGGGCTGGATGACGCAGCAATCCGCCCATTGGGACCGCATCGCCTGGGCGCCGCATGTGATCGGCCGCCGCCTCACCTCATGGGTGGCGAACGGCGCGCTCATCATCGACGGTTCGGACCTCATCTACCGCTCGACGCTCCTGCGCAACATGGCCCGGCAGGCCCGCCACCTCGCGCGGACCGCGGCCCTCGCACCCGCAGGCGAGAAGCGATTGACGGCGGCCCTCGGCCTCACCTTTTCCGGCCTGTGCCTTTCCGAAGGCGAAAAGCGGCTTGAAAAGGGCCTGCGCCTCGTCTGTCGCGAACTCGACCGCCAGGTGCTGGCCGATGGCGGCCATGTCAGCCGCAATCCGGCGGCGATCCTGTCGATCATGCTCGACCTCATCTCGCTGCGCGACGCCATGGCCGCGCGCGGGCTCGAAGTGCCCAAGCCCATTCGCAACGCCGTAGACCGCATGATGCCGATGCTGCGCTTCTTCCGGCACGGGGACGGGCGTCTGGCGCTCTTCAACGGCGCGAATGAAGGGCTCGATGGCGCCATCGACGCCGTGCTCGCCTATGACGATACGCGCGGCAAGCCCTTCGGCTTTGCGCCGCATTCAGGCTATCAGCGCATGGCGGCGGGCCATGCGCGGCTCATCGCGGATACAGGCCCGCCGCCGCCCGGCCGCTACAGCCACGACGCCCATGCGGGCTGCCTCTCCTTCGAGATCAGCTCAGGAAAGTCGCGCCTCGTCGTCAATTGCGGCACGACGCGGGTGCTCGGCCCCGACTGGGAAGCCGCGAGCCGCGCCACCGCCGCCCATTCGACGCTGGTTCTCGCCGACACGTCGTCGGCCCGCATCCTGCGCGGCAGCTTCACCCGCGCGCTGCTCGGCGCCCGCACCATGGAAGGCCCGACCCGCGTCGAAAGCCGCCGCCACGAAAACGACAGCGGCATCTGGCTCGAGGCGAGCCATAACGGCTACGAAAAGCGCTTCGGCCTCGTCCATCGCCGACGCCTCTTTTTCTCAGGCACGGGCGACGAGCTGCGCGGCGAGGATCTGCTGCTCACCAATGAACCGCGCAAGGCTTTCCCGTGGCAGCGCCGCTACTGGCACAAGCCGCCGGAGGACCCTGCCTTCGCGATCCGCTTCCACCTGCACCCGGATGCCAAACTCTCCCTGTCCCAGGAAGGGGCAAGCGCGCTGGTGCGCCTCGGCAATGGCGAGGGATGGCAATTCCACGCCCGGATCGCAGGCACTGAAGTGCCGCTGACGATCGAGGAAAGCGTCTATCTGGGCGGCGGCGACACCACCCGGCGCGCCGAGCAGATCGTCATCGCCTCCAAGGTTTTCCGTGGCGACGCCAAGGTGAACTGGGCCTGGAAGCGGGTTTCTGGGGCTCCGGTAAAGCGGGAAGCGCCCCAACTTCCCGAATTGCCCGATCTCTAGCCGCTTCGATGGCGGATGAGGCCGTTTTGTGCTATCCGCCCCGGCATCATCCCCCTTCAAGCCTCGAAAGGGCAGCCTATGTCCGTCTCCGCGAAACCCGCCCCCAAGGCCGCCGACATCCAGCCGGTGCGCCGCGCCCTTCTTTCCGTCTCCGACAAGACGGGACTGATAGACTTCGCGAAGGCGCTGCATGAGGCGGGCGTCGAGCTCGTTTCGACCGGCGGCACCTCCAAGGCCATCGCGGCGGCCGGCCTGCCTGTGAAGGACGTGTCCGACCTCACCGGCTTTCCGGAAATGATGGATGGCCGCGTGAAGACGCTGCATCCGAAGGTCCATGGCGGCCTTCTCGCCGTGCGCGACGACGCCGAACACAGGGCGGCGATGGAAGAGCACGGCATCGGCGCGATCGACCTTCTCTGCGTCAACCTCTACCCCTTCGAGGCAACGGTGGCGAAGGGCGCGGCCTATGACGAGTGCATCGAGAATATCGACATTGGCGGCCCGGCCATGATCCGCGCTGCGGCGAAGAACCACGCCTATGTGGCCGTGATCGTCGAAGGTTCGGACTATGCCTCCGTGATCGAAGAGATCAAGGCGAAGGGCGGCACGTCGCTCGCGCTCCGCAAGCACCTCGCCCACAAGGCCTATTCGCGCACGGCGACCTATGACGCCGCGATCTCGAACTGGTTCGCCGAAGAATTGAAGGACACCGCGCCCGACTATCGCGCCTTTGGCGGCCATCTCCGCCAGACGCTTCGCTACGGCGAGAACCCGCATCAGATCGCGAGCTTCTACACGACGGGCGAAAACCGCGCGGGCGTTTCGACGGCGACGCAGCTTCAGGGCAAGGAACTCTCCTACAACAACATCAACGACACGGACGCCGCTTTTGAACTCGTTGGCGAGTTCGATCCCAAGATCGCGCCCGCCATCGCCATCATCAAACATGCGAACCCCTGCGGCGTTGCGGTGGGCTCCTCGCTCGCCGACGCTTACCGCAAGGCGCTGGCTTGCGATCCCGTCTCGGCATTCGGCGGCATCATCGCCTCGAACCTCCCGCTCGACGGTGAGACGGCAGAAGAAATCGCCAAAATCTTCACCGAAGTCATTATCGCGCCGGATGCCGACGAGGATGCGCGCCGCATCATCGGCGCGAAAAAGAACCTGCGCCTGCTCATCACCGGCGGCTTGCCCGACGCGGGCGCACCGGGCCTGACGGTGAAGTCGGTCGCGGGCGGCCTTCTCGTCCAGTCGCGCGACAATGGCCGCGTCGATCTGCTCGACCTCAAGGTCGTGACGAAGCGCCAGCCGACGGCGCAGGAACTCGCCGACCTCAAATTTGCCTTCCGCGTCTGCAAGCATGTGAAGTCGAACGCCATCGTCTATGTGAAGAACGGCGCGACGGTGGGCGTGGGCGCCGGCCAGATGAGCCGCGTGGACTCGGCGCGCATCGCCGCCCGCAAGGCGCTTGATGCGGCGGAGGCCGCGGGCGCCTCCCAGCCCGCGACCATCGGCTCGGTCGTGGCGTCGGACGCTTTCTTCCCCTTCGCCGACGGCCTTCTCTCGGCGGCGGAAGCAGGCGCGACGGCGGTGATTCAGCCCGGCGGCTCCATGCGCGACGAGGAAGTGATCGCGGCGGCCGACGAAAAGGGCCTCGCCATGGTCATGACGGGCATGCGCCACTTCCGGCACTAAAGACAGCGGTCATGCCGGACTTGATCCGGCATCCATCTTTGCCAAACGCACGAAGGAAGACGGACCCCGGGTCAAGCCCGGGGTGACGACCCGCCTTGAAGCCGCCTACTCGATCGCCGTCGCGCGCTCTTCCCTGACGAAGGCGAGCATCGCGATGCCGAGTATGATGAGCGGCACCACGACCATGAGGCCAAGGCGCTGGCTGCCGCTCAGGCTCGTCACGAGGCCGATGAGCAGCGGCGCGACGAAAGTCGTCGCCTTGCCGGCCAGCGAATAGAGCCCGAAAAACTCCGTCATCATTTCGATCGGCGCGATGCGCGCGAGCATGGTGCGGCTCGACGCGATGGTCGGGCCAGCCATCAGCGCAAAGAAGGCGATGGTGACGAGAAAGCCTTGCTGCGGCAGCGTCGTGAACGCCCTGGCGTCGGGCGCGACATCGACATGAACTAAGAAGAACACCCGATCGCGGTCGAAGGACATCAGCACCAGAAAGGCGACAAGCGCCAGCGCCAGCGACACCATCAGCGTCTTCTTCGAGCCGAAGCGCTGATCCGTCCAGCCGCCGACAAAGGCGCCGAGCGCGGCGAAGAGCGTCGCCCAGACGCCATAGACCGCCATCTCCATTGCGCCCCAGTGAAAGATCGAGGCCGCGAGAATGCCGCCAAAGACGAAGATCGCATTCATGCCGTCATAGAAGGCCATGCGTGAAATCAGATAGAGCGCCACATTGCGGAAATGCCACGCCTTGTTGATCGTATGGCCGAGACGAATGATCCCCGCCTTCGCGGCTGCCATCCGTGAGAGGCCGCGATGCGCCTGGTCGGGAACGATCAGGAGCAGCGGCAGCATGAAAACGATGAACCATGCGCCGGAAATCGGTCCGACGATGCGATCCGTCTCATGCGCCTCCTTCGACAGCCCGAAGGGCGGCACGTCGGGAATGAAGGAGGCATGTACCACGCCCGGCAACTGCAGATAGATAAGCACGATCACAAGCGCGACGATGGCGGCAAGCTGCCCGACGCCGATGCCGATGCCCGACAAGAGACCTATGCGCCGCTCGGAGGCGATGGTGGGCAGCATCGCGTTCGCGAAGATGATCGCGAATTCCATGCCGACCGAAGCGACGATGAGCGAGAACATGATCGGCAGAACAGGCGAGCCCGGCACCGCGATCCAGAGACCGAAGCAGCCCAGCGTGCAGAAGATCGTGAAGAAGGTGATCCAGGGTTTGCGCGGCCCCGCCGCATCGGCCATCGCGCCGAGGAGCGGGCTCGACAGCGCGATGATGATGCCCGCAATCGCCTGGGTATAGCCCCAGATCGCCTGTCCCTTCACCGGATCGCCGACCACCGTGGCGGTGAGATAGGGCGCGAAGAGAAAGATCGTGACGAGAGAAAAATAGGGCTGGTTCGCCCATTCGTAGCAAACCCATGCGGCCTGCGCGAGCGTGGACGCAGGCTCGCCTTCTTTACGTGTGGTCAATCGATCGCCTCCGCGCGTTCCTCCCGTACAAAGAACATGCCCGCAAGCCCGATGACAAGAAGAACAAGCACGGATGCAAAGCCTGCACGCTGGCTCTGGAAGAATTCCGTCGCAAAGCCCACCAGCATGGGTCCGATAAAGGCCGTTGCCGTTCCCGACAGCGCATAAATGCCGAAGAATTCCGACATCTTGGTGACGGGTGCGATGCGGGCGAGCATGGTGCGGCTGTTCGCATAGGCCGCCGTGATGCAGATGGCGACGAGAAGCACGACCGTGAGATAGAGAAGCTCCGGCAGCGTGCGGAAAAACGGCAGGCTCCAAAGCGGCGGCGTCGCGGGATCGTGCGGCCAGAAAAAGAAGAGCTCGGTCGGCGTGATCGAAACCGCAAGGACGACGCCCAGCGCGGTGCCGCCGATGGAGATCATGATGGCGCGCTTCGATCCGAACCTGTCGTCGAGCCAGCCACCGAAAATGCCGCCACCAACCGCAAAGATCGAAAGGACGATGCCGTAGATGGTAAGCGTCAGCGCGTTCCAGTGGAAAACGCCCGCCGCATAGACGCCGCCGAAAACCAGCACCGCCGTCTTGCCGTCATTGTAGAACATGCGCGCAATGAGATAGGCGGCCACATTCCGATACTGCCGGAGCTTCAGCACCGTCTTGACAACCGTGCGAAGCCCGCGCCTGACGGCCACGGCGACCGGCACGCCCTCGCCTTTCACATCCGGCGTCCAGAAAAGAAGCGGCAATGTGAAAAGAGCCATCCACACCGCGCAGATGGGCCCCGCGATGCGGCTGTTCTCGAAGGCGCTCACGTCGATGCCGAACAGCGCCTTCGGAGGAATGAAGCTCCAGTCGACCATGCCCGGCAGCATGAAGGCCCAGAGCATGAAGCAAAGGATGAGGAGCGCGCCCGCATTGCCGAGCGCGAGGCCGAGGCCTGAAAGAAACCCGATGCGGTCATGCGGCGCGATGGCGGGCAGCATCGAATTATGAAACACCGCGGAAAATTCAAAGGCGACGGAGACGACGACGACCAGAGCCGCGATGGCGAGAATGGAAAGCCCTTGGCCCCCCGGCAGCGCCCACCAGAGCGCGAAGGTCGCCGGCACCATGAGCGCAACGAAGAAGGCGATCCACGGCTTGCGCTTTCCGCCCGTATCCGCAATCGCGCCAAGCACGGGGCCGAGCGCTGCGATGAAGAACCCCGCAATCCCGTTGATATGGCCCCATATCGCCTGGCCCTTTACAGGATCGCCGACCACGACATTCGAGAAATAGGGCGAGAAGATATAGATGGTGATGAGGATCACGTAAGGGTTGCGGGCCCATTCGAAAAGCGCCCAGCTCCATTGGCCCTTGCCATCCGCCGCCACCCCGCCGGTCGCGGAATAGCCATGAGGCGGATGCGGATCGTTTTCAAACGATTCACGTACTTCCGCCAGTTTCTCGATCACTTCCACTGGAACGTCCTCCTCGCTCGTCGCGAACGCGAAGGTGCTTCTGACGGCCCGAAGACCGCGGCCCTTTCCTGCGTCGCATTGGCGATTGGAGCATAAAGCCGCCGCCCGGGAAAGGCGCGGCCATTGCACGAGGCCGCGAAGTCTTTAATCTCCGCGAGATCGCTGGCCAGACTTGCATGAGGGGGGAGCATGTCGATCCTGTCGGAACTTCGGACGCTAACGCCGAAACAGAGAAACACCGTCCTTGCGAGCTATCTCGGCTGGACGCTCGACGCTTTCGACTTCTTCATTCTCGTTTTCGTGCTGAAGGATGTGGCGGCGGAATTCTCGACCAGTGTCAAAGCGGTGAGCTATGCGATCGCGCTCACGCTGATGATGCGGCCCGTCGGCGCGCTCGTCTTCGGCCTGGCGGCCGATCGCTTCGGACGCCGCCCCGTCCTGATGGCGAACGTCCTTTTCTATTCGCTCATGGAACTGCTGTCGGGCTTCGCACCCTCCATGACGGCGCTTCTCATTCTGCGTGCGCTGTTCGGCATTGCCATGGGCGGTGAATGGGGCATCGGCGCATCGCTTGCGATGGAGTCGATCCCGCCGCGCCTGCGCGGTCCCGTTTCCGGCCTTCTGCAGACTGGCTACCCCACGGGCTATCTCATCGCTTCGGTTGTCTTCGCGTTGTTCTTCGAACATATCGGCTGGCGCGGCATGTTCATCCTGGGTGCTGCCCCTGCGCTCCTCGTGCTCTACATCCGCCGGGGCGTCGAGGAATCGCCGGTCTTCATCGCCCATGCGGAGAAGCGCGCCGAAGGGCTCGTCGCCCATGCCAAAGACATGGCACGCATAGGCCGCAAGCACATCTGGCTCTTTCTCTATTCCATCCTGCTCATGGCGGCCTTCAACGCCTTCAGCCATGGCACGCAGGACCTCTATCCAACCTTCCTGCGCGAACAGCACAGCTTCGACGCGCATTCGGTCGGCATCATCGTCATCATCGGAAATATCGGCGCGATCATCGGCGGCCTCACCTCCGGCACGCTTTCGGAACGCTTCGGCCGCAGACGCATGATCGCCACCATGGCGCTTCTGGCGCTGCCGGTCATTCCGCTCTGGGCCTATTCCTCCACGCCCATATTCCTCGCGCTCGGCGCCTTCCTGATCCAGATCGCCGTGCAGGGCGCATGGGGCATCGTGCCCGCCCATCTGAACGAGTTGTCGCCGAACGAAGTGCGCGGCACCTTTCCGGGCTTTGCCTATCAGCTTGGAAATCTGATCGTGTCGCTGGCCGCGCCGTTGCAGGCGGCGCTGGCGGAAGGCCGGGGCGGCGACTACAGCTTCGCGCTGGCCTCGGTCGCCGCGGCCGTCGCCGTCGTGCTTGCACTCCTTGCCACGCTCGGCGTCGAGAAGCATGGCGTCGCATTTACGTCGACGACACCGCCTCCGGCTGGAGACTGAGCGCGCGGCGCACCGAAAAGCCGAGCGCAAGCAGAAGCAGCGGAAAGCCGATCTGGAAATGGGTCGCGCCGGCGAGCGGCGCGGCAATCGCGGGCATGCCGTAAAGCGCGACCAGCGCGATCTTCTCGTTTCGCGTCGCGCCGCGATCCACCATGTCGCTTGCGAGAATGGCGAGCGGAACAGCAAGGATCGCGAATTCATAATCGAAGATATAGGGCGTGAGCAGTAACGTCGCGGAAACGAGAACGGCGAAGGCAAGTCGCGTCGGTCCCGTCCTGTACCAGACCAAGGCAACTGCGGCGGCAGCACCGAGCGCCGTCAGAATCTGGGCGGCATAGGCGAGCGTCGCCGGCACGCCCAGCATCCGGAAGAAGATGAAGGCGCTCGGCATCTTACCCCAGGGCAGGAAGCCCGACTCCATGATCTCCCGCACGACCGGCGCGTCCTTGAAGAAGGCGACCCATAGATCGACGCCGAAGACGAGCGTCGCGACAAGTGCGAAGCACAACGCCGTCGCGCCGGTGATGAAGAAAACGCGCCACTGCCGCGATGCGATGAGCGCAACGGGAATGAGCAGGCCGAGCTGCGGCTTGAAGGCGAGAAGGCCGAGAAGTACGCCCGCAAGCGCAGGGCGACGCTCCATCGCGAGCACGGCGCCCGCAAAAAGCGCGGCGGACAGAAACGAGTTCTGACCATGAAAGGCGCAGATGAAGACGCCAGGAAAGGCGATGAGAAGGATCGCCGCCTCCTTCAGCTTCAACAGGCGCCCGCATGTGAACACGTAAAGCGCGAGCGTGCCGATGGTGAAGACGAGATAGGAAACGAGATAGGGCAGAAGCGCGAGCGGTGCGGCGACGAGCTGGAAAGTCGGCGGATAATGCCAGAGGAAGATGCTCTGGCTGGCCGGCACGGCGATACGCTGCGCGGCGGATAACTTCTGAAAGTCGAATGCATCAGCCGCATGGCCCTGAAGCGTCAGAAGCGAAGCGCTCCAGAAGGTGATGAAGTCGGCACCGAGCGGCTTGCCGAAAACGTCGATGAGCGCCGTCGAACTCGCGACGACGGCAATTGCAGCGAGAAGATAGATGAGAAGCGAAAGGCGCGGATAGATGCGCATCCGCTCTTCATCGAACAGGGGCTCTATCGGTACGGCGCTCAAGGTAATCTCCCGCGTCGCCGCACAAGCCGCGGCACGGGACGAGACTAGACACCGCCTCTTTCCAAATTGTTTACCGAGGCGGGATCAGGCGGCCAGCCCGCAGCACTTCTTGTATTTCTTGCCCGAACCGCAGGTGCATGGGTCGTTGCGGCCGACCTTCTCGACACGGCGCGGGCGTATGCCGCCAACGCCGTCGATGTAATACCAGCGACCATCCTTCTTGCCGAAATGGCCGGTCTCGTGATGGACCTGATCCTGACCGTTCTGGCGGAAGAGAGCCACGAATTCGACATAGCCTTCCGTGTCGCCCGCGCCGCCCGCCTCGACGGAGCGAATCTGGAGGCCCGGCCATTCGCTTGAGGTCGCCCAGCGCGTCGCCCCCTCGCGGTCGAAATCATCCCGCGTGCCGGGCATCAGCGTCTCTTCGAGGTAATCGACATTCGCCGTCGCAAAGGCCGAATAGCGCGAGCGCATCAGGGCTTCCGCCGTGGGCGGCAGGGCCGCGCCGGAGAGATAGGGGCCGCAGCATTCGGCAAGGGTTTTGCCGGACTGGCAGGGACAGGCTTGGCTCATGGCGGGAACTCCGCTCCACTCGGATTGCGATGCGCTGGCTCTATGCAACGCTTCCCACCGAATGACAAGCCGCAAGATGCCGGGTCAACGAAGCGGCAGGGACCCCGGCCTGCTTTTTTCAGCCAAAACGCCTGCCCGTGACCGGGTGGCCCGCGATGAGCGTCATGAGATGGGCCCCGATAACCAGCATGACCGCGACAGCGAAAATGGCGACATAATTATAGTCGATGAGCCGAACCTTGAGCGGATCGGCGGGCCGGCCGGCGCGCAGCAGCGAAAAGCCCGCAATCGCCCCCGCGCCCAGGAAAGCCGCCACAGTGATCATGAGTTCAATGGACATTTCCGGTCAGCCGCGCTTTCAAAGTGTTTGCCTCTGGTCCTCGCAAGGATACCCAACGGGCCGTCTGGTGCCAGCGGGAACCTGCGAGTGAGCAGATGTTAAGTCCGCCGCGCGGCGGATGCAGCACCTTGTATGTCCATAAAGAAAGGACCGGCCTTCTGCCGGACCACCTCCCCAGCGCCGGGTTCGTCGAACCCCGTCAGCCCGCGCGCTGCTCCGACATATAGGCCCTTGCGCCCGCCATCAGGGCGTCGCCGGTCGCCGAGAGGCGGCCATGCCTGACGACCGTCTCATAGCCCTTCTCGAAGTTCTCCATATCCGAAGCGGCGGCTTTCATCGCTGCGTCTCGCATTTCCTCGTCCAGCAGCGGACTGGCGGCAAGCCGCATCATGGCCCAATGCATGCGCGCCGACACATAGGTTGCGTGGTAAATGCCGTCCATCGGACGGGGGTCGAGGCGCAACGGCGAGGGATAAAGTTCGTCGTCGTCATTGAAGACCAGCGGCTCGTCATAGGTGAACCCGAAAAGCAGCGAATGCGCCGATTCATGCGCCAGCACCTCCGCCACCGCGACAGGCGTCGGGTGAAATTTCGGATTGAGGAAGAGAAGCCCCCAGAGCTGATAGGCGGAGGCGCCGTCGAACTGGAATGGGGCGGCATCCGGGCTCGTCGCCAGAACGACCTCGCGAACCAGCGCCCGGATCTCTCCCGCAAGCTCGGGAAGCGCATCGCCGAGAAGCGCATAGCCTGCGTCGAACCGCTCCCCGAAATTCTCGACCGCCTCCGGGGCTGGTGGTTGAAAGAGATCCGTCATCTCGGAGCCGATGCGCCGGCGATATAGATCGCATTCCGCATCCACCGCCGGTGCCGCCATTGCACGAACGACGAAGCCGGCTCCGGCCGGCTTCGAGGTCAGGATATTTCCGAAGGCGTGGAAGGCTTTCTCTTCCTGCTCGTCGAGCAGCGCGAGAACCAGTTCGTAATACCAGCCGAAGATCCCCGGTGAAAACCGGACGCCGCTTCTCAGCTTCGAAATAACCGCCCCGAGCGCGGCAATATCGAAACCGGGGATACCGGCAAGCTGTTCTGAAATATGCTGCAGGCTGTCGGCCAGTCCCAGATGCATTCTGCGGTCGAGCGCAACCGCCCGACCGGCGTCCGGCTCAAACGCGTGAAACGCTTTCATCCGACTATCCCGAAAAAGCGAAACGGATGAAGATTGGTAGAGACCGACGAAAGAGCGTTATGATTCTACATCACATGGTTGGCTTCATGCCGACCTTGATGCCCGGCTTGCCACCGATCTTTTCACCGATCTTGCCGCTGGTGACAGACTCGCCCGCGGCGACCAGAATGCGGAAGCCAAGAAGCTTCGTAAGCTGAAGTTTGACCTTCATTTCGTCCTCCACAAAATCCCGATCCTGAAAATTGTTAACATCGACTCCATGATTGAGCAATGCTTTGGCGTCGCATCCGCGCCATGGGGACCACTTTCTTGATCGTAATCGTCACGACGGAGCCGCATAAATACACACACGCCGCCCTCGCGGGCTGGTGCAGCCCGAGCATCATTCAGCGCTTCTCATATTGGAAACTGTTCAGAAAGCGGCTTCTTCCTCACGCGACTTACATATTCACCGACTTCGATCGGCTGAGTCCCTGGGAGCTGGAGCTTGCGGCCAAGGCATTCCGGGCGCTTGAAGGCGCAGGCTGCCGGCTGCTCAATGATCCCGGACGCTTTCGCCGCCGCCACGCTTTCCTGCAACTGATGCACCGCAGGAAAATCAACAACTTCAGCAGCTGGAGCCCCGATCTGGACGAGACGCCGGATCGCTTTCCCGTGTTCCTGAGAACCCAGGCCGCGCATCGCGGTGTGCTGGCCGGGCTCCTGCACACGCCGGAGGAGGCGCGGCTCGCATTGGAGGAAGCGCTCGCCGCAGGGCACCCCTTGAGCGATCTGCATTTCGTTGAATATGCCGCCGAGCCGACGAGCACCGGCATCTTCCGCAAGCTTGCAGCCTATCGGGTCGGCGATGCGATCGTTCCCGCACTGTCAGTGCACAGCCTCGACTGGATTGCGAAATATGGAGCGCCAGTGGCCGAGGCGCAGCAATATGACGAGGAATCGGAGCTTCTGCGGAATAACCCCCATGAGCGGCATCTGATGTCGGCTTTCGAGGCTGCGGGCATCGATTATGGCCGTGCGGATTTCGGCATCCTGGGGGGACGACCCCAGATCTACGAGATCAACACCAACCCCATGATCGGCGACCTGACCGAACACTGGTCCGCGCAACGTCTGGCCAATTCACGCCATGCGCGCGAGGCGATTGCGGCGGCGGTGAAGACGCTCGACAGCACCGGTGGAAAGCCCGCCGTGAGGCTGGACGGAGAACCCTTCGCGACGCAGTTCCGCAGAGACAGACGACGTTTCTTCATGAGCCACTGGATGCCTTGAGACAGGCAGCAAAGCAATCCTCCGGATGGGTACAAATCTGGATGGGTCGAGCGGCGCGGACAGGATGGCGAGTAGCATATGATCCGCCCAACTCACATCCGAAGGGTGCCCCGTGCAAAACATCAATGACAGGCTGATTTACGACGTTGGCGCCCATCACGGCGAGGACACGGAATTTTATTTGAAGAAGGGGTTCGACGTCGTCGCGATCGACGCTGTGCCGGACAATTGCAGGCTGATAGGAGAAAAGTTCTCGCCCTATCTTGCCGAAAACAAGCTGCGCATATTGAACTGCGCGATCTCCGACTCGAGCGAACCGATAAGCTTTTACGTGAATGACGATGTGTCCGTATGGAGTACGGCGAACAAGAGCTGGGTCGAGCGCAACAACGCCCTGAGGCCGGGACAGAATGTGCGCGAGATCAAGGTCGATGCCGAGAAGCTCGTCAACGTCATGGCCAAATTCGGCGTTCCGCTCTATTGCAAGATCGACATCGAGGGTAACGACTTTCTGGCCCTGCGCTCGCTCGCCAATGCGCCTTCAATGCCCCGCTATATTTCGATCGAGTCGGAAAAGCTGAACTGGACGCGGCTCCTTAATGAGCTCGCCGTCATGAAGAGTCTCGGATACCGCAAATTCAAGGTGGTGAACCAGAATCTGATCGGGCTGCACAATGGCGAGACATTGGGCCGCCATGGAAATGTCATCCGGTACAAGTTCAACCACGGCAGCTCCGGCCCCTTCGGAGAGGAGGCCGCCGGGCGATGGATGGATATTTTCGAATGCATCGAGGTCTATAAGGGCATTTTCCGGGGCTATTTTCTGAACGGCGACTTCGGCGTCGTGAAAAACCAGAACCCCCAATTGCCTGCGGCCGACTGGTACGACACGCACGCCTCGCTCGACCCCCTGTAGCCAGAAGCCGATGGCATTCCGCGTCCTGTCCGGACATGCCGGTGATGGCCGAGCTAACGGCACGCATTCTCATCTGCGCCGGACCGCAATTTGCGTTTTGCCAATTGATCCAATATTTGCCACCTTCAAAGAGGCTCTCCTCCCCCTTGGATTTATGATGCAAGTTCTGCAGCGCAAACACATCCTTCAGGCCGATGCCCGTTCTCAATGGTACCGATTTAAACTGACATTCGGTCTGGGGGTGAAGACCGAGAAAAATTTCCTGGTCAGCGAAGCGGCGTTGCGCTTCATACGGGGCATCCTGCCCCAGGGCGCCAAGATAACCACCTTTGGAAGGCGCGACGGAATTGGCATGCAAGCGCTTTCGCGCATGTCGGCCATCGCATTCGCCAGGGCTTTTGGCGCGGAATACATCCACACCCCATTCGAGAGCATCGATCATACGCCTGCGAACCAGATCTCATGGGCGCAGAAATGGGAGGATTTTTTTGGCTTCTCGAAGCATTACAAGGTCATCGATGAGACCTACGAGATAATCGATTATCAAGACTACATGCAGCGTCCGAAGCAGCTCGCTTCCAATTCGGTCTTGTTCTTTCAACAGTGCTGGTGGTTTACCAGGCGGTATCCTGATTTTTATCTCAATATCGCACCCGAGCTGCGGGCGGGAATGAACCTCTCCACTGAACGGGGAGAAAGGCTGCGAGCCGCCATTCACGTCCGCAGAGGCGATGTCAGCGCGTCGGCGAATAAAATGCGGTATACGGACGATGCGTCCATATTGAGGTCCATCGACTCACTGCAACGCATGGCGAGAGAAGCGGGCCGGGATCTCGCCATATCCGTTTATTCGCAAGGATCGCCGGAGGAATTTGCCGCGTTCAAGGCGCGCGGCTGCGAGCTGCATCTGGACACCGACGCCATCGAGACAATGAAGGCGATGATCGAATCCGACATACTGGTCATGTCGAAAAGTTCATTCAGCTATGTCGCCGCCCTCCTGAACACCGGGGTCATCGTTTACGAGCCCACATTCAATCCCCCGCTTTCGAGCTGGATCAGAAAGCGGGACGACGGAAGCGTGGACGTCAAGCGTCTGGTTGCAGCTCTGGATAAGGCACGCCCCGCTTAGGCGGGAAAGCGCGCCCTTTCCGCGCGCACCGGCGTCCTATCTCGACATACCCGGCTCGATCGGCTTGTCGACCGCGCCGCCGCTCTCCACCCAATCCTTGAACGCGCCCAGATTGTAGACGTGCTCGTAACCCAGATCCTTGAGCGTCTTGGCGCTGAGCGCGGAGCGACCACCGGAGGCGCAGTAAAGGATCAACGTTTTGTCCTTGGCGAAATTCTTGTCGTGATAGGGCGAGTCCGGATCGGCGCGGAATTCGAGCATGCCGCGCGAAACATGCACGGCGCCCGCGACCTTGCCAGTCTGTTCGACCTCCGGCGCATCGCGCACGTCGACGACAAGCACGTTGCCCTTGCCGATCATCTGCCGCGCATCCGCCGGCGTAATGCGCGGCACCGCCGCGTTGGCTGCTTCCATCAGTTGCTTGAGACTTGTGGCCATCTCTCACTCCTCATTCGTGCTGTGACTGTTCGCCTTCCGGCGCAACGGTTCTATTCCGGAATTTCTTCGCCGGAGCCGCCGAACGCCGCCGGGAAATCCTTCAGCTTGGGCAGACCATCGCGCATGGGCAGCACGGTCTCGGCATAATTCACGTGAACGCCCGGCGTGAACTTCAGCGTCGGGATCGTGGCCGCGTACACATCGACGAGGCCGAGAGGCGGATGATTGTTCATCAGGTGTCCGCCGCACTTCGCACAATATTTGCGCTGGCTGAGCTCCGTCTTCTGGAACGTGGCGACGTGCTCGGCGCCTGCGGTGATCCGCACCGCTTCCGGTTTCCAGAGGCTGAAGGCGTTCACCGGTCCGCCGGACCATGAGCGGCAGGACCGGCAATGGCAGTAGCCCATGGCCTCGGGCGAGCCCGTGACTTCAAGCTCGACCGCGCCGCAAAAGCATTTTCCGATGTGAGTCATGACTTCCTCCCCTTCCAGCGCCATCGGCCATCCATAAGCGCGATAGGGCGACGGCCCGCCCATTGAATACGCTAAGCATGGCGATGGAAAGCGAGCCCAGACGCGGGCCCGCCGCCGGGGCGAGGGTCAGCCCTCCGAATGACAGCAGATGCAGATCTTGTTACCTTCGAGATCCCTGAAATAGGCGCCGTAAAAATTGGCGTGATAATGCGGACGAAGACCCGGATCGCCCTCGTTTGCACCACCATTCTCGATAGCCAGCCGATGGCATCTGTCGACGGTCGCCCGGTCTCTTGCGAGTAATGCGACCATGACGCCATTGCCGGGCGAGGCACGATGACCATCGAACGGCGCGCCGACAAGCAGAAGCGGTCTGTCCGCCTGTTCCGGTTGCCAGCCGGCCCAGCCTTTGTCGGGTTCGTAAAATCGAAGACGCCAGCCGAGTTCGGCCATTAAAGGACTGTAGAACTGCTTGGCAGCGGGGAGATCGTTCGTTCCAAGATGGATATGCGAGATCATCGCGCCCTCCGCATCGAGTCCGGCATTGCATTCACCATTGTGCCCGCGTCCAGCGGTCATCATTCGGGATAAGCGCAGTTGCCTTACCCTCGGGATGAGGCTGCACAATTTTCTCCAAGGTTGAAATTGCACTTTGTGCTGACGGCAGGGCTAGTGTCGAAACGGCCAGGAACCGGGCGAAATTCGTCACAGCGCAGAGCGGCGGTTGATGAGGCGACCTGCCGCCGCGCCGTCCGCCGTGGCCAATTTTGCCCGATAAAAGTCATTTATGACACTAGGCTATGCCTCCTTCCCGCAGCAGCTTGTGGCGAGGAGGAATTTGCCATGACGACACATATTGTTGAGCAGGACGACAGGCTGGACGACTTCACGCCTCTCGACCTCGAACTCGAAGGGACGAAAAAGCGTGTCTGGCGGTCCGGCCATGGTCCGGCCGTCATTGTGATGCACGAGATGCCGGGCATCAGTCCGCATGTTGCGCGATTTGCCAGATGGATTCGCGACGGGGGTTTCACAGTCTGGATGCCTTCCCTGTTTGGCCGGGATGGAGCAATCGGCTCTGCCGAGGAGGGCGCGGACGTGTTCCGGCGGGCCTGTATCAGCGCGGAGTTCCGGGCGTTGGGCGCCGGCGTGTCGAGCCCGGTCACCGTCTGGCTCCGTGCCCTGGCACGCCACGCGCACGGAGAATGTGGCGGCCCCGGCGTCGGCGCTGTGGGCATGTGCTTCACCGGCAACTTCGCGCTGACCATGATGCTCGAGCCGGCAGTGGTGGCGCCGGTCTTGTGCCAACCTTCCCTGCCACTCGACGTTCCCGGCGGTCTCGAAATCTCCGACGAGGAGCTAGCCAGAGTGCGCGGCCGGCTGGAGCGGGAGAACCGCAGGGTCCTAGCGTATCGCTTTTCAGGCGACGCATTCTGTCGTGCCGAACGCTTTGCTGCCTATCGCGCGGCCCTTGGCGAAAACTTTGTCGCGAGAGAGCTGCCGGACTCGGCTGCGAATACCGATGTGCCGCCATTCTTTGAGCGGCATGTGCCAACTCCCCACAGCGTCACGACGGTTCATCTTATCGACGAGACGGGACAGCCGACGCTGGCGGCTCGCGACGAGATCATCGCGTTTCTCGGCAATGCGCTTTCAGGAGAGGCACAGTGAACAATCACAAAGCCTTGTCCGGCGGATGCCTGTGCGGCGCAGTGCGCTATACCGCAGCCGGGAGACTCGATCGCAGCTATGCGTGCCATTGTACCGATTGCCAGATCCGGAGCGGAAGTGCGTTTGCCATCATGCTGCCCGTGCCGGAAGCAGGGTTCGCCGTTTCAGGAGAAACACTGGCGGTTCCACAACGGGAGGCACATGGCGTCGAGGCAACGCTGCACTCCTGTCCCAAATGCCTCACCCGGCTATTTACGCGGAACCCTCTGTGGAAGGGCCTCGTGATCCTGCGCGCAGGGACGCTCGAACGCAGTAGCGAGATCGTTCCGGCCTTTCACATCTGGGTCCGAAGTCGCCAGCCGTGGATCGTATTGCCCGCTGATCGTCCTCGCTTCGACACACAACCCGCCACACCGGACGAATGGCGCGCGCTTCTTCAATAAGAGACCCGGCCCATGCCGAACCGCTAGTCGACTCGCTCGAACGCGGCCACGGCTGCATCCCTGAAGGCCCTCGGGCTGTCACCGCCATGACGTCGCAGGACGCGGCGAAGCGTTGAGGCATCCGCATAGCCCACACGGTGGGCAATCTCGTCGACCGGCAGGCGGGTGGTTTCCAGCAAGGCGATCGCCCGTTCAGCTCGCAGGCGCTGCAGGAAACGAACCGGCGACAAACCGGTCGTGGCGGCAAGTCGCCGCGCGAATGTCCGAGGGCTCATGCCGGCGATGCCTGCCAATTCGTCCACTGTAAATTCTTCTCCCAGTCTCGCTTCGGCCCAGGCCCTTGCCCGGCGAAGGCGCTCATCGCCTGCAGTCAGGAAATCGAGCGAAATAAAGGATGTCTGGGACCGTCTCGCGTCCATGAGCAGATAGCGCGAGCAAGCGTCGGCCAGCGTAGGGCCGGCATGCCTGGCAACCAGCGTCAGAACGAGATCGACCTGGGCCATGGCCGCACCGGCTGTCGTCAGATGCCCATCGGTAACGACCATCGCCTCCCGATCGAGGACAACGTTTGGAAACAGCTTGCTGAAATACGCTGCCAGCCACCACGCGGTCGTCGCTCTCCGACCATCGAGGATGCCTGCGGACGCGAGGAGAAATACGCCCGTGCAGGAAGCGGCGATTTCCTTGCCCTCTTCATGCGCGAGCAAAAGGCGGCGGCGCGCATCGCTGGCAGATGAACTCGCCAGCCCTTCCTCAACCGCCTTGGGATTGAACAGTCCAATGCCCGGCACGATCACGATGTCGGGGATGGGTTGGACCCCGTCACGATGCGGCGGGGCAAGCCCCGCAAAGCGATCCGCCGCCGAACCCGCTAACCAATAGTCGAACGCTGGTGGTCGATCTTCGGCGACACGCAGCCGATTTGCGGCCGCAAGAATGTCGATTGTCAGCACGATACTGGAAGGGAACCCGCTCTCAACGGCAAAGATCTCGACTTTCTTCATAGTGGTAGGCCCGGATCCCGTCTCGACCGTGGCGCGCCAGCTGAATGCCTACAACCGGCGGGAGGTCGGCACATTCATGACGTGTCCGGCGCAAGACGCCAGAATCCTCGCGCTCGATGGAGCCATTCTGGCTGAAGGATGGGTCATCGGTCGGGATCGCCATCGACGCCGTTTTGAAGAACCTTATGTCAAAGGCAAATGGCTCGCCAACCTCGCCGTCGATCACGAGCGGGTTACGCGCAGGGTCGATGGAGCCAAAGCCTGCCGGTCCATCGGCCTTCTTTGGAGATAATCGATCTGCAAAAAACCGTCGTCTCCACGGCGCTGCACGCCGATGAGTCTTCTGGTTTCTTGATGATTTTTAAGAAAAAACTGGAGCGGGCGAAGGGATTCGAACCCTCGACCCCAACCTTGGCAAGAGGTGGAAGGCCCTACTTCCAATCTCGCTTCGCTCCGACACGGCCATATTTTCATATTGAAATCAGCTTATTATATACGACACGGCCCGCCACGCTACGCTGCTCTTTTCCTTCTCATGCTTACCCGGCGCTTACCCATGTGCTATAGTGGCTCTTAGGTAAGCAGAGAGGGCAAGCGATGGCAAGGATCACAAAGCGGCTCGTGGACGCCCTGCGCCCCCAAAAGAGTGGATCGGCAGATGACGTTGAACTTGCGGAGCCAAACGCCCCCGCGGAGGCCCGGGAGCCGAATTCGAAAAAGGATGTCGTGGCCTGGGACGACGAGTTGCGAGGCTTTGGGGTTCGGTTCAAGCCGAGCGGCGCCGGCGCGTTCATCATTCAATACCGGAACGCGGAAGGGAGGAGCAAACGCCTAACACTCGGCTCGGTGGCCGAGTTGACGCCCGAGGAGGCGCGCAAGTTGGCTCGCACAAAGCTCAGTGGCGTCGCCCATGGCGCCGATCCGGTCGAAGAAAAGCGCACCACCCGAGCCGCTCCTACCGTCGCAGAGGTCTGCGACTGGTATCTTGAAAAGGCCGAGAGCGGCGAACTTCTCGGTCGCCGTCGACGGCCGATCGCGACGAAGACCTTGGCACTCGACCGCAGCCGGATCGACACGCATGTCCGTCCGCTCCTGGGCGATCGCAAGGTCCACAGCCTGACCCTCCGCGACATCGAACGCTTCCAAGCCGATGTCGTGGCCGGCAAGACCGCCAAGCCTCGGTCAGGCCGGGGTGGCGTCACCACCGGCGGCGCAGGGGTCGCAGGTCGCACTGTCGGCATGCTGCACACGATTTTCGAGCAAGCGGCACGGTTGCATGTTATCGCCCAGAACCCTGCCAAGGGGGTCCGCAAGGTCAACACCGACAACAAGATCGAGCGCCGCTTGTCTCTGAGCGAGATCACGGCTCTCGGCATGGCAATGGGCCACGCAGACGAGGAGAGCCCGGTGGCGCTCGCCGCCATCCGGCTCATGCTCCTGACAGGCTTTCGTCGCATGGAGGTCTTGACGCTGGAACGCGCCTGGATCGACCTGGAAGCGCCGTGCGTGCGCTTTCCCAAAACTAAGAGCGGCGCCCAACTTCGGGCGATCGGCCAATCAGCCCTCAAGCTGCTGACCCAGCAACCTGGCGACGCCGAAAACCCCTACGTCTTCCCAAGCGAGGTCGGCAGCGGTCACTTCGTTGGCGTCGTCCGCGTCCTCCAGAGGCTTTGCCTGACCGCCAAGCTGGAGGATGTCACGCCCCACGTGCTGCGGCACACCTTCGCCAGCGTTGCTGGCGATATGGGTTTCTCCGAGTTGACCATCGCTGGCCTTCTTGGTCACACCGGACGAGGCGTCACACAGCGCTACGTCCACCTCGACAAGGCCCTGGTTATGGCCGCGGAGAAAGTCGCCGAGGAGATCGAGCGGGCGCTGGGAGCCGGCGCGCCGGAGAAGCGCCGACGGAACCCGGCCCCCAATTTAGACAGAGGGTCGAGCAGTGCGGTTGCCGCTTGAAATATATAGCCCTAAGGACTATAGTTCACCCGTCGCCGTTGGTCAGCATCGGCGATGACCGTCTATGTGACCAAGGAGTTTGCTCGGTTTGCGCGGAAGGCAGGCTTGCTCGATGCGAAACTGCTCCAGGCGGCGGGGGACGTGGCGAAGGGTCAATATGACGCTGATTTGGGAGGTGGCGTATTCAAGCAGCGGGTCGCCCGCGAAGGTGGTGGGAAGTCGGGCGGGTTCCGCACGATCATCCTATTTAAGGTCGGTGGCCATAGCTTCTTCGCTCACGGATTCGCCAAAAATAACAAGGCGAACGTGTCGGCCAAGGAACTGAAGGCGTTGAAGCAGTTGGCGAACGTGCTGACTGGATTTTCGGCTGAGCAACTTCGGGCAGCAAAGGCGGCCGGGGAGTTGAGTGAGGTGAGCGATGGCGACGACAAGCAGGAAGGCTGACAACGGCATCCTCGCATCCGTCCATAAGACCGCGGCCGGTCTGCATAAGGCTGGTCTCGTGGACAAGGCGACCATGCGTGAGTTTGACGCCCTATGCCTTACCCCGGTTGAACCTTTGACGCCCGACGAAATCCGGGCGCTCCGAGAACGCGAGCAGGTCTCTCAGCCCGTTTTCGCGCACTATCTCAACGTCCGGAAGGACGCCGTAAGCAAATGGGAGCGCGGCGAAAAACGACCGGACGGGCCGTCTCTCAAGCTGCTCAATCTAGTGAAGGCTAAGGGGTTGCAGGCAATCGCTTGAGGGTGACGACGAAAATAATGATGCTGCGAAACGGGGGCCACGATGAGTTTGACGCATGATGTTCGAGCGAGGGGCGCAATCGAACGCGTGCTATCGTCGCAACGGAAGTATGCGGATCTAAGGCTCCGGCAGAGCCAGATCGGGCTCACAATTCCGGAGGCATTTGTTCGGGGCATCCGACACATCGGCTACCGCAGCAACAGCGACGCAATCGCCGAACTTATCGACAATTCCATCCAGGCCTATTCGCTGCGCGTCGACCTCGTGTTCGGCTACGATGAGAGCGCCTCACTCAAGAAACCCTCTCGGCTGGCGGTCGTCGATGATGGCCACGGGATGGCGCCTGAGATGCTGCGGCTTGCCATGATGTGGGGCGGGACGCACCGCGAGAATGATCGCACAGGTCTTGGCCGCTACGGATACGGCTTGCCCTGCGCGGCGGTCAGCATCGGGAGACGCTTCACAATAATCTCCAAGGTGTCCGATGCCGAGCCTTTCGCCGTCACACTCGATCTGGACGCCTTGGACGCCGGTAAATACCGCAATGCCGCCGGCGACGTGGCGCTTCCGCAAGCTCGTCGCGCGAGGCTCCCTGCTTTCGTCCGGGAGCATCTAAGGCAGGCGTTCCCGAATGGATGGCGCTCGGGCACGATCATCCTAATCGAAAAGCTGGATCGCTTGGATTGGGCGACAACTCTGGGGATGCGAACTAACCTCGTCCGCCACTTCGGCGTGACCTATCACAAGCTAGCCACCGAAACTGCCATTTACGTCGATGGTCATCGTATCCTTCCTATAGATCCTCTGTTTCTGTCTCCCGAGTGCGAACTCTACTCGCTGGATGAAGATCGGGCGCGTCCTCTCGATCGAATCGAGATCAAGGTGCGTAACCCCGCTGCACCTAGCCAGGAAGGTCGGATTTCTCTTCGCTATGCGTGGCTTCCGCCAAGCTTCGGTGCGATTGACAAGTCGCGCGATGCCGTTGGGCTCAATGCAAACGCGCGCTTTCCAATTCTAAAAAATTACCATGGCTTAATCTTCAGTCGGAACGGACGGGTGATAGACGTCCAGACTCGCGCACCCTGGACGGTGTTCATCAACAACGACCGCTACATCCGCGTTGAGGTCGAGTTCTCTGCGTCCTTGGATGAGATGTTCGGCGTGACCACGTCCAAACAGCAGGTGTCTGTCTCCGCGGCGATTTGGGATGCGCTCCGTGAGGCCGGTTTGCACAAAGCCATTGAACAACTCCGCGGAAAGGTCCGATCGGCAAAGCTGAAACGACGCGTTGTCGACCCCCAGCACGAAAACGCCGTGAATTCGGGTGAAGCGTCGAAAACTTCGATACCAGGGCGGAGCGGCCGAGTTGCAGATAAGGCGCCGCTGCTGACCAGGGAGGGCGGCGGCGCGGTCCTTCGTCCGAGTGACAACCATCCACTCCTCAACGGCTCCGCCCCCAGTGTGGAGATCGCTCGTGCTTTGCGAGCACTGGTCATCCAGATCTGCGACCGTGCCGATTTGCCTGATCGACGGCATCGATCAGATTATGCGGCGCTGCTCGAAGACTGGGCAAAGGCTTTGGGCCATCCCCTGAACTCAACCAGAAGCCCAGTAGTATCCGCAGAGCGGCGCGGCTAAATGTATGTTTCAAGAGGCACTGGCATGGAATGCGCATTGTTGGCACTAATCGGCGAAGTGCGGAAATGCGCCACAGCGAGGGGGATGAATTGGTGAAAGTGGCGCTCAAGGATCATTTTGGTCCGGGCCGTTCCCGCGCCTTCTCTCCCTTCCTAGCGCCAGATGAGCGCAAAAAACTCCATTTACTCCTGGATTTTGGCGATGGCCCGCCGCCTAGCTTTGCCGATGCGCTTCGGTCACTCGCTCGCCGCTATATTGACGACGGTTCAAGCGAGAAGCTCCGAGCCGTCTGCCTTCTTGTAGCGGACCTCTTCGAACAGGGCTGGCGAGTTGCAGTTCAGGAGGATCAAATCCTGTTCGAGCCGCCCGGTATTGCACAGGCGGATGGCCAGACTATTGACGACGTCAAATCTCGGGTTCGCGCGGCGCTGCAGAGTGCTCGTCAGCGTCAACTCCGTGAACCCTCAGTTTCAGCCTTCCTTCGTCGCATGGAGCGGCGCTCTGCACGACCGCCTGGCGTTCGGAGTTCCGTACTCGATCTCGTCGACAATGGCGCGGACCTGGCTCAGGAATTTCGGCGCATCTCGAATCTACCGGAAGCCGAACGCGCCGCCGCGCTCGCCGGCGTGGTCGATCCTGTCGTCGAGATTTGCCAATCCGGAGCCAAATGCAGGAACACCGGCCTGCCGCTGATCGACATCTGGCGCTACTTCCGTCACACCTGGGCGCACGAGTATCGCCCTGTCCCGGGCCGCCAGCTACTGATCCTCATCCGTAACGCAGCACGTCAAAATCGTCCGGTGATCGGCATCGCCATGCTGGCGAGTCCTGTTATGCGCGTTGGTGTCCGTGACAAGTGGATCGGATGGCTGAGGGAAGAGACCGAAGCGCGCCTCCGAGACGGAAGCTGGGACGCATCCGCACTCGGGGCGGCGCTGCTCGCTCGCCTCGAGGAGTCGATAGCCGCCATTCGGTGGGACGATCTCGCGACTGCTGCGGAAATTGCGGAGCCGACCGAGAGCACGGTTCTCCGGTTGGAACAGAAGGCGTCAGGCGCTGCCTTTGCGCGCGATTTAGAGCTCCGCGCGCACTACGAGGCTCATCGCGAAGCCGGCGAAAAGATAACGCCGATGCGGGGCGCCTTGAAACATGCCGCGCACGATGCCGATTGGCTGGGCGCGTCCGAAGATCTCCTGTTTGTCCGCAAGCGAGCCGAGGTGCTGTCGCAGCTTCTCTTCGCAAAGCAGATGTTCCGGGCAGTTGGCCTCACCAGAAATCCCTCCGCTGCGCTCGATCAACTACTCGCCGCGCGTAGCGGGCAGCGGGCCATCGACATCGTACTGACAGAATGCCGGAAAGCCGGCCTCTCAAGCCGCGTCGCGGATGTGAGCATCTGCGGTGCGATCTCCCCTTACAACGAAATCCTCGGCGGAAAGCTGGTGGCGCTGCTTCTCGCGTCACGCGAGGTTCACGATGCCTATTCCAATCGCTACAGCGCTCAGATCAGTGTGATCGCGTCGCAGATGGCTGGCCGTCCGGTCTCAAAACCTGCCGACCTTCGTATTCTCACCACGACGAGCCTCTATGGCGTGGGGTCGAGCCAGTATAATCGGCTGTCTCTCAAGGCCGCGCATCACCCAGGGCTTTGCGCGGACGTGTCCTGGGGCGCGATCGGCAAAAGCTTTACCGGCGGGTTCGGCACGCTCCATCTCGGCGCCGAAACCGCGCAGGCGCTCCGCTCAATGGCCGAGACTCAGCACGTTTCGCGGAGGATCAACAATCGGTTTGGTGAAGGGACCAGCCCGCGCTTGCGGCAGATCCGTGAGGGTCTCGACGTTCTGGGTTTAGACAGTGATATTATCCTCCACCATGCCACCCCGCGGCTCTTCTACGCGTGTGAACTCGGGGTCGGTTCTCGCAATGCGCTCCTTGGAATGGCTGCTGCGGACTTCCGAGCAGAGTCGTCGGCAGCGATCTGCGAAGCCTGGCGTCAACGGTGGCTTGCAGCTCGATGTCAACGAGAAGAGACCCTTGAGGCGATGGCGTGCCTCGGTCCAGGGAGTGTGCAGTCCAGTCTCCACGCTCCCTCGGATGATGACCTATTGGAATCTGCAGCGGCTCGCTGAGGCCGTTTCGTTCATGTGCTGGGGCCGATCCATTCGATGAAGTCACGACGTTGCCGGTAGACGCTCAAGAGCGCGTTTTTGAGGAAACTCGGCCCGCCGGTGATGTTGATGACCAGCGTGTCGATCGACCTTGTGAGCGGAATCATCACCCAACGGGACGCATGGATTTGCGCTGCTTCCTCGGCTGTCTGATAGAGATCGTCAATCTGATGATCTTCGGTAAACCACTGGCGAAATTTGTATTCCCAAAGTTCGTCGAGGCCATAGTTGATGGTCGTCCAACCTTCAAGGCCACGGCAGGAATCATATTGGACGAAGCGCAACTGGTCGCGATGGGTGGGAAAGTGCTCGCGAACATCGCGAGCGGTTCCGTCCCAAACACTCCCGCAATGTTTGACGAAGTTCGCGGCGGGACGGCAAAGTTGGTCGGAGGTTCCAGGCTGAACCATGGCCGGCGGGACGCAAGCCAGCATGTCGACCGGATAGTTGCCAAGCTTCAGCGCTTCTGCACTGAGGCGCGTGAGGATGGACGCATCCGACACGAGATCGCCCTCGACGACGATCACACGCCCACCTGCAGCCTCGGCATTGGGTTCGAGATCCCAATCTGAAAGCCGCAAACCGTTCGCCATATCGCGAACGAACGACGCGAGATTCGACTTCATCCGCATGCAGCGCGTCAGGCGGCGGGAACGAACGGAGGCGCGGGCGAGACCCCCTGACCAATCGGCCACCGACTCTCGCACATACTGGTCCACGCCATCCGAAACGGTTAGCCGCTCCGGACCGTAGATTGCTCGAAGAATTGCTATCTCGTCGCGGGGCCAATCCTGACCCTCATCGACGAAGATCAGATCCCAGTCGAACTCCGGCGCTTGACCGAGCAACAGATTGTCGATGTCGTCAGGTGTAATGGCTCCGCTCTCCAGATATCCGAGCAGAGCGATCTTGTTCTCTTCATAATTCACGAGAAAATCGTTGTAGGTCGTGATGACACCCAGACCAAGCATCAACCGACCGAAAAAGGCGTGGGCCGTCTCGATCCCGATGCCCCCGCTCTCAACACTGCGTGGCACGCCGAGAAGCGCCATAGTCCGGCGCAGATCGGCCACAAGCGCCTTATTGAACGTGAGAACGAGCGACCGAGACTGGCGCAGTTCAAAGGCTCGGTAGGCCATCTGAAGGAGAATGACGGTCTTTCCGACTCCGCCGCGCCCCTTCACGACAACTTGACGTTCGCCCAAGTCGTCCAGCCAGGTGTCCGGCAACGATTTTTTGGCGATCATGTCCATGCGACGACGGTCGAGCGGCGTCGGTTCGATCTCATCGAAAAGCGAAAATTCTGGCGACAGAATTTCCGCGAAGGCGTCGTCTGAACCAAAGACGAGATTGACTCGATTGCCATTTCGGAGTGGCCGGGAAATTTGCCCAAGCACGTTCAAGATGCGCTCGAAGCTCGCATCTCCGGCGATGCAGTTATGCGGTCGCTTGGGAAGATCACTCTCTCGGAGGCCCGTGA
>Ga0255338_1001942_pt1 | contig 34468 bp, 34 predicted proteins | sample MeOH1_35cm_T4_19_FD_203715 | JGI IMG/M metagenome (GOLD analysis project Ga0255338, IMG submission 203715) | Sandy soil microbial communities from University of British Columbia, Vancouver, Canada - MeOH1_35cm_T4_195 | ecosystem: Engineered > Artificial ecosystem > Sand microcosm > Unclassified ...
CAGCGCGCGGCGACGCTCGATCGGGCGTCCGGTCACCGGTCCTCCAGCTGCCGCACCCGCTGCTGATACTCGTCGGCGTCGATCTCCCCGCGGGCGAACCGCTCGTCGAGGATCTGCCGTGCCGACGGCCGGCCGGCCGCGCCGGGACTCTGCTCGCCGCGGCCGGCGGTGCGCAGCCGGACCAGGGCGACGACCACCGCCGCGATCCCGGCGAGCAGCAGTATCAGGAACACCCATCCCCAGCCTGCACCACCCATGTAACACCCTTCGCCCCACGGGCCCCCGCCGTTCATCCCACCCACCGGACACCTCCTCCCATTACATACCCCTGCCGGTATCGCCCCGCCCGTCCATCGTAGCCCCGCTCGAATACACCGGCCTCCCGCACCACAGATCTTCACCGAACCTTCGTCCGGCCCGCTCCGTCGCCACCACGCACGTCGAATCAGGCACCGAATCCCACCCGGCACCCAGGCACGCCGTGCGGCACCGCGGCTCGAGCCGGAATGATGGTCTGCATGCCTACTGTTGACCGACGCCGCGTCGCCGCCGGTGCCGCCGGCGTGGTTGCGCTGCTCGTGGTTCTGACCGGCTGCGGGTCCTCCACGGGCGGGTCGTCACCGAGCGCCACCTCACCGGCTCCGGTGGGGCCGCGGATCGAGGTGAGTCCGTCCGACGGTGCCACCGGGGTCGAACCACTGGCGCCCGTGCTGGTCCAGACACCCGACGGCACCTTCGAGTCGGTGACCATGACCAACGAGGACGGGCGCACCATCGACGGCATCGTCACGCCCGACCGGCACACGTGGAAGCCCACCGGCCCGCTCGGATACGGGCGCAGCTATACCGTGACCGCCACCGCGATCGGCGCGGACGGCACCCGCAGCGACCGCACCACCGGGTTCACCACTCTCACACCCGACAATCAGACCGCCGTGGTGTTCCGGACCACCGGCGGCGGCGCGGTGTCCGACGGCGGGGTCTACGGCGTCGGACTCGTCGTCGTCGCGCACTTCGACGAGCCGATCCCGGACCGAGCCGCGGCGGAGAAGACACTCACGGTTCAGGCGAATCCGCCGGTGGACGGCGCCTGGTACTGGGCCGACGAGCAGAATGCGCACTGGCGGCCGCGCAGCTACTACCCGCCGGGCACCCAGGTCACCGTCCGCGCCGACATCTACGGCAAACCCCTCGGTGGCGGACTGTTCGGGCAAGAGGATGCGTCGGTGTCCTTCTCCCTCGGGGACGCGCACATCTCCGTCGCCGACGATGACACCATACAGGTCACGGTGACCGACAACGGGCAGATCGTGCGCACGATGCCGACCTCGATGGGCAGGGGCGGCACCGAGGTGGTCGACGGCCGGACCCTGTCGTTCTGGACCCAGCCGGGGATCTACACCGTGCTCGACCAGGCCAACCCGGTGGTGATGGACTCCTCGACCTACGGGCTGCCGGTCAATTCCCGCCTCGGCTACAAGGAGGTCATCAACTACGCCACCCGCATCAGCAACGACGGGATCTACCTGCACCAGCTCGACGCGACCGTGTGGGCCCAGGGCAACACGAACGTCTCGCACGGATGCTTGAACCTCAGCGGCGCCGACGCCCGCTGGTTCTACGAGTTCTCCCGCCCGGGGGACGTCGTGGAGGTCCGCAACACCGGCGGCGCCCCGCTGCAACTGTGGCAGAACGGTGACTGGAGCATCCCCTGGGAGCAATGGCAGGCGGGCAGCGCCCTGCGCTGAACCCGCTCGTGCCCGGAGCCACGGCCCCGGCACGGGGAGGACGATCCGGAGAAGCGGAGCCGACCCGTGGCGGGGCCACACCCCGGGACGTGGGCGCCGATTCGGTCGGAACGCGTCACATCGGCATGTTCATCATCGGCATCCCGTTCATCTGGTGCAGCCACATCATCAACTGGTGCAGCAGGGTGTGCGCCTGGTCCATCATGCCCATCATGTTCACAGCCGTGACCTTTCGTGGGCCCGAAGCAACTCTCGGGCGGAATCGCTTCCACTGTCCTCGCTCCTCGTTACCCGGGGAATCGCCCGACATGCGAAATCTGTGTTCTTCAACAGATCTTCATCGTTTTCATCGGATCTTGACTTTCGGTGGTCGGGTGGGCACGAGTGCGTCCCAGCCGGCCACCGTGGAAACCTCCCGGCTACGGGCAGGGGCTTGGCGTGGGGCGGCTGCCGGCAACCGAGGCAGTCCACAGTCCCGCCGACATCGGTGGGGCGCAGCAATGCCAGTGCCGTCTTCCCGGTGCCCGCCATGAACGCCGGGCGGCCTTTGGTTGTAGTCCTGCAAGGGCCAACCGCGTGGTTGTAGTCCTGCAAGGGCCGCGCGATCCGGGTGCCGTGGGTGCTCGGACGTGCTCTCGGGCCCGGTGCAGACCTCAGCGGGGTGTGGTCACCACGGTAGTTCGCGGCAGCGGCCTTCGCCGATGGGGGGTTCGACCTGCACGGTGGCGTGTTCGAGGTGGAATTGTGCGGCCAGCAGGGTTTGTGCGGCCGCGAGCACGGTGGTCGGGTCGGCGCCGGGTTCGGTGGTCAGGTGGACGGAGGCGACCTCCATGCCGGAGGTCAGGGTCCAGATGTGCAGGTCGTGGGCTTCTCGGACGCCGGGCAGTGCGACGAGCGCGGCGTTGATCTCGGGGACGTCGATGCGCCTCGGCGCCTGCTGGAGCAGGATGCCGATCGCATGGCGGCCGAGGTTGTAGGCGCGCGGTAGGACAAATAGTCCGATGGCGACGCCGATGAGCGGATCGGCGTACTTCCAGCCGGAGACCAGGGTCACCAGACCGCTGACGAGCACGCCGATCGAGCCCAGCATGTCGGCGAGGACCTCGAGGTAGGCGCCGCGGACGTTGATGCTCTCCTGCGCGCCCTTGCGGAGCAGCAGGAAGGCTATGACGTTCATGGCCAGACCGACCACGGCGACGATGGTCACGGGCAGGCCCGGGACTTCGGGGGGATCGGACAGGCGGTGGACGGCTTCGTAGAGGACCCAGCCGGCGACGCCGAACAGCAGCACGGCGTTGACCAGGGCGGCGAAGACTTCGGCGCGGTACAGGCCGAAGGTGCGGTCCGGTCGGGTGCGGGCGCGTTGGGCGACGGTGATGGCGGAAACTGCCATCAAGATTCCGAACACGTCGGTGAACACGTGCGCGGAGTCGGAGAGGAGGGCCAGTGAAGAGGTGGACAGACCGACGGCGACCTGGGTCACGAAGGTAGTCAGGCCGAGGGCGACAGCGATCCAGAGTCGGCGGACGTGCCGGCCGGAGGCGCTGGTGGCCTGGGCGGCGGGGACGCCGTGTCCGTGTCCGTGGCTCATCGACTTCCTTTCGTCGGCACGGACAGCAGCATATTGCCGCATGCGCATGTATGCAATTGTAGGGTGATGAAGAAGTGGGGCGCGGCAGGGAACTATCCTTCATAGTATTTCGGCGGCGGTACGCGCGCCTGCAGGTTCGACCGGCGGGAACGGGCGAACAACGGGACGAGGGTGAGGTTTTTCCGTGGCAGGCATCGGGAGCAATAGAGCGGTGTTCGGGGCGGTGCTCGGCTGGACGGTGGGTGCGGCCGTGGTGGCCGCATCGCTGGCGGCGCTGTCGAGCACCGAGGTGTTGCGCTTGCTGGGATTACCGGATCCGGGGGCGCTGACGAGGTACGCCCTGCCGGCGGCCGTCGCGGTGGGGGAGGTGTCCGCGGTGGTGATGATCGGCTCGTTGCTGCTCGCCGCCGTGCTGGTGCCGCCGCAGCGCTCGGGGGTGCTCGACGTCGACGGGTACCGGGCGGTGCGCACGGCCGGGGCGGCGGCAGCGGTGTGGGCCGGATGTGCCCTGGTATTGGTGCCGCTGTCGTTGTCGGACACCTCCGGCCAGCCCTTGGGAACCGTGTTCGCCGACCCGCTTCCGTTCTTGCGGGCGGTCGGCGAGATCGAGGTGGCCACCGCGTGGTTGTGGACGGCGGTCCTGGCAGCGGTGGTGGGTCTGGGATGCCGACTTGTTCTACGGCACCGGTGGACGGCGTTACTGCTGGTATCGGCGGTGGCGAGCCTGATGCCCCGGGCGGTGACGGGGCATTCGTCGGCGGGCGGATCGCACGACCTGGCCACCAACAGCTTGGTGCTGCACCTGGTGGCAGCCGGACTGTGGGGCGGCGGGTTGGCGGCGCTGGTGCTGCACACCGTCCGCGGCGGGGGGTATCTGGATGTGGCCACGCGCCGGTTCTCCGCTCTCGCGGCGGCGGCGTTCGGGGTGATGGCCGTCTCCGGAATGGTCAATGCCGCGATACGGGTGCCGCTCGGACAGCTCCTGGAGGGCGCCTACGGGTTCGTGGTGCTGGCCAAGGTGGTGGCCCTGGCCGTGGTGGGCGGGCTGGGGTGGCGACAGCGCACCGTGGCGGTGACCGCGCTCGCCGCCGACCCGGCGGATCGGCGGGCGTTCACCCGGTTGGCAGTGGTGGAGTCGGCGGTGCTGATGGCGGCGGTCGGTCTCGGGGTGGCGTTGGGACGCACCCCGCCGCCGGTGGAAGAGCGCCGGGAGCCGAGCCTGGTCGAGGAGGTGCTGGGGTACGGACTGGGCGGGGCGCCGACACCGGTTCGCATGCTGACCGAGTGGCGGTTCGATCTGTTGTTGGGTACCGCCGCGGTGGTGCTCGCGGTGCTCTACCTGCTCGGGGTGCGCCGGATACGGGCGGCGGGCGGGCAGTGGCCGATCCACCGCACCGCCGGGTGGCTGCTCGGATGCCTGGTGCTGCTGCTCGCCACGTCCTCGGGAGTGGGGCGCTACGCGCCGGCTGTGTTCAGCGTGCACCTCACGGCCACCGCTGCGATCGCCGTCGTGGTGCCGTTGTGCCTGGTGCTCGGCGCCCCGCTCACCCTGGCCGCCCACACGGTCCGCCCCGACCCGGACGGGGCCCCCGGGGTGCGTGAGTGGCTCCGCGCGACGTACTCGAGCGCGGTCGTCCGGGTGCTGACCCGTCCTGCGGTGGCCGTGTCGGTGTTCGTCGGCACCTTCTATCTGCTGTATCTCGCGGGGCTGTACGACGCGCTCGCCGGATCGCACGTTGCCCACGTGCTGACCAACGTGTGGCTGGTGGTGGTGGGATCGGTGTTCTTCTGGGTCACCGTGGGCCTGGATCCGCTGCCGCGCCCCCCGGCGCCGACCGCTCGAGTGGGTGCGGCGGTGGTGGCGCTGGCGGCGTATGCCTTCTTCCTGACGTCGGTGATCAATGCCGGGACCGTCGTCGCCGGCGAGTACTACACCTCGCTGCGGCGCGGCTTCCTCGACGACCTGGCCGCCGACCAGCGCCTCGGCGGCAACCTGGCCTGGGCGGTGGGGGAACTGCCGCTGCTGCTGGCCGCGGTGCTGGCGACGGTGCGCTGGGCCTCGGCCGACGAGCGCCGAGCCCGTCGGCGCGACGAGCTGGTCGGCCGCGAGGGTGACGAGGAACTGGCCGCCTACAACACGATGCTGCGCGGATTGGGCGGGCCTGCAGGTCAACGCGGTGGCGGCCCCGGCCGGCGTCCCTGACGCCGCGGCGCCCGCGGGCGCGGCCGGCGCGGGCGCGGCGCATTCGTGTTGTGGAAACTATGCTGAATAGTAGTAATGTGTCGGTGTCCGTCACCGTTCCGTTATCAACGAGCGAGCGTCTTCACAAGGATGCAATCTTGGCCCGACATCGCAAACCCCAGTCCGGCCTCGCCTTCCCGGCCGTCTCTCGCGGCCGGGGGTGGGGCCCGCTGCGCACCGGCCCCGCCGCGGCGGCGCCCGCGCCCCCGACCGAGTGTCTCGGCCTCGCGCCCCACGCTGAGCAGCCGACGGTCGGGGTGCCGCTCGCCGGGGCCCGGCGGCCGCCGGTCCGGGGAGCCCATCGTCGGCCAGGCGGGGCCGGCGGGCGGGTGATGGTGGTGTCGGTGGCGGCCGGGGCATTGTTAGCCGCGGCGGCGTCGAGTGCGCACGCCGCCCTCCCCGGTGAGCACACCCTCGACCGGCGGCAGGCCGATCCCGACGAGTCGGCGGGGGCGGCGGCCGCGCCGTCGCAGGCCCCGCAGGTGTTGCAGGTCTCTCAAGTGCCGACACTGGCGGATTTCGCCGACCGGCTCGAACGGGCTCGGCTGCGGGAGGAGCGGCGGGCGGCGCGCGAGGCCGAGGCGCGGCGCCCGAAGACGCGGATCCCCGTCATGGGCACGTTGACGTCGAATTTCGGGCCGCGGTGGGGTACGACGCACTACGGTCTCGACATCGCCAACGCGATCGGCACCCCCATCGTCTCGGTCACCGACGGCACGGTACTCGAGGCCGGTCCGGCCTCCGGGTTCGGTTTGTGGGTGCGTATCCTGCAGGATGACGGCACCATCGGGGTCTTCGGCCACATCGACCAGGCGCTGGTGTCGGCGGGGCAGCGGGTGCGCGCCGGGGAAGAGATCGCCACCGTCGGCAATCGAGGCCAGTCGACCGGGCCCCATCTGCACTACGAGGTGTGGGAGCCGGACGGGCGCAAAGCCGATCCCATGGCATGGTTGAACGCACGCGGTGTCCCGGTCGCACCGGATGCGCGTGCGTAGGTTCATCGATGGTCGGCGAGTATCTGCGAGGGGAGTCATGCACGGATTGGGGGGTCTGGAGGCCGAGGTGATGAACGAGCTGTGGTCGACCGACGAGCCGCAGTCGGTGCACGATCTGGTCGACCGGCTGCGTGATCGCAAAGAATTCGCCTACACCACCATCTTGACCGTGGTCACCCACCTGTACGAGAAGGGCTGGGTGCAGCGCGAGAAGCGCAGCCGCGCCTACTTCTACTCGCCCTCGCGCAGCCGGGAGGAAGCCACCTCTCAGGCCCTGCGGGCGCTGCTGGACAGCAGCGCCGATCCCAGCGCCGTGCTGCTGCACTTCGCCAAGACGGTGACCGACCGCGAGTACGACGCCCTGCGCCGGGGCCGGACCAGCCGGGCCCCCGAGCAATGACCTTGGCTCTGGTCCTGCTCCTCGGCGCCGCCCTGATCACGGTGGCGGCGCCGCCGATGCTGCGCCGCGTGGGCGCGACCTCCCTGCCGCCGGGGATGGTGCTGGCGGCATGGCTGGGCAGCCTGGCCGGCGCGCTGTTTTTCGGGGCCTCGGCGGCGATCATCTTGATCTGGCCCGATCATGCCCCGGCCGAGACCGCGGTCGAGGCCCTGGTGCGGTGTCTGGCCGCGGTCTCGCACGCCGTCCAACCGTGGATCACCGAAGCCCTCGCCGGGGCCGGGGCGGTGGTGTTGAGCGCCGTGGTGGCCCGGGTGGTGATCCTGGGTCGGCGGCACGCCCGGGCGCAGGCCCGGCTGCTCGACTACCACCGCGAGGTGGTCTGCATCGTCGCCCGCTCACGGGGGGACGATGTGATGTGGCTCGAGCACCCGATGCCGATGGCCTACAGCGTCGCCGGCCGGCCCGGTTTCGTGGTCGCCACCGACGGACTGTCGCAGTGCCTGAGCAGCGGTGAGCGCGATGCCGTGCTCGCCCACGAGCGGGCCCACCTGCGCGGCAGCCATCACCGCATCGTCGGCGCGTGCGACGTTCTCGCGGCCGTGTTCCCGGCCGTGCCGCTGTTCGCCGCGGCCCCGTCGGCGGTGAAGACCCTGGTCGAGCTCACTGCCGACCAGCACGCTGCGCGTGCTACCAGCGCCGCCACGGTGTGCGCGGCGCTGGTGGCCGTCTCGGCTTCCCCGCTGCCGCAACCGCCCGGGACGTTGGGGCTGAGCAACGAGACGTCGCTGCGTCTGGTCAAACTGCGCACCAGTTGGCGGATGCGGTGTCCGCGCATGTCGTACGCGGCGGCGGCGGTGGTGTCGATGGCCGTGCCCGCGGCGACCGCACTGGCCGGCCTCGCCACCGCCTCGGCCGGGCTGTGCCTGGCCTTGGCCGTGCTCTGAGGGGTGGGCGGCACCGCACCCACCCCCAAATACTATTCGCCATAGTATTTGGGTAGGCTGCCGAGTGTCTCATCGTTGTGCGCGCGCGCAGAAACCCGGATCGGACAGCCCATGACCGCTCTCGTCCCCCCACCCGTCCCCGTCGCCACCCGCCCGATGCCCCCGCGGCGGGGACGCAAGGGCGCCTTCGTCTACAAGGTGGTCACCACCACCGACCCGAAGGTGCTGGGGTTGCTGTACCTGGTGACCTCGTTCGCGTTCTTCGCGGTCGGTGGGGTGATGGCGCTGATCATGCGCAGCGAACTCGCGGTGCCGGGCTTGCAGTTCCTGTCGAACGAGCAGTACAACCAGCTGTTCACCATGCACGGCACGATCATGCTGCTGATGTACGCCACCCCGGTGGTGTTCGGCTTCGCCAACTACATCCTGCCGCTGCAGATCGGTGCTCCGGACGTGGCCTTCCCCCGGCTCAACGCCTTCAGCTACTGGCTGTACCTGTTCGGCTCGCTCATTGCGGTCAGCGGCTTTCTCACCCCCGGTGGGGCCGCGGACTTCGGCTGGACCGCCTACGCACCGCTGAACTCGGAGCTGCACTCGCCCGGCATGGGCGCGAACCTGTGGATCGTGGGCCTGGCCGTGTCCGGTCTGGGCACCATCCTGGGCGCGGTCAACTTCGTGACCACCATCGTGTGCCTGCGCGCACCGGGCATGACCATGTTCCGGATGTCGATCTTCACGTGGAACATTCTGATCACCTCGATCCTGGTGCTGCTGGCGTTCCCGTTGCTGACTGCGGCGCTGTTGGGGCTGCTCTACGACCGGCTGCTCGGCGGCTACATCTTCGACCCCGGCAGCGGTGGGGCGATGCTCTGGCAGCACATGTTCTGGTTCTTCGGCCACCCCGAGGTGTACATCATTGCGCTGCCGTTCTTCGGCATCGTCTCGGAGATCTTCCCGGTGTTCGCCCGCAAGCCGATCTTCGGCTACACCGGCCTGGTCTACGCCACGCTCGGAATTGCCGCCCTGTCGATCGCGGTGTGGGCGCACCACATGTATGCCACCGGCGCGGTGCTGCTGCCGTTCTTCTCGTTCATGACGTTCCTGATCGCGGTGCCCACCGGGGTGAAGATCTTCAACTGGATCGGCACCCTGTGGAAGGGGCAGTTGACGTTCGAATCGCCGATGCTGTTCTCCGTCGGCTTTCTGGTCACCTTCCTCTTCGGTGGGCTGTCCGGTGTCATCCTGGCCTCCCCGCCGCTGGACTTCCAGCTCACCGACTCGTACTTCGTGGTCGCCCACTTTCACTACGTGGTCTTCGGGACCGTGGTCTTCGCCACCTACGCCGGCATCTACTTCTGGTTCCCGAAGATGACCGGGCGCATGCTCGACGAGCGCCTGGGCAAGTGGCACTTCTGGCTGACCTTCATCGGCTTCCACGCCACGTTCCTGGTCCAGCACTGGCTCGGCAACGAGGGCATGCCGCGCCGCTACGCCGACTATCTGCCCGACGACGGGTTCACCACCTTGAACGTCGTCTCGACGATCGGGTCGTTCGTGCTCGGTGCCTCGGTGCTGCCGTTCGTGTGGAACATCTTCAAGAGCTACCGGTACGGGCAGGTGGTGACCGTGGACGATCCGTGGGGCTACGGCAACTCCCTCGAGTGGGCCACCACGTGCCCGCCACCGCGGCACAATTTCACCGAGCTGCCGCAGATCCGCTCCGAGCGCCCGGCGTTCGAACTGCACTACCCGCACATGGTGACGCGACTGCGCACCGAAGCCCATGTCGGACCGGGACACCGGCACGCCGAGGAGCTGCCCGCCGCCTCGCGGACCGGGTCCGCGCCCGAGGCGCCCACCGATCCGTCCACCCGGTGATCGTCACCGCCGTCGAAGGAGGACGAGGATGCACCCCCACACCCCGGCGGTCGCCGTGCCGGCCACACCCCACGCCACCGCGCTGCTGACCGAGTGGCTGATCCGCGAGCTGACCCCGCTCGTGCTCACCCATGCCGGGCTGCCCGATCCGCAGCGGCTGTACCGGCTGCCGCCGATCACCGGCGCGCACATCACCCGTCCGGGCAAGCTGCGCCGCCATGTGCGTGCGCTCGAGCAGGTCCTCGCGCAGATCGAGGTGCATCTGCGGACGGGTCTGCGCCGTCGGCCGCCGACGCCGTTGACGACCGACTCCGCGCCCGCCGTGCCGGGGGAGGTGCTCGAGGTGACCGGGCTGCTGGCCGGGGCCGTGGCCGAACTCGGCAGCCCGGCCGCGGCCCTGGCCAACCGCACGGTGCTCACCGCGGCCGGGGTGATCGCGGCCGGGGCGGGCACGGCCGAGGCGTTCGACAGCTGGTCGACGACGGCGTGGTCGTACTGCACCGTCGTCTCGCAGGTGTGGCAGGACGAACCGCGGGCCCGGATGTTCGTCGACCCGCGATGACGCCCCTGCCCGGTATCGCCTCGCCTACCGGGGGCGGGAATACCGGGCGGCCCCGGCGTTGTCGGATCCCGAACCGGATGAAGGAGGCGCGATGACCGAGCCGTCGCACGAGCCGACCGCAGGTCCCGACCCGGTCGAGCGCCGTCAGGAGCTGGCGGCCGCCGAACGGCAGGCGGCCGCGGAGATCGAGCCGGGAATGCGGGCGGTGGTGGTCGCCGCAGCCGTGGTGGTGCTGACCCTCTCGTTCGCCCTGCCGCACAGCGGCGACGCCAACGGCTGGCAGATGCTGGCCGGATCCGAGCAGGCGGTGGCCGAGACGATCACCCTGCCCTCGCGGATCTTCCTGACCCTGGCCGCGGTGTTCGGGATCGTGGTGTCGATGCTCGCTCTGGTGACCCGACGGTGGGTGCTGGCCTGGGTTGCGTCCGCGGGCTGCGCCCTGGCGGTGGTGTTCGCAGTGCTGGCGGTGTGGTCACGGCAGACCCTCGAGCCGGCCGCCGGGGGATCCGGCCCGGGCGCCGGACTGTTCCTGGGCTGGGCGGCGGTCCTGGTGCTCGCCTTCCACTGGCTCAAGGTGGTCTGGGCCCGTTCGTCCCGGATGCTCGAGGCCGAGGCCGCCCGCCGCGACGCCGAAACCCACCTGCCCGAGCAGTTCCACTACCGGCTCGACCCGCCTCGCCGCGCCGCGCAGGATCCGCCCGCCGACCCCTAGGGGCATTCGGGCGGTTCGCGCGCGCCAACGAGGGGTGCGGGCACGAGCTGGCCTCGGCGAACGCCGGGGTCAGAGCAGGGTCCGCCAGTAGGGCCAGAACGCCTCGGTGATCAAAGCGAGCACGGTGAGCACCCACATGGTGGGGGGCACCGCGTGGTGACGGCGCAGCAGCGGCCGCCACCGTCCCGGCCGAGCCGGATCTGCCGTTTCCCGCTGTAGCAGGCAGTACCACCAGGCGAGCACGGTCACCAGCCACACCAGCGTGCAGTAGGGGCACAGCGCCCCGATCCGGTACAGGCTCTGGAAGATCAGCCAATGCACGAACACCACCGCGGCGGTCAGTCCGATGAACACTGCGTCCCAGTACCACCCCGTCGGCACGGCCCCGGCCAACAGGACCACGCCGGTGGTCGCCAGCACCGAAAATCCGGCGATCCCGAGCAGGGGATTGGGGAAACCGAACAGCTCCGCCTGCCAGGACGTCATGATCGACCCGCAGCTGATGACCGGATTGATGCTGCACGAGGGCCGGTAGGACGGGTCGGCGAGCAGGGCAATCTTTTCCACCGTCAGAATCAACGCCGCCGCCAACCCGAGTCCACCGCAGACGGTCAGGAGCCAGGCCAGGTGCTCTCGCTCTGCGGCCGAGCCGTCCGGCGCCGGGTCGGCGATGTCGACCCCTTGCGACGACGGGCTCTGCGATGACGTCGGGCTCACTGGGCGAGCGCTGCGTCGATACGGGCGCGCAACTCCTCGTAGCTGGGCATTACCGGCAGCTCGACGCCGTTGAGGAACAGCGTCGGGGTGCCCTGAACACCCAGGGCCAGACCGGCGTCGAAATCTCGGTCGATGCGGGCGGCCACGGCCGGATCGGTGACATCGCGGTCGAATCGGGCCATGTCCAGTCCCAGCTCCTGGGCGAACTGCCGGAACACCGCTTCCTGCGGCTGGTCCGATTCGCCCCACTGCGCCTGGGTGTCGTACATGCGCCGGTACATCGGTTCGAGGTGGCCTTGGCGGGCGGCGGCCTCGACCACGCGGGCGGCGAGATGGCTGTTGGTGTGGCTGGGAATGGGGAAGTAGCGGATGCCGAGGTCGATCCGTCCGGCGTACTCGGCGCGGATGCGTTCGATCACCGGGTACAGCACCCGGCAGGACTCACATTCGAAGTCGAGGAATTCGACCAGTTGGACCTTGCCGTCGGCGGCGGTGGTCAAGGTGCGGATCTCCTCGGTCCATACCGGCGTGACGGCAGGTCCGGCGCCGCCACGTTCGGCGGCGGGGGTGCGGTTGGTATAGAGCAGCACCGTCAGCAGCACCACGAACAGCGCCACCAGGGCGGCGCTGACCTTCACGTTGGTCGTCAGTTTCATGTCTTCGTCCGTCCCCGAGTCATCCTGGGCGGCCGGCACCGGCACCGACCAACCGTAAAACTACGTCACATAGTAGATGCGGTAGGGTAGGCGCCGGGCAGCGCCCGCAGGTGCGCCCGCCGACAACCCACACACCCCGCGCGGCTTGCAGCCAGCTGGGCGCGGGGCGGAGGAGGAGTGCGCTTATGAGAAATCTTGTCGCCGTCGTGGCCGTCGCCGTGTCGATGCTGCTGCTCGGCGCCGGCCCGGTTCAAGCCCACAGTGCCCTGATCGGCTCGACCCCGGCCGCCGACGCGGTCCTCGAGGCCTCCCCGGACCGGATCGAGCTGCAGTTCAACCAGCCGATCAACGCCTCGTTCGCCACGGTGACCGTCACCGACGAGGACGGGACGCAGCGCGGCGGTTCCCGGGTCGACGTCACCGGGGACGGGGTGCAGGTGGCGGTCCTGGAACCGCTGACCCCCGGTGGCTACACCGTCGGCTACCGGGTCGTCTCGGCCGACGGTCATCCCATCACCGGCTCGTACACGTTCACCGTCACAGCAGCAGCGGCGGCCGCCGCGGTCCCGTCGGCGGCGACCTCGCCGGCGCCGTCCGCGACCGCAGCCGGTGAAGCGTCGTCGGCTGCGGTCGACGACGTGCGGCCCGGCCCCTCGAGCCTGTGGCTCCTGCTCGGCGGTGTGGTCGCGGTGCTGGCCATCGCGGGTCTGACCTGGGCGGCGCTGCGTGCCTTCCGCAAGGGTTGAACAGGCGGCGCACCACGCACCGGGCGGTCGATGATGGGCGACTGGATGCGACTGCCGACGGCTCCACCGTCGCTGGGAACGCTGTTGGCGTGGGATCCGCCCCCGCTGCCGGTGCTGCCGCTCACTGCGGCGGTGCTGGCCGCCTGGTACTGCTGGGCGCGTTGGCGGCTGCACCGGTGTGGGCGCAGGTGGCCGACGGTGCGCACGGTTGCATTCCTGACAGGGTGCGCGCTACTGGGCATCACCACTGGTCTGGGGATGGAGAGGTACGGGTTCGCGCTCTTCAGTGTGTGGATGTTCCAGCATCTGACCCTGTCGATGGCGGTGCCGCCGCTGTTGGTGCTCGGCGCCCCGGGTCTGATGCTGCTGCGCAGCACCCCCCACCACGGGCCCGCAAGGGTGATCCCGGCCGCAGCGTTGGCGGCGCTGCGTAGCCGTGGGGCCCGCTGGTTGCTCAGCCCGGGGGTGACGATTCCGCTGTTTCTGGTGAGTTACTACGGGATCTATCTGTCCCCGCTGTTCGACGCCGTCGCGGGCACCTGGCTCGGCCACACCGGCCTCGAGGTGTTCTTCCTGGGTACCGGGCTGCTGTTCATCGTGCCGATCCTCTCGGTCGGTCCGCTGCCGGGCCGACCCGGCTACCTGGGGCGGTTCTTCGACCTGTTCGTCGAGATGCCGCTGCACGTGTTCTTCGGAGTGATCTTGATGATGGCCTCGGTACCGCTGGTGGCCACCTTCGCCGCCCCGCCGCCGGACTGGGGGATCGATCCGCTCGACGATCAGCAGTGGGCCGGAGCGCTGGCCTGGTCCTACGGCGAACCAATCGCGCTGGCGGTGGTGGTGCTCTTCGCGATGCGCTGGTACCGCCACGAGCGGCGTACCGCGGCGGTGCGCGAGCGCCACGGCGCGGTGCAGGCGGAGCAGGACCTGGCCGCCTACAACACTTATCTGCGTTCCCTGCCACGCTGAGCCGGCGGGACGACCCCGGCCGGACCTCGGCCCCGCTTGAAGTTTCGGCCGCCCTGAATTTTAATTCAGGGAAGTCGATCGGGGAGGCGGATGGTGCTGATCCAGTACTCGGAGGAGCGCACGGGGCGGTGGCGTCGATGGGCGCTGCTGGGTCCGGCGTTCGTCGCCTCGATCGCCTATGTCGATCCGGGCAACGTGGCTTCCAACGTCAGCGCCGGCGCGCAGTTCGGGTATCTGCTGGTGTGGGTGGTCGTTGCCGCCAACGCCATGGCCGCTCTCGTGCAGTACCTGTCGGCCAAACTCGGGCTGGTCACCGGCATGTCGCTGCCCGAGGCCCTGCGTGAGCGAATGCCCCGATCGATGCGGCTGGCGTACTGGGGACAGGCCGAGCTGGTGGCGATGGCCACGGATCTGGCCGAGGTGATCGGTGGGGCGATCGCGCTAAACCTGCTGTTCGGTCTGCCGCTGCTGAGCGGGGCAGTGCTCACCGGTGTGGTGTCGCTGGTCCTGCTGCTGGTGCAGGACACCCGCGGGCAGCGTAGTTTCGAGCGAGTGATCACCGGCTTGTTGCTGCTGATCGCGTTCGGTTTCGTCACCAGCGTCGTCGTCGCCCCGCCCCCGGGCCAGGCGGTAACCGACGGGCTGGTACCCCGATTCGACGGCGCCGAGTCGATCCTGCTCGCCGCGGCGATGCTCGGCGCCACGGTGATGCCGCATGCGGTGTATCTGCACTCCGGTCTGGCCCGGGATCGGCACGGCCATGCCACGGCCGGACCCCGACGCACGATGCTGCTCAAGATCACCCGGTGGGATGTCGGGTTGGCCATGATGCTGGCGGGAACGGTGAACCTGGCCATGTTGCTCATGGCGGCGACCACCCTGCAGGGCCGGGAGGGGGTCGATTCGATCGACGGGGCGCATACCGCGGTGGGCCAGGAACTCGGCCCGACAGTGGCGTTGCTGTTCGCCCTGGGGCTGTTGGCCTCCGGGTTCGCCTCCACCTCGGTCGGTGCCTACGCCGGGGCGTTGATCATGGACGGGCTGCTGCGGCGCCGGATCCCGCTGCTGGCGCGGCGGCTGATCACCCTGGTGCCGGCGCTGGCCGTGGTCGCGCTCGGCACCGATCCGAGTCGGGCGCTGGTGCTCTCGCAGGTGGTGCTCTCGTTCGGCATCCCGTTCGCGCTGATCCCCCTGGTGCGGCTGACCAGCGATCGGGCGCTGATGGGCACCGACGCCAACCATCGTGTCACCGCCGCGCTGGCCTGGGCGATCGCCGCAATCATCACCGCACTGAATCTGGTGCTGATCTACCTGACGGTGCGGCCCTGACGCACGGACACCCGGCCGCCGTCACCGCCGGTGCCCGCGCCGGGTGTCGACCACGACGATCTCGTCGTGGACACGGCGGCGCAGCCCGCGCAGTGCCACCATCGCCACCGCCATACCGGCGAGCAGACCCACGACCAGGGCCCAGGACTGCGAGACCGCGAGACCGAACAGGCGCACCCCCAGAACGGCGGCGCCGGCACATGTGGCGACGACGGCCAGGCGGGCGAGGGTGTAGACCACGACCAGTCGGGTCAGTCGCATCGGCGACGGCTCCTTCGTGCGCATCAGGCATCTCTCGGCGGGAAAGGCGGGCCCGGCTGCTCGTCCGGAGTCGTTGGCGTGGATCCGCTCGGCACCGCAGGGTCAGGGTCAGTTCATCGGCAGGGGCGTGGCGCCCCGGGCGGCCAGCAGCTGCGTCATGGTCGCCGCCTCGGCTTCCTGCGTCTCGGTGATCTGTTGCGCCAGCGCGGCCACTGCCGCCTCGGAGGCGGTGGCCGCGGCATGACGGGCCATCGGCAGACCGCCCTGGTGGTGGCGCAGCAGCAATTGCAGGTACAGCGTGTCGAAGGCGGGACCGGTGGTGCGGCGCAGGGCGTCGAGTTCGGCGGTGGTGGCCATGCCGGGCATCGGAGACCCCACGGGAGTGGGTGCGGGGGACATCGTGGCGTGCCCGTCCATCCCCGGCATCGATTCGGACGTGCCGGTGGGGCTGCGCATCCAGCGCATCGGCTCCCCGGTGGGCAGCTGCGACCGGTTCCACAGCGTCAGCCATCCCTGCATGGTGCCCAGCTGGCTCTGCTGGGTGGTAATCACATCGTAGGCCAGGGTGCGCACCGCCGGGTCGGCGGAGTTGGTCAACGCCATCGCCGACATCTCCACGGCCTGGCTGTGATGGATCGACATGTCCTGGGCGAAGCCCACGTCGATCGAGTCCTCGCCGGGTGGGGCGGGTGTGCTCGTGACCAGCAGGGTACCGCCGATGCCCAGCACCAGCCCACCGAGCAGTGTCAGCACCGCCACCGCCGCCGGGACCCGCCGACGGCGGCGTCCGTGGGAAGCCGACTCGGCGGCGGACTCGGCACCAAGGTCGCGCTCAATGGTCATCGGGGCTCCGTGGGCATCGGCGCGGCGGGCGCGGACTGCGGATCGGCGGTTATCGGCACCGCATCCGGTCCCGGCGGCGCGGGGTCGAACGGCGGCGGTGCGCTCGGATCGAACCCGCCCGGCACGGTCGAACACGTCGCCCCCGCCTCGGGGTGGGTGTTGGGGTTGCGGCGCAGCGCAGCGACGAACTGACCGAGCCGGTCGTCCTGGGCGGCGTCGAGGGCGAGCCGATGGCCCCACGACTGCACCGAGATCGGCGAGGGCAGACCCGGATACGGCGAGAGCAGCATGTAGGGCTGGCCGTCGACCCGCGCGGCCAACGCCGCTACCTCGTCTCCAACCACCTTGGCGGGATCGTAGGTGATCCACACCGCGCCGTGTTCGAGCGAGTGCACCGCGTTCTCGCTGCGGATCGGCGCGGGATAGACCGTGCCGGTGCAGGTGGCCCAGTACTGGTCGTGCGGGCCTCCCATCGGCGGAATCCGGTCGTAGGCCACTCGCTGCGGAGCCTGCACGTGTGTGCCTGCCGGGTAGTCGACCTTCTCCACCCCGGCGATCGCGGTGGACGGATCGGGGTTGTCCGCGCTCGGGACGTATTTCTGTGTCTCGGCCCGGTCGGCGACTTTCGGGGCCAGATTGTAGGCGATCAACCCGATCAAGGCCACGATCGCCATGCCAGCACCGATCATCGCCCACGGCACGCGCCGCGAACCGGACAGGGTGACCGGGGAGGGTTTCTTCCGTGTCCGCTTGCTTCGGGGTGCTTTGCCTGCGCCGTCCGCCACGGGACCCACCTTTCTCACCGACTTTGTGGTGCTGTTACCGCGATACGCCGGCAGCACCGTCCCCCAGTAAATACTATGAATCTTAGTTTTTTATGAGTGTGTCGACGGTTCGGGTGTCGAGCGTGGTGGTATAGGAGTGTATGTGCTCTGGTCAGGCCTTCGACAGGGCGGTCCGGGGGACGCCGCGCTGGGCGAGCCACTGGGTCGGGTCGATCTTGGTCCCGGAGGCGTTGGTGGTTTCGAAGTGCAGGTGGGGGCCGGTGGATTGGCCCCGGTTGCCGACGGTGGCGATCTGCTCGCCGGCCTGTACGCGCTGGCCGACGGTGACCAGAGTTTCGTTGATGTGTCCGTAGGTGCTGGTCGAGCCATCGTCGTGCCGGATCTGCACCCACAGCCCGAACCCGGAGGCCGGGCCGGAGTCGATCACCGTGCCGGTCGCGGCGGCATAGATCGGGGTGCCGATGCTGTTGGCGATGTCCAGGCCGGCGTGGGTGGCGCCCCATCGGGGGCCGAAGGACGAGGTCAAGGTGCCCGAGACCGGTGCGACCGCCAACGGTGAGGGTGTCGCGATCGAGAGGGGAACGGCCGGTGTGGCAGGTACGGCCGGGGCCGTGACAGCCGGGGGAGGAGCGGGAGACGGGGCGATCGCCGGCGGGACGGCGGGAACCGTCGACAGTCCCTCGGGCAGCCCCGGTGCCGCGGCGAGCTGGTCGAGCACCGCATCGACCTCGGGCAGGGTCGCCAGCACGGCGACCTCCGGCGGCAGTGCGACGGGTGCGGGAGCGACGGCAGGCTGGGCCGCCGCCACGCTGGGGGCTGCGATCTGCGCTCCGGCGGTCACCAGGGCGCCGGTGGCCACCGCCGACGCCCACCTCGCGGGGCGCCCGCTGCCGGTCGGCTCCGCTCGATGCCGACCCCCGCCGCGGCCCGTGGATGCCGCCCTAAAGATCACGCCGGCATCACGGTCCTGCCGGTCTCGGCGGGAAGGGGTGCTGCGGTGTCGTGCCACGTCCTTAGCTCCTGACATGCGGTTTCGAGGTTGACCCGGTCCACCCGGCTCGGTGAAGATAACGAAACGATATACGAGATAGCAACGAAAAACTACCTTGGTTAGTATTTCGGTTCAAGACCGCCGTTGAACCTCGATCGATATCGCCGGACGCCCCGTGCCCGACCCTCTCGCCAGGACGTGTCGCGTTGATCCCTTGAATCCACACCGCACTCACGTGTCTGTATCTGGCCACCCGGGCTCCGGACCGGCAAGGGACGCGCATGATGGACATGGGGTGGAAAGGAGCCCTGAATGCCTTCGCCATCGCTTTCGAAGGACGCATCACTCCGAACAGCAACTAATCCCATGCGTCAGAGCTAGATCCCCCGATTTCCTGACAGACTCGAGGGCACCCGGATGTGGAAGAGGCTGTTGACGGGGTTGGCTACGGCGGCGTTCATGGCCGGTTTCGTTGCCCTCGCGGTGGAGTGGCCATTTGCGGGGTGGTTGTTCGTGGTGTCGCTCGTCGCGGGTGGGGTCCCTGTCGCACTGGCGGCGCTGAGGGATCTGTCACGACGCAAGATCACGATCAATCTGCTGGTGACCGTCGCGGCGGTCGGGGCGCTGTATCTGGGGCAGATCATCGAGGCGGCCGCGGTGATGTTCTTCTTCGCGCTGGCCGAGGCCTTCGAGGTGTTCGGTGAAGCACGCTCACGCAAGGCTGTGTCCGCTCTGCTTGACCGCACACCCGAGACCGCCCAGCTGCAGGAGGGCGGTGAGATGCCGATCGATCGGGTGCGGCCCGGCACTGTGGTGGTTATCCGTCCTGGTGACACCATCGGACTCGATGGGGTCGTGGTCGCCGGGCAGTCGTCCGTGGATGAGGCCGCCATCACCGGTGAAAGCGTGCCGAAGGAGAAGTTCCCCGGTGAGACGGTGTTTGCGGGCACGTTGAATCAGAACGGCTATCTGGAGGTCGAGGTCACCCACGAAGCCGGCAGCAGCGTTCTGGCGAGGATCATCACCCTGGTCGAGCAGGCCCAGAAATCGCGGCCGCCGATGCAGGATTTCCTGGACCGGTTCGCAAGCTACTACATTCCCGCGGCCGTGGGTGCGGCGGTGCTGATCGCGGTGGTGCCGCCGCTGGTAGGGGGCCAGCCGTTCGGCGCATGGGTCACGCGTGCACTGATCCTGCTGGTGCTGGCCTGCCCGGACGCCCTGGTCGTCTCGGCGCCGGTCGCGGTGGCCGCGGCGATCGGTGGTGCGTCGAAGAAGGGGCTGCTGATCAAGGGTGGCCGTTATCTGGAAGTGCTGAGCAAGGTCGGAGTCTTCGCGTTCGACAAAACCGGCCTCGGGGAACAATGGAACAGCCGTTGGCGCTAAGGACTTGATCTTGGGCGAGGCCGGTCACGTCCGGGCCATCCAACGCAGGTAGATCGGGGGAACATCGGTACAGCGGTTAACGCCAAGCCGGTGATCTTGGTCCGGGGCTGACGGGTCGCCTGGCCGTGCTCGGAGCGTCCCGAAGGGAATCCGCCCAGGTGGTGTGGATGATGAGGCATGGCGTGCGACGAGGACCGTGGCTGGGCTGAGACCACCATCGCTGGGCTGCACGTTCGTGGTGACCGCGTCACCGGGATGCGGCTGCTGGGCTGGGAAGGTGTCCTGCCGCTCTCGGTGGTCAGGACGGTCGTGTCTGCCGACAGGGAAGGCCTTTCGACCTCCCCAGGTGCCATGGCCTTTCCCCGGTCGGCTCCGGATGGCTACCCGCTCGCTCCGGTCTCACGCCGTCATAGCTGACGGCCGGCGGCGTCTCCGCCGGGGTCGTCGGCCAGCACGATCGCGGTGGTGATCCGCTTGCCCACGGGTTCGCGGTGGATGGCGAAGCTCTGGCCGACGGCCATCACGATCTCCAGCCCATGCTGACCGATGCGGGTCGGGTCGGGCGCGAGGATCGCGGGCGGGGTGGGGTTGCTGTCCCAGACGGTCACCTCGATGGCGCCGCCGTTGATCTCCAGAGTGAGCAGGCAGGGGCCGGGCGCGTACTTGCGGGCGTTGGTGACCAGCTCGCTGACCACGAGCTGCACCATGCCCATCGCCCGTGCGGACACCGGCAGCCCGTGTACGGCCTGCACATCGGTGAGGAATCCACGGGCGAGGTCGCGGGCGACGGCGATGTCCTCGCTGCCCTCGAACGCGCCGGAGACCGAGATGACGTCCCCCAGCAGCGAGGGCCTGTCCTCGCCGTCTGCTGTCTGTTCCATGCCGCCCCGCCCCCCCCGTACTCAAACGCGCTGCGGCCCGTTTACCCCCGAACCTTCACATCAGGCGTGCGCGGGCTGGCCTGGGTGTCCCCGGGCGTGTCTGTCTCGTCGTCCTCGGTGCCGTCGGGCCAGCGGCCGAACGGCCCGGCCTGGCCGGGGCCTTGGGCGCCGAGTACGCCGGGCCCCTTCGTGCGGTGCGGCGTGCGGATCACGCGCCCTCCCCTTCGCGTCGGGCCTGCGCCAGCAGCGCCGCCACGACGTCGTCCGTCTGTTCCTCGCTCTGTTCAACGAGCGTGTCCAGCACGCCGTCGCCTTCGAGGACCTGCCGGGTGAGCCGTTCCATCAGCTCGGGGTCGGTGCCGCTGCCGGGGCCGGTGAGGTCCACCCGCATCGGGCGGCGCGGGGCGATGATCTCCGGCCCGGCCGGTTGGCCGGTCTCCTCGGCGTCGGCGAGCGCGCGGTAGACGGAGGCGACGGAGGGGTGCTGTCCGGCGTTCTTCCCGGTCTTGATGGTCAGCTTCTTGGCGATCTCGGGGACGGGCACGCCCTTGTCCTTGAGCGCGCGGGCGAACAGCAGCATGTCGTCGTCGATGACCTTCGGCCGTCCGCCGTGGTTGCCCTTGGTCGCGGCGGCGACCTGGCCTTCCAGGGTCTTCTCCCGGATGTAGTTGCGGTCGAGCTGGGCAGCGACGGCGAGGACGGCGAAGAACATGGCGCCCATGCCGTTGGGGTCGTAGATGCCGGTGAGGGGGCCGGTGAGGAGTTCGAGCTGGACGCCGGCCTTCTGGAGCTGGTTGGACAGGGTCATCAGCTCGGCGGCGTTGCGGGCCAGGCGCTTGAGCTCGTGGACGGTGAGGATGACCTCCTGGTCGGGGGCGGCCTCCTTGATGTCGTACGCCAGCTTCAGCGCCGCCTCCAGCTTTGGCCGCGTCTTCACGCGCGTGCTGATCTTCTCGGAGAAGATCCGCTTGCAGACCGGTTCGAGCGCATCCAGCTGGCTCTGCAACTCCTGCTGCGCGGTCGAGCAGCGCGCGTACCCGATCCGGATCGGCTTGGCCGCCGCGGCGGCCGGCAGAGCCTCGGCGGGCGGACCGGGCTTCCACGGCCGTCCCGGGCCGCGGTCCTCGGGCACGAGGACGTCGAGTTCCTCGCGGAGCGCGGGCACGAGGATGAAGCGGGCCGTGTGGTACTTCGTCGCGGTCTTCCCGCCGCGCGTGCGGCAGGCACTGCCCGCCGGGGCTTCACACTTCGGACAGTCGTTTCGTTCTACCGCGTTTGCGGCTTGATCGGGCGTCAGATCCACCCCGGAAGTCTGTCAGAACTGTCTCGCACAACGTGCGGGTTCTGAGAGGACTTCTGCGAACGGCGACCTGCGGAAACGTGATCCACTTCGGGCCTCTCGCAGAACTCTCGCAACTGTTCATTTATGAGAGACCCCCAGGGTGATCCTGCGCCGGCTGCCCAAGCCGAGCGCGGGCCGTCTCGCTATCGGGTGAGGTCACGGGTGAGGCGTTCGGCGGCTTGGGCGTACGCCTCGTTGTAGGTGGGGAACTGCGCGATGGACTCGGTGAGGGCCTCCAGGGGCAGGCGGTGGCGGATGGCCAGGGCTGCGGTGTGGATCCATTCGCCGGCCTGGGGTGCGATGGCCCAGGCGCCGATGAGGGTGCGGCGGTTGCGGTCGGCGATCAGCCCGAGGGTGCCGGAGGGGTCTTTCTGGTAGGTCCAGGGGCGGGCGATGGCGTCGGCGAGGGCGAGTTCGGTGGTGGCGGTGTCGATTTCTTGGTGGCGGGCCTGTTCGGTGGTGAGGCCGACGGCGGCGATCTCGGGTTCGGTGAAGATGACGCGGGGGACTGCGGTGTAGTCGGCGGGGCGAGGGGTGCCGAGGATGGCGTCGGTGACGATGCGGGCCTGGTACTTGGCGACGTGGGTGAACATCGCTACGCCGGTGACGTCGCCGAGCGCCCACAGTCCATCGGTCAGGCGGCCGTGTGCATCGACGGCGAGTTCACCGCGGGAGCCGGTCTGAACACCGGCATTTTCCAGGCCGAGTCCGCGGGTTCGGGGGGTGCGGCCGGCGCCGAGGACGATGACGTCGGTGCGCACGGTGGTGTTGTCGTCGAGTTCGACGACCGTGTCCGTGCCGTCGCGGCGGGCGGCGCGGGCCTGGGTGTTCAGGCGGATGTCGATGCCGTCCGCAGCCAGGTGCTCGGCGGCGATCTCGCCCAGGCGGGGCTCTTCGCGGCCCAGCAGCAGCGGGCCGCGCTGGACGACGGTGACCTGGGTACCCATGCGGGCGAGGAACTGGCCGAGTTCGGCGGCCACCGCGCTGCCGCCGATGATCAGGGCGCGCTGGGGTATGTCGGTAAGGGTGGTGGCCTCCCGGTTGGTCCACACCGGTACCGTCTCCAGGCCCTCGATGGGGGGCCGGGTGGCTTCGGAGCCGGTGGCAAGGATGATGTGTTCGGCAGTGAGCTGCCGGCCGTCGACGTCGACGTCGACGTGGCCGGGGCCGGTCAGGCGGGCGGTGCCCTTGATGACCGTGGCGCCCTGCTTGCGGTAGCCGTCGGCCTGGGCGGAATCGTCCAGGTGGCGGATCATGTAGTCGCGGTAGTCGCGTACCTGCGGCCAGTTGAGGGCGGGCCGCTCGAGACCGGCGGTGTGGGTGGCTTCCGCGCGTGCCTCGGTGGGGCGGAGCAGGGTCTTGGAGGGGATGCAGGCCCAGTAGGCGCACTCTCCGCCGATCAGTTCCTGTTCGATGACGGCGACGCGCCGGTCTGCGGCCAGTAGCCGTGAGGCGGCTACCTCCCCGCCCGGCCCCATGCCGATCACAATGGCGTCGAAGTGCTCGCTCATGATCCTCCTCCGATCCGAGCGCCCGGCCCGGGTCTGGGCTGTGGTCCGTACGGTGGCGGCTTCCCGCCGGCGGGTGGGTCAGTGCCGGGTCCGGTGTTCAGCCTGGCCTGCTGTTTGCCGGGCCGCAGCCGGGAGGGTGCAGCAGGGTTCTTCGCCCGGGCGGCCGGCGGGCGCAGCGGCGGGGGCGGTGTCGTCGTTCGCCGTGCAGCAGCCGGAGGCGGGTTGTCGGGGTGCGGGGACGCGCCGGTGGTGGCGCCAGTAGGCGGTGATCACGGCCAGCACCGCGAGGGCGGCCAGGGTGGCCAGGATGGTGGTGTGGGCCTGGATGAAGACGGAGGCGGTGGCGGAGAAACCGGCCAGAGCGCCCGAGGTGGTGCTCATGGAGGTGCTGCCGGCGGTGGCGGGGGTCCACCAGTACCAGGTCAGATACGCGCCGGTCAGGACCAGGACGGCGGCGGTGACGCGAGGGCCGTAGCGGGCCAGCGCGGTGACCTTCCGGGTGAGGGCGGACCCCGCGGCCGCGGTGGTCAGGGAGATGAGCAGCAGGACGGTGGCGGATCCGGCGGCGTACACGGCGAAGAGCAGCAGGAGACCGGCGTAGCTGGCGGTGGCCTGGGCCTGGGCGATGACGGCGAGGAGCACGCCGAAGGTGCAGGACAGGGACGCGGCGGCGTAGCCGATTCCGAAGACGGCCATGCGGCGGGCGGTGGGCGGGCCTTCGGCCGCCCGGCCACCGGAGGCGGGCAGCCGGAGGGTCAGGGTCCGGCCGGTCAGCCCGGCCAGGCCGAGCAGCAGCAGGATGACGCCGGTGGCCAGCCCGAGCCAGGGGGCGGCGGAGATGAGGGCGCGGGCTCCGGCGCTGACGACGAGCCCGGCGGCGGCGAGCGTTCCGGCGAAGCCGAGGGTCAGCGCGACACCGGAGCGCAGCGCGCGGCCGAGGCGCACGGGCAGCGGTGAGGTGTCGGTGTCGCCGAGGGCAGAGGTGATCCAGGCGGGCAGCAGGGCGAACCCGCAGGGGTTGACCGGTGCGATCATCCCGGCGGCGAACGCGAGGGTGAGCAGGCCGTTCACTTGGCGCCCGCCTTCTCCAGGGCGGCCTGGATCGCCTCGGGGCCGGGGTCGGTGGCCCGGTAGGTGACCTTGCCGGCCGGGTCGACGACGATCAGCGTGGACAGCGCGGCGACCTGGTACCGCTGGGAGAGCGTGGCGTTCTTGTCGATGACCGCGGGCAGTTGGGGTGCCTTGATGTAGTCGAGGAACTGCCGGATGAGCTGGGGTGATTCGCCCGGGTCCATGTCCACCGCGAGGACGTTCGCCTTGCCGTTCAGCTCCTTGCCGGCCTTGGCCAGGGACTTGGCTCCTTCGGAGCATTCGCCGCAGCCGACGGAGAAGAAGAACACCGCGGTCGGCTTCTCGCCCGGCACCTGGATCTTCTCGTCGCTGATCGTGGTCACCTCGGTGCCGTCCTTGGACACCGACCCCTTGGCGGTGCCGCCTGCGGCGGTGGTCTTGGCCGGGGTGGTCCCGGTGCCGCAGGCGGTGGCGCCGGCCGCGAGGGCGGCAGTGGTGGCCAGGGCGAGGAGGGTGCGGCGGCGGGGCGGGAACATGGTCATCGGGAGCGGGGGCCTTTCTGGTCGGCCGGGGTGGGCGAGCGGTCCCGGTCGGCGGAGCGCGTGGTGGGCGGGCAGCAGGCACTGCGCCGTGCGCGGTGGCGGATGACGGCGGTCACGGCGGCGGCCAGGGCGAGGACCGCGGCGGCGATCACCCAGGGGTTGCCGAGGATGCCGCCGACCGCGCCGAGGGCGCCGGCGGCGATGAGGGCGGGCCCGGCGCAGCAGGCGATCATCAGCAGGGCGGCGCCGATCCCGGCGCCGGCCAGGCCGGCGCCGGAGGGCTCGGAGTTGTTCCGGCGTGGGGGCCGGTGGGTGGCGGGCATGGCGGTGGTGCTCCTTGCTGGGTCAGTCCTGGCTGTCGGGGATGCGGGTGCAGCAGGACAGGGCGGCGGCGTTGTCCGCGGCCAGCGAGCGGGCCAGGATGATCAGGTCGGCCACGCGCGGGTCGCCGACGGAGTAGCGCAGCTTCTTGCCGTCGCGGCGAGCGGTGACGTAGCCGCAGTCGGTGAGGCAGGACAGGTGCACCGAGACGCGGGGCTGGGAGATGCCGGCGTAGGCGACGCAGTCGGCGGAGGTCCGCTCGCCGCGAAGGATGTACTCCAGCAGCTTCAGCCGGGTGGGGTCCGACAGGGCGCGGAAGAACTTCGCCACCGTGTCCAGATGGGTACACGGCATCTCCTGCGGGCCCTCCTGAGTGGAAGGGGCGGGGGCAGTGACGCGGTCGGACATGCGGGCCTCCACAACTGGAATTATTCGCCTGGCCGCATAGTATGGTCGTGGTGAGCTATTCGGCAAGGCGCATAGAAGCGGTCCCGGTCACACGGGACCCGGGACGCGAGGAGGTGCTGCGGTGAACGCAGCGGACAACGGCTACGACCTGGCGGTCATCGGCTCCGGCGGCGGGGCGTTCGCCGCCGCGATCGCCGCCCGTCGCAAGGGCCGCTCGGTGGTGATGGTCGAGCGCGGCACGACCGGCGGGACGTGCGTGAACACCGGCTGTGTGCCGTCCAAAGCGCTGCTGGCCGCCGCCGAGGCCCGCCGCAGCGCGCTGGAGGGGCAGCGTTTCCCCGGCATCCGGACCGAGGCAGGGCCGGTGGCCTTCGACGCGCTGATCGACGGCAAGGACAAGCTGGTCCAGGAGATGCGGGCGGAGAAGTACACGGACCTGGCCGCCGAGTACGGCTGGGACATCCTTGAGGGCACCGCTCGCTTCACCGGCAGCCCGGACAGCCCCGCCCTGGACGTGGCGCTTGTCGGCGGCGGCAGCCGCCGGATCGAGGCCGCGCACTACTTGATCGCGACCGGATCCGCTCCGTGGGCGCCGCCCGTGGACGGCCTGGAGGAGGCCGGTTACCTGACCTCCACCACCGCCATGGACCTGGACGTACTGCCTAAGAGCCTGTTGGTCCTGGGTGCCGGGTATGTCGGGCTGGAGCAGGCTCAGCTGTTCGCCCGCCTGGGCGCCAAGGTCACCGTGGTGGCCCGCAGTCGTCTGACCTCCGGTGAGGAACCCGAGATCTCCGCCGCCCTGCAGGACGTCTTCGCGGACGAGGGCATCACCGTCCACACCCACACCCGCCTGACCGCGGTGCGCCGTGACTCGGGCGAGGTCGTGGCGACCGCCCGCACCGGCGACGGCCGCGAGGTTCAGCTGCGCGCCGACGAGCTGCTGGTGGCCACCGGCCGCCGTCCGGTCACCGACGGACTCGGCCTGGAGGCGGTTGGAGTGGGGACCGGCGAGCGGGGCGAAGTCGTCGTCGACGGGCATCTGCGTACGGCCAATCCGCGGATCTGGGCGGCCGGGGATGTCACCGGGCACCCCCAGTTCGTCTACGTCGCCTCCGCCCACGGCGCGCTGATCGCCGACAACGCGTTCGACGGTGCCGGGCGCACGGTGGACTACCGCCACCTGCCCAGGGTCACCTTCACCAGCCCGGCCATCGCCTCCGCCGGCCTGACCGACGCCGAGGCCGTCGCCCAGGGCTACACCTGCGACTGCCGCGTCCTGCCGCTCGAGTACGTGCCGCGCGCGCTGGTCAACCGCGACACCCGCGGCCTGATCAAGCTCGTCGCCGACGCCTCCACCGGCCGCCTGCTGGGCGCGCACGTCTTGGCCGACGGCGCCGGTGACGTCGTCGCCACCGCCGTCTACGCGCTGGCCAACCAGATGACGGTGCAGCAGATGGCCGACCTGTGGTGCCCCTACCTGACCATGGCCGAGGGCCTGAAGCTCGCCGCCCAGACCTACACCCGCGACGTCACCAAGCTGTCCTGCTGCGCCAGCTGAAACCGCCGGGAAGGATCGATCATGAGTGGGAGCCGGACGCGGCCGATGACGGTCGGCGAGCTGTCCCGCCGGACGGGGGTGCCGGTCAAGACGCTGCGCGAGTACACCGACCTCGGGCTGATCTACACCCTGGGCCGCAGCCCGGCCAACTACCGGCTCTACACCGCCGACGCGCTGTGGTGCGTGCGGTTCATCGGCGAGCTGCGTGGCCTGGGCCTGACCGTCGCCGAGATCCGGGAACTGACCACGGCGTATCTCGACGGCCCCCCCGGGCCGGTGGGTTCGCACCTGGCCGAGCTGCTGCACCGCTCCCGCGAACGGCTGCGCCAGCGTATCGCCGCCCAGCAGCAGATCCTGGACCGGATCGAGAAGTTCCAGGTCGAACACCGGGCGGACCTGGCGGAGGGCGACCTGTGCTGGGCCGGCGACCCGCAGCGCACTTGACCCTCACCCCGGGGGCAGACCCTACGGTCGGCACGCATCGGACCCATCCACCCAAGGAAGGAACGCGGTCGTGGACACCGACACCCAGGACTTCGCCCCCCGCTTCACCGACTCGCTCACCAGCGCTCCCGGCCTGGAACTGGCTCTGCTGCGGCCCCTGCTGACGCTGCTGGCGGCCGGTGAGCCGGTCACCGTCGACCAGCTCGCCGCCGAAACCGGCCGCACCCGTGAGGAGATCCGCCAGGCGCTCGCGGCCATGCCCGACACCGAGTACGACACTCAGGGCCGCGTCACCGGCTACGGCCTGACGCTCAACCCCACCCCGCACCGCTACGAGACCGACGGCCGCACCCTGTACACCTGGTGCGCGCTCGACACCCTGGTCTTCCCCGCCGTCCTGGGCCACACCGCCCAGGTGACCTCCCCCTGCCGCGCCACCGGGGAGCCGGTGCGGCTGACCGTGCCCCCGGACGGGCCCACCAGCGTGGAGCCAGCCGGTGCGGTCGTCTCCCTCGTCGCCTGCGAGACTCCGGCCTCCATCCGCACCAGCTTCTGCAACGAGATCCACTTCTTCACCAGCGCCGCGGCCGCCGAGGACTGGCTGGCCGGCCACCCCGGCTCCCGAGTGCTGCCCGTCGCCGACGCCTACGCCATCGAACAGCCGCTCATCCACCAGATCCTCACCGGCACCTCCTCGTCCGGCTGCTGCTGAGCACCCCCAGGGGTGGTCGCGGCCCGCGGCCACCCCGAAGGGGGCCGACAGGAAGGAGAGCACCATGAAGACCACTGCTGATCTGCTCACCGACGCCGTCATCGCCCCGGTCGCCGGGTACGCGGCGACGAAGGTGATGGAGCCGGTGAGCATGAAGCTCTACCAGCTCGAATCCGACGAGACCCGCCGGCGTGAGGACGCCGCCCGGCCCGGCTCCCCCTCTCAGATCGCCGCCGACAAGACCCTCGGCCTGCTCGGCATCCACCTCGACGACAAGGCGCGGGAGCGGGCCGGGACGGCGTTCCATTACGGGCTCGCCATCAGCTGGGCTCCGGTGTACGCGCTGCTGCGCCGCACCACCGGCCTCACACCGGTCGCGGCCGGACTCGCCTCCGGAGCCGCGATGTCGCTGATCGTGGACGAGGGCATCACCCCACTGGCCGGCTTCTCCGCCCCCAACCGGGACTACCCGGCCGTAACCCACCTGCGCGGCTTCGCCGCCCACCTTGCCTTCGGCATCGCCGTCGCCGCCGTCACCGAAACCGCCTGGACCATCCTCGGCCGCCGCCCCGTGCACTGACAGCCACCGGCGGCCCGGCCGGCAGGCTCACTGTTCCCCGTCCTCGTCCACCCCGGCTGCGTCCGGGTCACGCAGCGGCCGCAGGCCCCCGCCCACGGGGGTGGAGGCGCGGAAGCTGTAGCGGCCCAGGCAGTTGAGGTTCGCGTGACGCAGCGGGGACAGGCGGGCGACATCCTCGTCCAGGACGTCGTACTCCCGCTCCTCGGCGGGCAGCGCCCGCAGCTCCTCTACGGCGGCGTCCAGGTAGCGGGTCGTCCACAGCACCGCGGCGTTCAGGACCAGGCCGAGCGCACCGAGCTGGTCTTCCTGGCCCTCCCGGTACGCCTGCATGATCTGCCCGCGCTTGCCGTGGCAGATGTCCCGGGCCAGCTTGTGGCGGGACTCCTGCACGGTGAGCTGCCGGTTCATCTGCCTGCGGTAGGTGTCGTCCACCGGGTCGACCACGCGCAGCAGGTGCAGCGTCTTGGCGATCCGCCCGTACTCGGCGAACGCCTGCCCCATCGGGGTCGGGCGGCCCTCGCGGCCGAACATCCGCAGCAGGTCGTACGCGCGGACCTGCCCGGTCACCAGGGAGCCGGCCACCCGCAGCATGTCCGGCCAGTGCGTGACCACCTTGCCCAGGTTGGCCTTGTTGCGGGCCAGCGGCTCCAGCGGGCCGTAGCCGCCGGTTTCGACACCGGGCATCTCCGCCCGCCAGAACCGCTGGTCGGCCAGGTCCCGGAACCGGGGCGAGAAGTTGTAGCCGAGCATCGAGAACAGGCCGAACACCATGTCGGAGTACGAGGCGTTGTCGGTGGCGACCATCTCCGGCTTCACCCCGGCGTCCAGGTTCAGCAGGGTGTCCAGGATGTGCAGGGAGTCGCGCGGGGTGCCCGGCACGACCATCTGCCCGATCCCGGCGACCTGGTCATTGACCGCGTTCAGCCACGTGATCCCGCGTTTGAAGTGGTAGTACTTCGGCGAGGGACCGGCGTTGATGGTCCGCTTGGGCACTACGAACCGCAGCCCGTCCACCGAGGCCAGCAGGCCCTCACCCCAGTGGGAGACGATCGGCACCCGCGCCTGGGCCTCGATCAGCTTCGCGTTCGCCGCGGCGATGGTGTCGGCGCGCAGGTAGTACTGGTCGACGTGCACCAGCCGGCCCCGGGTCAGTGCTTCGTCCTCGGGGTCGATGACGGGGGTCAGGCCGATGTTGCACGCCTCGGCGACCGGCAGCGCCACCAGGGAGGTCTTCAGGTTCTCCATGCGGGTGCGGCCGTCCCCGAGGTGCACGAACGCGTCCAGGAACCCAGTCCAGGAGTCGACCTCGAACAGCAGGTCCGGCAGGTCGATCTTCGGGAGCATCGCCGCGGTGGTCTTGCGCAGCCACCGCAAGGACTTCGGCTCGCCGACCGCGCCGAGCCGGTCCACGTTCAGCTTCAGCCGGCCGCCTGGCTGCACCTCGAAGCTCAGCTTCGCGTCCTGCCCGGCCTCCTCCAGCCGCTCGGCCATCAGCTGCCAGGCCGCGTCCAGCGCCCGCACCCGCCCGGCGAGGTGTTCCTCGACCGGCTCGTCCAGGCTCAGGCCGTGCAGGACGTCGTCGGCGACGGCCTCCCACTGCTTGCCGGCCAGCAGCCGCGCCCGCGGGTCGGCCCACCGGTTCGACGGCGAGGCGAACACATTCCGGGAGTTCAGCGCCCTGTACAGCTGCTCCAGCACGCACACCACGTACGCGTCGCGGTCCACCGCACCCTCGGGCAGCTCCGGGTTGGAGTACACCGCCGACCGCCACGCCGGTGGCACCAGCTTGGCGTCGATCTCACGCGGCAGCAGCGGCTTGACCTTGACCTTCCGCCGTGCGAGCGCGGGCAGCCGCCGTACCGCCTCCAGGATGCGCTTGCCGGCGGAGGCTGCGCCCAGCGCGGGCGACTCCCCGAGCAGCGACAGGAACGGGCGGACGGTGTTGTAGCGGGTGGCCAGCAGGCGCCGCATCTCCGCCTCGGCCTCGTCGTCTCCCGGCCCGATCATCTCCGCCGCCAGCTTGGACGCGGCCTCGATCTCCGCGCGGGGGCCGATCTCCGTCTCCAGTGCCCGCCACATCGCGCCCGGATCGAAGTCCGTGGCGCTCTCGGCGATCAGATCCAGTTGCTCGCTCCACAGCCGGAACACCCCGTCGACCATGCGGAACGCCTTCACCACCCGGGCCCGGCCCGCCACCCACTCCCGGTCTGTCGCCCGCCGCGCGGCGCTGATGAGCTTCACCTGCATCAGCAGCGCGAACAGATCCAGCGCGTCATCGATTGCGGATGCTTCCAGGTGACGGACCACCGAGGTCAGCAGCGCGGTGCGCTTCGGCTCCGGGGTGCGCTCCAGGTTCGGCGCCTTCGACCCCAGCCCCGTACGGGCCAGGGACGCCAGCCGGTTCGGCGGGACCTTGTCGATCCGCACCCGGCCCAGACGGAACGCGGCGATCTCATCGACCCGCTCCAGCGCCTTCGCCATGCTCGTGCCTGTCGTCCGCGTCGGCGGCCGGCGCAGCCGCTCCAGCTCCGACACCCGACGGCCCTCCGGAACATCCAGCAGCGCCACCAGGTCCGCCGGCAGTGCGCCGTCCGCGCGGCGCGCGGCCCCCGCCACCGTGGCGTACAGCCGCTGCTCGGCCGTGCCCCGCACCTCGGCCACCTGCCGGGCCAGCACGCTCACCCCGGGCAGCAGCACACGGTTGCGCCGCAGCCAGCCCACCGCCTGGTTGAACAGCGCCACCGGCCCCTCGGCGGCCGTCCACGCCCGCCCGTGCAGAAACGTACGGAACTTCCGCCCCCACTCGCGATCCTCGAACTGGTGGTAGCCGTAGGCGTCCCGGATCTCCCACGCGTGCTCGTACGCCGTCTTCAACCGCTCGGTGTACCGCTTCACGCACGAGGCGTCCTCCACGCCCAGGTGCTCGGCCAGGTACTCCACCACCGGCCACGGCACATCCAGCGGGTCCTCCAGGAACAGCCCCAGGTAGCGGACCGTGCACATCTGGAGTGCGAACCCCAGACGGTTGTGGTCACCCCGCCGTTTCCCGATCAGCTCGCGATCGACGTCGTCGAGGTAGAAGAACCGCTCCAGCTCCGGACGGGTCGGCTCCTCCACGAACCGTCCGTACGCTGCGGCCTGCTCATCAGTCAGAAATTCCACCGGCACCCGGCGGACGGTAGCCCCACGCCACACCGCTCATACGATCTTTCTCCGAACCCCAGCAGCCAAGTGGATCATTGTGCTAGGCGGACAAGATCATCCCTTAGCGCCAACGGCTGTTCCATTGTTCCCCGAGGCCGAAAACCAAGACACTGACCATGGGTGTGCCCGTGGTCGGGGAGGTGATCGCCCTGCATGGCGCCACTGACTCCGACGTGCTCGCCGACGCGGCTGGTTTGGAGAAGTTCTCCTCTCATCCTCTGGGCACGGCGATTAGGAACGCCGCGGCCGCCAAGGGCGTCGCCGCGCACCGTATGGACAGGTTCGTGAATGTCGCCGGACGCGGTGCCAGCGCCAAGTGCCTGGTGTGCGCCACCAGGGACCACGCCATCGGCAACCTGGAGCACATCGGCGCCAGCGCCGAGACATGCGATGAGGTGCTGGGTGAAGTGCGGCGGCTCGAGATCGCCGGGCAGACCGCGGTGCTGGTCAGCGAAGGACGCGTCGTCATCGGCGTGATCGGTATCAGCGACCGGTTGCGTCCCGAGGCTCCGGACGTGGTCGCCGCGCTGCACCGGTTGGGCGTGACGTCGGTGATGCTCAGCGGTGACAACGAGGCCGCGGCGCGTGCGGTAGCCGAGCAGATCGGCATTGCCGAAGTTCACGGTGGGTTACTGCCCGAGCGGAAAGCCGAACTGATCGACCGGCTGCGCACAATGTATGGGGGAGTGGCGATGATCGGCGATGGTGTCAACGACGCGCCGAGCCTGGCCCGCGCCGATGTCGGTATCGCTATGGGCGGCGGATCCGATGTGGCGATCGAGGCCGCCGATGTCACGCTGATGAACGATGCGATCGTCACGCTCCCCTACCTGCTGGGCTTGAGTCGGAAAACGTTCGGGGTGGTCAGGCAGAACGTGTACGGGTCACTGATCGTCAAGGGATTAATCCTACTCGCCGGCATCACCGGGCTGGCCGGCCTGGGCGTCGCGGTGGCCGTCGACGCGGGCACGGCGATTCTGGTGGTCCTCAACGGACTACGCCTGTTCGGCTACCGCGGCGCGGCGGTGACAGCGGTATCGACTCGATGACGCTTGCCGGTCGTTGCTGCCGCTCACTTCGTCGTCTTCAGAGCGTGCCGGCGTGCCACTGGGCACGCCGTACCCTGAGCGCATTGCTGGCGGACAGAACCCAGCAGAAACTCGCGAACCCCGCCGATTGTTCGGTGGCCGGCCGGGGGTTGTCGAGGACGGTGCGGCATCGGACGTCAGGTGTTGGGTGTTGAGTGTTGGGTGTTGAAGTCTCACCCGTGCACGGCACGGGTGCCCTGTACCGTGGCCAAGGTCGGTGCCGTCGATGCTGGCACATGTGCTTTGGCATCCGGCGGAGCGAGCGCCGCCGCGAGGGCGGCGGTCCCGGTCAGGGGCATAGCGAAGCTCACCCCGGCTCACCGAGAGCGAAACCCACGACAGCAACGGGCCGTTACCTGTCAAGGCGAACCGGCCGCCGAATGGCACTCGGGCCCGCACCGCTTCGGTGACCACCCAGGCCCCCGCAATCGACAGCGGCGCGGCGGAGGTGCGGCTGAGCATCGCAGGTCAGCGCTCCGAAGACACCGACCGCCATCGCCTCGACGGCGCCGAGCGCCAGCCCGGCATCGACGCTCACCGAGGGCAGCAACGGCAGGAAGAACCCGGGCCCCGGGAGATGGCCGAACCCGATCCGCCGGGACCGGTGCGTGACCGCAGCGGTGAGCATCGCGATTGCGATCGGCGCAGGCCCCAGGCCATACGCGGTGGGCAGCGGCATACAATGTCAGCCCGGCCCCGATCGAAGCCGTGCGGAGCCCACACCACCGGCCCCGGTCTTCGGCGCCAATGTGCCGGCGCGGCCGGTGCCCCCAGGTCCACCGGGGACCTCTTCGAGAGTCATTGCCGGCGTACCGCGGGGGTGGGCGGGGTCAGTTCAGCCCGGCGTAGGAGTGCAGGCCGGAGACGACCATGTTGATGACGAACAGGTTGAACAGCATCGCTACGAAACCGGCGATGTTGATCCATGCGGCGCGGGTTTCGCGCCAGCCGGCGGTGGCGCGGGCGTGCAGGTACGCGGCGTAGATCACCCAGGCGATGAACGAGACGGTTTCTTTCGGGTCCCAGCCCCAGAATCGGCCCCAGGCGGCCTCGG
>Ga0255338_1001943_pt1 | contig 34460 bp, 27 predicted proteins | sample MeOH1_35cm_T4_19_FD_203715 | JGI IMG/M metagenome (GOLD analysis project Ga0255338, IMG submission 203715) | Sandy soil microbial communities from University of British Columbia, Vancouver, Canada - MeOH1_35cm_T4_195 | ecosystem: Engineered > Artificial ecosystem > Sand microcosm > Unclassified ...
CTATGCGACCTGGGACAATTTCCGCAACATCCTGAGCACCGGGCGCAGCGGCATTCCCGTCAACGCGCCCGCGCGACCGCTGCCTGCTTCCGGACCGGCCGATGGCGACGCGCGAACCCATGCCATGGCGCTGCGGTCCGTAAACGAGGAAGATCCGGCCGTCCTCTTTGTCGTCTATGGCGACAGCGATCATTTTGCCCATATCGGCCGCTACGAGGACTATCTCGACCAGATCCACCGGGTCGACGGCTATCTGCGCGATCTCTGGAGCGCCGCGCAGGCGAATCCGCGCTGGGCCGGCCGGACGACGTTGATCGTCACGACAGATCACGGCCGCGGCAGGGCCGATCTCGACAACGAGGCCTGGCGTCACCACGGCAGCGGTTTCGACGCGTCGCCCGATTACAAGCCGGAAGAGCTGGAGCCCGGATCGGACCAGACCTGGGCAGCCTATCTGGGCCCGCGTCCGGCCGTGGCCACTGCCAAGCCCAGCGCGACCCTGTGGCCATGCCCGACCAGCAGCCAATTGGCCGCGACCGCCCTTGATGCGCTCGGCATGGCCTGGCGCGATTTCAATCCGAGCATGAGTTCGCCCTTGTTCGCGCCTCCGGAGGGCGGAGATGGCGGCGGCAAATAGCGCGCCAAGAGCCGTAGGATCACGTGAGCGACCGCCATGTGCGTGCCGAAGCCGGTGAGAAAGGACTCCCGATAAGGGGGCAGGAGGCCGGCTCCGGATGACGCAATCTGTGCCTCGCCGGGCTGCTCGGGAATCCGGGGCGGACACGCCCGCCGCGCTGGCGCCGGTCGTCGAGGGGGCTAGCGCCGCCGGTGCGCGGCGCGCCAGGCCTTTACGGCGTCCATCGTGCCCGAGACATGCCCGGCCGGGCTCATCTGGGTGAGCGCGTAGATCACCTTGCCGTCCGGCGCGATGACATAGGAGGTGCGGTTGGTCATCGTCTTGCCCGCGCCGATATGCACGTCATAGCCGCTCACCGTCGCGGGCGAGGCGACGCCGACCGGGAAGGCCTCGCGGCATTCGACCTTGGAGAAATCGGCCAGCTTGTCGATCGGGTCGGCGGACAGGCCGATCAGCGTGGCGCCGTTCCTCTCGAATTCGGCTGCCGCCAGCGCGAATTCATGCGCCTCGATCGTGCAGCCCTTGGTGAAGGCGGCGGGGAAGAAATAGAGCACCACCGGCCCCTTGCGCAGCGCCGACTTCATCGCGAACCGGAACTGCTTGCCGCCGAGCGCGGCATCGGTGGTGAAGATCGGCGCCCGGGCGCCGACGGGCAGGGCGGCGGTGGCCGGCGCGGCGAGGGCAACGGCGGCGACAGCGGCGATCAGGGCGGCGAGATGCTTCATGCGGAAATCCCCAGGGAGAGAAGCGGCTTCATACCCCGCCGCGCCATGCCGCACCATAGCCACGAAAAAGGGCCGCCGCGCCGTGGCGCGACGACCCGGTCCGGACCCTGTCGCAGGGCCTATTTGGCGAGCGGCGCCGCCTCCGCCGCGTTGCGCGGGAGCCCGCCGAGCTGGCTCACCAGCTTGATATAGGCGTCGAGATAGGCGAGCACGATGATCTGGCCGATGGCCGAATCCTGGTAGCCGCCGCCGCCGGCACCGGCAAAGGCGCCGCCGCCGAACGCACCCGCGCCGCCGCCCCAGCTCACGTCCGACTTGCGGGCATGGCCCTCGGTCATCGCCTCTTCCTCCGTCGTGCGCGCATTGACGACCGAGAGGGTGACGCTTGCTTCCTTCTTGTTGACGCTGATCCCGCCGGCAACGGCGCCGGCCGCGCCCAGGAAGCCGCCGGCATGGCCGAGCAGGCCGCCCAGCGCAGCGCCCGCGCCGCCGCCGCCCGAATGCTGGTTGGCGACGACGATATCGGGCTGCAGGAAATAATCCGCTGCCTTCACCTGGCCCTTGCCGAGATTCGATCCCTCCTGCAGCTCGCCCGAATCCGCCATGGCGCGTTCCATGTTGCGGCTGGCCATCGAGCGGCCGCGATTGACCAGGCCGAAGCAGCCCGATTTCTGCACGAAGATCTTGATGATCGCCTCGGGGCTGCCGAGGTTGAACTCGCGCCACCATTGATTGTCGGGCTCGACGATCGCCACCGTGCCGATGCGGTGCTGACAGACCGGGATGTTGAGTTCGCCGTTCTTCTGCATCTGATAGGCGGAAGAGCCGCGATCCTCCTTGGCGAAGGCGGGCGTGGCGGCAAGAACCGCGCAGACGGCGGCGGCGGGCAAGAAAATACGCATGGTGATCCCCTGGCTCTCGCTCGCCCTGTTCTCCCGGTGCGAGCGTAACAACGATGGTGCGACCCCGTGGCAGCGCATTTCTAGCACCGCCCCGGTGGCCGCGCTAGGCGCTACGGTGCCGGTCGACGGGCTTCGTCACGGCTGCGGCACCCCGGGCGGGTACCGGCGGCGCCGGAAACCGGGTCACGCGGCGCTCGGCCGTGACCGTCCGTCGCCGCCGGTGCGCTGTCCCTAGGCGGGTCGGCGGCGGTGGGGGAGCGGGCTGCGACGGGCCGTCGACGAAGCGACGAAAACGCGCCGTAGCGGGAAGGCGCCGGGGGCAGGGGAAACGCCGCCGGACGCGCCTGCGCCCGGCGGCGGTCAGGCCGGGGTCAGGCGGAAGCCTGGGCGAGCCGCTGCCGGCGCGCGGCGTCGGCAATGTCGCGCAGGACATCCCAGCCTTCGGTTTCCGCCCAGCCGGCGACGGCTTCGACCGTCGCGGGGCTCGCGCCCAGCCGGCCGGCCAGTTCAGCGGCCGGGGTGCCGGCCGGATCGCTGACATAGAAGAGCCGAATCAAGTCCGCCTGCGCCTCGGGGAAGCGCTCGCCCTTGTACTTGAAGCCGAACACCGCGCAGTTGGCGCTGCCATAATATCGGCTGACGCCCATGATCTTGATGCTCGACAGGATCTCCCCCGGATATTCGAAGCGGGTCTCGCCGCCGCCCGGATAGCGGCCGCCCATGCGCGGCGTGGTGACGCCGTTCTCGAAGGTGAGCCACATCGCGTTGAGGATGGTGCCGCTGAGCGTCGTCGCACGCACGACCTGCCCGGTCTGGGCGAGGTCGAACACGCCGCCTTCCGGCGGATTGCTGCTTCCGCCGCTGCTGTTGCCCATCCGCCCCGTGCTCGTCACGCCATTCGGGCCGCCGCCGGCCGGATATTCGACCTGGACGGCGTCGATCCGGTCCCACCCCCAGACGGTGATCTGGCGGATCGGCTCGGTGGGCGGGTTGGCGGGCAGCGACAGGCCGGTATCGTCCGCGGTGCCGACCGCCTGGGAATAGATCTCGCGGGTCACCGGCACCACGACCGGATCGGGATATTCGACCACGTCGAAATAGGGCCAGGCGATCGCATAATCGAGCACGGTCAGCTGCATCTCGCGCCGGAACTCGTTGACGTAATTATAGGGCTGGGTGTGGTTGGGCAGATAGGGCGCCGAGACGGTGCGCACGTTGAGCGCGGTGACATAGACCAGGTTGGTATAATCGAGGTAGCTGGCGATCGTCCTGGTGATCTCGCGGGTCACGCCGTCGACGACGGAGGGCGTCCAGCCCCAGGTCGCGCCGAACTTGGCGCCGTCGCGCTGCAGCAACAGGTGCATGTTGGCGAACTGCGCGAACAGCGGGAGGAGCAGGAATTCATAGCCGGGCGACTTGAAGACCGGCACGTCGTGCAGGAACAGCCCGTTCGCCACATTCCATTTCTGCGAGATGACCGCCGGGTCGTCCTGATAATGGGTGGCGGCATAGATATAATCGTCGAGCACGTTGCGCAGGCCGGTCAGCGTGTCGATGGTCTGCTGCCACACCAGGGCGGAGATCTTCTGGTCGACCAGCGCCTCGACCTGGGCCTCGATCTCGCCCCACACGTCCTGCTTGCTCGACGGCCAGAAGATCTCGACCATCGCGCCCAGCGCGACGCCGACATAGGGGATGGCGCCCAGCGCCGCGCCGACTACCGTCTTGGCCGCCTCGTTATAGTCGATCTCATAGTCGAGCTGGGCAAGGATCACCGGATTATCGGCGGAAAGTGCCAGTATGGATGTTTCGGCGGTCGCCATGATGAACAAGTCCCCCAATATTGGTCGTATTCATGAAAAGGAGGCTGGTGCAGATCAAGCATATCCCCCTGTACGATAGTTTGCGCGCTACGGATTGGAGTCAAATGGACTCGGAGCCGGTTTTGGTTGTTTTAACGGGTACTTCGATGATGTCGCCAGAATGGCGATAGATGGTGCGTCGCGACAGGATTGCGCGCTCCGACCCGGCGCCTGGCCGGGGCGGGGCGCTGCCGGCGGGGCGGTGCGCCCGGATCGTGAGGCTTTGGCTTTCGCCGGCTAGATGCTATCCGCCGCTGCCAAAGCCTCCATACAGATTGAGCCGATTGTGACGTCGTTAGATAAAATCCGTAATTTCAGCATCATCGCCCATATCGACCATGGCAAGTCGACGCTTGCCGATCGCCTGATCCAGGCGACCGGCGGGCTGACCGACCGCGAAATGTCCGAGCAGGTGCTCGACAACATGGATATCGAGCGCGAGCGCGGCATCACCATCAAGGCCCAGACCGTCCGCCTCCGCTACACCGCGAAGGACGGGATCGAGTACGAGCTCAACCTGATGGACACGCCGGGCCATGTCGACTTCGCCTATGAGGTGAGCCGCAGCCTGGCCGCGTGCGAGGGCGCGCTGCTCGTCGTCGACGCGGCACAGGGCGTCGAGGCGCAGACGCTGGCGAACGTCTACCAGTCGATCGAGCATGATCACGAGATCGTGCCCGTCATCAACAAGATCGACCTGCCCGCCGCCGACCCGGACAAGGTGAAGGCCGAGATCGAGGAAGTGATCGGCCTCGACGCGTCGAACGCGGTGCTGACCTCGGCCAAGGCCGGGATCGGCATCCAGGAAGTGCTCGAGGCGATCGTCACGCGCATCCCGCCGCCCAAGGGCGATATCGACGCGCCGCTGAAGGCGATGCTGATCGACAGCTGGTACGATCCCTATCTCGGCGTGGTCATCCTGATCCGCGTGATGGCCGGCGTGCTGAAGAAGGGCCAGCAGATCAAGTTCATGCAGACCGGCACGCTGCACCTGGTCGACCGGGTCGGCTGCTTCCGCCCCAAGATCGAGCAGCTCGGCGAGCTCAGCGTCGGCGAGATCGGCTTCATCACCGCACAGATCAAGGAAGTGGCGCAGACCCGCGTCGGCGACACCATCACCGACGCCAAGCGCCCGGCGCTCGAGCCGCTGCCCGGCTTCAAGGAAGTGCAGCCGGTGGTGTTCTGCGGGCTGTTCCCGGTCGACGCCAATGATTTCGAGAAGCTACGCGAGAGCATTTCCAAGCTGCGGCTGAACGACGCGAGCTTCAGCTTCGAGATGGAAACCAGCGCCGCGCTCGGCTTCGGCTTCCGCTGCGGGTTCCTCGGGCTGCTCCACCTGGAGATCATCCAGGAGCGGCTGACCCGCGAATATGATCTCGACCTGATCACCACCGCGCCGTCGGTGGTCTACCAGATCGAGCTGGCGCATGGCGCGGGCCATATCGAGCTGCACAACCCGGCCGACATGCCCGATCCCAGCCGCATCGCGAGCATCGCGGAGCCGTGGATCGAGGCAGTGATCTATGTGCCCGACGACTATCTCGGTTCCATCCTGAAGCTCTGCCAGGATCGCCGCGGCATCCAGAAGAACCTGACCTATGTCGGCGGCCGCGCCCAGGCGACCTACGAGCTGCCGCTCAACGAAGTGGTGTTCGACTTCTACGACCGGCTGAAGAGCATCAGTCGCGGCTATGCCAGCTTCGACTATCACCAGATCGGCTATCGCGAGGGCGACCTCGTCAAGATGAGCATCCTCGTCAACAACGAGCCGGTCGATGCGCTGAGCATGATCGTGCACCGCGGCACGGCGGAAGCGCGCGGGCGCGGCATGTGCGAGCGGCTGAAGGACCTGATCCCGCGCCACCTGTTCAAGATCCCGATCCAGGCCGCGATCGGCGGCAAGGTGATCGCGCGCGAGACGATCGCGGCGCTGCGCAAGGACGTGACCGCGAAGTGCTATGGCGGCGATGCCAGCCGCAAGCGCAAGCTGCTCGACAAGCAGAAAGAGGGCAAGAAGCGGATGCGGGAATATGGCTCGGTAAGCATTCCGCAGGAGGCGTTCATCGCGGCGCTCAGGATGGGCGACGAGGGCTGAGCGCCCGAGTTCATCCTCGGCCGTGTCGTCCGACGACGCGGCTTGTCGCGGCGCGGCACTCGGTCCGCTCCTTGTCGATCGTCAGTGGAATCGCCCCCCATACAGGCGCAGTCCCGGTGTCCCCGCGGCCGGCACGCCGTCGCGGATCGTTGCGGCCTCGGGTGTAAGCGCGACGGAACGGGGCAGTGCCTCCAGCACGCGCTTCGCGGTGGCGCGATCGCCCATGTTGACGCTGAGCAAGCGGGGGTTTCCGGCGTTGACGAAGAGCAGGTACACGCGGCCGAACCACTCCCGCACCTCGATATGATCGATGCTCGCAAAGGGCAGCCGGCCTTCCCGAAACACCTTGAAGAGAACGGCGTCCGGCGCGATCGCGAAGCGCGGATTGAGGCTGTTGTGCGACGTGCCGCTCATGATTCCGCCGCGCCGCAGGTATAGCGCGCGGACGGGAACGGTCATCGTCCCATCCGGCGCGACAACGGGCGGCGCGGGTGGCGATGCCCTTAGCTTTCGCCGGCGCAGGATCGCGACGATGCCGATGACCGCGAACAGCAGCAGCGGCAGGGCCGTCGCTATCGCCTGGACCATGAGGTGGACCGACGCCGTGCTCATGGCCGGGCCGCATCCGGCTCCACCAGCCGCATCCGGGCGAGCATGGCGCGCGCCTCCGGCGTGTCGGCGACGGGATCGAGCCGCGGCGAGGTGCGGAACAGGCCCATCGACGTGCGGATCGCGAAGATCATGACCGCGCCCTGCGCTACCGCGATGTCGAGTGGCGCGACCGCCGAGGGGCCGGGGGCACCGGGAATGTCGGCAAAGAGGCGGTGCGTGCCCGCCGGCAACGCCATCATGGTGAAGCGCTTCGGCATCAGCTGTGCGATCACCGCGCCATCGACCGACACGTCGAAGCCGATCGACCGCGCGGCATCCTTCTTGTCGCGCATCACGACGACCCAGCCGGCTCCCGCCCGTGGCGGGAACGCCAGCAATTCAGCCTTTCGCGCATCGTTCGCCACCGGCATCCGGCGATTGCGCGCCAGCGCGTTCAGGCCGGTGAACAGACCCGTGCCGAGGACGGTCGGCAGCACGAATTTGGTCGGCCCGAAATCGAGGCCCGGAAGAGTGGCCTCGGCATAGATCAATGCCGCGAAAAGGCCCCCGGCGATAGCCACCGCTATCGCCAGGTTCCTGAGTTTGCTCGCTGGCATCTTACAGGCCGAAGCTGATGCCGACGCGCCCGGCGGTAGAACCGCGCTGCGTCGAGCCGCCGACACCGGCGTTGACATACACCTTCGGGCTCAGGCGTCCGACGACCGAGCCGGAAAAGCCCTGCTCGCCGCGATAGGTCGCCAGGTTGAACGAGATCGATACCGCGCTGTCGGGGACGACCATCGTGCCCCCCAGCGCGACCGCCGCGGCGATGCCGGCATTGGCCCGGCGGATATCGCGGTGCAGGCCATTCACCGAGCTCTGGAGGTCGCCGACCTGGTCCTGCAACGTGCCGATCTGCTGCGACTGGAGGGTGTTGACCGCCTCGATCGCGGTCATGCGCGAATCCTGGGTGACGTTCCTCGCCTCGACCGAGGTTAGTCGCGTATCCTGCACGGTGTTGGTGTTCTCGACCGTGGTCAGGCGGGTGTCCTGCACGGTGTTGACGTTCTCGACATTGGTCAGCCGCGTGTCCTGCTGAACATTCTTCGCCTCGACGGCGGTTATGCGCGTTTCGTGATCGGTTACCTGGTTCGTCAGGTTGGTCACGTTGCCAGCAACGGTCTGGATCGCCGTATCGACATAGTCCTTGTTCGCCGCATCAGTGCCCGCGATCGGTGTCCCCACATTCTGGATGCGGTTGCCGCCGGCGTCGATCGTCGTGCCGGGGGTGAAGCCCAGCCTGCCGCTGATCGTCACCGAGGTGTTGAATGACGCCTCCGACACGTGGAGTTCGGTGATCTGTGCCAGACCGGTCGAAAAGCTGTGCGAAGAGAGCGACCCTCCGAAGCTGCCATTCCCGGTGGCGCTCATCGACCCGGTGTTGATGCTGTTCGTCGTCAACGGGCCGGCATTGTTGATGGAATTCGTATTGAGCTGGTTCACGGTGGTGAATCCGGCGAAATGCGCCTGGCCGTTGAACTGCACGCCCTCGTTGAAAATGGCGCCCCCGTTGAAGGTCGCCAAGCCGTCGGCACCATTGAGAATGACTTCCCGCCCGGCAGGACCGACCGTGATCCTGGTGTCGTTGGAGTAGACGGGAAAGCTGTCGCAGCCATCCTCGTCACCAAAGCCGATCATGCCATTCGAGGAGCAGATGGCCTTCTGGCCTCCTCCCCCGACTGGCTCGATCCGGACCTGGGCTGCGGCGGGCAGCGGTACGAGCGCAGCGGCGATGGCAAGGCCGCCAAGGCCGGTCGGCCAGACGCCGCGGTGACGCAGCCAGAATTCATTGATCATCGACGAAGCCCTTTCCCAAAATCATGCGGGTTACTGACTCCCGAATTCTTCCCGATCGGCGCGTCGCCGCCGGATTCATTCGGTCGTTGATCGGCTTATGGCGGGGCGGTACCGTGCAGTGCGCTCTTCGTTTGGGTAGGGAGTCGAGAAAACGCCATGCAACTCATGGTTGTAGACATCAAAGCGCAGACGCGGGGCGATCAGGGCGACCTGCCGCTCGGCTGGGAGACGCTCGACCATCTGATCGGCCAGATCTACGAATGCGCGCTCGACCCGTCCCAATGGAATGCGACGATCGAGCAGATCCGGCTGGCGCTATGCCCGGCCGAATGGCGAACCGCCTTCCTGATGCTGGAACGACGCAATCCGCCAAGCGCCAAGTTCATCGCATGGACCAATGTCGGGCCGGGCGTCGAATCAATGTACAGTACGGTCTTCGCCTACAACAATCCCTGGTCGCAACGGACATGGCCGGCGCGGAACGGGCAATTGATCGATACCGATGAAATCCTGCCGCGCGAGGAACTCCGCAAGACGGGCCTCTACCGGAATTTCCTGGCGGCGATGAATGTGGACCGGACGCTTTGCCTCATGCTCGATCGCCGCGACGGCGAGCGTCTCGGCCTGTTGCTGATCGGGCCGGGGGACCGCGACCTCAGCGTGCTGCGGCGCGGGCTGCGGGTGCTTGGCCCGCATATCCAGCGCGCCGTGCGGATCAGCCACCGCATTGCCAGCGCCGAAGCGGAGTCGAGTGCGGCGCGGGCTGCCGCCAACCGCTCGCGCTATGCCCTGATCAGCCTCGACAAGGATTTCAATATCCTGTCCGTCAACGATCGCGTCGCCCAGTACGAAGCAGCGGGCCTGATCACGACCACGGGCGGAAAGCTGGCCTTTGTCGATCCGGCCAGCCAGCAGAAGCTGGCGACCATGGGCCTGGGGCCATCCCGGGACGATCTCGCCTTCCAGGCGCTGGACCGCGCAGGCCGGGAGCGGCCGGTGCTGGGCGTGCTGATCAGACCCAAAACGATTCCGTACATTGGCGGTGCCATCCCCGGGGCCGCCATGATCATCACCATCGGGAGCGGAATCGGCGAAGGGCCTGTGCTGGGTATCGACCGGCTGGCCCAGTGGTTCGGGCTGACGCCGACAGAGGCGCGCGTCGTCGACGCCCTGGTCGACGGGCAAACCCCGCAGGACTATGCAACCCGCAACGGCGTCAGCGTCAATGCCGTGCGCTTTCACCTGAAGCATATCTTCCTCAAGACCGAAACGGCCAGCCAGGCGCAACTCGTGGCCAAGATCGCCAATATGCCCCGGTGATGGCCTTTGCCGAAATCCGGTGGGGATTCCCGTCATATCCGGGGGCCGTTCGCCCGCGATGACTGGCCTGCATGGCTTCAGCCCGGGGACGGGCCGCAAGATGATCCGCCGGACGGTGCCCGGCATGGTCCGGTCCGGGCGTGAGTCCCGTTCAGTTCGACAGGCCGAAAGGGATTTCAGCTGAAATACCTCGCCGCGCGCCGCTTTCGCGCGTTGTGGAATTGCTGCGCTGCGGTATTGATGTGGATCAACAGGGAGCAACTGCTTGTCTTTCCTCGCGAGCCCGGTTCGTTTCCTCGCTCATTACGTTGCCATTCGCCCGCTCGGCTTCGCGCTGCTCACGCTGATCGTGGTCGCCGCCGCGTCGAGTTCCGTCGGCGTGCAATATGCGATGAAGCTGCTCATCGATGCGATGACGGGGCGCGGCCATGCGCTGGCGCCCGTCTACAGCGCGCTCGCCGCCTTTGTGGGGCTGGTCGCCTTCGAGAATCTGCTGCTGCGGGTGTCGGCGACGTTGCTCTGCCAGCTGACCGTGTCGTCGGCGGTACGGATCCGGCTCGACATGTTCGACTATCTGACCGGGCACCAGCTGTCCTTCTTCCAGAACCAGCGCGCCGGATCGCTGGGCCACCGGGTCGGCGCGCTGACCGGATCGTTCAGCGCGCTGATCCACCGCATCCTGATGGAGATCGCGCCGCCGCTGATCTCGTTCGTCGGCGCGCTGGTCATCTTCCTGTCGATCGACCTGCGCATGTCGATCGTCCTCGCGCTGACCTTCGTGGCGGTGAGCATCGCGCTGGTCGCGCTGGGCCTGCGCGGCGATGCCTATCACAAGGAATTCGCGCGCCAGGCGGGCAATGGCGGCGGCGAGCTGGTCGACGTGATCGGCAATATCTGGGCCGTGAAGGCCTTTGCGGCGCGGCGGGAGGAACTCGGCCGCCTGCGCGGGTTCTTCGAGAAGGAAGCGGCGGCGCAGCGGCGTGGCTGGTTCTTCGTCGAGCGGATCCGCTTCCTGCACGACGTGGCGCTGGTGCTGCTGGTCGGCGGCACGCTGCTCTGGGCGGTCAGCCGCTGGTCGGCCGGCGCGCTGAGCGTCGGCGACGTGGTGGTGATCAGCACGATGACCTTCCGCATGCTCAACGGGTCGCGCGACATGGCGATGGGGCTGATCGATACCAGCCAGCAGTTCAGCTATCTCGGCGAGACGCTGGAGGTGATCGGCGTGCCGCACAGCCTCGTCGACGCCCCGGATGCGCGGCCGCTGCGGCGCGGCGAGGGATCGGTGCGGCTGGACAGCGTCACCTTCGGCTATGATCCGCACCGCCCGGTGCTGCACGACATTTCGATCGAGGTGCCGGCGGGCCAGAGCGTCGGCATCGTCGGCCCGTCCGGGGCGGGCAAATCGACCATCCTCCAACTGCTCCAGCGCCTGTACGACACCCAGGCGGGCGCGGTGCTGATCGACGGGCAGCGCGTCGACGCCGTGACGCAGGACAGCCTGCACGAGGCGATCGCGGTGGTGCCGCAGGAAGTGCTGCTGTTCCACCGCTCCGTGCGGGAGAATATCCGCTTCGCCCGCCCCGACGCCACCGACGCGGAGGTCTACCGCGCAGCCGAGGCGGCGCGGTGCGACGCCTTCATCCGGGCGATGCCGCAGGGCTATGACAGCATCGTCGGGGAGCGCGGCACCAATCTGTCGGGCGGCCAGCGCCAGCGCATCGGCATTGCCCGTGCCTTTCTGAAGGACAGCCGGATCGCGCTGCTCGACGAGGCGACCTCGGCGCTGGACACCGAATCCGAGCAGGCGGTGCAGCAGGGCCTGGCCGCGCTGATGGCGAACCGGACGGTGCTGGCGGTCGCGCACCGCCTGTCGACGATCGTGACCTTCGATCGAGTCCTGGTGATCGAGGACGGGCGCGTGGTGGAGGACGGGCCCCCGCTCGACCTGCTGCGCGCGGGCGGTGCGTTCCGGCGGCTATGGGCGCTGCAGGCCGAAGGGCTCGAGCAGCCGATGGCGGAGCGGCCCGGGGACCACGTTCGCCCTGCGGCCGTGGGGGTCGTTGCCGTGCCGTCGTCGACGATGACCCGGGTTACGAACTGGGCGAGGCGGCGACGACGGGGCGGGGTGTCCCGGTTGTCGCGGGGGGATTAGGCGGGGAAGGGCGGCTTCCGGGTGCTGATCAGGTGGCGCGCGACCAGATGGGAATGGTGGACAGCGTACCGATCGATGCACCGGGCGGGGTAGCGCGCCGCGACACGGTGGAGGCTCGCGGGTGAATGCCAGCCAGTCCCGGTCGCGAAGGATGTCGAAGAGCGCAATGAAGCGCTCACGAATGAGCCTGCAAGAGTGTCGCGCCTCGGACGGTGCGATCTGCTTGGAGAGCGAGCAACGCGACACAACTCGGTAGCGCGAGGTTCGCCTTTCGGAAAAATCCCGGCAACCCATTGTACTCCAGAGATCATAAGATTTGCCTGCAAGTTTAATTGCAAGAATGGGAAATCATCCATCTGTGCTGGCGACAGTAATCATCAGGCTCAATCTCCGCAGCGCAATTCACTTGACGCAATATTTTTGCTGTGAAAGCGTGTGTGAAACAGGAGGGGCGAAATGAGCGATTCATCGATAGAACCATTTTCGAACGAATTCGGGAGCGTTCTTCCGGATAGAGTTGCCTTCAATGTTCGAAAAAATTGGCTGTCTGGAACTATCATGGAGGAGTATGCGATAAGGCATATTACTTCTATTCGCGTAGAAAACAGCCGGAAACCCGTTCTTGGAGCAATATTGCTGCTCGTGGGGATGGCTTTCATGGCAAATGGCGGCGCCGGGATCTTATTCGGATTGTTGATTGGGGCGCTGGGCGTGCTTTTTCTGATTGGGTCGCCAAGCGTCACCCTAAACACGGCGGGTGGGGAGAAGGTGGTGTCCTCGGGATCTCCCTTTCAGCGCGGGGCCGGGGAGGCCTATGCGGCGGCCGTACGCAAGGCTTTGTTTCCCAGCTAGATTTCTACTGAGGTTGTAGTTTCCGTTCCGACTGGCCGATCCACTGGTCGATTGGTTTCGCATCATGCGGGACGACCCCGAGCGTCATATCTGCGTCTTTTCAGGTGTGACTGGGTGCATCCGACGAGTTGGGAAAGGTCGGCAGGATACGTTTAGCCACCGGCAAGGCTGCCCGCGCTTCGGGCCGGTAGTAATCGTGGTGGCGGATACTCCCTCCTTTGAACGACAGGTTGTCGAAAGAGGGAGGGCCCGGCGCATCTCTTCCTGTTCGTGTCGAGTGACGTCCAGTCACTTTGGCGAGCGCGAGGCAGGTTTCTCGACTTCGCTCGAAACGAACGGAGGGTGATTCAGGTCGATGTTGCGGCGCTGCTCAGTCAGCCTTGCCGACAGGCCCCGGCCTTCGCCGGGGACGGTAGAAGGATGGGGCGCTCGGCTAGGCCTTCGCCTTCGCGATGTACCCGTCGACCACGCGCTCCAGCAGCGTCAGCGGCACGTTGCCGGTCTGGACCACGACATCGTCATAGGCCTTTAGATCGTAGCGGCTGCCCAGTGCGGCCCTGGCCTTGTCGCGGAGGCGGTTGATCTCGTTATGGCCCATCTTGTAGCCGCAGGCCTGGCCGGGCATGGCGCAATAGCGTTGCAGCTCGGCGGTGAGCTGGCCGAGCGGCATGCCGGTCGCCTGCTGGAACCATTGCAGCGCCTGGTCGAAGGTCCAGCGCTTCGCGTGGATGCCGGTATCGACGACCAGCCGGCACGCGCGAAAGTTCATCGACTGGAGATAGCCGATGCGCCCGAGCGGATCATCGTCATAGACGCCGAGCTCCCCGGCGAGCTGCTCGGCATAGAGCGCCCAGCCTTCGGAATAGGCGTTGAAGGCAAGCAGCGAGCGGATCAGCGGCAGGCGATAGCTGTATTCGCCCTGCCAGACATGGCCGGGAATGCCTTCATGGTAGCAGAGCGTCGGCAGCGAATAGCGCGGCCAGGTCTCAGTCGATTTGAGGTTGATGTAATAGATGCCGGGCTGGGTGCCATCGATCGAGCCCGGCCCGGCATAGCCATTGGGGGCGCCGTCCTGGATCGCGGGAGGCACGCGCTTGATGATGAGATTGCCCTTCACCAGCGAGCCGAAGGCGCGGGGCAGGCGGGTGCGCACATCGGCGATGCGGCCGTTGAGATAGGCGAGCAGCTTCGCGCGCCCGGCATCGTCGTTGCTGAAGACGAGATCGGGCCGCTTGCTGAGCGCGGTCAGGCGCTCGCCGACGGTGCCCTGGGTGAGGCCCTGGCCCCGGAGCAGCGTGTCGATCTCGGCATTGATCGCCTTGCTCTGGGCGAGGCCGAGCGCGTGGATCTCGTCCGGCGTGGCGTTGGTGGTGGTGCCGGCCTTGACCAGCCAGCCATACCAGTCCTCGCCATGCGGGCGCTGCCAGATGCCGGGGATCTCGCTGGCGCCGTTGCGGACATCGGCGAAGGCGGCGATCTGGCGGTCGAGCGCGGGGGAGACCTTGCCGGCGCAAAGCGCCGCGGCGCGCTCTGCATAGGAGGGGCGCAGGCCGGCCTTCGCGCATTTCTCGCCGAAACTCTTCACGATCGCCCAGTCGGCGACCGGGGTGCCGCGCATGCCCTTGAGCTGGCCGGCGGTGATGTCGATCACCAGTACCGGCGGGATCGCGCCCCTGGCGGCGTCGCCATGGATGCGGCCGGTTTCGCCATCGAGCGCGGCGGCGTAGCTTTCGAGCCGGGAGAGATAGGCATCGGCATCCGCCGCGCCCGCGACGTCGTGCTTGTTATCGAGCAGGTCGGGCAGGTCCGAATAGGCGCCGCCGAGCTGGGTGACGACATAGGGCGTGTTGCGATAGCTGACATTGGCATCGAGCACGGCGTTCGCGCCGACCGGCATGGTGCGCCAGCCCTCCTCGGCCAGGGCATAGGCAGTCTCGGCGGTGTCGAGATCGAGGGCCGTGGCGGGGGAGAGGCGGACGCGATCGACCTTGCGCAACTGCGCCAGCCGCGCAGTGCAGCGGCGGAAGCGGGCCTGATCGCCGGCGGCGCTGCGATCCATGAAGCGCCCGTGCAGGGCGGCGCGCGCACCCCGGTCGATGCCGAGCGACAGCGCATATTCGGGGGAGTCGGCGAGCAGGTCCTCGGCCAGCGCCGCGAGCAATGCCTGCGCCTCGGCATCGGCCGGCACGACCGCGGCGAAGGCGGCGCTTGCCCAGGACGGGACTGCCGCCGCCAGCCCCAACGCGCCTGCGCCGGTAAGGAGTTCGCGGCGTGTCGTCTGCATGATAATCCCCTGGTTGGCCTGGCGCGAGCCTATCGGGGGATGGGCGCGATGCCTAGCGCTTCAGCCCGATGACGTCACCCAGGGCCGTGATACCGGCCTTGTTCCGGAACGAGGCCGGGGTGGCGAGATCAGCAGCGGCACCGGAACTTCGGACCGGTCAGGGGTGTACGACGGCCGCCGCTGCCTTGAGATCGATCACCTTGTCCCGCTGATAGCCGAGGACGCCGGGGATCGCCGGCATGCGCGCGATCGAGATGCCGAAGTGATTGTCCATCTTGCCCGCCGCATGGAAATCCGCCTGTGCTGACGGAAAGGCCTTGAGCGAGGCGGGCAATCCCCATTCGAACTTGCCGACCTCCAGCTTCTGCTTGCCCATCGTGAGGAAGGTCCCTTCGGGCGTCACGCTCAAACCCGGCGGCAGCGGGCTGGGCGGCGTCTGATATTGCCCGGCGATGAGGAAATTGCCCGCATCGGTGATGACGCCCGGCTTCACCTCGAACTGAACGCTGCCCATGCAGAAACAGGTGCCGAGATAGCCCGCATTTACATCGAACATGATCGGGCCGTAATAGACATAGGTGCCCGGCTTCACCTTCATGAAATAGCTGTAGTAATTGTTCGCATTGTCCTTGCTGAACACATATTGCGGCCCGAAGGACATGCTGGTCCGGGTTTCGATATTGCCGATGGTGAAGGTTTCGGGAGTCGGTTCGACCGGCTTTTCGGATATCTTCGCGGGGGTGCCCGCCGCGGCTTTCCTTTCCGATTCCCACGATGCCAGCCGCTTCACATATTTCGCCCTGGCCTTGGCGAACGCCTCGTCCCAATCCTTCCTGTAGGCGTCGACATCGGCCTGGTCGGGCACCTTGAGGAACATGCCCATCTGGCGGAACGGCCCATGGAGATAGATATAGCCGCCCGCCGGATCGAAGCTGAACTTGCCGGCGACCAGCTGCTTCTCCTCGATCGATTGCGCGCGTGCCGGGTGCGCCTGGGCGGCGAGAAGAAGCGCCCCCGCCATCAGGAAGGTCGCGTTCTTCATGGTTCCAGCACCTTGTATTGCGGTTTCGGACCGGAGGCGACCCTGGCCTGCTGCAGCAGATCGGCCTCCCGCTCAGCTTCCTTCTTGCGGCCGTTGCCCTCCTCGAAATTGAAGGCCTTCCACTGCTGCCCGCTCACGCCGTAGCGCTGATATTCCTTGTAGGACATGCAGTTGCGCAGGTTGGCGCGGCGGATCTTGCGACGTTCCGCCGATCCGAAGATCGCATCGGCCAGCAAATTGCCGATGGCGCCGCCAATCGCACCGCCCAGGCCATATTGCCCGGTATAGAGATTGTTCTGGCCGCCATAATAGCGGATGCCGCTGGCCAGCGCATCGCACTCCTTGATGTCGGCATAGGCTTCGTCGAAGCTCGTATCGTCGCGGTGGAAGAAGAAATATTTGTCGTAGGTCTGCACGTCGGCCGGCGTCTCGACGAACGCGAGATCGGGCATCGTGACCTTCGAAACTTCCTCAGGCGTGAAATGCCGGACCGGTGGTTCGGCCTTGATTGCCTGCGCATGGGCCGCGCCCGACGTCAAAAGAAGCGCAATGACCATTGCCAGGCGCATAATCCTCTCCCCCCGACCTTGCATTCAGCAAGGCATTCGAAGGATTATCGAGGCGCCGTCATCCTTGTCAACGCACCCGCGCAATTTCGAGCGCAGACTTCTTGGCGGATTCTGCAACGTTACTGGCGCGTTACGAAAAGATTGCGCTATGATTGCGGCGTGCCTGCCCGCGGTCCGGGCCGCCGGACCCCCGCTGCCTGCAGGATCAGGTCGGCGATCGCGCGCGGGTGGGACAGCATCGACAGGTGCCCAGCCTTCACCGCGATCGTGGTCGCGTGCATCCGCTGCGCCAGGAAGCGCTCGAATGCCGGCGAGATCGTCATGTCCCGGGTGGAAACCGCATAGAAGCTCGGCTTGACCTGCCAGGCGGTGGCGCTGGTCCGTTCGGTGAACAGCGCCGCGGCGGTGGGGGCCTGCTCGGCATAGAGCGTCTTCGCCTGCCGCGCCGGAAGCCCGTTCGCGAAGAAGCGGACGAACGCATCCTCGGAGAGCGTGGTGTAGGCGCCCTGAGTCACCACGCCGGCGCGCGCCGGCGTGTCGGGAAAGCGGTGCTGCAGCGCGAGAAAATCCTCGCCCGCCGCCGGTGCCCGCGCCGCGACATAGACCAGCGCGGAGACCTTCGGATCGGTGCCGACATCGCTCACCACCGTACCGCTCCACGAATGGCCGACGAGGACGGTCGGGCCGTCCTGCGCCGCGAGTGCGCGGCGGACATCGTCGTCCGCCTCCGCCAGCGTGCGCAGCGAATTCTGCACTGACGTCACGTGCAGCCCTGCCGCCTGCAGCAGCGGGATGACCGCGCTCCAGCTCGATCCGTCGGCCCAGGCGCCATGGACGAGCACGACGTTGCGCGCGGGCACCGGCGCGGCGGCGGACAGCGGGATCGGGGCGGCGGCGGACAGCGGGATCGGGGCGAGGACGCTCGCGGCAAGGCTGGCGAGCAGGGTGATGGGGACGGTACGGCGCATGACGGGCTCCTTCAATCCGGTTGGGCGGCGGCGCGTCGCGGCGCATCCCCCCGCCGTCGATATGGGCGGAGGGCACCGTCCGGTCACCCTCTACCTAGGTTTGCCCCTGCGGGCCGCCAGCCCCGGCAAGCGCCGACCGGCGCCGTTCCAAAGGGGGGCTCAGGCCGCCCGTGCCTGCCCGGTGCGCGGCTTCCTGCGGGGTTCGGCGCTGCCGTCGTTCCGCTGCGCCTTGACCGCATAGAGCGCCGTATCGGCAGTCTCGAACAGGGCGCGCGCCGTCGCCCCGTCGCCGGGCCAGGTGGCGACGCCGATGCTGGCGCCCACCCGGATGACGTGACGCTCGATCTGGTAGGGCGGCACGAGCGCCGCGAGCATATGGTCGGCGATGGCGGCGAGGCTGATCGCGGATCCCGCCGGCACGAGGATCGCGAACTCGTCGCCGCCAAGGCGTGCGGGCAGGGCGTGCGCGCCACAGGCCTTGCGCAGGCGATCGGCGACCTCGCAGAGCAACAGATCGCCACAGGCATGGCCATATTGATCGTTGACCGGCTTGAAGCCGTCGAGATCCAGCAGCGCGAGCGCGAAGCTCGCCGCCGGGCCGGCGCGCTCGATTTCCTGTTCGAGCCGCTCGGCGAGCGCGCGCCGGTTGGGCAGGCCGGTCAGCGGATCGGTATTGGCCAACTCCCCCATCTGGCGCTGGAGCAGCAGCAGGTCGACCAGCTGCTCGTGCTGCTGGAAGATCATGCGCAACAGGAAGGCGCTGGCCACGACCAGGCTGGTGCCGGCCGCCAGGTCCATCCGGTTGCCGGAGAACAGCAGCAACAGCGAGATCGGCAGCAGGCCGATCAGCAGGTTGATGATCGTCGCCCAGCGGATCGTGGAGAGGCAATAGGCAGTGGCGAGCGATCCCATCGCCATGATCATCGGATAATAGATTCGCAGGGCGGGCGGGGCCGTGAGCCAGCTCGCCACGCACCAGGTGCTGCAGATTACGCCGAGGGTGCCCGAAACCCAGGTCGCCGCCGTGATCATCCGTCCGGCGCTCACCACGTCGAGCTGCGTCTTGCGCTTCCTCATCCAGGCAATGAACCGGGCGAAGCACGCCGTTCCCATCACCACCGGAATGCCCAGCCGCACCCAGGCCGGCGCGCCCTGGCTCGATCCATAGATGGTGGTCGGGATCGTCAGGAGCAGGGTCAGGTACAGCAGCGGGATCTGGCTTTGCAGGCGCGCCGCCCGCAACAGCTTGAAATCTCCTACTATCGCTTCGGGAACGGGCGGGAATACCGTCCGCCGGAGGGTCTGGAGAAGGGTTTTCATGTTCCAGCTGCGTAACGGCCAAAAATTACCCGGCGGTTAAGCAAGATGCCGGACCGCGGGGGATCGGCGGAGCGCGGCCGAATGGAACCGAAATGGCTGGAATGTAGGGCTTTCTTTACCGCCGCAGTTAATATCGCCGTTACCACGCCAACTGCCATGCAGGAGCAGTGAATGTCACGCGCCGCCGTCCAGCCCACGCTTCCCCAGAACGATACGCCGGCCCAGCAGGCCAAGCGCGCCGCGCAGATCGCCGCCACGCGGGTTACCTATCAATGGACCACCGACGTCCCGACCTTGCCGGGCGTGCCGCTGGCCAGCAGCGTGCCGCCCGACGACGAACCGACGCTCGCCTGGTTCCTCCTGCTGATCGAGGTTGGCCTGAAGATCGCCTTCAACCGTCTCGCCCTGGACCTGGCGGGAAATGGCGCCGGCCTGGGCAGCACCGAGCTTGCGCAGGACGTGTCCGATCCACGGGACCTGTCGGGCCATCTGCACCAGGAAGTGCCCGCGCCGCCGCCGCATGTCGGCGCCCGGCTGCGCTGTCACGAGATCGCGGTATCCGTGGCCGGAATCCGCGCCCATTATGCCGGGCAGCCCGTCGGTGGCATCCTGGGGCGGATCGGCGCAGGGATAGAGGCCGGGATCGACCATGCCGAGCATGAGGTGCATCGTGCGCTGCTGCGGGGATATGCCGGCGAGTTGCGCTCCCTCATCGCGTCGATCGACGCGGACGGACTGATCGGCAGCCCGGCCGCCACGCCCTCGCTTGAGGCCTATACGGCGCTGTTCGACACGTTGCGCGTGCCGGGCATCGCCTACAGCTTCCAGGAGGACGATGTCTTCGCGCGGCTGCGCGTCGCCGGGCCGAACTCGGTGCTGATCAAGCGCGTCGACGCCATGCCGGAAAACTTCCCGCTTACCGCCGCGCAATATGCTGCCGTGGTCGCCGGCGATACGCTGGATGCCGCGCTTGCCGGCGGGCGGCTCTATCTGTGCGACTATGTCGAGCTGTCGGCGCTGGTCCCCGGCATGTGGGATGGCCTGCAGAAATATGTCTATCAGCCCATGGCGCTGTTCGCCGTCCCTCCGGGCGGCGCGGCGCTCACCCCCGTGGCGATCCAGTGCGGGCAGGACAGCGCGACGAACCCGATCTTCACCCCCTCGGTCATCGCAGCCGAGCAATGGGGCTGGGAAATGGCTAAGCTCGTCGTCCAGGTCGCCGACGGCAATTATCACGAGCTCGTGGCGCATCTGGCGCACACGCATCTCGTGATCGAGGCCTTTGCGGTCGCGACGCGGCGCAATCTCGCCACCGTCCATCCGCTCTGGGCGCTGCTGGTGCCGCATTTCGAGGGGCTGCTGTTCATCAACGAACAGGCGGCGACCTCGCTGATCGCTGCCAATGGCCCGATCGACCATATCTTCGGCGGCACCATCACCTCGAGCCAGCTGACCGCCTCCGCCGCGCGGCTGTCGTTCGATTTCCACGCCAAGATGCTGCCCAATGACCTGGCGGCACGCGGCGTGGCGGATTCGAGCCAGTTGCCCGACTATCCCTATCGCGACGATGCCCTGCTGGTGTGGCAGGCGATCCACAGCTGGGCCACGCAATATGTCGACATCTATTATGCCGACGATGCCGCAGTGACCGGCGACACCGAACTCGCCGCCTGGGCGGAGTCGCTCTGCGGCGAGGGGGCGGTCGCCGGCTTCACGGCGATCAGCACGCGCGAGCAGCTGGCGCAGGTCTGCACCATGATCATGTTCACCGCCAGCGCGCAGCATGCGGCCGTGAATTTCCCGCAAAAGCCGATCATGGCGTTCGCCCCGGCCGTCACCGGTGCCGGCTGGACCCCCGCGCCGACCGTGCAGGCTGGGCAGAACCGGCAGGAATGGCTCGGCTACATGCCCCCGGTGCCGCTCGCGCTCGAGCAGCTCGACGTGCTGTACCTGCTCGGATCGGTCTATTATCGTCCGCTCGGCACCTATCTCAGCAACGATTTCCCCTATCCCCAATGGTTCCGCGATCCGGCGGTGATCGGCCCAGATCGCGCGCTGCCGCGCTTCCAGGCGGCGCTGCAGAACGTGGAGGCACGGATCGTTGCGCGCAACGCCGAGAGGCGCGTGCCCTACCGCTTCCTCCAGCCCAGCCTGATCCCGACGAGCATCAATATCTAGGCGGGCTTTGTGGGCCGGCGGTCCGGCCCGGGCGGCATTGCCGTGGCGCCGGTTCTGGCCGATGCTGCGGCCGGGCGCGAACGGGCAGGGGGATGCGATGCGGCTGAACTGGGCGTGGTGCCTCGCCGGGATCACGCTGGGCGCCGCTTCCCCCGCCGGGGCGCAGACGCTGCGCGACGACACCATCGCCGCGATCACCGCGGCCCAGCCAACCGCGACCGTGACCGTCGTCGATCCGCTGACCATCAAGGTGAAGACGCCCGGCGGCGGCGACCTGCAGATCAATTTCGATCGGATCGAGGCCTTTTGCGCCGCCAGTCCGGGTGAGGACTGCGTTGCCGAACGGGAACGGTTCATCGCCGGCGTGGCCGAGCTGGTGACGACGAAGCCGGACGAGAAGATCGTGGCGTCGCAGCTACGCATCGTCATCCGCAGCGACGATTATGCGCAGGAAGTCGCACGCATCGGCACGGGCAAGGAGATAGCGGACCCGCCGCTTGCCATGCCCTTTGCCGAGGGCCTGACGCTGATGCTGGCGGCGGACTATCCCAATACCCTCAAGATCCTCGGCCAGTCGGCGGTCAGGGACCTGGGGCTCGATCGCGACGCGCTGCTGGCGCTGGCGACGCGGCAGGTCCTGGCCGATCTGCCCCGGATTCCGTCGGCGGAGGAGGTGGAGGGCAAGCTTCGGAACGTGGCAGGCTTCGATTACGGCGCCAGCATCCTGCTCCAGCCCGATCGATGGCGCCCCCTTGCGCTTGCGACGGGCGGGCGCCTGTTCGTCGCGATCCCGTCCGACAATGACGTGCTGATCGGCACCGTCGAATCCGGCCCCGACCTGCGCGCGCTCGAGAAGCTGGTCGCGCAAAGCTATGCCGCGGCGGGGCGCGGGATCTCGCCGCATATATATCGCTGGTCGCCGACGGGCTGGGAGGTGGCGAAGTAGCGGGCCGGGTCAGTCGGGGATTCCCGGTGCCCGAACGTGGCTTTGCCGCGGCGCGTGAGCCGTGCGCCGCGGCGGAAGCCGGGGGCGGCCGCCTGCGCCCGCCCCCTTTTTTTCGACCCTGGTCCCGGATCAGTTCAGGAACGCCATCTCCACGGCGACCCGGAACGTGCCTTCGTTGCCGCCATTGAAGTCGACGGTCTTCACGCGCTTCTTCGATGCCGGCGGGACGAGATCGTCCGCGGTCAGGATGAGCTCGTGCGTGCCGACCACGTCGTCGAAATTGGGCGCGCCGGTCGGCGTGCCCAGCGCGCCGCCGATATCGGCGATCAGCTTCTTCACCCGCGTCGCGCGCGGCATGCCGGCCGAAGCGGCAAGGCTGCCGACCGCGGCGAGCTTGACGAGCGTGCGCAGCGTGCCGGGTTTGCCGTCGTCATTCTCCATCACCGAGACGATGAACACCACGTCGTTCGGGCTGGCGATCGGGGCGGGCGTGGCATTGTCGAGCGCCCAGAAGGGCTTGCGCGTCACGCCAAGCGCCTCGAACGCCGCCGCGACCGGCGCCGGCAGGTTCGGCGGAATGACCACCGTGCCGTGCGTCTCCCCCTTGTCGACATCGCTCCATGGCCCATAAAGCGTGACTTCGACCTGCGGCACGAGCGCCTTGAGGTCCGCCGCTGTGACGAGGACATAGGGCTCGTCCGATCCGACTTCGGTGCTGTCGTCGATCGATTTGATGCTTTGTACTGCGAGTGCGAGGCTGTGTACCATGATATAGTCTTCCTTGATAATGTAAGGGCTGGGTTGGAGAGAGTATATTCAGCGTGCGACCAATTTAATTGGGCAATGATTTGACTTGTGAACAAAGCGATCCGCAGTCGCTCCAGTTCTTCGCCGTAGACTTTTCTACGCCGGGGCTCGCGATTCGGAAAATGACTGGAGACGAAAAAGCGACAGACGCGTGATTGTTTTGAGCGTACAATATATACAGCCAAAACCGGTGGGATATTGGGGCGGGTGATTTGTACCGCGTCGCGAAAGGTCGTGGCTGCCTTCGAAGGCCGGACGCCGCTTTCAGGCCTATTCCAGGACCGCCTGATAGCGCGGATCCAGGTCGAGGGCGCGGGCCTCATCGGCATCGGCGCGTCGCAGGTCGCCGCGCTGACGCAGGACCAGGCTGCGATTATAATAGCCGCGCGCGGTGCCGGGCGCGTAACGCACCGCCCGGTCGAGATCGTCGATCGCGCGGTCGAGGTCGCCCTGGCGCTGATAGGCGAGGCCGCGATTGAGATAGGCGATGGCGAGCTTGGGACGGATCGCGATGGCCTGGTCGAACGCGGCGATCGCCGCGTCCGCGTCGCCCTCCCAGGCGCGCGACAGCCCGTCGGCGACACGGGCCGCGGCAAGCCCGGCAGTGCCGGTGGCGGCCGGATCGATCAGCTTCCTGCAGCGCGCCAGGCTGCGCGCCGGGTCGTTCACCGTGCAGGCATTCCAGTCGCCGCGCCCGGCCGGCCGCATGATCTTGGATCCCGTCACCACGATATCGCTCTCGTCGGCGACGCGGCGCGCAACGATCGGCGCGGGCATCGGGGCGGATGATGCCGCTGCGGCCGGCGCGCGCGCCGCGAGGACAGCGGCGCCCGGTTCTGCCTTCATCGCAGGCGCCGGCGCCGCTGGAGGTGCGGGCGGTGGCGGCGGCGGTGGTGCAGCGGCGGGTGGCGGGGGGGCGTTATCGGCCAGCGCGACTTGCGGTGCCGCGACCGGTGCAGGCGCCGTCACCGGCGGCGGCACGGGGGCTGCGACGGATGGCCGGGCGACCGGCGCGGGTGCCGCAGGTGCCGCGGCTATGGGCTTGTGCGGGGCCTCCGCAACTGGTTGGGGTGCCTGTCGGACGGGGGGAACGGATCGCTCGCCGACCGAGATCAGCGCGGCCGGTACGCCGATCGCCAGGACGAGCGCGGCGGAAACCAGCACCCCGAGCTGGGGCCTGCTGATGCTCGTCCACCAGCGCGTCGGGCGGGATGCAGGCCGCGCCGCGCCGGCGCCGCGCGGCGCGTCACCAGCCCCATTGAAGCGTCGCAGCGCCGCGTCGATCGCCGCCATGCGCCGATCGGGGCGCGGCGGCGGCGGTTGGGGCAGCGACCGTGCAATGTCGTCGTCCTCACCCATTCGGCAGTCCCCGGCGCCCACGGCGCGGCACCGGCGGGGCGGCCATGGCCCGGCGCGACAGGGGAGGGGGGAGACACATCGGTCCGCCTTATAGCTGCAATTGCGCGCCGGTCGAAGGCATGATCGGCCGGGGCCGCCACCGCCCGTGGCGAGGCGACCCCGCCGGCCCTATCGCTCCAGCCGGGCGAGCGACCCCGCGCTCCGCGCAGCGCGCACCAGCTGGATGAATTCGGACCGATAGCCGAACGCGTCCTCGCCGCGTGCCGCGCTGGCGATCTTCAGCACGTCGTCATAGCTCATCGATCCGCTGTAGCGGCCGCCGCGGAGCAGTTCGGCAAAGGCGGCGACGCCCGTGGCGAACCGTGCATCCTCCGGCGCGTCCTCGAAGCGGGCGGCCTCGCCGGCCCGGTCGATCGGGGTGGAGATCAGCCGGCTGGTATCGGACTTGGGCAGCTTGTAGCGGATCTTGACGAAGCCGAGTTCGGTGCCGTGCGCGACGCGCGGTTCCGCCGCCGGCGCGGCATAGCGCAGGTCGCCATTGGCCCGTGGCCCGCCGACCGGCACGACCTCGTAGAGCGCGGTCACGGTCTGCCCCGATCCGACATCGCCCGCATCGACCTTGTCATTGTCGAAATCCTCGCGGTTGAGCATCCGGGTCTCGTACCCGATCAGCCGGTACTCGGCGACCGTCGCCGGATTGAACTCGACCTGGATCTTCACGTCCTTGGCGATCGGGAACAGCGTCGAGGTGGCCTCGTCGACCAGCGTCTTCCGCGCCTCGCTGACCGTGTCGATATAGGCGGCGGCGCCGTTGCCGTTCTGCGCCAGCGCCTGCATCAGCGCGTCGTTGTAATTGCCCATGCCGAAGCCGAGCACCGACAGGAACACGCCCTTGCCGCGCTCGCGCTCGACATAGCCCTTCAGCTCGTCCTGGTTGGTGATGCCGACATTGAAGTCCCCGTCGGTGGCGAGGATCACCCGGTTGACCCCGTGCGGATCGAGATTCTGCTCGGCCAGCGCATAGGCCTGGCGGATGCCCTCCGCGCCCGCCGTACTGCCGCCCGCGCCGAGCCCGTCGATCACGGCGCGGATCTTCGCCTTCTGGCTGGCCGGGGTCGGTGCGAGCGCCGTGCCGGCGGTGCCCGCATAGGTCACGATCGCGACAGTGTCGTCGCCGTCGAGCTGGTCGAGCAGCATGCCCAGCGACTGCTTGACCAGGGGCAGCTTGTTGGGTGCGTACATCGATCCCGACGTGTCGATCAGGAACACGAGATTGGCGTGCGGGCGCGTCGCCTTCCGGATCGCATAGCCCCGGATGCCGATGCGGACGAGCTTGCGCCCGTTGGTCCAGGGACTGGGAAACACCGCGACACTCGTGCTGAACGGCTGCTCTGCCGTGCGCGGCGCGGCATAGTCATAGGGGAAGTAGTTGACCATCTCCTCGGTCCGCACCGCCGCCGGCTGCGGCAGCACATTCTGGTTCAGCGAGGCGCGCACGAAGCTGTAGGAGGCGGTGTCGACATCGATCGAGAAGGTCGACACCGGTTCCTCGCGGGCGACCTTGAACGCATTCTCCTGCGTGGCGGTGAAGCGGTCGCGCCCGGTCTCCTGATAGGGGCGCAGCGGCGGCGCGTAGCGCTCCGCGACCAGCGCGTTCACGCGGGAGGATGTCACGACGATTGGCGCCGCCACCGGTGACGGGGGCGGGGCGAGCGCGGCGTCGGCGACATACCCCTCCACCCTGCGCTGTGCCGGCGGGGCGCCGACCTTGGATCCGGTCACGACGATATCCTCCGCGGCTTTGGGACTGGACGCGTCCGAGGCCGAGGCGGGCGTCTTGTCGACGCCGGACCGGGTGCAGGACACGACGAGCATGACGGCCATCCCGGTGGCGACGGCACGGTACAAGCGAGGCATGGAATTCTCCCTGGTGACAGCGGCGCACAATCGTCCGCATGACACTGGGACGTGCCGCCCCGGGGTTTCCTTGGGGCCGTTCGAAAATATTTCCGCACGGGGCCGCGCGGCGGCGCTCAGCCGTTCGCGCCGTCCCCGGTGGAAAGCATCCGGCGGACCTCGTGCATCCGCCACGAAATCGTCGCTTCGGCGACGCCCAGGATCTCCGCCGCCTCGGCATGGGTGAGCTGCTGGCCGGCGACCAGCACCGCCGCGTCGCGATAGGCCGGCCTGAGCCGGGCGATCGCGCTCCTGAGCCACATCGCGTCATGCAGGTCGCGCCCGTCCGGCCCGCGCGCCAGCCCGGCGATGACGGCCAGCCGCTCGGTGAAACTGCCGAACGACCGGCGGCGGCGGCGCAGGTCGCGACAGGCGTTGAACACGATGCCGCACAGCCAGGTGGTGAATTTCGCCTCGCCGCGGAAGCTCCCGATCTTCTCCACCAGCGTGCAGCACACGTCCTGCGCGATGTCGTCAGCGTCGGCGCGCGACCCGGTCAGTTGCCAGGCGAGCCCGTGGATCCGGTTATAATGGCGATCGAGCAGGGCGGCGAACGCGTCGCGCTGCCCCGCAACGGCGGCGGCCAGCAGATCGGCATCCGGATCGTCCCCGACATCCGCCATGCGTCACGGCCGGCCGCGTTGTGCGCCGCGCCCGGGTGCCTCGCCGCGGCGACCATGCATCGTCATAGACCAGTCCCGTCGCCGCATGCCCATGCTGGGCGTCTTGTGCATCATTCAGGAGCCCGACACCATCGTCGCGGGACCCGTTTCGCGCGATCGCGCAAGACGATCGTACCGGCCGGTTGCGGCCAATCCATCGCCTGTGCGCCCCGCTCGGGCGCAGGCGTGCTTGACCTGCCCCTGGCGAGCGCCCACCCGCCGCTGTTCCCGGTCGCGCGCTGCAGGCCGTTCGCTCGCCTGCGCGCCCGACTCACTGCCATGCCAACAAGATTGAGATTCATGCGATTTCCCCGATTCTTCTCCCGTGCCGCGAATGACATGGCGATCGACCTCGGCACGGTGAACACCGTCGTGTACCTGCGCGACCGGGGCATCGTCCTCAACGAACCCTCCGTCGTCGCGCTCGAGACGCTGGACGGGGTGACGAAGGTGCGGGCGATCGGCGCCGAGGCGAAGCTGATGCTGGGCAAGACGCCCGAGACGATCCGCGCGATCCGCCCGATGCGCGACGGCGTGATCGCCGACATCGATGTCGCCGAGCAGATGATCAAGCATTTCATCGACAAGGCCCATGGCGGGCCGAGCCGGCTGCCGCGCCGGCCCGATATCGCGATCTGCATTCCGTCGGGCGCGACCACCGTCGAGCGGCGCGCGATCCAGCAGGCGGCCACCAATGCCGGCGCGCGCAAGGTTTTCCTGATCGAGGAATCCATGGCCGCGGCGATCGGGGCCGGTCTTCCCGTCACCGAGCCGATCGGCGCGATGGTCGTGGATATCGGCGGCGGCACGACGGAGGTCGCGATCCTGTCGCTGCGCGGCCTGGCCTACAGCACCTCGGTGCGCGTCGGTGGGGATCGCATGGACGAGGCGATCGCATCGGGCATCCGCCGCAGGCATAACCTGATGATCGGCGAGGCGACCGCCGAGCGCATCAAGGTCGAGATCGGCACCGCGCTGATGCCCGAGGACGAGAAGGGCGCGGTGATGCGGGTCAAGGGCCGCGACCTCGTCAACGGCGTGCCGTCCGAGATCGAAGTCAGCCAGGCCGACATTGCCGGTTTCCTGACCGACCTGGTCGGCCAGATCGTCGAGACGGTGCTGTCCGCGCTGGAAAAGACCGAGCCCGAGCTCGCCGCGGACATCTACGACCAGGGCATCGTGATGACCGGCGGCGGCAGCCTGCTCGCCGGGCTCGATACGGCGCTGGCCCAGGCGACCGGGCTGCCGGTGATCGTGGCCGAGAATGCGCTCACCTGCGTCGCGATGGGGGCGGGCCGCGCCCTCGAGGATCCGGTCTTCAACGGCGTGATGGCGGAGGCCTGACCGGCGCACGACGGCCGCCGAACGAGCCTCCGCCATGCCCGGCCGCGCACCGGCCAGGCGATGCGTCAGCCCGTGGGCTTCTCCCGCCGTCGCGCTGCGACCGCCCAGCCGGTGAGCGCGGCGCCAAGGATCGCCGGGAGCGTCACGGCAGGAAAGTCGCGCGCGATCGCCGACGTCCCGCAGATGCCGACCGCCACCTCCCACAGGTGGAACAGCGCATGCCCTGCCAGCCAGAGGGTCGCGGCCGCCCAGAGGGCGACGCGATCGCCGGGCCGTGCCGCCCCGGCGAGATAGGCGGCCCCGATCAGCACGAAGATCAGGCCGATGTCGCGCACGAAATGCTGGTTGAACGACCCCGTGGTGGTGACGCCGGGGACCGCGAGATACCAGTCAGCGGGGGCTGCCAGCATGTACAGGCCGTTGGCGGCGAGCCCGAGCCCGAGGATCGCGGCGAGGAGGAGGACAGGGTTCCGCATCTCAATGCCCTCCCGCTGCGGCGGCCGGCGGACGATCGAGCGCGGTCGCGACATGGCGCAGCTTGTCGGGATTGCGCACCATGTAGATCGCGGCGATCCGCCCGTCCCGGATTTCCAGCGCCGTGGTCTGCAGGATCTGCCCGCGATCCATGCTGATATAGCCGGGCAATCCGTCGATCGAGATCGGCCTGAGCAGCACCGGCCGGTAGACATGCTTGCGCGCCAGCCCCGCGAACAGGCGCAGCGCACGGTCCATGCCGTGGATCGGATTGCGGAACGCGATCACGCGCCCGCCGCCGTCGGAATAGAGCACGACATCCTCGGCCAGCATCGCCTGCAGTGCGGCGACATCGCCGTCCCGCGAGGCGGCGAAGAAGGCGTGCGCGATCCGGTCTGCCTCCGCCTGCGCGACGGGATAGCGCGGCCGCGCGTCCTGGACATGCTTGCGCGCGCGCACCGCCATCTGGCGCACCGCCGCGGCATCGCGGTCGAGCGTGCCGGCGACCTCGTCAAAGCCGAGGCCGAAGACATCGTGCAGCAGGAAGGCGGCACGTTCCAGCGGCGACAGCCGCTCGAGCGCGAGCATCAGCGTCAGGGTCAGGTCGTCCGCCTGTTCCTCGTCGCTCGTTCCCATCAGCGGCTCGGGCAGCCAGGCGCCGACATAGGTTTCGCGCCGCGCCCGTGCCGACCGCATCTGATCGAGGCACAGCCGCGTCACGATGCGCGTCAGATAGGCGGCCGGCACATCGACCGATTCCTCGACCCGCGACCAGCGCAACCAGGCGTCCTGCACGACATCCTCGGCCTCGGCGACCGAGCCGAGCATGCGATAGGCGAGGCGCAGCAGCCGCGGGCGCTGCGCCTCGAACAGGCCGGTTGCCGCATCAGGCGGCGACACTGGCGCGCTCCACCGGATGGGGTGAGCGGAAGCCGACCTGCAGCCGGTTCCACACATTGATCGCCCCGATCAGCAGAGTCAGCTGAACCTGCTCGGCCTCGCTGAAATGCGCCTGGACCGGATCGTAATCGGCATCGGGCGCACCGGTTTCGGCAAGCCGGGTCAGTGCCTCGGTCCAGCCGAGCGCGGCGCGTTCGCGCTCGCTGTACAGGGACGATTCGCGCCAGGCGGGCAGCATGTACAGCCGCATTTCGCTCTCGCCGGCCTTGCGCAGGTCAGTCGAATGCATGTGGATACAGAAGGCGCAGCCATTGATCTGCGACGCCCGCAGCCGCACCAGCTCCTTCAGGGTCGGCTCGAGACTGCCCGTTTCGAAGCTCGCCTCGAGCGCCATCATTGCCTTGACGCTTTCCGGGGCGAGCAGGTGGGGGGTGCGCAAACGTGGGGTCATGGTCGGTCTCCGGGCGTGCACCATGCACGCATACAGACAGGACGGAGCAGCCCGCGCGAATGTGACATGGCCCGGCGATTTTCTTTCCGGTCGCCCGGCCGAAGCCGGGAAACTGTCCCGCGCGCCGGCCTAACTTGCCTTGCGCAGTGCCGCGACCTGCTTCGGCGTCACGTTCGACGGCTTCGCCCCGAAGCGTGCGGTCACGTAATTGGCCACCGCCGCGATCTCCGCATCGCTATAGGCATGGCCGAACGCCGGCATGCTCTGCCCGTCGGCCGCGCTGCGCGGCGCGCCCGAGATGACGACCTGCGCCACGTTGGTCGCCGTCGGATCGTTGACCGCGCGCGTTCCGTTGAGCGTGGCCAGCCCGCTGAGCGCGCCCTGGCCGGTCCATGCATGGCAGCCGATACAGGTCCCCTCGAAGATCTTCTTGCCGAGGGGTGCCGCTGCGTCAGCGCTGGCGAGACGGTGGCCGGCGGGGGCCAGCCCGGCCTTGGGCCTGGGCTGGTCGGGCGTCGAGATCGCCGGGACCGAGCGGACATAGGTGACCAGCGCGGCGATGTCCGACGGGGTGAGGTAGCGCAGGCTGAGATTGACTGCCTCGCCCATCGGCCCCGCGGCGGCGCCGCGACCGGCGGCATGGCCCTGCGACAGATATTGCGCCAGCTCCGCGTCGCTCCACTCGCCGACGCCGGTGTCCTTGTCGGCGGTGATGTTGAACGCGCGCCAGCCTGCCGCGACGGCGCCCGCATATTTGCGTCGGTTGTCGACCGCCTGCATCAGGTTGCGCGGGGTATGGCATTCGCCGCAATGCGCCAGTGCCTCGGCCAGATAGGCGCCGCGATTCCAGGCCGGGCTGCGATCCGTATTCGGTTCGAAGCGGCGGCCCGGATTGAACAGCTTGCCCCAGATCGCCATCAGCCCGCGCTGGTTGAACGGCCAGGCGAAGCTGTTCGGGATGGGTTGCTTGCGCACCGGCGCCAGGGTGGCGAGATAGGCCCGGATCGCCAGGCCGTCCGCATCAGTCATCCAAGTGTAAGAGGCATAGGGCATCGCCGGATAGAGATGCCCCTTCGGCCCCTTGCCCTCGCGCAGCGCGGCCAGGAATTGCGCGTCGCTCCAGCCGCCGATCCCGGTTTCGCGGTCGGGGGTGATGTTGGGCGACCAGATCGTGCCGAAGGGCAGGTTGAACGCCAGACCGCCGGCAAAGGGCGTGCCCCCCTTGGCCGTGTGGCAGGCCTGGCAGTCGGCCGCCTGGGTGAGATACTTGCCGCGCGCGACGGGATCGGCCGAGGCGAAGTCGGCCGGCACCCCGGTTGGTGGCGCGCCCTGATATGCCTGCAGCGCGATTCGATGCCCGCCGGCGAAATCCATCGCGCCGGGGCCGAGCGCGATCCAGGCGAAGACACCGCCGCCGGCCACGACCAGCGCGGCGACGACGATCAGGACGATGCGGCGCGTGCTCATGCCTCTTTCCTCCCCGCGATCACATCGCGATCGATCGGCAGCCGGCGCAGGCGCTTGCCGGTGGCGGCGAAGATCGCGTTGGCGAGCGGCGCGAAGGCGGCGGTCGTCCCGGCCTCGCCGATCCCGCCCGGCGCCTCGCCGCTCCGCATGATGTGCACCTCGATCGGAGGCGTCTCGTTCATCCGGAGCATGCGATAGTCATGGAAATTGCTTTGCTGGACACGGCCCTTCTCGATCGTGATCTCGCCGTGGAGCGCGGCCGTCAGCCCGAAGACCAGGCCGCCCTGGAGTTGCGCGACGATCGTGTCCGGATTGACCGCGATGCCGGTGTCGACGACGCAGACCATCCGGCGCAGCGTTACATTGCCGTCCCCGTCCACGCCCACTTCAGCGACGGTGGCGATCCAGCTCGCAAAGGCGGGCTGGACCGCGACGCCGCGCCCGACGCCCGGGGGCAGGGGACTGCCCCAGCCCGATTTGGCCGCGACCACGCGCAGCGCGGCCTGCAGGCGCGGCGCCTTGCCGAGGTTGTTCAGGCGGAACTGCACCGGATCGACGCCCGCCTTGTGCGCCAGCTCGTCGATGAAGCTTTCGATCACGAACACATTGTGCGCCGGCCCCACGCCGCGCCAGAAGCCGGTCGGGACGCCCGGCGGCTCCTCGCGGACGAAGTTCACCTGGAAGTTCGGAATGTCGTAGGGCATGTCCGCCGCGCAGTCGACCGCATCGAAATCCTGGCCGTTGACGAACGCCGGCGGCAGCCAGCGCGCCAGCACCGACGAGCCGGTGATCACATGATGCCAGCCGGTGATCCTGCCGTCTTCGAGCTTCGCGCTCAGCCGGTCGTGCCAGGAAGGGCGGTAGACGTCGTGCTGGATATCCTCCTCGCGCGACCAGACGACCTTGACCGGACCGTCGACCTTCTGGGCGATGCGCACCGCCTTTTCCACCTGATCGACCTCGAGCCGCCGGCCGAAGCCGCCGCCGAGCAGGTGATTGTGCACGATCACCTTGTCGAGCGGCAGGCCGGTGACCTTGGCCGCCACCGCTTGGGCGCGGCTCATCACCTGGATTCCGGTCCAGATCTCGCAGCTTCCGCCGGTGACATGCACCGTGCAGTTCATCGGTTCCATCGTCGCATGGGCGAGGAAGGGGACGTCGTAGACGGCCTCGATCGCGTCATGCTCGAGCGCCTTGCCGATATCGCCGCGCGTCTTCGCGACCACGCCGGCGCGGGCGCTCGCCGCCACCAGCCGGGCGCGCACCTGTGCCGTGTCCACGCCGGCATTGGCGCCCTCGACCCAGGTGATGTCGAGCGCGGCCAGCCCTTGCAGCGCCGCCCACATATGATCGCCGACCACCGCTACGAGATCGTCGAGCACCACCACCTGGCGGAATCCGGGCACCTGCTTCGCGGCACTGTCGTCGACATGGCCGACCTTGCCGCCGAACACGGGGGAATGGGCGAGCGTGGCGAACTTCACCCCCGGCGGCATCGCGTCGATGCCGAATTTCGCCTGGCCGTTCACCTTCTCGGGCGTATCGAGCCGCCGCAGCGGCCGGCCGATCAGCCGGAAATCCTTCGGGTCCTTGAGCGGCGGGTCGGCGGGCGCCGTGAGCCCGGCGGCACGGCCGGTCAGGGCGCCATAGCCGATCCGCCGGCCGCTGGCGTCATGGATCACTTCGCTTGCCTCGGTGCGGCAGCTCGCCGGATCGACCTTCCAGCCGGCGGCCGCAGCCTGGACCAGGATCGCCCTCGTGCCCGCGCCAGCCTTGCGCAGCGGCAGCCAGAAGGCGCGGATCGAATTGGAATTGCCGGTCGCCTGCAGCCCGAAGACCGGGTTCGCGTAAAGCGCATCGCTGGGCGGGGCATGTTCGAAGGTGACGTGGTCCCAGGCCGCATCGAGCTCTTCGGCGAGGATCATGCTGATCGAGGTATAGACGCCCTGGCCCATTTCGACCTGCGGCATGACCACCGTGATCCGGCCGGCCGGATCGATCCGGATGAAGGCGTTCGGCGCGAACCCCGATGCCGCCGGTCCGGCGGCGAGGACCGGCGCGACGAACCCGACGATCAGCCCGCCGCCCAGCGCCGCCCCGACCTGCAGCATGGTGCGGCGGGATAGCAGGGGGCCGGCAGGCGTTGGTGCGGTGGAAACGGGCATGGAACGGACCTCACAGGGGCAGGACGGGTCGCGAATGCTCGATATCAGGGGGCTGAAGCTGCCTTCTTGATCGCCTCGCGGATCCGGACATAGGTGCCGCAGCGACAGATGTTGCCGGACATGGCCGCGTCGATATCGGCATCGTCGGGCGCCGGGGTCGCGGCGAGCAGCGCCGTCGCCGACATGATCTGGCCGGACTGGCAATAGCCGCACTGGACCACTTCATGATCGAGCCAGGCGCGCTGGATCCTGGCACCCGCCGGAGTCGCGCCGATCGCCTCGATCGTGGTGACGGCGCGGCTGCCCAGCGTGCCGACCGGCAGCTGGCAGGACCGCAGCGGCACGCCGTCGACGTGCACCGTGCAGGCGCCGCACTGGGCGATGCCGCAGCCGAACTTGGTTCCGGTGAGCCCGAGCACGTCGCGCAACACCCACAGCAACGGCATGTCCGGGGGTACGTCGAGATCGTGCGCGGCGCCATTGACGGTCAGGTTGAGCATCTCGCTCCTTTGCCCCGCGCTGCGGCGGCCGATGGTGCCGTTCGGGCCGCGGCGCCGGTTTGCGCGTGCGACCCG